>Ga0068855_100003953_pt1 | contig 18096 bp, 16 predicted proteins | sample KBSCornC52_FD_66592 | JGI IMG/M metagenome (GOLD analysis project Ga0068855, IMG submission 66592) | Corn rhizosphere microbial communities from Kellogg Biological Station, Michigan, USA - KBS Corn C5-2 | ecosystem: Host-associated > Plants > Roots > Rhizosphere > Soil ...
CTGCGCGGCACGCGCGTACTTCGCCTCGAGCGCCTCGCGATTCGTCGCGGGTGGGCGCGTGTTCGGCATCTCCATGAAGCTCGTGATGCCGCCGGCGACGCAGGCGCGCGATTCCGATTCAATGTCGGCCTTGTGGGTGAGGCCCGGTTCGCGGAAATGCACCTGGTCGTCGATCATGCCGGGCAGCAGCCAGCGGCCCTCGGCATCGAACACGCGCTCGCCGCCGCCGCGCGATGTCAGGCTCGCGCCGATGTGTTCGATGCGGCCGCCACGGATGCGCAGGTCGGCGTGGACACGGCGGCCTTCGTTGACGAGTTCGGCATTGGTGATGAGCCAGTCGGTCATGGATGTTCCTGTTCGTGCACCGTGCAACGACTTGGTCGCAGGCGGAATTGCATCGGCACGGGATCGAAGCCGCCATGGCACAGCGGCTGGCAGCGGATGATGCGCCAGAACGCGAGCCAACCGCCACGCACGGTGCCGAAGCGCGCGATCGCGACGCGCGCATAGTCGGAGCAGCTCGGTTCGAAGCGGCAGCGCGCGCCGAGCAGCGGGCTCAACCAGCGCTTGTAATACCGCAACAGCAGAATGGCGGGACGGGGCATGCGTGCTTCGCGGCAGGCGCGCGCAATCGCACGTCGCGGCAAGGGTTTTTGGCGGTTGCCGGGGGGTGGGACTTAGGCTATAACACGCGACCGCCGAATCACAAGATAGGCCGAGGAATGGCGAAGAACAAACCCGATCCGCGCAAGGGCGCCAAGGCGAAGGCTGCAAAGCCTGCCGCGAAGCCTGTTGCGAAGGGCAAGGCGGTCGCAGCGAAGAAGGCAGCGAAGCCCGCACCCGCGAAGAAGGTGGCGAAGGCCGCCAAGGCGCCCGTGCGCGCCGTCGCCAAGGCTCCGGCGAAGAAGCCCGCGCCGGTGAAAAAGGTCGCCAAGCCGGTGCCTGCCAAGCCGGCAGCAAAGACGCCCGTGGCAAAACCGGCTCCTGCACCCGCAAAACCGAAACCCGTCGTCACCGCCAAGGCGACAGAACCAACCAGGAATTTCGTGACTACCAGCAAGCCCGCAGCAGCGAAATCGAGCAAGAAGGCCGAGACCGCGGCCGAGAACGGCGTGACGATGCAGGACGGCCGCTACGCGTTGCCGACCACGGTGCAGATCGACCTGCCGACCGGTTACAAGCCGTCCTCGAAAGAGGAGTACATGAGCCCGCGCCAGTTGCAGTACTTCCGCAACAAGCTGTCGAAGTGGCGCGAGGAACTGGTCGAGGAAAGCCGCCAGACGATCGAGAGCCTGCGCGACGAAGTGCGCGACGTGGGCGACGAGGCGGAACGCGCGACGCGCGAGACCGAGAACTCGCTCGAGCTGCGCACGCGCGACCGCTACCGCAAGCTGATCGCGAAGATCGACAAGGCGCTCAAGCGCATCGAGGAAGGCCGTTACGGTTTCTGCGAGGAGACCGACGAGGAAATCGGCATCGAGCGCCTCGAAGCGCGGCCGATCGCCACGCTCAGCCTCGACGCGCAGGAACGCTGGGAACATCGCCAGAAGCAGATGGGCGACTGAAGCAGGTCCCCTCTCCCGCGAGCGGGAGAGGGCAGGGTGAGGGGTGATCGGAGCACGCCGTTGCCGATCCCCCTGCTCGCGGCGGCCTCTCCGGCTTGCGCAGAGGCGAATCCACGTCGGTTCCGTTCGTTCGGCCATTGCCGCCTGCGTGCGAATGGCGGATTCTCCACACTCCGACCCTGATTCCTGCCGCATGTCGCAACGCAAATACTTCGGCACCGATGGCATCCGCGGCCGCGTCGGCGAGTGGCCGATCACCGCGGAGTTCATGCTCAAGCTCGGCCGCGCGGTCGGCAGCGTGCTCGCGACGAGCGGCAACGCGGTCAACGTGGTGATCGGCAAGGACACGCGCGTGTCCGGCTACATGTTCGAATCCGCGCTGGAAGCCGGCCTCGTCGCGGCCGGTGCCGGGGTCAGCCTGCTCGGTCCGATGCCGACGCCGGCGGTCGCGTATCTCACGCGTTCGCTGCGCGCGAGCCTCGGCATCGTGATCAGCGCCTCGCACAATCCGCATCACGACAACGGCATCAAGTTCTTCTCGGCCGAAGGCGAGAAGCTCGACGACGCGCTCGAGGCGGCGATCGAGGCCGAGCTGGAGGCGCCGTTCGCGACGGTGGCTTCCGAATCCATCGGCAAGGTCGTGCGCGTGCGCGATGCGGTCGTGCGCTACGCCGAATTCTGCAAGTCGACGGTGCCGCCGTCGTTGAACCTGCGCGGCATGCACATCGTGCTCGACTGCGCGCACGGCGCCACCTACCAGATCGCACCGACCGTGTTCGGCGAGCTCGGCGCGCGGGTCAGCGCAATCGGCGTGCAGCCGGACGGACTCAACATCAACCGCGAAGTCGGTTCGACCCATCCGCAGGTGCTCGCACGCACGGTGGTCGAGCTGGGTGCCGATCTCGGCATCGCGTTCGACGGCGACGGCGACCGCGTGCAGATGATCGATCGCCACGGCGCACTCGTCGACGGCGACCAGCTCGTCTACCTGCTCGCGACCGACTGGCATGCGAGCGGCCGCCTGCGCGGGCCGCTGGTCGGTACCCTGATGAGCAACTACGGGCTCGAACGCGCGATGCGCGAACTCGACGTCGCGTTCATCCGCGCGAACGTCGGCGACCGCTACGTGCTGCAGCAGCTCAAGGCGAACGGCGGCGTGCTCGGCGGCGAAACCTCGGGGCACATCCTCACCCTCGACCGCACCACCAGCGGCGATGCGATCGTCAGCGCGCTGCAGGTACTCGACGTGCTCCGTCGCAGCGGCCGCCGCCTCGACGAAGCGGTCGCGGGAATGCGCAAGGTCGCGCAGACGACGGTCAACATCCGTGTCGCCGGCGGTGCCGCGGCGCTCGTCGCCGATCCTGCCGTGCAACGGGTGCTGGAGCGCGTGCGAGCGGAGCTGGAAGGGCAGGGGCGCGTCGTGTTGCGTCCGTCCGGTACCGAGCCGCTGGTACGCGTCACGGTCGAGGCCGGCGACGCCGCGCTGGTCGAACGGCTCGCCGCCGAGCTCGCGGACGCCGTAAGATCGGCAGCTGCCAAGACGACCGCCTGACTGCCATGACCTCACGCATCCCGACCCTCGACATGCGCCGTTACGACGGTGACCGCGCCGCTTTCGTCGCCGAACTCGGCGCCGCCTATCGCGAATGGGGCTTTGCGGGCATCCGCAACCATGGCATCGCGCAATCGCTGATCGACGGTGCCTACGAGGTGTTCTGCCAGTTCTTCGCGTTGCCGGCCGACGTGAAGATGCAGTACCACGTCAAGGGCGGCGGCGGCGCGCGCGGCTACACGCCGTTCGGCGTCGAGACCGCGAAGGACTCGAAGTATCCGGACCTGAAGGAGTTCTGGCACATCGGCCGCGAGATCCCGCGCGACTCGAAGTACGCCGAGGTGATGGCGCCGAACCTGTGGCCGACCGAAGTCGCCGGTTTCCAGCAGTACGGCTACGGCCTGTTCGAGGCGCTCGATGCGCTCGGTTCGCGCGTGCTGCGCGCGCTCGCGTTGCACATCGACCTGCCGGAAGCCTACTTCGACGACAAGACGAACTTCGGCAACTCGATCCTGCGCCCGATCCACTACCCGCCGATCACCTCGCCCGACATCCCGAACGTGCGCGCCGGCGCGCACGAGGACATCAACCTGATCACCCTGCTGGTCGGCGCGAGCGCGCAGGGCCTCGAGGTGAAGTCGCGCAAGGGCGAGTGGGTGCCGTTCACCGCCGACGCTGACACGATCGTCGTCAACATCGGCGACATGCTGCAGCGCCTGACCAACCACGTGTATCCGTCGACGACGCATCGCGTGGTGAATCCGCCCGGCGAACAAGCGCGCAAGCCGCGCTACTCGGTACCGTTCTTCCTGCATCCGAATCCCGATTTCATGATCGACGTGCTGCCTTCGTGCGTCGACGCGGACAACCCGAGCCGCTATCCGCAGCCGATCAGCGCGCACGAGTACCTGCAGGAACGCCTGCGCGAGATCAAGTTGATCTAGGCGATGCTCGCGTAGGAGCGCACCCTGTGCGCGACCGGATATCTCGTTGGCCGCTGTCGCGCACAGGGTGCGCTCCTACAATGTGCCGCCGGTCATCCCGGTGCCGGATTTCCTGACGTGCGCATGCCCAGTCGAACGCTCCCAGTGCCTGGCCCCCGGCTTTCGCGCATCGGCGTGATGGTCGCGATCGTGCTTGCGGTCGCCTGGACGCTCGCGCCCGGCATCGCCGGCGACTGGGGTCGCGACGACTACTTCCAGCTCGCCTTCATGCGCCTGCTCGATTCGCCGTGGGCCTTGTTCTTCCACGACCATTTCGCGCCCGCGCCAGGTTCGGTGTTCCGGCCGCTCGGGTTCGCCTCGATGTGGCTCGGCGTACAGGTGTTCGGGGTCGACTACGCGGCGCATGCATGCTTCGACCTGGCCCTGCACGCGGCAGTCGCGCTCGCGCTGTTTGCGTTGCTGCGCCGACTGCGCATCGCCGCACTGCCGGCGTTGCTCGCGACGCTCGCGTTCGCCCTGCATCCGGCCGCCGCAGGCACGGCGCTGTGGTGGTCGGCCCGTTTCGACCTGCTTGCGACCCTGTTCGTGCTGCTCGCACTGAACGCGGCCTGCGCGTATCGCGACGATGGTGATCGGAAAGCGCTGGCGGCGGCGTTGTTCGCCGCGCTGGCGGCGATGCTGTCGAAGGAGATTGGCCTCGTCGCGATCGCGGCGATCGTGCTGGCATGGGCGCATTGGGCGATCATGCAGCCGACGCAGCGGAAACGTGCGCTCGGCGCGAGCGTACTGGCGCTGCTCTGTGCCGGAATCTATTTCGCGTGGCGCGCAATGGTGCTCGGCACCCCGGCCAGCGGCCTGACCGGCGCGTTGCCGCTCGGCTCGGCGATCGCCAAGGGGCTCGTCGACTGGCTGCATCAGGCGCCGGGCTATTTCTCGTACTGGCCGCGGCTCGGATTCGTCGCGCGCGCGCTGGCGATCGCCGCGCTCGCGCCGATCATTTTCTTCGCGACCTGGCGGCAGCGGGATGGCTGGCGCGGCGACCTCGTCCCGCTGCTGTGCGGTGCTTGCCTGATCGTGCTGCCGGCGCTGCTGCAGGCGCCGGTCGCCGCGCTCAACGCGCAGCCGCTCGGCATCGGCGAGTCGAGTGTCGAGGCCGCGATGCAGTCGCGCCTGTACTACCTCGGCGTCGCCGGTGGCGCGCTGGTCCTCGCACTCCTGCTGGATCGCGCGCAGCGCGCGCGCGCCGGTTTGCGCTGGCCGGTACTCGCGACCGTCGTCGCCTGCGCCTTGATTGCGCTCGCGACGGCGACGCACCGCAACGCGCGCGAGTTCGCGCAGCGCTCATCGCAGAATGCGCGGGTCGCCCATGCCGCCGTCGCCGCCGTGGACGCGCTCGCGCTGCCGTCGACGCCGTGCCATGTGGTGTTCCTCGGCATCGAGCCGGCGCCGGAGTGGGGCGTGTTCGTGTCGATGGACGGCGTCGTGAAGGCGCTCGACGCCGACCTCGCGCGAGTCGGTCGCTGTTGGTTCCATGCGAACTATCCGACCTGGTTCTTCCTGCTGCCGACGTCGATTGCCGCGAGCGACGCGATGCCCTACGTTCCGCTGCGACTCGAGGGGCGCGAGCTGCCGTGGTTGCGCATCGGCACCGCGACGGCCGCCTACCTGCAGTCGCCCGGCGCGATCGACGCGGATGCGCGTGCACGCATGCGCTTCCTGCGCTGGAACGGCACGGGTTTCGACGATGTCAGCGCGGACGTTGTCGCCGGGCGCGTCGCTGCCGACCTGCGCGTGCCCTAGCCGCGCACGCGCGCGGATCTACTCCGAATCGCGAAAGCCCTTGCCGCCGCGCGCGATGAGCGCGTGGCCGAGGCGATCCGGCAGCAGCTTGAACAGGCGCTTGATGCTGCGGTTGACGACGCCACTGATGCGCACCGAATCGCCACGCGCGACCGCGGCGAGGCCGTCGCGCACGACGGTGTCGGCGTCCATCCACAGCCAGCGCGGCATGCTCCTCATCTGCTCGCGCGTACCGGTCACGTCGTGGAACTCGGAATGGGTGAAGCCGGGGCAGAGCGCGCAGACCTTGACGCCATGCGCGCGGTTCTCCAGCGCGAGTGCCTGCGAGAACTTGATCAGGTACGCCTTCGACGCGGCATACAAGGTATGGCCGGCCGGCGCGGGCACGTGGCCGGCGAGCGAGGCGACATTGATGATGCGACCGCGGCCGCGCGCGCGCATCGCCGGAAGGAAGCGATGGCACAGCTCGGCGGGTGCCGTCATCAGGACCTGGATGAAGTCGGCATGGGTCTGCCACGGGCGCGACAGGAACGAGCCGGTCACGCCGTAGCCGGCGTTGTTGACCAGCACGTCGACGGCGAGGCCGCGGCGCGTGCATTCGTCGAACAGTTGCTGCGGCGCGCGCGGGTCGGCGAGGTCGCACGGGATGCAGTGCACCTCAACGCCGTGGCTTGCGCGCAATTGCGCAGCGAGCGCTTCCAGACGATCCGCGCGGCGCGCGGTCAGCACGAGGCCGTTGCCTTCGGCCGCGAGCTGGCGCGCGAATTCGGCGCCGATGCCGGCGGAGGCGCCGGTGACGAGGGCGTGGCGGATGGACGGCGTTTCCTGTTTTTCCATCGTGCCAGCCTAAGCGTTCGGCCGTCGCGTGGGAACCACCCGTGGATCACGCGCCGGATCGTTCGATCCGCTCGCCTCGCTATCCGCAGGACGGGACGTCGAATCCATCCGCGAACAGGTGGTCGTGCGGACCCGCGCACTGGGAAAACTCCGACGTGTTGCCGCCCGGATCGGTTGCCGTTGCGGTGATCTCGGCGTTTTCGGGTGCCGCGAACGCGAGCGGGCCGAAGCTCGCGTCGCCGCCGGCGTCGGTCGTCACGTCGGTCGTGCCGATGTACTGCTGGCCTTCGCCGAAGCCGCTCGGGTGGCATGCCTGGCTCGCGAAGAATTCTAGGCGGAACGTGGTGGACGGCGTGCTGTTCAAGGTGCCCGTGACCGTGGCGGTGCCGCCCGCAACGACCGCATTCGTGATCACGGGATAGTTCTGCAGATCGTTCGGACCGGTGTCGACATCGCCGGGATCGTTGGCGATCGGCGAGCTGCTGCCGAAGAACGATACGCCGAGTCCATTGTTCGAATGGATCGAGTTGCCGAGCACCGGCCAATGACCGGCATCGATGCGGATCGCCTGGCCGCAATTGAAAGCGATCGTGTTGGCGGCGCCGGGTTCGGTACCACCGATCAGGCTGTCGGCGCCCGCGGTTCGCATGAAGATGCCGTCGCCGGCGTTGCGCAACGGGAAGGTGCCGCTGGCATCGGTGCCGATGCGATTGCCCTGGACGATCACGGTGGTCGCACCGTCGACGAGATTGATCGCGGTGGACAGCCCGGAAAGCACGTTGCCTGCGGTCGGGGTCAGCCCGCCGATCTGGATCCCGCTGGGGCCGTTGTCCGTGGTGATTCCGACAAAGCCTCCGAGTGACGCCGATCCTGATGCGGTGACGCCGATGCGATTGCCCTGGATCGTGGTGGCGGTGACGTTGCCGCTGAGGCGTACCGCACTGTTGGTTGCATGGATGACATTGCCGGCGCCCGCGGTATCGCCGCCGATGACGGTGTTCGAGGCTGCGCCGCCGGTGCCGAGCTCGACGCCGTTCGAGCCGGCCGGCGGCTGCAGGGGCGCGCCGCCGCTGCGGTCCACGCCGATGTAGTTGCCCTGCACGAGATTGCCGTTGCCGCCGATCATGATCGTGCCGGCATTCGCATCGCCGCCTCCGCCAACGACGTTGCGCGCGGCCGGATCGGTGCCACCGATCACGTTGTTCGCGGCGGTCACGCGGATGACCGTGAATCCGCCGCCGAGATGGGTTGTGCCGGCGGCATCGGTATTGAGGAAATTGCCTTCCACGACATTGTCGTCGGCGCCGAGCAGGAGGCTGACGCCACGCACCCGGTTGACGACGAGCCCGCGCACGGTCGAGCCCGGTGCCGTGAGGCGAAACAGGTCGGATATCCCCGGGATCAGGCTCCCGTCGATCTCGATTAGCAGCACCGCGTCGTCGCCGATGGCCAGCGTGTTCGCGTGCGTGCCGGATTGCGTGTAGCCGTCGATGAGGACCGCCTCGGCGATGTTCGGCAGCGGGCTGCTCGGCTGGATCGCATGCACGCCGAGGCCGGGGATCGCGAACGCGATCGTGTCGACCGTCGGCAGCGGCGCGCCCGCCGCGCACTCGCCGCCGGGACCCGAAGCGACATTCGTCGACGCCGCCGTGATCGCCTCGCGCAGCGTGCAGACCCCGTCGTTCGCCACGATGTCGCTGGTCGCGTTGACGAAGATCGTGGTGGCCGTTGCTGCGCTCGGCAGCATCGCGGCCATCGCCGCCGCGATCGCGGCGCCCAGATTTGGTGCGGAATGGCGGATCATCGAAGCCTCCGATGCTGCGGAATGCGGCCGGCGCGTACGCGCTGCCGGCTCCGAAGGAAGCTTCAGGCGGAACCGGCGCCATGTCCTGACGGTTTGCGGAAGGATTTCGGAAGGATTCGTTCCCCCATCGCGGGGCGCGCCGTAGAATGCCGCCGAATGGAAGGGGGCTGCGATGGACACCGATGCAGGCTCCGCATCGTCGACACCGGCACTTTCGATCTTCAGCTTCGGCCACGCCGAGCTCGACGAGCAGCGCCGAGAGCTGCGCGTGGACGGGCGCCCGGTTCCGCTCGAGGCCAAGCCGTACGAGCTGTTGCGCGTTTTCCTGCGTCGTCCCGGCGAAACCCTCGCCAAGGACGAACTGATCGAGGCCGTCTGGCCGGCGCGCGTCGTCACCGAAGGCGTGTTGGCGAAGTGCGTGACCAAGCTGCGCGGTGCGCTCGGCGACGACGAGCAGACGTACATCCGCACCGTGCATGGATACGGCTACCGCTGGGTCGCGACGAGTACGGCGCGTGCGGCCGGCGGTTCAGGGGCCTCCGCGCTGCCGCATGTCGGCGACGCGTTGCCGGCGCGCCCGAACTGGCACGTCGTGCGCGAGCTCGGTCGCGGCGGTTTCGGCAGCGTCTGGCTGGTCGAGCACGCCAAGACGCACGAGCGGCGCGTGCTGAAATTCGCCGGCGACGGCGCCGCGCTGCAGGCGCTCAAGCGCGAGATCACGCTGTATCGCCTGCTGCATGACAGCCTCGGCGAGCGTGCCGCGATCGTACGCATCCTCGACTGGAACATCGAGGAACCGCCGTGTTTCATCGAGGCCGAGTACATCGCTGGCGGCAACCTCGCCGAATGGTGCGAGGCGCGCGGCGGCATCGTCGCGCTCGCACGCGCCGAGCGCATCGAGCTGATCGCGCGCATCGCCGATGCGCTCGCTGCGGCGCACGCGGTCGGCGTGTTGCACAAGGACCTGAAGCCCGCCAACGTTCTGCTTGCGTCGGAGCGGAGCGACGATCCGGTCGTGCGCCTGACCGATTTCGGCAGCGGGCGCGCGCTCGAGCCCGAGCGTCTCGCCGCACTCGGCATCACCCGGCTCGGCATGACCGCGACCTACGATGACAGCACCAGCGGCACCCTGTTCTATCTTGCGCCCGAGCTCATCAGCGGTAGCGCGGCGACCGTGCGCGCGGACATCTATGCGCTCGGGGTGATGCTGTATCAGCTCCTGGTCGGCGATTTCCGCCGTCCGCTCGCGCCCGGCTGGGAGCGCGACATCGACGACGAACTGCTGCGCGAGGACATTTCGGCAGCAGCCGACCTCGACCCCGCACGACGGCTCGGTGATGCCGCCGAGTTCGCGCGTCGCCTGCGCAATCTCGATGCACGCGCCCGGCATCGCGCCGACGAGCGCGCGGCCGACGCACTCGCGGCGCGCCAGCGCGAGCAGGTCGCGAGTTGGCGCGTGCGCCGGATTTGGCTCACCGCGCTGTGCGGTGTGCTCGCTGTCGCGAGCGCGGCGACGGTGCTGCTCTACCTGCGCGCCGAGCGCGAGGCGGCGAATGCGCGCGCCGTGAACGCGTTCCTCGACGAGGACCTGCTGGCCGCGGCCAATCCGTACCGCAAGGGTGAGCCGGACCTGCGCGTTCGCGAAGTGCTGGACCGAGCGAGCGCGACGGCGGGCGAGCGCTTCGCCGGTCGGCCAGCCGAGGAGGCGACGATACGCACGACGCTCGGTCGGAGCTACGCCGGCCTCGCCGACTACGCCGATGCACGACGCGAACTGGCGCGGGCGCTGGCGCTGGTCACGACGACGAACGGCGCGCGCGGCGAAGCGGCGCTGTCGTTGCGCCTCGCGCTCGCCGACAACGACGTCGACGATACGCTTTTCGATGACGCCGACAAAGCCTATGTCTCGCTCGCGGCCGACATCGCCGGGTCGCAAGGAGCAGGTTCCGACGAGGCACTCGCGGTCGAAGCGGCACGCGCGCGACTCGACCTGCGCCGTCGCCGGTTCGAGCCCGCGGTGAAGGCGCTCGAGGCCTTGTTGCCGCGCCTGCGCGCGCACCACGGTGCCACGTCCGACGTGGTCCTCGACGCGACGGCCGACCTCGGCCAGGCCTACGCCGGCGTCGCGCACTTCGACGAGGCAGAAGCGCGCCTGCGCGAAGTCCGCGACGCCGACACCGTTCGTTTCGGCGCGACGCATTGGCGCACGCTGCAGGTGGTGCAGGATCTCGCGCAGAACGAGCGCGCACGCGGCCACCTCGATCGCGCGATCGAGCTCGAGAACGAGGTACTGGCTGGTCGCGAGAAGGCGTTCGGCCGCGCCCACGAGGAGACGCAGAACGCCCTCAACGAGCTCGCCAGCATGCTCCAGGACAGGAAGGACTACGCGCGCGCCGAGCCGATCTTTCGCGAAGTGCTGGCGGCGCGCGAGAAGGCGTTCGGCGAGCGCCACGAACGGACGCGCAATGCAATGAACAATCTCGCGCTCGTGCTGAAGCAGTCGGGTCGGCTCGACGAGGCCGGGACGCTGTACCGGCGCGCACTCGCGATCGAGCGCGAGCTGCTCGGGCCGGGCGATCTCGATGTCCTGATCCTCGAACACAACCTCGCCGGCCTCGAGCGCGACCGCGGCAATCTTGCCGCGGCCGAGGCACTGCATCGCGAAGCCGTCGACGGCGCCGCGCGTTCGTTGCCGGCCGAGCGACCCGAGAACGGCCTGTTCCTGACCGGTCTCGGTCGCACGTTGCAGAAGGAAAAGCGTTACGCGGACGCTGCCGATGCCTACGCGAAGGCCCGTGCGAACCTCGTCGCAGCGTATGGGCCGACGCACGAACGCGTGATGCGCCTCACCGAAATGCAGACGGCGCTGTACAAGGAGTGGGGCAGGCCGCTGCCGTCCGACCCGCACTGAGGCGCGGGCGGTTGTCCCTGCCCACCGCCGTCGCTATCCTTGCGCGCCCTTCGCCGGAACAATGCCATGCGTCGACCGTTCGTCGCCGGAAACTGGAAGATGCACGGTTCGCGCGCGATGGCGGGAGAACTGGTCGCGGCGGTCGCCGCGACTCCGCCGGCAGCGGTCGACGTCGCCGTGTTGCCGCCGTTTCCCTATCTCGACGCGCTGGTCGCGGCCCATCGCGGCAGCCACCTGGCTTTCGGGGCGCAGGATCTCAGCGAGCATGCGGAAGGCGCCTACACCGGTGAAGTGTCGGCGGCGATGCTGCACGACATCGGCTGCATGTACGTGCTCGTCGGCCATTCCGAGCGGCGCCAGTACCATGCCGAAAGCGACCAGCGGGTCGCGCTGAAGTTCGTCGCCGCGCAGGCGAAGACCCTGGTGCCGATCCTGTGCGTCGGCGAGACCCTGGCCGAGCGCGAAGCCGGCACGACCGAAGCGGTGATCGGGCGCCAGCTCGACGCCGTGATCGCGCGCGCGGGCATCGGCGCCTTCCTGCGCGCCGTGGTCGCCTACGAGCCGGTGTGGGCGATCGGCACCGGTCGCACTGCGACGCCGGAACAGGCACAGGCCGTGCATGCGTTCATCCGTGGCAAATTCGCCGGACTGGATGCTACAATCGCCAACTCGCTGCGACTCCTGTACGGGGGCAGCGTCAAACCCGCCAATGCGGCCGAGCTGTTCGGCCAGCCCGATGTGGATGGCGGATTGATCGGTGGTGCATCGCTGGTGGCGGCGGATTTCCTCGCCATCTGCGCCGCTGCCGCAACGTAAAGAGCAGAAACAATGCTGTCGATTGTTGCCAACATCTTCTATGTGCTGATCGCCATCGCCATGACGGTCCTGATCCTCCTGCAGCGCGGTGCTGGCGCGAATGCGGGGTCGGGCTTCGGTGGTGGCGCGTCGGCGACCGTTTTCGGTGCGCGTGGCTCGGCGAACTTCCTGTCGCGCAGCACGGCGGTCCTTGCCGGTTTGTTCTTCCTGCTCAGCCTCGGCATGGGCATCTATCTGGGCCGCGACAGCGGTACTACCCAGACGGCCAGCGATCTCGGCGTGATGGCCGGGGTCACGACGCCGGCCAAGCCGGAACCGGCGACGGCTCCCGCGACCAGCGGGGACGCAGCACCGGCTCCGACTCCGGCGGCATCGACGCCGGCACCGGTCGCTGCGGCCCCGGACAAGGCGGCCGCGACGGCCGACAAGTCCGCGGAGAAGCCAGCGCCGAAGCAAGAGGGGAAGGACGGAAAGTAAGCAGTGCCCAGATGGCGGAATTGGTAGACGCACTACCTTGAGGTGGTAGCGACGTAAGTCGTGGAGGTTCGAGTCCTCTTCTGGGCACCACTCGATCTGTCGGACAAACCCGGGCGCGATGCCCGGGATTGTTACGATGGATCATCTTTACCGTCGTCGCGCCGGCTGCGCCGTCGCGACCGCTGATGCGCCAACGGCGCGGAGGTGTCTGTGCTGGCCGAGTATTTCCCGGTCCTGTTGTTCCTCGCGGTGTCCGCCGTGATCGGCATCGCGCTGATCGTCATCGGCAATCTGCTCGGGCCGCGCAAACCCACGCCGGAAAAGGCCTCGCCGTACGAATGCGGCTTCGAGGCGTTCGAGGACGCGCGCATGCGCTTCGACGTGCGCTACTACCTGATCGCGATCCTGTTCATCATCTTCGACCTGGAAATCGCCTTCGTGTTTCCGTGGGCGACCGTGTTCGGCAAGCTCGGCCTGGTCGGCCTGGTCGAAATGGGCATGTTCCTGCTGCTGCTCGTGCTCGGTTTCGTCTACGTGTGGAAGAAGGGAGCGCTGGAATGGGAATAGTCGACCGCATCGCCGATTCGATGCACAACCCGGCGCCGGTCAATGTCGTCGACGACATCCTGCGCCCCGGCGACGACAATCCGCTGATCCAGCGTGGCTTCGCCACCGCGCGCCTCGACGAGCTGGTCAATTGGGCGCGCACCGGCTCGATGTGGCCGATGACGTTCGGCCTCGCCTGCTGCGCGGTCGAGATGATGCACGCCGGTGCGGCGCGCCTCGACCTCGATCGCTACGGCGTGATCTTCCGCCCGAGTCCGCGCCAGTCCGACGTGATGATCGTCGCCGGCACGCTCGTCAACAAGATGGCGCCGGCGCTGCGCAAGGTCTACGACCAGATGCCCGACCCGAAATGGGTGATCTCGATGGGCAGCTGCGCGAACGGCGGTGGTTACTACCACTATTCGTATGCGGTCGTGCGCGGCTGCGATCGCATCGTGCCGGTCGACGTCTACGTGCCCGGCTGCCCGCCGACCGCCGAAGCGCTGATCCACGGCATCCTGCAGTTGCAGAAGAAGATCCGCCGCACCAACACGATCGCGCGCTAGCGAGACCAGGAAATGAGCGAAACAACGGCAGACAACAGTCGCTCGTCCCTCGCGCAGAAGCTCGAGGCGGTGCTCGGCCAGAAGCTCGTGCGCATCGACGAAGCGCGCGGCGAAACGACGATCGAAGTGTTGCCGGAGAACTGGCTCGCGGTCGCGGCCCTGCTGCGCGACGACGCCGGCTTGCGCTTCGAGCAACTGATGGACCTGTGCGGCGTCGACTACCTGTCCTGGGGCGAGGCCGAGTGGGACACGACCGACGTGTCATCCGAAGGATTCTCGCGCGGCGTCGAAGGCGAGGGCCCGGGTCGCTTCGGCTGGGCGGATCGCCCGCATCCGGCGCACATCCCGCACCGTTTTGGCGTCGTGGCGCACCTGCTTTCGATCGCGAACAACCAGCGCCTGCGCCTGCGCGTGCACTGCGCCGACGACGATCTGCCCGGCGTGCCGTCGCTGGTCGGCGTGTGGCCGAGTGCGGACTGGTTCGAGCGCGAAGCGTTCGACCTGTACGGCATCGTGTTCGAAGGCCACCCGGACCTGCGCCGCATCCTCACCGACTACGGCTTCGTCGGCCATCCGTTCCGCAAGGACTTCCCGCTGATCGGCAACGTCGAGGTGCGCTATGACCCCGACAAGAAGCGCGTCGTCTACGAACCGGTGACCTCGGTCGAACCGCGCGTACTGGTTCCGCGCACGATCCGCGAGGATTCGCGCTACGAGCAGGCCCAGGCAGAGGCCGCCGCGGAGCACAGGAAGTGAGCGCAGCCAAAGCCAAGGTTTTCGACACGGAGTCCTCCGTGTGCTCCGTGTTTCAATCTTTTGATCGCTTGATGTAGTTCGGACCGTCGATATGCAGGAAATCAAGAACTACACGATGAACTTCGGCCCGCAGCATCCGGCTGCGCACGGCGTGCTGCGCCTGGTGCTGGAGATGGACGGCGAGACGATCATGCGCGCCGACCCGCACATCGGCCTGCTGCATCGCGCGACCGAGAAGCTGGCCGAGTCGAAGCCGTTCAACCAGTCGATCGGCTACATGGATCGACTCGACTACGTTTCGATGATGTGCAACGAGCACGCCTACGTGCGCGCGATCGAGAACCTGCTCGGCGTCGAGGCGCCGGAACGCGCGCAGTGGATCCGCACGCTGTTCGACGAGATCACGCGCATCCTGAACCACCTCATGTGGCTCGGTTCGAACGCGCTCGATCTCGGCGCGATGGCGGTGTTCCTGTACGCGTTCCGCGAGCGCGAGGAGTTGATGGACTGCTACGAGGCGGTCAGCGGCGCGCGCATGCACGCGACGTACTACCGTCCTGGCGGCGTCTATCGCGACCTGCCCGAGCAGATGCCCAAGTACAACGAATCGAAGTGGCACAAGGGCAAGGACCTCGAGCGCCTGAACCGGTGGCGCGGCGGTTCGATGCTCGACTTCCTCGATGCGTTTTGCGCGGATTTCCCGCGTCGCGTCGACGAATACGAGGAGCTGCTGACCAACAACCGCATCTGGAAACAGCGCACGGTCGACATCGGCATCATCCCGCCCGAGCAGGCGCTCGCGTGGGGCATGTCCGGCCCGATGCTGCGCGGTTCCGGCGTCGAATGGGACCTGCGCAAGAAGCAGCCGTACGCGAAGTACGCCGAGGTCGATTTCGACATCCCGGTCGGCGTGAAGGGCGATTGCTACGACCGTTACCTCGTGCGCGTCGAGGAGATGCGCCAGTCGAACCGCATCATCAAGCAATGCGTCGCCTGGCTGCGCGCCAATCCGGGACCGGTGATGGTGCGCAACTTCAAGGTCGCGCCACCTTCGCGTGTCGAGATGAAGGACGACATGGAAGCGCTGATCCATCACTTCAAGCTGTTCACCGAAGGCTATTCGGTGCCGGCCGGCGAGACGTATGCCGCGGTCGAGGCGCCCAAGGGCGAATTCGGCATCTACCTCGTCTCCGATGGTGCGAACAAGCCGTTCCGCCTGAAGTGCCGCGCGCCGAGTTTCGTGCACCTGTCGTCGATGGACGCGATCGTGCGCGGCCACATGCTGCCCGACGTCGTCGCGATGATCGGCACCTACGACGTCGTGTTTGGTGAGGTGGACCGATGAGAGCGACCGGTACCTGGGAAGAGGTCAAGGACGTCGACCCGCTGGTCGCGTTGAACGCGCATACGCGCGAACACATCGACCACTGGGTCGCGAAGTTCCCGCCCGATCGCAAGCGCTCGGCGCTGATCCAGGGGCTGTGGGCGGCGCAGGAGCAGAACGGCGGCCACCTCAGCGACGAGCTGATCACCGCGGTGACGAAGTATCTCGGCCTGCCGCAGGTGTGGGGCTACGAGGTCGCGACGTTCTACTCGATGTTCGAGACGAACCCGGTCGGGCGCAACAACGTCGCGATCTGCACCAACATCTCCTGCTGGCTGAACGGCGCCGAGGACATCGTGCGCCATTGCGAGCAGAAGTACGGCATCAAGCTCGGCGAGAGCAGCAAGGACGGCCGCATCTACCTCAAGCGCGAGGAAGAATGCCTGGCTGCGTGCTGCGGTGCGCCGATGATGGTCGTCAACGGCCACTACCACGAGAACCTGACCCTGCAGAAAGTGGATCAGATCCTCGACGACCTGAAATAGGCACATGTAGGAGCGCACCCTGTGCGCGACAGGCGAATCACCGACGCATAGAGAAACGGTCGCGCACAGGGTGCGCTCCTACGAAGAACACGGCGAAGCAAATGGCATACGGCGCAGCACCCCAGGAACACCAGGTCGTCTACACGACGCTGCATTTCGAGCAGCCGTGGACGCTGGACAACTATCTGAAGGTCGACGGTTACAAGGCGTGGAAGAAGATCCTCGCCGAGAAGCCCGATCCCGCGACGATCATCGACGAGCTCAAGAAGAGCTCGCTGCGTGGTCGCGGTGGCGCGGGCTTCCCGACCGGCCTGAAGTGGTCGTTCATGCCGAAGGGCACGATGCAGAAATACATCCTCTGCAATTCGGACGAGTCGGAACCGGGCACCTGCAAGGATCGCGACATCCTGCGCTTCAATCCGCATTCGGTCGTCGAAGGGCTCGCGATCGCCTGCTACGCGACCGGCTCGACGGTCGCCTACAACTACCTGCGCGGCGAATTCCACCATGAGCCGTTCGAGCACATCGAACTCGCGCTCAAGGATGCCTACGCGGCCGGCCTGCTCGGCAGGAACATCCAGGGCAGCGGCATCGACGTCGACATCCACAACGCGCTCGGCGCGGGCGCCTACATCTGCGGCGAGGAAACCGCGTTGATGGAATCGCTCGAAGGCAAGAAGGGCCAGCCGCGCTTCAAGCCGCCGTTTCCGGCGAACTTCGGCCTGTACGGCCGGCCGACCACGATCAACAACACCGAGACCTATGCCTCGGTGCCGGCGATCCTCAACAAGGGCGCCGACTGGTTCCTCAACCTCGGCAAGCCGAACAACGGCGGCCCGAAGATCTTCTCGGTGTCCGGCCACGTCAACAAGCCGGGCAACTACGAGATCCGCCTCGGCACGCCGTTCAAGGATCTGCTCGAGATGGCGGGCGGCGTGCGCAATGGTCACCAGCTGAAGGCGGTGATCCCCGGTGGCTCGTCGATGCCGGTGCTGCCGGCCGAAACCATGATGGCGCTGACGATGGACTACGACGCGATCCAGAAAGCCGGCTCCGGCCTCGGGTCCGGCGCGGTCATCGTGATGGACGAAACGACCTGCATGGTGCGTGCGACGCAGCGCATCGCGCGTTTCTACTACGCCGAATCGTGCGGCCAGTGCACGCCGTGCCGCGAAGGCACCGGCTGGATGTATCGCATGCTCACGCGCATCGTCGAAGGCAAGGCCGAACTCGCCGACCTCGACGTGCTCAAGGCCGCGGCCGGGCAGATCGAAGGCCACACGATCTGCGCGTTCGGCGAAGCCGCCGCATGGCCGGTGCAGGGCATGCTGCGCCACTACTGGAACGAATTCGAATACTTCATCCGGAACGGCCGCTCGATCGTCGACGCCAGGCTCGGAGTCGCCGCATGAGCGCGCAGCCCGCAGCCCCCGCGGTTCCGCCGGACCACGTCACCGTCGAGATCGACGGCCAGTCGCTGGTCGTGCCGAAGAACTCGATGATCATCGCGGCGGCCGACAAGGCCGGCATCGCGATTCCGCGTTTCTGCTATCACGAAAAGCTCCCGATCGCCGCGAACTGCCGCATGTGCATGGTCGAGGTCGAGATGGGCGGCAAGCCGATGCCGAAGCCGCAGCCGGCCTGCGCGACGCC
>Ga0068855_100003956_pt1 | contig 18093 bp, 17 predicted proteins | sample KBSCornC52_FD_66592 | JGI IMG/M metagenome (GOLD analysis project Ga0068855, IMG submission 66592) | Corn rhizosphere microbial communities from Kellogg Biological Station, Michigan, USA - KBS Corn C5-2 | ecosystem: Host-associated > Plants > Roots > Rhizosphere > Soil ...
AGGCCCAGAATGCGATCGACGTCTTCGCCACGCGCGGTCAGCATGATGATCGGCGTCTGCGACTCCGCGCGCACCTTGCGGCACAGGCTCAGGCCGTCCTCGCCGGGCAACATGACGTCGAGGATCAACAGATCGACGCGATGGTCGGTCATCGCACGCGCCATTTCGCGGCCGTCGGTAGCGGTCGTGACGTTGCAGGCGTTGGTGCGCAGGTATTTCGCGATCAGCGTTCGCGTCTCGCGGTCGTCTTCCACGACGAGGATGTTGGGCACGGGTTGGGCCATACCGTCCTTTTGTCGGTGATTCGGGGGGATGGGCGAAGGATTTTTGTTTCGAAATGTTTCCGGGCTCCCCCGGGCAACACAGGGTAACAGCTATGACGCCGCTCAAAAGGTCTCGTTAAGACCGTTAACCCTACGGTCGGGGCGTGGAATACGAACCTTCTTCCCTGGAGCTATCATGACCTCGATCTCGGCGGCCTCTGCCAGCACCTACCAGTCGCCCCTGCAGAAATTGCAGGCTGAGTTGCAGTCCCAAGTAACCTCCGGCGCGGTTTCCTCGACCGACCAGGATGCATTGTCGTCGGCGCTGACAGACATCGACTCCTCGGTCCAGTCCAGCGGCTCAAGCGACCAGTCCAGCGGCGGCCAGCCCGGCGACATCAAGTCCAAGATCGATGATCTGATCTCAAGCGAGGTCTCCTCGGGCAAGCTGACCAGCGACCAGGCCACCGAACTGCAAGGCGTCTTCAAGGCCGCCTTCGCCAACGGTCCCGGCGGCGCCGACGGCGATGCTTCGGGTGCCGGCGGTCCGGGTGGAGCAGGCGGTCCGGGTGGCCCTGGCGGAGCCGGTGGCGCCCATCACGGACATCACGGCGGCGGAGCCAAATCCGCAGACGCCTCGTCCTCGTCCTCGGATTCGTCGAGCAGTTCGTCGGGCACGGGTTCGGCCAGCGACCTGCTGCAGCAGTTCCTGCAATCGCTGCAGGACGCGGCGAGCAGTTCGTCATCGAGTTCCTACAGCTCGACCGGCAGCACCGCTTCGTCGAGCAGCAGCAGTTCGTCACTTTCGGCACTGCTGATCGACTACCAGAGCTGACGTCTTTTTGACGCGGGCGACGCGCGACCCTCGATCGTGTCAGGCAACCATCCTTCCCGAAACGGAAGGATGGTTGTTGTATTTTGTATGGCATTTTGGCGCAGCGCTGGAACCGGCACCCTGATGGCACGTTAATCCCTTCATTTATGTGTGGAGGGTGCAATGGCAATCGAGGTCATGACCAGGCCGCATCAGTTGATCGCCAGTGACCGGGTCGAAGGCACCGCGGTGCGGCGGCCGAACGGCGACATGATCGGCCACATCGAGCGGCTGATGATCGACAAGATCTCCGGCAGGGTATCCTACGCCGTGCTGAGTTTCGGCGGCTTCCTCGGCATCGGAACCAACCTGCTGCCGCTGCCGTGGGGCCGGCTCTGCTACAACACCAGGTTCGAAGCCTACGAACTCGACATCGAGGATGACGAACTGAAGCGCGCGCCGTCGTTCCGGGCCGACAAGGATTTCGACTGGGGCGATCGTGCACAGGAAGCGGAGCTGCATCGCTACTACGGTATGCCGCCTTACTGGGGCGGCTTTTGACCGCACGGTTCCATCGCGAGTTCCTTCATTAACTGCGGAACACTTGCCGCGCTGAACGGTTCTCCCGGTATCGATTTCCGAACTGAGGAGGACACAATGTTAGCCCGTTACACCATCGCTGCGCTTGCCGGTTCCGCACTGCTCGCCAGTGCCGCGTTCGCACAGACACCTTCCGCGACCACGACCGACAAGGCCGGAATGGCGCCAGCAGCAACCGCGTCCACTTCCTCGTTACAGGGTGACTGGCGTGCGTCGAAGATCGCCGGCCTCCACGTCTACAACGACAAGAACGAAAGTGTCGGCTCGATCAACGATCTTCTTACCGACAAGGGCGGTACCATCAAGGCCGTCGTGATCGGCGTCGGCGGCTTTCTCGGCGTCGGCGAACATCTCGTCGCGGTGCCTTTCGACAAGGTAAAGTTCGTGAGCGAACCGATGGCTTACACCGGACCGTCCGCGAAAACGTCGAACACGGGACCTTCGACGACCACGGGCGCTGCGACCACCACCACGGCGCCAGCGGGGACTACCGCATCCTCGAAGTCCAATCCCTGGTATCCGGATCACGCCGTGTTCAACGCTACCAAGGATGAGCTGAAGGCGATGCCGGAGTTCAAGTATTCGACCAACTAGAGCATGATCCCGAAAAGTGGGAACCGTCTTCCGGAAGATCATGCTCCAACATGAATGGGTTCATGGGCTTTCGCCCACGTGAGTACATCAAGCGGTCGGACGGCGTTGCCGCCCGGCCGTTTTGATTCATGCTTTGATTGATGAAGGCATGCTTGACCAAGCCATGGTGCAGCGCATCCTATCTGCCGGCATGTCCCGATGCTACGCTCGGGTTGCGGCAGGAGCACCTGCGTCCTGCCTGAACCAACGGGAGGACGACATGGCTGAGAGCGTCTACAAGGTCATCGAACTGATCGGTACCAGCAAGGACTCCTGGGAAAAGGCGGCCACCGCCGCCGTTGCCAGGGCCGGAAAATCCCTGCGCGATCTTCGCGTCGCCGAGGTTGTCACGCTCGATCTGCAACTCGACGCCAAGGGCAAGGTCGAAGCCTACCGCGCCAAGCTGAAAGTCTCGTTCAAGTTTGAGGGCTGACGCAAAAGCCCGTTCCGCGAAATCCGGATGTAGTCGCCTGCAAAAAGAAACGCGCCTGGCTTTACCGGACGCGTTTTTTATTTTGCAGGGTGTCATTGCCTGCAACAAACGCAACGCGTTTGTGCAAGGGAGCGTAGCGACGAAGCAATCCAGTCTTTCTTGCCGCGGAAAGATGGATTGCTTCGCTTCGCTCGCAGATGGCTCAGTGCGTGACCAGCGGGCAGCCGCCCTTGTCGAGCGGGCGGAAGGCTTCGTCGCCCGGCACGGTGGCGATCAGCTTGTAGAGATCCCATTCATTCTTGGATTCGGACGGCTTCTTGACCTCGAACAGATACATGTCGTGGACCATGCGGCCGTCGATGCGGATCTTGCCGTTCTTGGCGAAGAAATCGTTGATCGGGGTGGCGCGCATCTGCGCCATCACCTTCGGCGCTTCGTCGGTGCCGATGGCCTCGATCGCCTTCAGGTAATGCATGGTCGCCGAATACAGGCCTGCCTGGATCATGGTCGGCATGTGGCCGACAATCTTGTTGAAGCGGTTCGAGAAGGCGCGGGTCTCGTCGTTCATGTCCCAGTAGAAGGCGTCGGTGACGATCAGGCCCTGGGTTGCCTTGGCGCCGAGCGCGTGGGTGTCGGTGATCTCCATCAATAGCGCGATCATCTTCTGGCCACCTTGGGTGATGCCGAATTCAGCGGCCTGCTTCAGCGCGTTGGTGGTGTCGCCGCCGGCGTTGGCGAGCGCAATCACCTTGGCCTTGGAAGCCTGGGCCTGCAGCAGGAACGACGAGAAGTCAGACGAGTTGAGCGGCGCGCGCACGTCGCCGAGCACCTTGCCGCCGCTTTCCTTGACGACGTTGGCGGCATCGCGCTCCAGCGCCATGCCGAAGGCATAGTCGGCGGTGACGAAGAACCAGGTGTCCTCGCCGCGCTTGACCATCGCCTTGCCGGCGACGTTCGACAGCGCATAGGTGTCGTAGGTCCAGTGCACGGTGTTGGGCGAGCATGCGATGCCGGTGATGTCGGAAGAGCCACCGCCGGAATTGATGTTGATCTTGTTCTTCTCGCGCGTCAGCGCCGAGACCGGCAGTGCGACCGAAGAGGTCGGCACGTCGAGGATCGCATCGACCTTCTCGTTGTCATACCAGTTGCGGGCGATGCTGACGCCGACGTCCGGCTTGTTCTGATGGTCGGCGGCGACTACCTCGACCGGCTTGCCCTTGACCTTGCCGCCGTAATCCTCGACCGCCATCTTCACCGCGGCCAGCGAACCCTTGCCGGTGGCGTCGGCATAGAGGCTCGACATGTCCGTGAGCACGCCGATCTTGACGACGTCGTCGGAAATCTGGGCCTGCGCCGCACCGCACGACAGGGCGACGGCAAGACCGGCCGCGACCGCGGCTGCAATGGATTTCATGGTTTCTTCTCCCAGGCTTCTTGTTGAGGGCTTCGTTTGAATGGCCCCCTTGTATCCGGCTTTGCCGAAGGCGGTAAAGCTAATCGCCGCGTTGGAACCTGCTACCAATGGCTACAATGCAGGCGGCTTTTTTTGCGCTCCTCCGCGATCGCGTTTGAGATCCAAAGTGCAGCGGCATCGGCGGTGAACTCCCCGCTTGCGGGGGAGGGCGGGGATGGGGGTGCTTCCGCACAGAGACTGCCGATGCGGAGGCACCCCCGCCCGCCGCGCCTACGGCGCCCGCAAGCGGGAGAGGCGAAGAGAAGCTAATCGTAGTTCATCCGTTCGAGATCGGCGATCAGTCCCGGCCCGGTCGGGTGCCATCCGAGCCGCGCCTGCGTTTGCGCACTGGAAGCCGGGAGATCCATGCCGGCAAATGGTGCAAGCCATCCGAAATGACCCGCCGCTTGCTCTGGAGACAGAGAGACTACAGGCACCCCAAAGCCTCGGCCGATGACCTCAGCGACGTCGCGAACCGCGATGCCTTCTTCGCCGACTGCGTTGTACCGCGCACCGGGTTCTCGCTTCTCCAAGGCCAGCCTGTAGAGACGCGCGACGTCGGAGACGTGCGCCGCAGGCCAGCGGTTTTTTCCGTCGCCGACATAGGCCGAAACGCGCTTCTCGCGCGCCAACGCCACGGCGTAGCTGACAAAACCCTGTTTGACCGTGTCGTGAACCTGGGGAAGCCGCACCACCGAGACGTTGACGCCGGCCGCCGACATCGCTGCGCCTGTCAACTCCGAAATGACACGCGGGTTCTGACGCGCCGGATTGAATGCGTCTTCAGTTGCGGGCTGGCCCGGCACGGCGTTGCCCATTCCGGTGCCTGACGTGATGACCAGAGGCCGGTCCGATCCGGTGAGCGCGCCGCCGAGCGCCTCGATGGCGCGCTTGTCCTTCTCGCAGTTCGCCGCGAAGTTCGCAAAATTGTGGTCGAAGGCGCAGTGGATCACGCCGCCCGCTTTCGCCGCACCGCCGCGCAGGCTTTCCAGGTCTTCGAGGTCGCCGCGATGCACCTCGGCGCCGGCGGCGGCGAGCAACTGCGCCCCCGCGTCCGACCGCGTCAGTCCGAGTACCTGGTGGCCGGCGTTGATGAGTTCCGGAATGAGGGCCGAGCCGATGAAGCCGGTCGCGCCGGTGAGGAATACGCGCATGGGGAAGTCTCCAAGGTTGTGCGGAGACACATATCGGCTAGGCTGACATACTGTTAAAGTAGTGACATTATCATGGTATAATGACCAACAGGATCGGCATGCCGCAAGACCTTCCCGACCGGACGAGCAATCTGCTGGGCACCTATTTGAAGGATCGCCGTATCCGGATCGATCCGGCCGCTCTCGGTTTTCCGGTCGGGCGCCGGCGGACGCCGGGGCTGCGCCGGGAAGAGGTCGCGCAGCGCTCCAATATCAGCGCGACCTGGTACACGTGGCTGGAGCAGGGGCGGGGCGGTGCGCCCTCGGCGGATGTGCTCAATCGCATCGCCGGCGCGCTGCTGCTGACGGACGTCGAACGCGAACATCTGTTTCTGCTCGGCCTCGGGCGTCCTCCCGAGGTTCGCTACAAGGCCGCCGAAGGCGTGACGCCGCGTTTACAACGGCTGCTTGACGCGCTCGAAGTCAGTCCCGCGCTGATCAGGACCGCCACCTGGGACGTCGTGGCGTGGAATCGCGCGGCGGCAGCTGTCCTGACCGACTATGGCGCGCTGCCCCCGGGCCAGCGCAATATCCTTCGCCTCATCTTCGGCAGTCATCGCGTCCGGGATGCGCAATATGATTGGGAAAGCGTCGCTCGCTTCGTGGTCGGCGCGTTCCGGGCCGACGCCGCGCGTGCCGGCGCGGTTTCCGAAGTGACCGAACTCGTCGACGAACTCTGCAAGCTCAGTCCCGAATTCGCTATCCTGTGGCGCGACAACGACGTCAACGTTCACGGCGAGGGCGTGAAGCGTCTTCGGCATCCGGTGCTCGGCCCGATCGCGCTGGAATATTCCGCGTTTGCCGTCGATGGCCGGCCCGACCTCAGCATGGTCGTCTACAATCCGGCCACGGCCGCGGATGCGGATTTGATCCGGTCGCTGGTGGCGGCCACGACGACGGTGAAAGAAGGAAAGCCCGGCCATGACGGAAAACGCAAGAGCGGGGCGAGGGAGAAGTAACCCTACAATCCCGACAGCTTGCTGACCGCGACGTTGATGGTGCCCTCGGCTTCCGCGATCACGCGCAGCGTCTTGGAATCGAAGGCGATGTCGGCCAGCCGCAGCGACGTGATCTCGGCCGCCACCCGTATGCCGTCCTCGTTCTTCTGGAAGTCGGCGATGACGGCGGCGATTTTCTTCTGCGCGTTGCTGGCGAACGGCTTGAGATCGATGGTCGCCTTGTCCGCCAGCGCCCGTTGCAGATGCGGCACGGCCGCGCGCGCCGCCGCCCCCAGCAAGCCGAACGCGGCCTCCGACTCGACGGCCAACTGGATATCGGTCAGCCGCAGTGTCTGCTGCGCCTGATCGAGCACCGGCCTGCCCCAGATGTGCACCGTGGCTTCGCCGCCGAAGCCGAAGAAGCTCTTTTTCTCCTTGGCGTTCACCAGCAGCGAAATCAGCAGGCGGTCGCCGGAGGCTGCGATGCTGGCGTGCTTCACCGTGACACCGACCGAACCCGAGCCGTCTTCCGGAAAGGTCTTGCCGGCGAACTGGGCCTCGACAATCTTGCTGATCTCGGTGAAGGGCATGTCGATCGGCACGCCGATCGCGACCCTTCCCGGCGTCGGCGGCACGATGCTGATGGTGGCGGGGAACGGACAGGCGGGCTTGGTCTCGACCGGTGTGACGCGGGTTTCCGCCTCGATGCCGAGCGTCAGCGTCACTGCCGACGCATCGACGCGCGGCTGGGCTGCGATCGCCCGTGTCGGCCGCAATTCGAGCCACAGCGCCGGGAGCTGCGAGCTCGGTCCCGCGCCCTGCAGCGGGATCGAGCGGCAGGCCTTGGCCCATTGCGCCCGCGCGTTGTTTTCGAACGCTTTATCGTTGCGCATCCGCGCCTCAACCGCGGCGATCTGATCGGCTACCGTCTTGTCGATCAGCGGCTTGACCTGTGCGGGCACGTTGACGCGCGCACCAGCCACGACGAGGCTGGTGTCGCCGAGATTGACCTGCGCCGCGAGGTTGGGCTCGATCCGCCAGGCGGCGGCGATTTTCGGCCGCGCAGTGATGGCGACGTTGCCCTTGATCTCGGCGCTGGCGTTGAGATTCTTGATGTTGATGCCGCCGATGCGCTTGCCGATATCGCCTCCCAGCAGCCCGCCAATGGCGTCGCCGACCGCGCCCGTCGCTTTCGCCGACAGCGAGCCGGTGACATTGAGCGTGCCGGTGATCGGGGTCGACAGCGACAGCACGTCCTGCGCGCCGGTCGCGGTGATGGCGCCGCGCGAGGCGGTCCAGCCAATGTCGGCATTCTGCAGGATCTGCGAAACCGGATTCTCGGCCTTGCCGGTGAACGTTCGCTGCGCGGCGTGGTCGGCGGCATCGCGGATTGCCGACAGCGCGACCGCGACCGGCGCCATCACCACGGAAGAACGCGGCGCGGGCGGCAGCGGCGGCAATTCGACAAGCACCGGCGGCGTCACCGTGCCGCGCGGCGCCAGCCAGTCCATCACCTTGAGGCTGACGACGAACGACAGCGCGACGACCGCAACCGCGGCCAAAACCATTTTCAGATGCTTCGGCAGACCGTCGTCCCCCCGGACCCATTGAACCAGTTAGCGTTTTACAGGGGCGGCGGGGGCTGCGCCAGAGCGGGGCGGCGTGACCTGCATCTTTCTTCAGGCGTCGTTTGTTCATGTTCTGGCAGCGGGCACCCGCGCCGCTGAACAGGAACCGGCCGTCCTATTTGACGGGATCACAGGACAGATAGTCGCCGCCGAGGACGGTGAAGCGGGGCGCCTTGTTGTAGAAACTTCCCGCGAATTTTGGGTCGTCTGGCGGAGGGCGCGCGTTGTCCAACTGGAAGACGAGGTCGTGGTCGGTGCTGCCGCGGATCCAGCAGGAGTCTTCCTTGCGCACCATCGTCGCCATGTATTTGCCGTCGCGCAGCCGCGCGGTCTGCTCCTTGTCGAGCCAGATGCGCAGCACATCGTGGCCGGTCTCGGAAATCTCCCCGGTACTCGAACGCGTGAACGGCACGAGGCTCATCAAGGTCCGGCGCGCGGCATCGGTGGCCCCGATCTTGACGAAATAGCGCCCGCGTTGCGACTCGCAGATGAACAGCTTCCTTTCCGTCGAGGTGTCGTCCCACTTCTCCGGATATTGCTTGCGCTGTTGCTCGCAACCGTCGGGCGCGAATGCGGCAGCACCTGTGGTCGCGCCGGCGACCAGCGCTATAGCCAGAACGATACGTCGATATCTCATAGGGGCCGCCCGATTCAAGATGATCCGCCGTCCGCGACGGTCCGATCATTGGTACGCCGATTTCGCGGATGGTTCATTGGCAATGCCTGCTGGTGTCGGATAGGGTGCGCGCAATCAAAAAGAGGCAAAAGGAAATAGCATGACCATGTCCAGCATTATGGCGCGTTTCGTCGCGCTGGTCGGCGGCGTCGCGCTGCAGTGGCGGAAGCTGCAGGGCGCTGCTCCTGCGCCGGCCTGGGGCGGCGCGCCGGTGGTCCCGGCTGCAAAGCCGCAAGGCGCGCTGCCGACGCTGAAGATGCCGTCTGCCAGGGGCTGGAGCGGGGGGCAGAAGCCGGTGGCGGCACCCGGGCTCAAGGTCAATGCGTTTGCGACCAATCTGAAGCATCCGCGCTGGATCAACGTGCTGCCGAACGGCGACGTTCTCATTGCCGAGTCGAACCAGATCGCTGGAAAGCCCCGAACCGTGTTCCATTACGCGATGCAGGCGACGATGCGGCGTGCCCGCGCGCTCGGCGACAGCGCCAACCGTATCACGCTGTTCCGTGACAAAGATGGCGACGGCATCGCCGAAGTCCGCGAGACCTTCATGGAGGGACTGAACCAGCCGTTCGGCATGGCGCTGGTGGGCGACACCTTCTATGTCGGCAACACCGATGGCGTGGTGGCGTTCCCCTACGCGGCGGACGCCAACAACATCACCGCGCCGGGAAAGAAACTCGTCAGCTTCAAGCCGAGCGGGCACTGGACGCGCAGCCTGCTGCCAAGCCCCGACGGCAAGAAGCTTTATGCCGGCGTCGGCTCGCTCAGCAATATCGCCGAGATGGGTATGGCGGTCGAGGAAGGCCGCGCGGCGATCTACGAGCTTGATCTGGCTTCCGGCTCCAGCCGCATCTTTGCGAGCGGCCTGCGCAACGCGGTCGGAATGGCATGGGAGCCGAACACCGGCGTGCTCTGGACCGTGGTCAACGAGCGCGACGGCCTCGGCGACGAGACGCCGCCGGATTACCTCACCTCCGTGCGCGACGGCGGCTTCTACGGCTGGCCATATTGCTACTGGGGCCAGACGGTGGACGACCGGGTGCCGCAGGATGCCGCCATGGTGGCAAAAGCGATCACGCCGGATTACGCGCTCGGCGGCCACACCGCATCGCTCGGTCTGTGCTGGGTGCCTGCAGGTACGCTGCCGGGATTTCCGGACGGCATGGCGATCGGCCAGCACGGCTCGTGGAATCGCAGCACGCTGAGCGGCTACAAGCTCGTGTTCGTGCCGTTCGAGAACGGAAAACCTTCCGGGCCGGCGCGCGACATTCTCTCCGGCTTCCTCGCGCCCGACGAAAAGGAATCCTACGGGAGACCGGTCGGCGTCGTAGTCGGCCCCGACGGCCGCTCGCTGCTGATGGCGGATGATGTCGGCGACGTGATCTGGCGGGTGACGGGGGCTTAGTTCAAGCGTAGCTCGGTGATGTGCTTCGGATCGGCTTTCAGTTCGCCGCGTTCGACGCGCAGCACGATATCGGTCAGCACGGCGTTGGCCTTGCAGGCGATGCCGACCTTCTTGCCTTCGCCGACGATGAAGCCGTTGAGGAATTCGATCTCGGTGCGGCGGCCTTTCTGCATGTCCTGGCCCATCGACGGGCGCTGCCCGGCGGCGGTCTTCTTGGAATCCTTGAAGCGCTGCTCGTCGCAGGCGCGCATCGCCGCATCGTCGCCCTCGCCGGCGCGCGCGATGGTCTCGGGCTCAATGTGCAGGACCTCCTCGAGCTGATAGCCGTGGGCCTGGCCGACACGGATCGCTTCGCTGCCGAGCCGGGTCGAGAAGCGGCGAATCGGATCGTTCGCCAGCATCTCGCCGCCGGGCAGGCCGGTGCAGGCGGAGAGCCCGTTTTGCATGGCATTCGCGACCAGTTTCGACCAGCGCTCGCCCCACAAATTGCTGGTGACCTTGGCGCTGTCGGCATAGCCGACCAGGCGGCAGATTTCTTCTGCCCGCGGGGTAATGCGCCCATGCACTTCACCGGCGCGAAACACTGTATGCGCCGCGCCATGTTTGCCGGCGCCGCGATGGATGTGGCCGGGTTCCGGCAGGTTGACGGTGATGGAGCTTGCGATGCATCCGAGCGTCTTGCCCCAGCCGACGACGCCGGCGATGGCCTCCTCGTTCATGCAGTTCTGCAGCGACACGACATAGCCGTCCGGCGCCAGATATTGCTGGATCATCATGGTGGCCCAGGCGGTGTCGTAGGACTTCATGCAGACAAAGGCGATGTCGACCGGCGCCTCCTTGGCGAGCTGCTGCGCATCGGTGAGGTGCAGCGCCCGCACCGGCACGGTGAATTCCGGGACGTTCATGGCGTGGGTGACGCGCAGGCCATGCTTCTTCATGTGCTCGACATGCTCGGGCCAGGGATCGATGAAGGTGACGTCCTCGCCCGCCTGCACCATATGGGAACCGGCATAGCCACCGACCGCGCCCGCACCAACAATCGCTATTTTCCGACCCATGCTTTCCTCCCGGGGTTTCTTGCCCCCGAGACTAGCGCGGCGGCGGGGCTTTTCGCAAATGGTGCAATGCGGAGCGCCGGGCACGTGCTATTGGGGTACCGTTCAGCAGAATGTATTGACATCCTGCTGGCAAATCAGCTCTCTGTGCGCCAACGGTCACCTGGGACGCTGACGATGTTGATGTGGAATGATCGGCTTGACGCCAGACTGCGGAAATTGAAGCGGGACGGACTTTCGTTCGCCGAGATCGCCGAGAAAATGGGGATCACGCGCAATATGGCGCTGGGGCGGTATCAGCGGATCAGCGGCGTGGTTTTTCCCTCGACGCTCGAGCGGCGTCGAACGAGGGCGGTGGCCGCCAAGGCCAGGAGCGATGCGCGCCTCCGAAAGGAGGCGGAGAGCATTCGGAAGATGAAAGCGGCCATCGCCGCCGGGACCGACAAGGGCAAGGCGATGAGTCAGGCACATGCCGCCGGCGCCACCTTCGTGGCTATCGGCAAAGTCTTCGGAATATCGAGTGTGCGGGCCTACCAGATAGCGAACGGGCGCTAGAGGCAGTTCCCGGCTCGGGGCTGATGGACTCCGGATTTGCCGGGTGTGATACTCGCATCCCATGCAAATCACCGCTCCGCCGCTCCCTTACGTTGCCGTTGCCGAATCGTTCAAGCTACCGCCTGGCGCGAACTTTCACGGCACCTCGGGCATCGCCTTCAATTCCAAAGGCCACATCTTCGTCATCCATCGCGGGCCGATGCCGCTGATGGAGTTCGACGCGGACGGAAATTTCATCCGCGGCTTCGGCGACGGCATGTTCGAGCGGTCGCACGGCCTGCGGATCGATGCGCAGGACAACATCTGGGCCACCGACGTCCGGTCCAACATGGTCTACAAGTTCGCTTCCTCCGGGCGGCTTGAAATGGTGCTCGGCGTCAAGGGCCACACCGGCGAGTGGCATCCGTTCGGACATCTGCGGTTGTTCGAGGAGCCGAACGAGGCCGTGGTCGGACCGACCGGCGACATCTTCGTGCTGCAAGGCCACGGCAAGGGCGACTCGCGTGTGCTGAAATTCGACCGCGACGGCACCTTCATCAAGACCTGGGGCGGCAAGGGCAAGGGGCCGGGCCAGTTCGACCTGCCGCACTCGCTGGTGTTCGACGCAGAAGGACTGCTCTACATCGCCGATCGCAACAACGCCCGGATCCAGGTGTTCGACGCCGACGGCAACTACATCCGCGAGTCCACCCATCCCGGCGCGCCCTGCGGGCTGTTCATGGGCACCGATCAGCACATCTGGCTGGCGCACGGTCACACCGGCCACATCATGAAGCTCGATCTTCATGGCAGGGTGGTCGGGATCATCGAGGGCGGCGGGCAGGGCAAGACGTCAGGCAAATACGGCGAGGCCCATTACATCGCGGTGTCGCCGCGCGACGAGATCTTCGTCGCCGACACGTTGAACTGGCGCATCCAGAAATATGTGCGGAAATAGCCGTCCCTGATTCCGTCTTCCTTCATATGGAGGATGACGCCCCGATCGGGCGGCCGCACTGTCGGCGCGACCATTCGAGTCAGCAACGGCCGGCCCGCCGGAAGCTGTTGATCGTCCGTCGCCTGAGGGAATGACCCATGAAGCGCTTCGTTATCCTGACCGCTCTGCTCACCTTTATCGTCGGTAGCTTCGCTGCGATGGTTCCGGCATCCGCCGACCCGCATGGCGAGCGCTTGGGCAACGATTGCAAGAGCGGCGCCCGCAAGTGCTGATCTGACGACAAGGCCGATCCTGAATACGAAACGGTTCCGGTGAACGCCGGGGCCGTTGTGGCGTCGAACGAGGTAGCAAGCACTCGGTCGATGCTTAGTTCTGCTTCACCGGTTGATCGGCGATGACGGCGCGCCAACGCGACACCTCGGCGGCCACAAGATCCCGGAGGGCCGCCGGCGTTCGCTCCTCGCCTTGGGGAATCAGGAATCCCAGCTCGATCAGACGTTTTCGAGTCGTCTCGTCGTCAAGCGCCCTGGCCAACGCGTCATTGAGTCTCGCTTGTATGGCAGGATCCAGGTTCTTCGGCGCGAAGATCGCGTTCCATGTCGAGACTACGAATTCGGGAAGGCCGCCTTCCATGGTCGTCGGGACATTGGGGATAACCTCCGCGCGGCGTGGGCTTGCGATCGCAACCGCCTTGAGCGTGCCACCCTGAATTTGTGAGATCGCGCCACTCAACGAAATGCAGCTGAAATCAACTTGTCCGCCCATCAGGTCATTCATCGCCTGCGCCCCTCCGCGATAGGCGACGCGGCCAGGACTGACTCCGAGGATCGATTCAAGAAGCGTGCAGAACATGTGCGTCGGCGACCCGGCACCGACGTGCGCCTCATTGACCTTGTCCTGGTTCGCTCGGACATAAGCGATAAATCCTGCAAGGCTGTCGGCCGGGAAATCCCTTCGTGCGACGATCACGGCGGGCACCTCGGCGGCCAGACCTACAGGCGTGAAATCGTCGATCGGGTTGTACTTCAGGGCGGGATATTGAGCCGGCGCGGCTGCGTGTGTGCCCATGTTTCCCATGATGATCGTATATCCGTCCGGGTTAGCCCGGGCAGCTCTCGTTGTCGCCGTCGTGCCTGCGGCTCCCGGCTCGTTGTCGATGATGACTGGACGCCCAAGTGTCTTCGACATGTGCTCAGCCAGAATTCGCGACAAGGTGTCGTTCGATCCGCCGGCCGCATAGGGCACGATCAACGTGATCGGCTTTGCCGGATAGTCGGCCGATGCCGCCGTCGTGAGACATAACGAGGCGCTTGTAACCAGTAGCGCGAGCAGGCGGTACATAAGATTCCTCCCCAGCATCACGGCCCGGGTTGCAGCCTATCCGTGGTCCGCTTCTTTTGCTATGCTATGCCGAGAGCAATCTCCATACCTTGAGAGGTATGTCATGGATGTGCGTCAGCTGCGCTATTTTATGGCCGTTGCCGAAGAGCGGCACATCACCCGTGCGGCCGAAAAGCTCGGCATCCAACAGCCTCCGCTCAGCCGCTTCATCAAGAACATCGAGGCCGAACTCGATGTGCGGTTGTTCACACGCACACCCCGCGGGGTCGAACTTACTGAAGCCGGACAGGCATTCCGTGATGAGGCCGGCAAGGTGTTGGCGGGACTCGAAAACGCGATTGAAGTGACCAGGAGCACGGCGAGGGGCGAGCGTGGACGCCTTTGCGTCGGCGTCACGCCAACGGGACCTTTTGTTACCCTGGTGCCGCGCGTCATGCATGAGTTCCGGCAGGCATTCCCGGGTGTGAGCTTCACGCTGGAGGAGCGGCTAAGCGGCGAATTGATCGACCTTCTGCGCAATGGCCGGGTAGACGCCTGCTTTCTGTGGACGCCGCGCGCCGAGGGGCTGGTCAACATGCCCTTGCTTCACGATCCGCTGGTCGTGGCTCTTCCCTCGGTGCACCCGCTGGCGCAGCCTCCTAATCGATCGATCCCGGTCAAGGCGCTCGCTGACGAGACCTTCATCGTCTACGGACGCAAGGACGGTTTCGGATTGTACGCGGCGACGATCATTGCCTGTCGCGCGGCCGGCTTCAGTCCCCGTTTTGGGCAGGAGTCGCCGCGTTTGGCGTCCGCCTTGAACCTTGTTGCGGCCGGCCTTGGCGTCTTCTTTGTTCCGTCTTCGATTCAGCGGATCAGCATGCACGGGGTCACCTACAGGCCTTTGAAGGGCCCCGATCCCCCGAAATCAACGCTCAGTCTCGTGTCACGGCGAGGCGACCCGTCTGCCGTGCTCGGCAATTTCGTGGACACTGTAAGGAGAGCGGCGCGCAACCGGACGTCGAAGGTGTGACCCGAGATATAAAAAGGGCGGTCGCAGCCCGCCTCGTTTTTGCGGGCTTGTTCTCGATGCGAAAACGGCCCCGGTGAAAGCCGGGGCCGTTTTGGCGTCGAATAAGTTTGGCTTAGCGGATGGTGGTGCCGAGGTCGGCGCGGCGATCCGTCATCGGCTTCACGATCACCTTGGTGCCGACGCTGACCCGTGAATAGAGGTCGGTGACGTCTTCATTGGTGAGGCGCAGGCAGCCGGAGGAAACGTGGGTGCCGATCGTCTCCGGAGCGTTGGTGCCGTGGATCCGATAGACGGTGCCGCCGAGATACATCGCGCGGGCGCCGAGCGGGTTGCCGGGGCCGCCGGCCATGTGGCGCGGCAGATAGGGCTGACGCTGAATCATTTCCGGGGGCGGGGTCCATGCCGGCCACTCCGCCTTGCGGGTGATGGTCTGGGTGCCGGACCAGGTGAAGCCGTCGCGGCCGACGCCGATGCCGTAACGCATCGCCTGGCCGTTGCCGAGCACCAGGTAGAGATAGGTGTTCGGGGTGTCGATGATGACGGTGCCGGGGGCTTCGCGGGTCGGATAGCTCACGACCTGGCGCTTCAGGCGCGCCGGCAATTCGGTGGCGGAGCGCTCTTCATCCTGCGAGGGCGCAACCGCAACCGGCGGTGGGGCCGCTTCGGTCGGCGGCGCGAACAGGAACGGAAACAGCGGCAATGGAGCCGCAGCGGCGGAAGTGGAAAATGCGGCGGTGCCGAGCGCCAGCGCGCCGAAAGCTACGGCGGCGAGGCGGGTATTCATTCTGAATGAATTGAACATTGATCGTCCCCTGATTTTTGCGCCCTGTCGCGCTTGTCCCAGCGCGTCGTTGGGCAAACCAGTACAGGTCAACCGTTTCAGGACATTTGCACAAAACCGCCAAAATGGTTTCGTCGCGTTAGGGTTTTGTTTCATTAACGTTTCATGGCCGGTCCGGCAGCGCCCACGTCCGACCCGCGCGCTGGCCGCCTGCGCATCCATCGCGGGGTGATATGTAAGGATAGTTTACCAGTCTGGAGTGCGAGTTCGACGACGCCTTGCGGCGAGCGTGTCGTCGCTAACTGCCATGATAATAGCCTCTGCCGGGGCTTTTCTGTTAATATACATCCATGAGTTCGCTCCCGCGCGCGCTCGGCTCACCAAATAATCGAAGCGGGAGGAAGCTATGATTGATTTCGGACGTGGCCGCACGAGACGAGGCCTTGCGTCGGCTTTGATCGCAGAGATAGCAGCCGTAATCGACGGTATGGAGGGCTTTGAAGAAGTTCGAAAGCTTGAGGATATGGAGCTCGGCGCCGAAGAACATCTCGACGAACTCGGCGCTTTCACATTGCCGAAATTCTCGGTCTACGAAGCCAATGCGGGCCGGTTGGATTTGTTCGATCCGGCGATTGAGCGACAGATTGTTTATTTCTTCACGCGTGCCGGAAGCCTTGCCGGACACCTGCACGCCCTTTCGTCAACCAAAAAGGAGGCGAAGGAGTTGTGCAAGCAGCATGCAATCGACGCACAAAAGGAAATCAACGGCCTTTCGGAACTGGGCGACGATTTGCTGCGTGATCTGCGAAAGCTCGTATCCAAAAAGCAGCCAGCCGTAATATCCAGAGCTTGACAGCACGCCACGTCAACGCGGTGCCGAGGTCGGATTGTGACACATCGCGTCATGTCGCCGCCGCGCAGAATTTCTGCGGGCGTCGCGGACACTGGTCAAGCCCGCGGCAATCGATCTCGCTGTATAGGTACGGACGCTACCTCTGTCACGCCCGCAGCCGCGGCATGCCTGCCGTTCCCGTGCCGATCGTGGCGCGGCGGTCGGCGACGGCGTGATGAAATTGTTCGAGCGCGAGCCCGATCACCGACAGGTCGCTTTCCTCGATCGTGCCGTCGTCGTAGCAGTTGAGCGCCTCGCGCAGCGTGCCGTCGGCGGCGGTCTGCATGTCAGCCAGCTCTTCGGGAGTCTCGGCCTTGCGCACTTTGGCAATCAGATCGAGCAGGTTGTCACGATGCTCGGTGTACTTCTCGCGCTCGTCGCGCTTCCAGTAGTGCTGCAGCCAGGCGCCGGCCGAGCCGAGGCCCGACAGAAGCAGGATCGCACCCCAGATGTAGTCGGTATATTTTTCCAGGAACGTTCGCTCGGTGCCGTCGATATAGGCCGCGGCTCCCGCATGCGCGGGCAGCGCCGCGTCCTTGTCGGTATCCGGCTTCTCGATATGGGCGGCGCTCGGCGATTCTCGCGCCAGTTGCTGGCGATCCGTGAACAGTTGCCGGGCGAAGCCTGCAACCGAGGTTTCCGATACCGATTTCGCGGCGACGATCAGATGGTTGACGCTGACGGTCTCGACCTTGTCGTCGGGCCGCGCCGGCGAGGAGGAGAAGATGCTGCCGGCGATTTCCTCGGACTCGTAGAGCGGATGTTTTTGCGCAATCGCTTCGGAAACGTCGATCGGCAGGAACTTCGGTTCGCCGCGCGCCGCAGCCGTTGCCGTGATCGCGTCCGCGGTGATCTTGCTGTTGAGCGGGCCGACCGCCATGAAGGCGTCGATCGTTGGATCCTTCGCCATCTCGGCGACCTGGTTGGTGCCGAACTGGCTCACCGTCACCTTGTCCGGATTGATGCCGGACTCGGTGAGGATCACGCGCAGCAGCGTGACGTTGGCCTGCGTTCGTCCGATCACGCCGACCTTATGGCCGGCGAGCTGGTCGAGAGTCTTGACCTTGACCGCGGTTTGCTTCTTGCCGTTCTTGCCTGGAAGCCCGGGTGCCGACCACAGCACGACGACGTTCTTGCGCAGGATGGCGACGGACTCGGCATTCGCCGGCAAATTCAGATCGCCGCGCGCGACCGCAAGCTCGGTCTTGCCGGCCGCAAACAGCGCGATGCTTTCGACGGCGCCCTCGGTCGTGACCGGCGACAGCCGGATCGCGTTGCCGTCACGCGCAAACGTCTGCGCCAGCAACTGGATCAGTTTCTGGTCCTCGCTGCCTGATGGGCCGACCGCGATCCGCAACGTGACCGGACGCAGCACGTAGTACAGCGTGCCGGCTGCGACGCCGAACGCCAGCATGCCCACGGCGAGGATCAGGAGCGCATAGCTCCGTCGCTTCTTTCGCGGGCGGGGCGGCGCGGGATTGTCG
>Ga0068855_100003958_pt1 | contig 18088 bp, 11 predicted proteins | sample KBSCornC52_FD_66592 | JGI IMG/M metagenome (GOLD analysis project Ga0068855, IMG submission 66592) | Corn rhizosphere microbial communities from Kellogg Biological Station, Michigan, USA - KBS Corn C5-2 | ecosystem: Host-associated > Plants > Roots > Rhizosphere > Soil ...
AGCGGAAGCTGGCGAGTTCCTCCAGGGAGGATGGTAATCGATCCCGGTTGGGTAACTCCGCCGAGTGAATAGTCGTAGGTGGAAATGGTAAAGGCGACTGCGGAAGCCGGATAGATCTGCCCCGCTTGCATCACGATGTTTCCGGCGACATCGAGGGTGCCATCGCCGCGGATATCACCATTGATCGCCGTCAGGGTCAGTCGTCCGATGTTTTGCAGGCTGAGGCTTCCGACGTCGATCAATTGGGCGATGACGTTCAAGCTGCCGCTTCCGTATTTGGGCGGGAAGTTGGCGTTAACAGGCGGATTCGTCTGATCGGAAGAGATCGGCGCTTGGAAAGGAATTCCCAACTGCACATAGGGAGCCCGGAGATTTACTGTGGAATCTGCCGAGATGAGGCCGCCGTTGCCGAGGGTGATGCTGCCCCGGGCGGCGATGGAAACAGGTCCGGAAAATGCGACCGTTCCCGTCGCTCCGCCGAGGACGAGCGTATCGAAGCCGCCTCCGGCGAAGCTGCTCACTGCGATAGAGCCACTGCCGTTAAATGGATTGCCGTTGCTGTCGAGGACCGGGTGGCCAATGGCTGTCTGACCCGCGCCATAGAAGGAAGACGGAATGGTCGCGCCAGATTGGGTGATCTGCAAGAATGTGCTCAGTGGTGACACCGTTCCCTTGTTCGGGGCGAAGCGACCCGAACTGACATTTAAGGTTCCACCCGCTGCGGCAGGGCCACCGGCGTTTCCAAGCAGCGTGGCATCCGTAAATAGCTCTGTATCGCCTTGCAGCGTGATCGAGCCGCCATTGCTGTCGACGCGGGTGGGAGTGACAGCCGTTCCACTGAATGAGCCGCTTTGAACGTATGCGCCGGTGACGGATGTCCCATCGGGTAACGTCGAGATGAGTCCTCCACGAAAAGCGGCGGCTGGCATGTGCTGCTGCGGAGAGGTTACCGCTCCAGACAGGGCACCGATGAGCGGCGTGCTTTCGTTGCTGTAGGAGGGGGCGAGATCCAGAATGCCGGTCGTTCCGGATACGTCGATGACCGAACCCGCTTCCGCCACAATATTGCCGGCAATGGTGATGTTGCCGCCGGGTAGAACACTTCCCGTGAGATAGCCGCGGCGATCAGGCAGAAGCACCACCGTCCCCGCTGTCGAAAGATAGCTGTGCGGCCCAAGATCGAGATTGGGCACTGCCGAATTAACGAAGCCGAGATTGGTCAGCAACTGCAGGGACGCGTTACTGTTCGACGTCGTGATGCTGATGGTGCCCCCCGGGGAGACAATGGATCCTAAAACTGCCGCGGTCTGGCTCTTGATCGTTACGCTGCCCAGTGGATCAGTGCGAATCGCAACGCCTGCTCCCATGACGAAGTCGCCCCGAGTAAAAGCCGTTTGATCGTTGAATCTGTCGGCAATCCCCGGGGCATTGAACGTCAAATTCACCGGCGTTCGGATGCCAAGCGGTTCCGTGACGGGCACGAGATTGACTCCCGCTGATGAGGTGGAGGCCATCAGCGATTGCACCACCGGCGCAATGACCGTGCCGGGCGCAATGTTGACCCCGGGGAGGAACTGTCCATTGCTTCCCACGGCGCCCAAGCCGGTGAGCGTGAAACTGGCAAAACCACCCTGATTGAAGAAGTCGGGTGAGAACTCAGTGACGCTGGCGGAAGAAGGAGTGCCGCCAATCTGAATCATCGTCGCCTGAATGCTGAGGGAACCTCCATTGCCACCACCAGTAAACGAGGCCACGCTGCTGGATCCACCACCGGAAGAGAAGCCGCGCAGAGTAGAGCCGAGCAGGAGTTTTCCTCCCAGGACGGAAGGGATATTTACATCATTGCCGGAATTGATGGTGATGCTGCCACCATTGCCATAAGTGCGCTTTCCCGTCGGACTGACCGCCACGCCGCCCGAGACGTCAATGATGCTTCCGGGTTTGAGAAACGTGTTATAACTGGTGACGGCGATGGATCCGCCGTTAACGGAAATGGGAAGATTGGAGACGCCGCTGCGATCGTCCACGATCAGCCCTGCCGTGCTCAACGAAGCCGCTGAGCCGAGGGTGAAATTGCCACGGGAGGGATCGGCCGGGGGGGTAGTCGGCGTGAAAGCGCCGGTGTTGACGGTAAGAGTGTTAAAGGTGGAGGTCGGGATATCCCAAACATTCAAGGCGATGCTGCCACTCGGGGCGGCGATCGATCCTTCCACATCGATATTGGCGCCGGTCAGGGTGATGGAGCCGGTCGGCGTCGTCTTCAGTGTGACCTTGGACGGAATGGTGATGTTACCATCCCGGTTGTCGATGGTCAGCGAGCCGAACCCATCGTCGGTCAATAGCTTCGACGATAGTACCACATTGGCCGCCGGTGAACCGGTCAATCGGAACGACGCGTCGTAGGTGAGAGAAGTGACGGAGTTCGTGATCGCCGGAGATTGGAAAGTGATATTCGGCGGTGTTGGCGAGTAAGTCGGGTAATTGGTGCCGAAGCTCGGGTCCTGCGCCGTAAAGGAAAGCTTCAGACTGCTGGGAGTCGGCAGGGTACTCGAGGTCGTCGTCGTCCGCGTCTGCCGTTCTCCGGTGACGGTGTTACCAAGCAGGGTCCCGTTCAGCGCCATGGTGGGGGCTGAGATGGAAAGGGTGCCACCGTTTGCGCCCTGATCGTAGGCTTGTTCGTAATGGGCTCCGGTCAGAGCTAGAGGGCTGCTATAGACGTTCGCTACACCCCATTGATTGTGGAAATCGGTAAATTGGCCGGTGTAAAATCCTTGGTACACCTGATCCGGGGTAGCTTTGGAAATATCCACCACATGATCTCCGGTGACCACTCGGCTGGTCCGGACCATTCCGCCGGTGTAATGCACCCAACCACCGGAAACATTGATGGTGGCGCCAGATTGAACGACCACCGAGCCACCGGCCCCCAGACTTACGGTTCCGCCGGCCACCGTCAGTTCGCCGACGCTATGCTGAATGAGCCCCACGTAACCGGAGACGTTGGCCAGAGGCGTGCCTGCCCAATAGGCCCCGTTGTAGACCCCCGAATTGCGGAGATCGACCTGGAGGGTCATGCCACGGAAGACCCCCGCGCGTTGCGTGGGGGAATCGGCCAATTCCGTGCCTCGCAGTTGGACGGAAAGAATGTTCTGGCTCGTCGGAACGACGATACCCGTGGAGCCGGAAACATCGATCGTTGCCCCGGAATCGAGGGAAATCCGTCCCACGTCATTGACGAATTTGTCAAAATTGCCGACCTGGACCCAACTGCCCGCGCTAAACGTGACCCCGCTGCCTTGAGCATTGCCGGCTTCATCCAGAGCTCCACTAATGGCTCCAGCATTATTTGGGTTGGGTACCCCTGTCGCACCGGGAGCGAGAAGGATCGCATTCTTGCCCATGTGAATGCTCTGCCCCTGAACGATGACTTGGGAGGGGAGAGGCAATTGCGTGCCGACATTGGTTTCGCTGCTGGACCATTCGGGCAGGATGCGAGTGACGCTCCCATCACCAAAGCTCACGGTTCCCGTGCTGGAGGGGGCCAATTGAAATAATTGTGAGGTGGTATTTTTTACCGGTGTGCTGTTAAAATCTGCGAGCAGATCTACGCGCCCGTTCAGGGTCACGGTGGTGCTGCTATCGATCGCGCCATTCTGCTGAACGGTTTTGCCGGTGATCATCGCATCTCCGCGAGGGACGCTGATCAATCCAGCATTGGTGGCCACGCCGCTGCTGGCGTCCACGGCTCCGACATATGCGTCCAATCCTCGAAGACTGGCGTCGCCGCTCGAATGCGCGGCAAAACCGATCTGCCGTCCCGCGGCCAGGATCGTCTGTCCGTCCGGTGTCGAAATGGATCCGGCATTGGTGACATTCCGTCCGGCGAGGACGACACGGCCACCGACATGCGAGGAGGTGGTCGGCGCGGTGAGCGTCGCACCCGCCTGTACGGTCACATCGCCGTAATCGCTCCCGTAGGGGGCATCCGGGGTAAATGTGGGCGTGCCGTTCGGGCCTGCCGGAATCGTGAGTCCGGAAAACAGGAACTGCTGATCGGGATTGGCCAGCAAGCCACTTTGGATCAGGTTGCCGTTGATGGGCAACGACGATGCAAACAGAGCATGGGTGTTGACCTGCGACGAACCGCCGAAAATGATGCCATTCCGATTGACGACAAACACCTGGCCGTTGGCCTGAATGGAGCCGAGGATTTGCGAGGGAACACCCGTCGGATCGTTGACGATGTTATAGGCGATCCATTGGCTCGTTTGGCTCCCACCGAACTGCTGGTCGAAATTAAGAGTGGTTTTCCGACCGATGTTAAAGGAACTCCAATCGAGAACTGCTTGGGATTTCGTCTGCGTGATGTTGACCAGCGTTTGGCCGCCACTGGTGGTTTGCGTAGGCTGATTGGCGCCTGTCCAGATGCCGCCCACCTGGGGGACCAATCCACCCGCAGCCAATCCGTTCGGGACGTTTGGCAATTGAAGGCCGCTGGCAGGATTCCGTCCCGCGTTATCGGCGCCCGCGCTCGCCGCGGAGCGGGCGACATTCTGCATGGCTTGCACCGCGTTGACCGCTTGAGTCGTCCTCGAGAGCATGTCCTGCGCGTGGGCGCGGGCCTGTGCGGTAGCTTGGGCGCTGCTCGGGTTGCTTCCAGGCACGTTGCCGCGACCGCCGCCGCTGCCGGCTCCGCCGCGCAGCAAATCACCCGCATGGGTGGTCAAAGGAGTCGCCGCGAGTGCGGCGAAGAAGACGCCCAGGATCGGCGAAAGGCGGGTCGGCGCGACCGCGCGGCTTCGCCACGCTGGCCCGTCGATCATCGAGTAAGATGCTGCCGCCTCCGGACGACGGCACAAGCGAGCCAGGAAGTGCTTCTTCAAAGACGCAGTAGTAGGGTTGCTCCGGGTCATCGGCTAAAGACCAATTGCCATTGAGGAAGACGGATAGGGTCGCCGGACTTGGGCGACAGGGTCACGACTTGGACTTCTGCTCGCCGGCCTTGCTCTGGGCGTTTTTGGACTTGCCCGGTTTGTCGGCCGAAGGAGTGGCGTTGGCAGGGGACGCAGGCGCGTCGCCAGGCTTGATGCGTTCGTCGTCGATCTTGTCCCGATATTCCTCGAACAAGCTTTGCAACTTCACGCGGGTGATGCCGGTGAAAGGTTCGCGCACGGTGAGGGCGTCGCCCAGGCCGAATTTTTCGTAGCGCTGGAGGATCTCATTCGCGATCTTAAACATTCCCGCGTTTTTGGTCTGCTGATCCGCCACGCGCCGGTTGAGCTGGTTCGTCTGATCCTCGAGTTTCGCCCGCTGGGATTCCTTGGTGTTGGCGATATCGGTGATGCGTTTGTTGTCGAGTTGCGACTTCAGCAGCGCGTCCTTTAGCTCGGCGATCAGCTTGTCGCGGTCCTCGACTTTGGTTTGCAAGTCGTTGGCCACCTTGTCGGCCGCCGTCTTTTCCGCGGCGCGATCCTTGGTGATCTTTTCGACCTGATCGGTGAGCGTTTTATTTTTTTCCTCCGATTCCGCCAACGCGGCCTGGGCGACCGCCTTGTCATTTTCCGAGGAGCGCAACTGCAGCAGGGTGCCGCGCAGCGATTCACGCAGTTTGTTCTCCGCGGCGCTGGGTTGGGCGTTTTCCGCTTTCAGCAGACCGGTGGGCAGGGTCAGCAGGAGGGCGAGGGTAATGAGACTGGGACGTGAGAAGATCATAACTAGAATTTACCGTTGATATCGACTTGGAGGACGTCGCTCTTGAAGGTCGGTCCGACGATGCTGTCCGCGCTCATCCACCAGACCGCGAGCCAAACATTCGAAGAAAGGGCGAAGCTGCCGCGCAGGGTGTAACCCTTCAGATTCGTGCCGTAGAGCGGGGCGCCGAAGTCCGCATCGTTGAAGCCATCGATGACCGAGTCGGATTCGACATGGCGGTAATCGAGGCTGAAGTTCCAGTCGCCGAATTTTTCCAGGGCCGGTTTGCCAAAACGAAGGCCGACATTCCACGCGGTGTCGCCGCCGCTGTAAGCGCCGACGCTGCCTAGAGTGGTATCCGGGCCGCGATTGTTGACCGCGACGCTATTCACATAGTTGCGGTTGAGCGCGAGGTTCTTGATCCACTGGCCGAAGAGCGAGATCTGCAGCGGTTCGAAGCGATTGTAGTCGATCTGGCCGGAGAAACCGAGTTCGTGGAAAGGCGTGGCGAGACCGAAGTACTGGAACTGGTTCGTCGTGCCGAAGCCATTTGTCGCATCGGGAAGGATGTTCCGCAGGGCCATGTAAGTATTGCCGTTCTGCGCGAAGGAAGGACGAGTGTCGTCGGTGTTACCCGCGTCGGAAGTAGTCTGCGGAGTGAACGGATCGGAGAGCCGCCCCTGCGTGTTATAGAAGTAGTAATACTGCGCGGAAACCTTGGCGGAGATATCCTTGGTAATCTTAATGTTCGAGCCGAGCTGGCCGCCGAAGAGATATTTGTCTTCGCTGCGGAACTTGCTCGGGTTGTTCGTCGCAAAGTTGAAGTCGGTATTGAAGACCGGAAAGGCGCCGGCGTTGAAGAACGGCGTGATGCCTTTGGCGACTTCATACTTCGTCTGCACGGCCACGCCGTCGAAGCCCATGTCGCGTGCCCACGCAAGCGAGGTCGGATCCCAGAAGGGGTTTTCCATCCGGCCGACGGTGACGGCGAGGTTTCTGTTCGCTTGGCCGCCGGTTTCGTATTTCAAGAAGGCGCGATCGATCCAGACCTGGTACTTGCTGAAGTCGCCGCCCTGTCCGTTGTTCGAGAGGCCGAGCGTCTGGTTTTCGGTGACCGGGCTGTTGTCCTGGCCGCTGCCGACGCGCAGACCCAGGGTGAAGCCTTCACCCAGATCGACTTCCGCACCGATGCGGGCGCGGAACCGGAAACGATTGCGATTCTGGTCCACGTTGTTCTGCGGCGAGAAGATGTTGCCGCTGACGTCGAAAGGCGCGCCGGTATTGATCGTGTTGAAAATCGGGAACGCGCCGGTGTTGTCGTTGCCGTCGGGAAAGAAATCGCCTTCGTAGCGGACGCGCAGGTCGCCGGAAACGCGGAACTTGGTGACCCATTTCGGGACGGCGTCCGGTGCGGCCCAGTTTTCCTCACGAGCCCTGGCCATGATTTCGTCTTTGATCTCTTCGCGCATCTGCGCCTTCACCGTTTCCGGGATGTAAGTGACGCGCACTTGATCGTCGGTGGCGGGCGGGGCGGTTTGCTGCACGGCGGTCTGCGCGGCCTCGCGCGCCACAGCCACGTCGTGCTCGAGAGTGGTCGCCTGGGCACGCGCCACGGCGGTGTCATCCTCGGCCTGGTGGATGAGGTCCTGCGCGTCGTCTTTCGTGAGGAGACCGCGCTGCACGAGGCGATTGATGAGATTGACGGTGACGTTCTGCGAAGGTGTGGCTGGGCCGGTGATCGGCGCTGTTCCCGCCGGTTGCTCGGCGCGCGCCAACAGGTCCGCGGTGGGAGCGAGCAGATCATTCGCGGCCAGCTGATTGCCGGCGGACGCTTTGGGCAGTGGAGTGGAAGCTTTGGCCGCGGCGACCGCGGCGGCTTCGGCCAGCGTCACATTCTCCTCCGGGCTAGACGGACGTCCGGCATACCCGGGGATGGGGATGGCAGCGCACCAGATCGGGGCGAGCAACCAGACACATCGGCGGAAAACGTATTTCTCGTAGAACATAAAGGTGTGGAAAGCGAAAGTGAGGGTCAGGGGCGTCGTGCGGTGAGGCGCATGACAATGGGCATGGGCATGCCCGCGGGTGGTGGGCCGTCGAGTTGGAGGTTGTTCAGGACGCTCTGGACGGCTTCATCGAGGTTGCGGTCGCCGGTCGTAGTATCGAGCTTGCTGCGGTAGATATGGCCGGATGGATCGGACCAGATGCGGACCTGCACCTTGAGGCTGGCCTTTTTAGTGCGGTCGTTATTCCGCAGGGCGCTGGCGACTTTGCTTTGCACGCGGTATGCGAAATCGCCCCACTTGCTCCCGCCGTTGCCGGAGCGCCCGCCGCCGAACCCGCCGCCGTCGCCACTACTGCCGAGACCGGAGATACCGGGACCGTTGCCTTTGACGCCGGTGCCAAGCGCTTCTTTCGGTGGGGCCACGGGCTTGGGTGCTTCTTCCTTTTTCTCGGCAGGTGCTGCTTCCTGCATCTTTTCCTCCTTCGGGGGAGGTGGCGGCCGCTTGACCGGAGGGGGTGGGGGCGGAGGTGGAGGTGGGGGCAAAGTGATCATCGTGACCCGCTCCGGCGCCTTGGAAGGGGCGGAAGAGGGCCTGGCCGAATGCAGAACGTAAGCGACGCCCGCGCCGAGCAGTGCGACGACACCGATGACGATTTTCGTCCGGTGCTTGCCGAAGAAGCCCTCGTCGTCTCCTTCGTCGACCAGCTTGTCGTAATGGTGTACCGGGGGCTGCGCCGGTTTTGCCGGACGAGCCGGGCCGGCGGCGCCAGCGGGGCGGCGACGCGGGGCGACCTTGCGCTTTTTCAGCGGACGACGCGGACCGCCCGGAGTGGCGCCGCTCTGCGGACCAGGTGTCGCACTCCTTGAGAACTCTGCCGAAGCGGATTCCGTGGCGCGGGACTCCGTCGCCGATTCGGGCGTGTGCTCCGACCCGTCGCTGTTAGCATGCGGATTCGCGGGATCGAGTTGATCGTTCATGGCAGCGGGGGGCATTTACTTCTTCGGTTTGGTAGCCAGGCCGATGTTGGTGATGCCAACCCGTCCGCAGGTATCGAGCACGTCCATGATGCTTTGATAAGGTGTCCCGGTATCTCCGCGCACGACGACCGGGAATTCAGGAGTCTTCGCCTTGATGGCGCCGAGCTTGGACTCGAGATCACCGAGCGAGGTCGCCTCGGCGTTAAGTTTGATGTTACCCGAGTTATCCACGGTGATGGCCTGCATCTTCGGGCCGTCCATCTTCGATGGCGCACCGGCGCTGGGCAGGTTTACCTTCACGCCCTGCACCCCGGCCGTCGTCATGATGATGAAAATCAAGAGCAGCACCAGGTAGAGATCCACCATGGGTGTCACATTGATATCGTCGTAGGACTTGTCGTCGCCAGCTTGCATCGGAGTGTCAGGTTTAGTGTCCGCTCATGCTGCTCTCTTCGTAATCGCCATGTTCCTCCGGATAAAATTCCGCGACCTTGGCGACGAATTCGTCGATGAAGACATGCATGTCGCTAATGGCGTCCTTGATCCGCGTGCTGATGTAGCTGTAGGCAAACAGCGACGGAATCGCGACCGCGAGACCGGCCACCGTGGCGAGGAGCGCACCGGCGATACCGGGTGCGATTGAGTTCACCTCGACCTGGCCGGACTTCGCGATGACCGCGAAGGTGATCATCACGCCGATGACCGTGCCGAGCAGGCCAAGATAAGGGCCGCCGGCGATCCCGATGGTCAGGAAGACCAGGCTGCTGTTGAGCTTCTGCGTTTCGCGCACGATGCCGCCGTCGAGCGTGGCCTTGATGGCTTGCATGGAACGGCCGGAAAGCCCGCAGAATTCTTCTGAGCTCACACGATCCTGAATTTCCGAAGAACCGATCTGGTAGAGATGGTAGAGCGGAGACTGGCGCAGGATCTTCTGCTGTTTGGGTGAAGCTTTGCCGCCCATGCTGTTGATGCTTTCTTCACTGCCGTGGTCGAGCACGTGGAGATTCGAGGCGAGTTCTTCCCACAGCGGCAGGAAGGCCTTGGTCGCCCTGCTGATCCGGCCGAGATACATGAGCTTGAGCACGGCAACGGCGCCGCCGATGAGGGCGAGGACGGAGCAGAGGAAAATGACCGCCCAACCGTCCGGTGTGAGCGACTTCGAAATGTCGGAGATGAGCGAGAGATGCTTGGTTAGTTCGTTCTCGCCGCCTTTTCCGGAAGCTTCATCGGCCCCCACGACAAGGGCTTTCGCGGCCTTGTCGCCACCTGCCTGGGTGATGGTAGCGAGCTTGAACAGCGCCGGTGGGCGCGCGACCTTGGAGATCTCCAATTCGTCGAGATCGCCGGCGAAACCCAGTTCGCCTTCTTCGGTGGATCCGGGTTGGCCGTCGCGCCCCAGCAACGACTGCGAGTTCAATGCGGGGATCCTGGCGGCGAGCGTCGCGTAGCTTTCGCCATCGAGATAGACTTTGATGTCCGCGGCGGTAGCGACCGCCGCGAGGTGATGCCACGCTCCCGCGGTGGTGGGTTTTCCGTCCGGACTGCGCTGCGTGCCGTTCGCGCCGGTGACTTCCACATAGGGAATGCCGTTGTTGAGACCGATCACCAGACCATTCCCGTTGTCATGCCGGCTGAAGACAGCGGCATTCGGGGCCAACACGGCGGGCTTGACCCACGCCGACCAGGTCAGCACCTGGCCATCACTCCAGGCGAGCGTGGCGGACTTCGGAAGAGTCACGGAATTCTTGCCGCTGAACCGCTGGCCGCCGCTGATCAGCGAACCGTCGATCGCCGTGCCATTCGTTTCCGCATTGTTGGCATTACCGGTGGAATCCTTCGGCGGCGCGTTCTTCTCGGCGAAATGATAGACGAGCACGGTGTCGGCGTCGTAAGTCGCCTTGGACTCCTCGACGCGGAGGGTGTTCTGGCTGGTGTTGCCGTAGTAGAGCCAGAAGCTGACCGGCGCGCCGCCTTTCAGTTCTGGAACTTTGACCCAGACATAAGCTTCGTTGAGCAGGCCATCGAACTTCTCGATGTGATAGGAAAGCTGCGTTTTGTCATCCGCCGCGATGAAACGCAGATCGCTGGCGTCGTCGCGCGCGGAACCAAACTGGAAGTTACCGTCGTGCAGGCGAATCAACACCACGGCGGTGAGCGGCGCGTCGCCGGCATTCAAGCCCGCGGCGGAAGTATCGACGGTGATTTTCTTGCGAATGGTCCATTCCGGATTCCACCACGCGTGGGCGGAGGCGGAGATGGAGAACAGGCCGAGAAGGCTGAGAAACAGCAGTTTCAGGAAGCGAGCCTTCACTGGAAAATCGGTGGTGCGCATGCGGTTGGGTTTTGAAAGGGGCAGGTGAAGGGTGAGTTAGAAGTCGGCCCAGACCCGGAACGTGAAGAGCCAGTCGTGAGCGACCGTGTGGCTCTGGCTGGTGAGCGGCAGACCGGCGTCGATGGAACCGTTCAGATGGTCGAAGAGATGGATGCGGCTGCCGGCGCCGACGCTGGCCAGCGTCCAGTGTGCGTCCTGCTCGGGCAGAAGATCGTTGATGGTAACGTAGCCGTAATCGACGAAGGTATAGACACGCCACTCGCCGGAGTCTTTGCGGAGCCAGTCGATGAGGTTCGGACTGCGAAACTCGACGGAGCCGATGAAAGCGTTATCGCCCGGGACTTCACCTTCGAGATAGCCGCGCACGCTGCTCAAGCCGCCGGCGCTGAATTGCTCGGCGCTGAGCAGGGGTTGATCGGCAATCTGCGCCTGGATTTTGCCCATGACCTGGAAGCCGCCGGGAAGATCGTGTTCATGCGCGAGATCCCCGCGGAAATAGATGAAGTCGCCCCGCGCGTTGAAGCGACTGTTGTCGAAGCTCGTCTCGCTGCTGCCCATGCCGCGGAAGTGAAAATACACCGCCGCATTCAGGTCGGTGGAGTAAGGCAGGATATTCTTTTCCTTATTGGCTCGGCCGATCCAACTGCCGTTGTAAGCAATGCTGAAAGGATAGTAACTCGTCGGCGTCGAAGTCGTATCGAGGCCGAGCAGAACGTTCTGCTCGTAGTGCTTGTAGTCGATGCCGAGGCTGAGCGAGTGGACGTAATCCTTGAGGGGCGGCAGGGTGAATCCCGCGCGGAGACCGATCGTTTCGCCCTTGCCGGCCACGGCGGCTCCGCCGAGCGTGGAGACATCGGAGTCCTGTTTCGTGCCTTGCAGAGTCAGGGTAAATCCTTCCAGGCCGGGAAAGCGGGCGAGATAGTAAGCGGAGATGACTTTGACGTCGGCGGTGTTTTCCGGGGCCACCTGGAAGCTGACGCCGGCGGCGTGGCCGAGTTGCCAAAGGTTGCTATAGCTAATGCCACCATTGATCCGCAGTTGCGTCGTGTCCGGGCTATAACGGTTGTTCAGTTCGAGGCTGCCGTGCAGCGGGAGGGTATCCTTGACGTTGAGATCGATATCATAGGTCCCGGGTTCGACGCCGGGATGCATGTTCGGCGTCACACGACGGTCCGGCCATTGATTCAAGGCGATGTTTTCCCTCGTGAGGTCATTGAAATTCGGCACCTTTCCTTCGGCGATCGAAGGCATCGCCTTGCGAATGGCGTCGAGGGAAAAATAGCGCGAACCTTTCACGCGCAGGCGTCCGACGGTGGCTTCCACCACTTCCAGAAAGACGACGCCCCCACGGCCGGTTTGACTGGGGATCTGGACGGATACGGTCTGGTAACCTCGATCGTGATACACCTTCTCCAAAGTGGCGGCGGCCTGCTCGACATCCTTCTCCGTTCGCCCGGGCCCGAGGAAGGGATAGACGGTATCACCGATCTCCGCCGGTGTTAGAAGCTTCGAGCCACTAACTCGATATTCTCGAATGAAGAAAGTGCGCGTCGAAGCGGGGGACGTATTGGCATTCGCCCCGCTGGCCGCGGGCGTCATCGTGGGAGCTGGGGTCGGCTCTGGCTTTCGCGGCGCCGTGTAGTCCTTGATCGTTTCGGCGGAAGCTACGGAAAGCCCGGCCCAGCATGGCAAAATCGCCAATACGAGGATGGTCAGACGTTGCTTTGCATAGCTGGCCGGGACCATGGATCGAAGTTGTGATTGCGCAGGCACCTCCATGCACCCTGGCGAAAAATCAGACGTTACGATGACTTAGTTGGATGGTTAAAGGATTCGGAAATAACTGGAGTGCGAATGCGCCTTCGCGGGCATCAACAAACGGGCCGAATGTTACTCTGGCGTGCTAGGAGCGCCCAACTGCTTTATTGTAACATCTACGTGACGGACGGGACGCCAGACGGGCCACAGGTACAGAGGCGGAAGAACGCTCTTGGATTGTAGTTATAGAGAATATCGCTACCGAATGTTACGGTCGCGTGACGAAATTCACCGGGATGTCATCGACGGCAGTGGGCGTAATTATCTTTGAAAAAGGGCGGCAATTGCTTTTTTTGCCAGGGTGCCCAACCCTGATGTGCGAGTCGGCCCCCTCCTCCTCTGATGGGAGCACCCTTTTTGTTGGTCCGGTGCGAAATTGAGCCCAATGCCGATTCAGTCTCTCGGATCGAGCGCGCCGCGCAGTTGCCCTGCGATCGGGCGTTTTGTGACCTGGAGTTCACATGATTGTGATATTCCCAACACGGAATGGGTGCACATTCCCCGCCTTCATGCCCATTCATTGCCCTGGCGATCACGGTTTCACAGGTTGGCGAATCCCTCGACCGGGGTCGGTGCCGAACTCCACGCAAGTGCAACAACTGCCTCCGCAGGTAACCGTTGACGGCAGCATCATGGAAGATCACCGTCTCGGTCGCAGTCGTTTGCAGGGGCAGATGCCTCAAGTTGTGGCTCGCAAAGTGCGGTTTCAGTCGTAAATCCTTTATCCGAACGCATGAAACGCCCCTCCGACGCTCTTTTCTCTCTGACGCCGCAAGCCGAAGGCTGGGCCGTGTGGCGTGATGCCCAGCGTCAGCACATTGTCCCCACACTGGCGGAGGCGCTGGCTTTGTTGCCGGGAGGGAGTGTATTCGAGTTTGCGATACCGTGCTATCCACTGATCATCGAGCGTCTGCGGCTGCCTGCGACCGAGCGGGAGGATCTGGCCGGCATGATGCAGCTTCAGTGGGAAAAGGCATTGCCCTTTACGCCGGAGGAGATCGTTGGCGCATTTATGGTGCTGGGGTCGACGGATGACGAATCGGTGGTGTGGTCGGCGGCTGCGGCCCTCGATACGCTGGCGGAGTTTGACGAGACGTGGAGCAAGGCGAACCGCTGGCCGCAACGCGTGGCGCCCTATGTTTGTCACGTGGCGGCGTCGTGCCCGGCGGGCGAGACGGTATTGGTTCTCTATGTTGAACAGCGACATTGGGTGGTGGCCGTGGTGGAAGACCGGCGACCGGGTTGGGTGCAGGTGATGTCGGCTTCGGATGTGGCGGGCTTTGCCACCGAGTTTCCGTCGCTGGTGCTCACACTGGGGTTGGACGACGTGCCCTCCGAATTTGCGCGGGTGGTGGTCGCCCCGGAAATCGTCGGTTGCGAAGACATTTTGCGTTCGGTGACGCCGGCGCCGATCGAAGCGCTCCCGCTGATTACGCCGGTGGCCAAGGTGGACATCGATCTACTTCCACCGCACTGGCAAGCCTCCGCGCAACAGCATCAGCAGGGGAAGACCTGGCGAAAGCGCGCGCTGGCCGTTGCGGCGGTCTATCTGGTTTTCGTCGTTGCTGGGATCGTCGATCTCCTCGTGTTGCAGCACCAGTCTTCGCGCCTCGAATCCGAGTTGAAGGCGCAGCGCCCGGCTTTGAGCCTCTTGCAGACCCGGCAGGCGCGTTTTACTTCCCTGGCCCCCGCGATCGATCCTCATCACTACGCGATCGAGTTGCTCTTTCTGTTGAACCGCTGTCTGCCGGGCGAATCGGTGCGTCTGACGGAATTCGACCAGATGCCACAAGAGTGGCGCGTGGTTGGGGAGGCTGCCTCGGCGAGCCAGGCCATTGACTATTTGTCGCGGTTGAAGCGCGATCCCGACTTGGGGGCGGGCGACATCACCGCCGACCCACCGCGATTGCTGGCCAATGAGAAGGCCCAATTTCAAGTCATCGGAAAACCATGAGTCGTACCCTGTCCTCACGCGAAAGAATCCTGGCGATCATCGTCGTGACGATCGTCGGCATCGGCGGCACGCTCATTCTGGTCCAGTCTTACACCGGCAAGCGCGCGGCGCTGGCGGTCAAGATCACCTCGCAAAAGAAGCAGATCCATTCCATGCACGAGGTGCTGGCGCAAAGCGACATGTGGGCGCAACGCGACCAGTGGGTGGATGCCAAGCAGCCACGGTTGGAGAATCCCGATACCGCCGGCGTGCAACTGCTCAATTCGGTGATGGAGTTGGCCAAAAAGCACGAAGTGCTGCCCGAGAATATGACCATCCGGACCCCGGAATCGCGGCCGAATTGCATCTCGGTGGGCATCGAGATCGACACCAAGAGCCCGTGGTCGCCGCTCGTCGAGTTCCTCCAGGAATTGCAGACCCCCGAGCAATTCATCGCCCTCGAGAGTGCCAATCTCAAAATCGATCCGGCCGATGCCACTCAGGTCCGCGGTCATTTCAAAATAGCCCGTTGGTATGCCCCGAAGTAAATTCACTTCTGCAGGCGCGGTGCCCGGTCTCGTTTTTGTCGCGATGTTCGCCAGCCAGTTGCTGCCGTCTTTGGCGGAAGATACTTTGCCCTCGGCTTTACCAAAGGATCGCTATGCCGCGTTGCGCGCCCGTTCGCCCTTTGCCCTGGCTACGGTCGCTGTTGCGACACCCGCTCCGCAGGCGTCATTCGCCGCCAATTGGTATGTCAGTGGGGTGGCCCGGCTCGGCGATGACTATTTCGTGACCATCAAGGGGCGCGATCTTTCGGCGGAGTTCACGCTCTTTGCCAACGAGGCCGTCGATGGCGTCACCCTGGCGAGTGTCAATTGGTCGGACCAGGTGGGCAAGAGCACGGTCATCCTCAAGAAGGGGACGGAGACGGCGCGCCTCGAGTTCAATGAAGCGCAATTACGGGCGCCGGCAGCAGCGACTGCGGGTGGAAATCACCTGCCGGCAGTCCGGCCGCCCGTGGTGGCGGCGACCATGCATCCGCAAAACCCCAGGGCCGCTGGCGTTAACATGGCTGCGGCGGTTCCCAACGCGCCCGGCTTGAACGGCGGCGCCCCGCTGCGCCGGCGCAGTTTGCCGATCCCGGTGCCGCGCTAGCAATGGCCCGATGCGCAACATCCCGGAAGTTGCCTTCCGGGATGTGAGCAGGAATGGAATCTGAATGGACTAGTGGGCTAGTTAGTCGCCGGCTCCCAGTTGCCGAGGTTATCCTCATCGGTTTCGGGATTGCGATCGGGCCCGGCGGAGAAGATGTCATACTCCTTCGGGTTATGCTTGCCCGGGTAACGATAGACATACTCCAGGTCCCACGGATCGCGCGGCACTTGGTCGTCGAGTTGGTGCCAGTTGCGCGGCTTGGGATCGGTCTCCGGCTTTTGGACGAGCGCCTTCAGGCCCTGCTCGGTGGTGGGATAGAAGCCGTTGGCCGCCTGATACATCATCAGGTTGGTCTTGATCTGCTGCAGATCGGCGCGGACGCGCACCCGGCGGGCTTCGTCGACCTTGCCCCCGGTGTAGCGCAGCGCCATGCCGATGAGCAGGCCGATGATCAGCACGACGAGCATCATTTCCAGCAGCGTAAACGCTGAGCGGCGTGAGTAAGTGTGACGTTTCATGGCGAGGTAGGACTGAGGTTGTAGTCGAGGTTCTTCCAGTTATTCTTGAGTTGCAGAGCGAGATTGCGCACGGCCGCGGGCCCAGCGTCAGGGGGGAGCGTGAGCACGAGACGATTTACGCCAGCTTTGAGCAACGCGCCAGGGATCATCTTCTGCGCCCGCAACCAGCCCGCATAGCGGAAGCGCATGCCGGCTTCCAGCGGGCGGACCACGCCGAGATAGCCCGGGTCGGCGAGGTCCGGCCAGGACACGGTGATCGGCCCGAGCGGCTGATCATTCAGCGTGACCTCGAGCGGCGCCTGCTCGTCCGCATTCGAAACCTCGAAACTAATCATGGTGAGCAGCGGCGGCGACACGAGTTCGAATTCCCAGGTTACGCTCTGCTCGCCCGTGGCGGAAAGCTTCACCGTGCCCTCGTCGAGCTTCGCCTTCACCCGGCCGAAAAGCGCGACATCATTGGCCGGGAGCGGCGACGCCGAACTGCGCTCGAAGACGTCGATCAAGTCGCCCGGCGCGGCGAAGTCGAGTGCCTTCATCATCGTGTGGGCTTGCAGAGTGGCGAGAAAAGCGCCGCGCAGATTGCTGCCATCGCCCGGCACGTGGATCTCCAGTGACGCGATGCCCGCGGGCGAGAAGACCATCGTCTCCGAGGTCGGCAACTCGAGTCCCTGGCCGAAGGGCCCCCGGGAAAATTTCTGGGCCCCGGCGGCGTCGAGCCCCACCACCACCGGCGAGGCCCCGGCATGATCGTCGAAGAACAAGCGCAGCAGCCGTTTCTGGTCGAAGTCGCCCACGTCGCGCAATTGCAGGCGGATGGTCGTGGTCTCCTTGCCGTCGGTCTCCGTGGTGTGATCGCCGGTCACGCTCGCCAGCCAGATGGGCAACCCCGGCAGCCGCTGGCCACCCGCGAGCTGATGGAAATCCAGCCACGTGGTGAAGGGGGTCGGCTCCTGCTGCAATTGCTGCGCATTGGACCGCATCGTACCGAGCACACAAAGACCAACGCCGAGCGTAAGGAAGAGAGAACGCATGAGAAAAAATCAGTGCATCTGAACCTTCAGGTTCTGCGTGAGGCCGAACACCGCGGCCATGATGCCGTAAACGACGAGGCCCACCACCGCGGCGATCGCGATCATGACCAGCGGCGGGATGAGCGTGGAGACGACGTGCACCTGCTTGTTCAGCTCGCGCTCGTAGACTTCGGAGATGTGATGCATCGTTTCGCTGAGCCGGCCGGTCTGCTCACCCACGGCCAGCATGTCGAGAAAGAGATCAGGGAAGAGCTTCTGTTCGCGCAGCGCCACGGAGAGCGAGGCGCCATCGATCACCGCCTGCCGCGCGGCTTGCGTGCGCGCCTTCACCCACGCGTTGCCGGAGATTTCCTCCAGCAGTTCCAGGGCACGCAACATCGTGAGCCCGTTTTCGCACAGCGTCCCGAGCGTCTGGGCAAACTGTACGAAGAACCGGTAGCGCGTGATGCGGCTGGCCAGCGGCAACCGCCAGAGGAGCGCATCCCATGCGAGCCGGCCCTCGGGGCTTTGCGTGAAGGCGCGTTGTCCGGCGAAGATGAGCGCCGCTGTCACTGGCGCCGCCCACCAATAGTGGACGATCGCGTAGTTGATCGAGATGAGCATCTGCGTCGGCCCGGGAAGCGTCTG
>Ga0068855_100003959_pt1 | contig 18087 bp, 21 predicted proteins | sample KBSCornC52_FD_66592 | JGI IMG/M metagenome (GOLD analysis project Ga0068855, IMG submission 66592) | Corn rhizosphere microbial communities from Kellogg Biological Station, Michigan, USA - KBS Corn C5-2 | ecosystem: Host-associated > Plants > Roots > Rhizosphere > Soil ...
AGGCCGACAGCGAGATGACAGCCGAGGAAAAGGCGAAAGCCGATGCTGACGAGAAGGCAAAGGAAGAGGCGGAAGCCAAGGCCAAAGCCGATGCCGAGGAAAAGGAGCGCGAGGAAAAGGCCAAGGCTGACGCCGAAGAAACCCGCAAGAAGATCGCGGATATCGAAGCCAAGTTGCCGAAGCAACTCAGCGACGCCGACTATTCCGCCATGGCCGATGCGCAATCTCGCGCCGATGAAGTGTATTCGGCGCATGGCGACTCCGCACCTCGTCCTCTGAACGGCGAAGACGTTCTGGCATACCGCAAGCGTCTGGCCGCGAAGATGCGCGATCACAGCGCGCAATGGAAAGGCGTGGACCTGAACGTCCTGCCGGAACAGGTTTTCGCGATCGCCGAAGAGAAAATCTACGCCGACGCGATGGATTCCGCGCTGCATCCGGTGGACATCCCCGCCGGTGGGCTGCGCGAGATCGTGAAACACGACCCTGCCGGTCGCAAGATGAGCGAGTTCGTCGGCCATCCCGGCGCCTGGATGAACGACTTCAAAACCCCGCGACTCCGCCAGGTTCGCATTAACAAGGAAGGAAAATAATCATGGCAGGCAATATGTCCTTCAATCCGTACCTGACCACGAACGCGGCTGGCTCGTTTTCTGTCCAGTCCGACGGTTACGTCCAAGGCGCTGCTCAAGACGATCCGGCGATTCGCAATGCGCTGGCCGGAGGCGTTCTGGCCGCGACCGAGACCCTGCCGATGTGGGGTGGCGTGGCGATCTCCGAAAGCATCGCTGCGGCTACCGCCAACAACTCGCTCGGCGGCACCATTGCTCGTGCGAGTGCGCTCACCAACCTGACCGGGTTCTCGGTGCTGAATCAAGCCCATAACTGGGTCAATTCCCCGCAGAGCCAGGCTCCCAGCGCCGGTGTCGGCATGATGGTGCCGTTCTACCGTCTGGGATCCGGTGCGCGCATCGCGGTTGCCATGGACCCGTCGCTGGTGTCCCTGGACGGCGGCCTGATCACCCAGCAAGTTTCGTGGGACTTCAACAACCAGCGTCTGCAGCCGTATGACGCCAGCACCGCGACTTACTCGGTGACCTCGATCACATCGTCCTACTCGAACGGTGTTTATACCTTCGCAGTGGTGATGGCATCGGCTTCTCCGGTCGGTGCGGTTGGCGACGCGATCAACATCAGTGGCGTGACAGGCACCGGCGCTTCGCTGGTGAACGGCAACCAGGTCATCACCGCGTTCACCGACAACCAGCACTTCAGCTTCCAGATCACCGCGGCAAGCGGCGCGATCGCGACTGGCGCACTGGGCGGCACGATTGTCCTGAACTACGGCACGGGCGCTCTGAACGTGAAGGTGCTGGAGACCAACGTCGGCAACAGCAAGGTCATCGTCTACGACGCCGTCAACAACTTCGTCAACTGGAACAACTCCGGTTCGGCGGCAATCATCCTCATCTAAGGAGCTGAACCATGGCTAACGTTACCCCGGCATTTGTTCGAGTCAATCCGAGCTATGTCATGCCGGAAATCCTCCTGCAATACCAGCAGGCCTCCGGCGCATTCGATACGCTGGCAACCGGCGATCCGATGGTGCGTCTGTCCGATGGCGATCTGGCGGCCTACATCCGCCGTTTCGACGTGCGTACGAAGGTCGGCATCGGTCAGGCTGCCTTCAACAGCCTGCCGTCGGCGACCATCACCGCAAACGAAATCAGCACCCCGACGTACCTGCTTCGCGCGCGTGCCGAATACGATCATCACGACACCGCGGCTTTCGGTCGCTGGGGCACGTCGATCGTTGAAGGCCAGCGTCTGGCGATGCGTCAAGGCATCTTCCAGCAGCTGCGCAACGGCCTGATTTACGGCTTCAACCCCGCAAATGGTGAAGGCCTGCTGAACACGAACGGCGCCACCACGCTGAGCCTGCCGGCTGACCCGAACGGGAACACCAGCATCTCGACCTACGATAACGGCGCGCTCGCGTTGTTCTTGCTGGCTCAGATCAGTGCGATCAAGACCCGCTGCATGCAAATCGGCATGCCGGCGCGTATCTCGATCGTCACCACGCAACGGATCCTCGGCTCGATCTCGTATCAGGGCATCGTGCAACTGACGCAGTTCCAGCGCGCAGGCGCCGGTTCGGCTTCGGTGCGCGGCACGGTCGACGCGGCAACCGAGTGGAACGACGACGAGATCACCTGGGGCGCTGACGACACGCTGATCGGCAAGGGCGCTGGCGGAACGGACGCGATCATCATCACCATTCCGGAAATCAAGAAGCCGGATGGCGGTGCGATCAACACCAATGAATTCGCGAAGTTGTCTCCCGGTCTGCAGGCTTGCAACGTCCAGCTGCTGGACATGGCTGCACCGCGCGAAATCCCGACGCCGCTTCCCGGCGGTGCGATCGACGTTCTTTCGGAACTGCGCTCGACACCCGGCTGGGCAGTGCGCCCCGAAGCCGTGACCGTGGTCTCTGCAGCGTACTAAGGCGACCAGGCCACAAAGCAGTAAGGCGCATCAGCGCCTTTTTTAACGAGTACCCCACAGCTAGGCTGGCCAGTCGAAAGCACGGTCCCTGTCCGTGTTGCCGTGGGGGACAGACAGGGTAACGAGACCCCATGCACCCGCATGGGGTTTTCCTTTTTCAGGGGAAAGAAATGCCATTATTCGTAGCGAATACCACGAAACAACACCATGAATTCATGTTCTGGGTGCCGGAGCAGCGCAGGTATTTCACCAAGTTGATCCGCGCCGGCGGCCAGGAAGAAATCTATCCCGAAGGGGATCGTGACGTTCACGAAGGGATCATTGCTCAGCATCGCCAGTATGGGATCAAGCATGTCAGCGAAATCGACCGCAGCAAGGAATTCATCGGGCTCTGCTATCAGTTCGATAACCCCATTTCGGCCGATAGATTGACGGAAACGATCGAGCGCAACGAGGGAGTATTGGTCGCCGAGGCACAAGAACGTCGCGTGGAAGCAACTGCGGCGTTGGACGGCCAGTTGAGCCAAATCGCTCAGGAGTCCGGCACCAATCTTTCCGGCCTGGACGTCGAGGTGGTCGAGGAGCAGCGCAAGGGCGTCGACACCCAGGTCAACGAAACGCTGTCGATCGAGAAGCCCGGCCGTCGTAGTCGCCGCGGAGGATAAGCGTGGATCCGACCCTCGCGGGATTCCTGGACTTTATCCGGAACACGGCTGGGATTCCGACCTCCGCGCTTCCGGATAACAGTCCTCAGATCGTCACGGCGTTCGACGTCGCAGTTGATCTGACGCTGGTTGAACTCCAGCAAGGCAGCCCGACGATCTACGCTCTCGCGGTGTACAACCTCGGCGTCAGCAACCTGATCAATTGGGCGCTAGACCAGAATGGCCAGACGTATTTCGCGGACCTTCGTAAGACGTGGAACATCACCGGTTTCGTTGGCGGTGTGATTTCGTCAAGCGCCGATCAGGGAACGTCACAGTCCCTGCTCAATCCCGATTTCATGAAGGGGTTGACCATGGCCAACCTGCAGCAGTTGAAAGACCCGTTCGGGCGCCAGTGGCTTGCCTATCAGCAGAGCTACGGAACGATCTGGGGCATCTCGTGAGGTGAATCGTGGAAATGGATCGAGATTACTCGAGTGCGCATGAGTCCGGCGGCGGCAATTCCCAAGTTGGAAGCGCCGCTGGGACCGCAGCGCCACAGGGTAGTCTCGTCCTTCACCTCGGGGTGATCGACATCCCATACGTAAAGCCTCCTATCCAGAAGAAAGTCGCCAAGGCCAAGCGCGGCAAGAGCAATAAACCTGTCAAGCAATCCACGGGAAGCGGAACGCAGAGCACTGGTGACGTCGCCGGATGGCTGGAGAAGAAATACGGGGTCATGCAGACCTTCGTCGACATGCAGATGCCGGCGATCGCGGCCGAGTTGGAAAACGCGCTCGCCGGCGCGCTGGAAAACATGATGATGGGCGCGCCGCCGACAGGAAATCCGTTCGCATCTGCGGAAAGCAACATCACCCAGATGTTCAAGACCTTTCTTGCCGAGGGGGAAATCGAGCATGCCGGTATCCCAGGGGTTCCGACTGCGGCAGCACTACGTGGCGTGAATCATCGGTTGAAGGTGAATCGCGGATCGCCGCGGCCTTCGTTCATTGACACCGGCCTGTACCAAAACTCGTTCATCGCCTGGATTGAATAGCCGTGCCCTCAATTTCCGAAAGCATAACCAGCCAATCGCAGCTGAATAGTGACCTGGTCGAGGGAATTACCGTCCTCTCGCAGAGTCAGCAGATCACGTTCACGAAGTACGTGCGCCTGGTGCTTCCGATCGATGGCTTCGTGTTCTGGGTAAAGGCCGATTTGCTGAGTGCCTCCGCGCTCTACAACGCCTCGGCGTATAACCGCGCGGCGTACGACACGCCAAGCGGAATTGCTCAGGATGCGGCAACGATCACGGTGCCAGGGTCTCTGCACTACCTGACGCAGCAGACTCAGGAAGAGGCGGAGTCGATGGCCGTCAATCAGGTGGTTTTCACATCGACGGAAGAAATTCAGGATTTCAACGAGATCGCGCCGAACATTCTCTATATCGGCGAGTTCAACGGCATCCGGTTCGCGTTCAACCGGAGGGATTCTTTCTACCAGCAGTCCGGGCTGCACCATTATGTCGGCCAGGCCGTGACGGCGATTTTCGAATCGCAGCTGATCGACAGCCCACAGGATTTCGACACCAGAAACGTGATCGTCTCGAACAGCCTGCCCATCTGGCTGATGCTGAACCAGATCATGCCGATGTATCCGTCCTTCCTGGTTCCTGAGAACACGGAGCCGGTGTATGCGGCTGTGCATGTTGACCCGAATACCACGCAGGCGATTCAGTCCGCTCCGCTATTCGGCCCGACCATGACGCACACCCAACTGGTGCGCGAGTCGGTTCGGATCACGATGTACGGCATGCGGAATTTCAACGCACTCGACTTCCAGGACTATGTTCAGCAATACGCGCTCGGCCACGATGATGTGATGGGCATCAGCAACATGCCTGTCATCCGTGACGAGAAGAAGACGGCGACAGAGTTGAATGTGATCGCCATGAAAAAGAGCATCGTTTTCGACGTGAACTATTACCAGACGCGGGTGAACGACGCGGCAAGGAAGTTGATTTTGAAGGCAATACCAACGTTCTATTTTTCACCTTAGATCAGCCTTCCGGCTGGATCGTTTTCAACGCAAAGCCCCGCATTCGCGGGGTTTTTCATTTTTAGGAGTCAAAAATGCCTCAAGGACCTCTCTCCGCTGCTGTCGCGAAAACCCCCGCCAATGGCTCTCCCGCCAATGCAATGGCGCCCATGAATCTGGATCTGCAGGGCGCATTGCGCGTTTCCGGTGGTGGTGTCAGCAATTCTTACAACATCACCGCAGCTGCTGTGGTCAAGGCTACGCCTGGGCGCCTCGTCAAGGTCTCGGTTGTGGTCGCTGGTTCAGCAGCAGGCACGGCGAACGATTGCGCAACAACTGGTGTGGCGGCGGCGGCGAACGAAATTGCTGCTATTCCCAACGCGGTCGGTGTCATCACTCTCGATTGGCCGTGCGGCACAGGCATCGTCGTCGTTCCCGGAACCGGCCAAACGCTGGCTGTCAGCTACGCCTAATAGGGGCATGAAATGACAAATCAAATTGTCACCGTAAACGTCAGCCAGACGATCGCGCCGACGCCCAGCAAGTTGCAACGCACTGGTGCGTTCATCTCGCAGGGCGGCACGAATCTCGCGGCGAACGCAAAAACGCTGCTTACGCAGTTGTCAGATCTGACGCCCATTCTGGCAACTGGACAAGCGCTCGCCTCGCTAGCGTGGTCTGGCGGTACCGTTACCGGAACGACTTCAACTGCGCATGGCTATCCGAACGGGCAAACCATCTCCCTGACGATCGCCGGCGCCACTCCTTCCGGGTACAACGGCACCTACAACTGCACGATTACCGGAACGACGACCTTCACCTATGCGCTGGTCGGAAATCCGGGCGCAGAAACTGTGCCGGGAACTGTCGTAAGCGCCAATGCTGCGCAACTCACCGCCATGGCGACGACATTCTTCGCCCAGCCTGGCCAAGTGTCGGTATACGTTCTGGAGTTGGGCCCGGGCGATGCTGCTCATGGCGTTACTGCGTTGCAGGCGTACATCACGGCAAACCCCGGCGTGATCTATTCCTATCTCATCCCGCGTGGATGGGATGCGGAATCGACCTACCCGGCGTTTTTGCATAACTACAACTCGACGACGGCCAAGACGTACTTCTACACGACCGTCACGCTGGCGAGCTATTCGAACATCACCAACCTCGATAAATGCGCGCCGATGCTGATCGAGGCGCCGGGTATTCCTTCAACGGAATTCACGATGGCGGCGATGTTCTGGACGACGCTCAATGCAAATCCTTCGTCGGCGAACAAGGTTCCCCCGTTGAGTTATTCGTACCTGGTGGGCGTCACAGCCTACCCGATCACGAACTCGGTCGCCACCACGCTGAAAGCTGCGAACGTGAACTACGTGACCACCGGTGCGGAGGGCGGGATCAGCAACACGATCCTCGTCTGGGGCAACATGCCGGACGGACGGCCGTGGAATTACTGGTACTCGACCGACTGGTCGCAGATCAATCTCGAACTGGATCTAGCCAACGAGATCATCAACGGCTCGAACACCTCGATCAACCCGCTTTACTACAACCCGGATGGAGTTAATCGGCTTCAGGCGCGAGCCGTGAAGACGATGACCAATGCCGTTTCGTACGGGTTGGCGCTTGGTCAGGTGATCCAGACGCAACTTGACCCCGACACATTTGCTGCGAATGTTTCGGCTGGCGTCTATGCGGGCCAAGTGGTGGTCAATGCGGTGCCGTTCTCGACATACGTCGCACAAAACCCAAGCGCTTACTCGCAGGGTGAATACGACGGATTGGCAGCGGTGTACACGCCGGCGCGCGGGTTCGCACAGATCATATTTAATTTGAACGTAACGGATTTTGCATAGGGATAACTCATGGCTACCAATCCGCTTATCGCCCAAGGCACCCTCAATCGGCTGCGTGGGAGCTTGGTTATCACCGATCATTCGTCTCTGAATGTGACGGCACCATATCTTGGAAAAGAAGGTATCGGTTTGTCCCTGGAAGGGGACGCGACCGGCATCCTCCCAACCATGACGGGAACCGTCACCTCTCCGGAGCCGTACCAAATCTGCTCCGTGTCGGTGAACCTCCTGAAAACCAATGGCCTCGCTGCAAGATACAAGGCTCAGATGGAGGACAACTCCGTTCTCGGGGACATCACGGTCATTCCCGACACGTCGTCACTTCCGAATTACCCGCTTCGCAACTGCGCCATCCAGAGCGTTCAGCCGCTCAAGTTGAACGGCGAAGACGCTGGTTTCACGGTGAACATCACTGGCTACTATGTGATCAATAATTCGCTGTGGGATCTCGCCTAATACAGCTGACTTAACAGGGACAAGTCATGTCAACCAAAATCGACAAGCGGCTGAATATCGTCATCCCGATCGAACGTGGCCACGTTCACTCGATGCCTATCAGCCGCGCCATTTTCGACAAGTATTTCCTCACCATTTCGAAGACTTTTGCCACGATCTATGCCGAAGGGCTCGGGTTCATGGCTGGCCCGCGCGTAGCAGCATTGCTGCTCAAGAAAGTCGCGCAGGACTGCGGAGAATGGGATGGCGAGGAAGGTGTTGCGAACGGCCTCATGAACGAGATCGTCCGGCTGTCAAACGTAGTGATCCAGGACGATGGCATCTGGAAAACGATTCCGCTTCATAACGCCATTGATAAGGACGTGCTCAATGAAGAAGAGCGCTCGGAGGTCATAAACGCACTGGTTTTTTTTACCTGTGCTTCTTCAATGCACAAGCGAACGGATCTGAGTGCAGTCCTGTCGGGGATGGGATCCATTTGGGGTGGGCAAACTACGTTGTCGGACTCTACGGAGTTCGCCGCTTCCTTGCCGATATCGACGCCGGAAGACAGTACTGGACAGAAGGCGACAGCATCGTCCATTCCATCCTGAGTTGGATCGTTGAAGACGGCTTTCAGCAGTTCTTCGAACAGCATGATGTCCGGTTCGCTGATGCCACCGAATTCCGGCAGCGCCATCTGATCAACGCCATCAAGAGAAAGGGGTTTGTCCCATGACAGCCAAAAGTGTTATTGACGTCGAGGTAAATCAGGAGGCGTTCAAGGAATTCCACGCGCTTTTCTCGAAATATCAGCAGGCGTTGAAGTCGACTCCGACCGTCTGGGGCAACGTCAACAAGCAGATAGACGCAGCAGCCGGGAAGTCGCAGGGGATCGAAGAGTCATTTCAGCAGATCGCAAGCAGCAATAAGGACATCGCTGAAATGATGAAGAAGTTTCAAAAGGCTTCGACGGATACCGACAGCAAGTGGAAGAATATCGCGAAAAGCACAAAGTCGGTCGCTGGCACCATAAGCGGCCTTCTCGGATCCCTGTTCAAGATCGCCGGTTTGGGCGGTATATTCGGCGGCCTGTTGGGGGCTGGCGGCCTGTTCGGGTTAACTCGCTTGGCAGCGAGCGCAGCCGGCCAGCAGCGCAGCGCGCGCGGGTTAAACATTACCCCTGGCGAGCAGCGTGCATTCGGAGTGAATTACAAACCGTATGTCGACCCTGATTCTTACCTGTCGAACGTCAATGAGGCGCTTCAGGACCAAGGCAAGAGATGGACCTTGTTGTCGGCTGGATTGACCGAGGGGCAACTGAAGGGTAAGAGCACGGCGGAAGTTGGCTCCATGCTGTTGCCGCTCTTGAGGCAGAAGTTCATCCAAGGTGGGCGTACCCAGCAAGGTGCAGATGCATTCGGCTTGACGCAATTCGCCGGGTTGCAGGACTTGAATCGCCTATCGAATAGCAGTCCTGAGGAATTGAAACTCGCCCAGCAGCAGTACGAGGTCGACAAGCGCAATCTCGATTTGAGCGAACAGACGACACAGGCATGGACGAAGTTCATGCAGCAGTTGGATAGGGCTGGTCTCGGCATCGAAAAAACATTTATCACGGCCTTGTCGCCTTTGGCGCCGCAACTGGCGAAGCTGTCGAGCGCGTTTTCCGAAGCGATCAGGACGCTCGCCAACAATCCCGAGATCAAGAAATGGATCGAAGAGCTCGGCGAGGGAATCAGGCAGCTTGCCACCTATATGGGGTCAAAGGACTTCAGGCAGGACGTCGCGGATTTCACGGCTGCGATCAGCATGCTGGCGAAGAAGACCGCTTCGGCCCTGAAATGGCTGGGATTAATTCCAGATTCGTCGACTCCGGTCGCAGCCGACCCGACGAAAAAGGAGATTCTTAAGGGTGGAGGCCTCACGCTTCAGAAGGCAGAGTACTCCATGAGCGTTGCCGACGCGTTGGCCGGAATTTCCGACAATATCCGCAGGAAGACGAGCGCCGGCGATACGTACTTCTCTGGAACTGAGAAAAAATGGGGCTTGCCGGTCGGTACGCTGCGCGCCGTCGAGAAGCAGGAGTCGAACTTTAACGTCGGTGCTATCTCTCCGAAGAGAGCGATGGGACCGTTCCAGTTCATGCCGGATGACGCGAAGCGGTACGGGCTGAATGACCCGTTCAATCTCGATGAGTCTTCGGAAAAGGCCGGGCAAAAGTTGCACGACCTGATGCGCAACTTCAAGGGCGATATCGCGAAGGCGCTTGCCGCTTATAACTGGGGTGAGGGGAATCTTCAGAAGGACATTGCTCAGAACGGCAACGCATGGCGGGATCACCTTCCGAAAGAAACCTCGAATTACCTGAACCAAGTCCTTCCCGGCATCAAGATTGAAATCGCGAACGCTCCAGGAAACTCTGCCAGCGCATCCATAACCCAATTGGCGAATTAATATGTCTTTTGGAAGGCAAATTTTTCAACTCGGCTTCCAGATTTCGCCGATCATCCTGACGAACGGAATCGCGAGCGATATACCTGGGCAGATGCTGCCAATCGTCGCGCTGACCGAGGGCAGCAGTTTTGCCCTTGGCTTGTTGAGCGGCGATGGAGTGCCGAGCCTGGATGAGTTTTTCGCGCATTTCCGCGTCCTGCCTGGCACCAATCTTCAGAGCAACCAGATTGGCAATTACCCATTCGCTAATCAGCAAGTCGCAGCGAATGGAATAATTGATCAGCCGCTGAACGTGTCGGTGATGATGACCTGCCCGGCTCGTGGCCGCGGCGGGTACGTGTCGAAGTTGGCAACGATGACGGCATTGACAAAAGCGCTCTCGCTGCACAACAACAGCGGCGGAACCTACACCATTGCCACACCGGCGTACATCTATACCGATTGCATCATGCTCGGGATGCGTGACGCCTCGCCTGGAACTAGCCATCAGGTGCAAACCGATTGGCAGATGGATTTCGTCCAGCCACTGGTATCGCTTGATCAGGCGCAGCAGGTCTACAACTCGCTGATGCAGAAAATCAGCAGCGGGTTGCCGACTGGGTCCGCGCCTAGCAATTCTGGATTGGCATCAACGGTTGGAAGTAACTTGACGACGGCTGCCGGAAACGTGGTCAACAGCGCTTCGAACCTGATCGGTTCCGTGGCGTCCGGCGTTTCGTCGTCCGTTTCATCGGCAGTATCGTCGGTCTCATCGAAATTCGGCCTATGACGCAATTCATCGACTTTACACAGCCCGCGGGGACGAACTTCCAGTTTCAGGCGCCATTCGATGGGGCGATCTACACGGTTGTCGTGACATGGAGCCTGTTCGGTGTCCGGTACTACGTGAACATCTACGACCTGTCCGGGAATCTTATCGGATCCAGGCCGATGGTCGGCTCTCCGAGCGCGGTGTTGCTGGAATCGATCGTCAACGATTCGCAGACGGCGATCGCGACCACATCGCTGCCGCACCAGTTGCCGATCGGTTCGCTGTTGAATTTGACAATCGCAGGCGTGACGCCAGACGACTACAACGGAACTTTCGCCTGCCGGATATTGAACGAAACGCAGTTTTCGTTCCAGTTACCGACCAACCCCAGCGATGCGATATCGCTCGGGAATGTGGCTTACAACATCAATTTGGCGGGCGGGTATTTCTCGACGCAATTGGTGTGGCGCCCAGCAAATAACCAATTCGAGATCATCTAGTGCGTTATTACTCAATAGTAATTTCCGATCCGGCGACCGGCGAAGTATTTGTCCCAAATGTAAACAACAAGCCCGGGTTTTCGAAGGTCAGCCCTGGAGCCTTGGTAAGCACCTATAGTAGCCTGAAGAGCGGCATGACACCTTCTATGCAGGGGTCTACCAGAATGGGCGCACAGAATATTGAACTAGATATTCAGGCTGCCCCGCTTCACATTCCTACGGGCGCAGCGTATCTAAAAATATGGGGGATATCTCTCGCAGAAATATCTCAGGCTAGTAACCTGAACAATATGTCAATTGAGATTTATGGTGGCATGGCAAAAGGACTGCCTCTGGCAAATCCGGCACAGTCAGGATTGCTGATTCAGGGGTCGATTCAACAGGCATTTGGTAATTGGGTAGCCGTAAATCAGACTCTCGACATAATGATCAATACTCCTTACGGAGAAGCGACAAAACCAAGAAATATCGTTCTTCAATGGAAGCGCGGGCAGAAGTTGGCCGATGCGATAGACAACAGCCTTGCTGTTGCATTCCCTGAATATAAGCGCGTCATAAATATTAATTCGAATCTTGTCCTGACGTCCGATCAGGAGCCTGGATATTTTCAGACCGCGGCGCAGTTTGCATTCTATCTGAGGCAACTTAGTATCAGCATACTGGGGGGAGATTATCCTGGGGTCGATGTTCTTCTAACTCAGGACACATTTAGCGTCTACGACAACACTACACTTTCGACGCCTACTGAATTGAAATTTACTGATCTTATCGGTCAGCCGACGTGGATCGGCTTCAACCAAATACAGGTGAATTGCGTGATGCGGGCCGACTTGGATGTGGGTGACTATGTGCAGATGCCTAAACTCCCTCTGTTGACGACAACATCTGCTTCGCAGTCCCAATACTCTTCTAATAAAAATAAGTCGGGTTTTCAGGGAATTTTCAAGATTACTCGTATGCGCCACGTGGGAAATTATCGCCAACCGCCAGGAGAGGCATGGGTCACCGCATATGAAATGACTCTTGAAAAGGCTATAGAAAAAAATGGCTGACACTCATCTTAAATTACCGATCGCGAAATATCTTCCGACCTTAATTCAGGACAAGATTCTGGATGCCATGCAGCTGACGGGGAAATCGCTGCCGTGCCACGTAGTTTCCGTGTCTGGCGCCATCGTGACGGTCGCCTTCGACATCGCCAGCGACTTCACGCTGCCGAACGTGAAGATTCCGCTGTTCGGGCCGGAATATGTCCGGTATCCGATTCAGGATGGCGACAAGGGAGCGGTCATCGCTTTCGACGCCAGGCTCGGCGGAAACAGCGGGCTTGGCAGCGGCGTAGCCGATCTTTCACAGCCGGCAAACCTGACCGCACTGGTTTTCCTGCCATTCGGGAATACAGAGTGGGAAGACGTCGACCCGGATGCCGTGACGGTCTACGGGCCGAATGGCGTGGTTCTCCGTGATTCGGAAAGCAACTGCACCTTCGTTCTGACACCAACGACCATCACCATCGTTGCTCCGGACAGCTACAAGGTCACCAGTGGCGGAACGGTGTTCGAGTTGACTCCATCCGGATGGTCGCTGAACGGCACGACAGGAAACCTGCAGGATGTAACAGCACATACCTCGCCGGCGATTATGCATAACGCCTGGAATACGTTCATTACTTGGGTGAATGCCCATACGCATAGCGTCGGCGGAAACGCGCCGGTGACCCCATTCTCTGGTTCCAACATAGCACCGAGTTAATAAATGCGGACATTCGGAAGAATCAAAAATGAAGACGGGACGATGTCATGGGTTCAGGTATCGACGAGCGCGAACGGCGACAACAGCTATGTGTACCTGACGACTCTCATTCAGGTTCTCAAGTTGGTCCTTCAAGAAAGCCCGTTTTATGCCAACTATGGCATCCCGGCGATCCAGTCAGTGGTGCAGCAAATCCTTCCGGATTTCTACGTCATGCAAACGCAGGCTCAGTTTGCGCCTTACTTCGCAAGCCTGATCATCAGCAGAACCAGCGCCGACCCGCCGACCTATCAGGTGAATGTGGTGACGAAGCAGGGCGCAAGGATTAACGAAACAGTCGCTGGATAAGACGCCGATTCCTGAAATCAAGGCCTCCACATGGGAGGCCTTTTTTATTTCCGAGTTCAAATGTCCACAGTCCCCATCGTAATGACGGCCGCCGGCGCCCAACCACAAAGCCCGGCTAGCCTGCTCGCACAGTTGATCGCCCGGGTGGTGGCCACGAACCCAGGCTACACGGCGAACCTGCCGGCATCTATGGTCGAAGATATCAGCAGCACAGATGTCGCAGCGATCGCACTCTGCGATTCGGCCTACATCGAGGCCATCAACAACATCTCCCCCAATGCGGCAAATGACTACGTTGTGACCCTACAGGGCCAGCTGTTCGGCATCAATCAGGGGACTGGAACCAATACTAGCGTCTATGTCATTTTCTCCGGGCCACCTGGCTACGTCATCGGCAAAGGGTTTGTTGTGTCAGATGGCACCTATCAGTATGTGGTGCAGGATACGACGATCATCGCTTCAGGCGGTCAGAGCTCGGCCGCGTTCTGCCTGGCCAACCAGGCCGGATCATGGGCGGTTCCTTCCGGTACGGTGACTCAGATCGTGACTTCAGTGCCGTCTTCCGTCACATTGACTGTCACCAATGCGACCGACGGCCTCCCAGGCGCCGATGATCAAACGGCAGAAGAATACCGCGCGCAGGTGCTGCAAGCATTTCCCGCGGTCGCTCAGGGTATGCCGGCCACGCTGCGCACCGCACTTCAGAAGGTTTCCGGGGTGCAGGCTCGCCTCGTTTCCGTACGGCAGAAAACCAACCAGTGGGAAGTGATCTGCGGCGGCGGTGACCCGTATGAGGTGGCGAATGCCATCTACACCAGCCTTTTCGATGTGTCCGACCTGGTTGGATCGACGATCAGCGTCACCGGCATCACAAAGGCGAATCCAGGCGTCGTTACTACCGACTTGAACCACGGCTTCAGCAATGGGCAAGTAGCGCAGATAAATGGCATAGTCGGGATGACGGCCCTGAATGGCGTCAACTTCACGGTCACCGTTCTGAGCCCGAACTCGTTCAGCATCGGCATAAACACTTCTGGTTATGCCACGTACGTCAGCGGAGGCGTGCTGACACCGAATCTTCGGAACGTCTCGGTTTCGATAAATGATTATCCCGATACCTACGTGGTTCCGTTTGTGGTGCCGCCACAGCAGACGGTCGGCATCACGGTGACATGGAACACGACGTCGACGAACTTTGTTTCAAATGCCGCGATTTCGCAGCTCGCGCAGCCGCAGCTTGTGACTTACATCAACTCGCTGGTCACAGGGCAGCCGATAAATCTTCTCGCGATGGAGCAAACGTTCCAGAACGCTATCGCTTCGATTCTGCCCTCTCAGTTGCTCACCAGCCTTACCTTCGCGGTCACCGTGAACGGTACATCGGTATCTCCATCCATCGGTACGGAAATAATTCCAGGAGATCCGGAGAGTTATTTCTCCACCAGTGCCGAAAACGTGAACATCGTGCAGGGATAAGAAATGGCGCTGCCTACTTCACCGACATCGGTCCAGAAGACAATCCCTTCGTACCTTTACTGGGAGTACTCGGACGACTCAGATCTGCAAGCATTCGTACGTGCCTACAACGAAATGACGCAGCAGTATGTCGATTCGTTCAATGCGATGAATCTCGCGATTTACACGGACGACGTGATAAGCGGACCGTTGCTGGATTGGCTTGCCCAGGGCATATACGGGCAGGCCCGGCCAGTGCTGACCTCCGGTGTAACGAGGTACCTTGGCCTCTACGACACCCAACCGTATAACCAAGGTGCATACAACGCCTTGAAGCTCGTCGGACAAGGCCCGTACTACGCGACAACGGATGACATTTTCAAGCGGATTATGACGTGGAATCTGTACCGCGGAGACGGACAGACGTTTAGCGTGAAGTGGTTGAAGCGCAGGGTCATGAGGTTCCTGAACGGAGCCAATGGCACTGCGCCGAATGTTGATCAGACAAATCAGATCAGCGTCACGTTCGGCGCTAACAATCAAGTAAATATCCGCGTGCTGAACGGCGCGCGTACGGTAACGGGCGGCGCTTTCAATTCGCTACCTTTCAACAAGATCGCCTACAACGCAATCAATTCGACTTATCAGCAATTCCCAGGATTCGATTTTTCCGCAAGCCTTCAGGCAGCAATTCAATCTGGGGCCGTTGAGCTTCCATTTCAGTACACGTTCACCTTCAATTTTTAACACTCCTGGTTTCATCGTCTCGGACAAGGCCTCCTGAAAGGGGGCCTTTTTTATTTAAGGGCTGCAAATGACGACCGAACTTTTTTCGAATAACGCACAAACCACGCTCGCTGGATCGATCACGAATCTGTCCACGACCCTGCAACTCTCTTCCGGCGCCGGTGCGCTGTTCCCGAACCCGACCACAGGGCAGTTTTTCAGGATATCGTTGTCCGATGCGGCCACTCAGCTGAATCACGAAATTGTCTATTGCACCGCAAGGACCGGGGATGTGTGCACGATTCAACGTGCGCAGGAAGGCACGACCGCTCAGAACTGGAACCCAGGAGACATTGCAGCCAATCTCCCGACTGCCGGTGCTATGTCGAACGTCGTTCAGCAAACGCAGTTTCAGAATGCGACATACATTTACGGCGCCGATGCGGGTAGTGCCAACACATACCAAGTTGCATATTCTCCCGCCGTAACGCTCATCGGCGAAGGCATGGTACTTCGCTTCAGGCCCGCAAATGCGAATACCAACACGTCAACTTTTTCGCCAAACGGGATCACCGCGAGCCCTATCTATGGACTCAACAATCTTCCGCTGAAGGGTGGAGAGATTGTAGCGAATGGCGAGGCCTGGGTTCAGTGGAATAGCTCGTTAAATGGCGGATCAGGTGCTTGGACACTACTTTCTTCCAGCGGTGGGAATATGCTGTCCGGGCGTTTGATTAATATTCAGATTATCGCAGCCAGTGGGACGTACACCCCTACTGCCGGGATGGATTTCGTCATCGTCAAAGGTTGTGGCGGTGGTGGTCAAGGAGGGGGATGCCCTGCCTCGGGGGCTTCTCAACAATCGGTAGGTTCGGGCGGTTCAGCCGGTTCTTCTGGCGAGGCGAAATTTACCGCAGCGCAGATCGGCGGGAGTCAGGCTGCCACGATCGGCCTGGGAGGCACCGGGGCGTCCGCTGGTGCGAATGGGAATACCGGCGGCACAACTAGCCTCGGGTCGTTGCTTACCTTCCCGGGCGGCACAGGCGGTTTTGCGGGAGGCCCATTCAGCACCGCGAGTACCGGCGTCGTTCAAAGTCCAGCACAAAGCTCGGCACCCACAGGGGCAAACATTTTTGGTATCCAGGGAGAAAGCGGAACCCCTGGCCTTGGCTTCTCTACTGGCGCATCTGGTTCTGGAGGAAGCACTCCGTTCGGTTCTGGCGGTACGTCACGTGCGACGTCCGGTTCGAATGCGGGTACGGGATACGGTTCCGGCAGTTCAGGCGCGTTGTTGGGCGCAAGCAGCTCGGCAACCTCGGCCGTAGCTGGTCAGCCCGGAATCTTGATCATCTATGAATTCGGAAAATAAGGAACCAATCATGAAGAGATATGCCCGCATCGATGGAATTAGCGTGGTCGAGATCATCGAGCCGATGGTCGACGCCAACGATAAGGAAATCGACATTAGCACTCGATTTCATCCAGATTTCGTTGCAACGCTCCGGGAAATACCGAACGGGCAAAACGTGCGCATCGGATGGACATGTGTGAGCAGCACGTTTGCAGAACCTGAACCCGTGACGCTTACCCCCGACGAGATTCGCATCAACTATGAAGCGGCCGCACAAGTCATGCTTGACGAGTTCGCGAAGACATGGGGATACGACAGTTGCGAGAGGATGATTTCCTACATCGGCTCCGCGAATGCGCAATGGGATGCTGAAGGGAGGGCGGGGCGTCAATATCGCGACGATGTCTGGTCCGCAGCGCATAGCATCGATGTAGCTGTCACTGGCGGCGCAGAACCGCCAGCAAACGAAGCCGAATTCCTTGCGATGCTGCCGACGCCGCCAACCCGACCGACTGTCTGAAAAAACAAGCACCACCCGTAACCGCCCTTGAGGCGGTTTTTTTACGCCCATAGGAAAGGGAGCGCATGAGCGCCGAGCACGAAGAAGAAGTAAGGAACCTGACCAATGACGACGTCAAGGCGCTGGCCGATGAAATGGAGGCCCGCTTGGTATCGCGCTTTTACTCAAACCTCGGGCGCGGCGTCTGGGAACTTGCGTGGAAGGCAGCGGTGCTCTGCATTGTGGCGGTTGCTGTCTACGGCGCATTTCAAAACATGAAGCACTGATATGAATGACACACTTCAAACGTTTGACCTTTCCGATCTCGAGCGGTACACGAAAGAGCGGAAATATTCGCCCAATGCGTCGAAGGATTTCCATCTCTTCTATGTAGGTCGGGACGATGTGCATTCCATCCTGAAGCACGTTCTTTCGCGCGTGACCGTTTCGCTATACCTGAACATGTTCGGGTACGACGATGATGAGCTGAATGACATCATCATGGGTATCGTTCACGATCCCTCTATCACTTGCCTGATCACGCTGGACAAGAGCCAGGCAGGCGGCGTGCATGAAAAGAAGCTTCTCGAATCGGATGCCGCTAAAGATCCGATCGCTTTCTCGACGCACTTCGTCATCGGCCAGTCGGCCACGCATCAGATCAGCCATACCAAGGGATTCGTTGCGGATGGCAAGGTTGGTGCCGAAGGCTCTACGAACTGGAGCGCAAGCGGCGAAGGCACATTCGTCGTAAAAGGGCAGGCCGGCGGCCTA
>Ga0068855_100003962_pt1 | contig 18075 bp, 16 predicted proteins | sample KBSCornC52_FD_66592 | JGI IMG/M metagenome (GOLD analysis project Ga0068855, IMG submission 66592) | Corn rhizosphere microbial communities from Kellogg Biological Station, Michigan, USA - KBS Corn C5-2 | ecosystem: Host-associated > Plants > Roots > Rhizosphere > Soil ...
AAGTATTCACCATCCGACACGCGAGTGCGCGTCGCGCTGAGCGGTGGAGACGATAATAAGAAAGATCCCGTTCGCCTCTCCGTGGAAGATCAGGGAATCGGGATGGATAAAAAAGAAGTCGGCCGCATTTTCGAGAAGTTCTATCGAACCAGACGGGCCGAACAATCCGGCGAGGCCGGAACCGGAATTGGACTGGCGATCGTGGAACAGATCATCGCTCAGCATGGCGGCTCCATTCAGGTGGAGTCGGAACCCGGCCGCGGCTCCCGGTTCACACTGATACTCAAACGCGCATGACCAGGACGGATCTATGACGGAAGTCGCTGAGAAGATCATTCTGGTCGAAGACGACCTGTCCGTTCGCACCACGATCGTGACCTTTCTGGAAATGGAAGGGTTTGAGGTCGAGGCCTACTCGAATTCGCGTGGCGCCATCGAGCGCCTCTCGCGTGGTGGCTGCCCGCTGGTCATCTCCGACATTTATATCGACGATCGGACCGGCCTCGACGTCCTCAACGCCGCCAAAAAGCAGGACTCCAGTTGCGCCGTGATACTCATGACGGCCCGCGGCACCATCGAAACCGTGATGGCGGCCACTCGCAACGGCTGTTTCGAATACCTGGCCAAGCCGTTCGAGCTCGATACGCTTCTCGAAGCGGTGAAGCGCGCCATTGCGGCCCGTACGCCGGAGGACGATGAGGCGGAAGCCGAAGACCTCCCGGAAAGCGAGATGATCGGCAGCTCCGCGCGAATGGTCGAAATCTACAAGACCGTGGCGCAGGTGGCGCCGACGGACGCGACCGTCATCATCCTCGGCGAAACCGGCACGGGCAAAGAGCTCGTCGCGCGCATGATTCATCACAATAGTGAGCGCTCGCAATTTCCATTCGTACCGGTGGACTGCGGGGCGATTCCACCCACGCTGCTTGAAAGCGAATTGTTCGGCGCGATGCGCGGCGCGTTCACCGGGGCCGACCGCGATCGCGTCGGCGTTTTCGAAGCTGCTCATCGCGGTACGGTATTTCTCGACGAAATCGGCGATATCGATGGCGCGTTTCAGGTGAAACTACTGCGCTTTTTGCAGGAAAAGGAAATCCGCCCAGTGGGCGCATCGCGTGCGAAGACAGTGGATGTGCGCATCGTCGTCGCCACCAACCGCGATCTGCAGAAGATGGTGGATGAAGGCAAATTCCGCGAAGATCTCTGGCACCGTCTGAACGTGGTCACGCTCACGCTGCCGCCTCTGCGTGAGCGCCGTGCGGACATCCCTCTGCTGGCGCACTTCTTCCTGAACAAGTACAACGCCCGCTACTCGCGGCATGTCAAAATGACGGATTCCGGTCTGCGTGAGCTCAACAATTTCACCTGGCCTGGCAACGTTCGCCAGTTACAGCATCTGATCGAACGCCTGAGCATTCTCGCGCCGAACGACCGTATCGATGCCGAGGCCGTTCAGGACGCCATCTCGGCCATGGAACAGAAGGAAGGCGGCGAGACGCTGGCCGAAACGGAAGCCGACCAGATCCGCCGCGTGCTCGCCGCCACCGGCGGCAACAAGAGCCGCGCGGCGCAGGTTTTGGGGATCGAACGCAAAACGCTGTACCGCAAGCTCGAGAGGATGAAACAGTAAGCTATGTCAGCAATTCAGGTAGGCGCCATCACGGATGAGTTTTCGCCGGATATCAGGGTGGCGGCTGAGGCCATGCAGGGCCTGGGCTTGAAAGGCGCCGAGCTGCGCGTCATCAACGGCAGGAACATCATGGACCTTTCCGACGCCGAGCTCGACGCGGCGCTCGAAGTGGTCCGCAATGCGGGTTTGCAGGTGGTTTCGATCGCGTCGCCTATCCTGAAGTGCACGCTGCCGGATGCGCCGGACGTCGATCCGCGCTTCCAGCAGGATATCTTCGCCTCGAAGCATACTTTCGAGGATCAGCCGCGGCTCGCGCAGCGCGCGTTTGAAATCGCGAAGCGCTCCGGCGCGAAGATCGTGCGCGTGTTTTCGTACTGGCGCGTGCTCGATCCGCCCGCGGTTTTTGAGCGCGTAGTGGACGCTCTCCAGGAACTCGCCGATCGCGCCGCCGAGCACGATCTCATCATCGGGCTGGAAAACGAAGGCGCGTGCAATATCGCGACCGCCCAGGAAACGGCGCGTGTGCTGGCCGCCATCGATCACGACAATCTGAAAGTCGTCTGGGACCCCGCCAACGCCTATCTGGCGGGCGAAGAACCGTTCCCGCGCGGCTATGACCTTCTGGATTCGCGGCGCATCGCGCACGTCCACGCGAAGGATTGTAAGGTCGAAGACCACAAACCCGTATGGGGACCGCTCGGTAAACAGGATGTCGACTGGGTGGGTCAGATCGCGGCCCTGAAGGAAGATGGCTACAACGGGTACATCAACCTCGAAACGCACTGGCAGGGGCCGGATGGCAACAAGCTCGAAGGCAGCTCCATCTGCGGCCGCAACCTGAAGAAACTGGTGGCCAGCCTCCCGGTAGAATAGTAGTTTCCATATGATTTCGCGCGCGGAAGCCCTCGATATGTTCGAATCCGATGACCTGATTGGCATCGGGATGGAAGCGGACGCCATTCGCCGGAAGCTGCATCCGGATGGCATCGTTTCCTACATCATCGACCGGAACATCAACTACACGAATTTCTGCACGGAGTATTGCAGCTTCTGCGCCTTCTACCGGCCTCTGGGTCATCAGGAGGGCTACATCCTGCCGCGCGAGGTAATCTTCGACAAGATTCAGGAGACGATCGATCTCGGCGGTACCGGCCTGCTTTTCCAGGGCGGCCTGCATCCCGACCTGAAGATCGAGTGGTACGAGGATCTGCTGCGCGCCATCAAGGCGAAATTCAACATCTGGTGCCACTGCTTTTCCGCGCCGGAAATCACGAATATCGCTGAGGTGAGCGGACTCAGCCTGCGCGACACCATCGCGCGGCTGCGGGACGCGGGTCTCGATTCCATCCCCGGCGGCGGCGCTGAAATTCTCGATGACGCTGTGCGGCACCGGATCAGCCGGCTGAAGTGCAATACGCAGGATTGGGTGGATGTGCACCGCACGGCCCATTCGCTTGGGATGCGGACAACTGCTACCATGATGTTCGGCTGCGGCGAAACCATCGAGCAGCGCATGAATCACTTCGATCTCGTGCGGCAGATTCAGGAAGACACCGGCGGTTTCACGGCATTCATTCCCTGGGCGTTCCAGCGCGAGCTGACGTCGCTCGGCCGGTTCGTGAAGGAAGAAGCGACCGCGGTCGAATACCTGAAGACGCTCGCGATTTCACGCATTTACCTGGACAACATTCTGAACATCCAGAGCTCGTGGGTGACGCCCGGCCTCAAGACCTGCCAGGTCGGACTGCGCTTCGGCGGCAATGACGTGGGCAGCATCATGATCGAGGAGAACGTGGTTTCAGCCGCCGGCACGCACTATCGCGCGACGGAAGAGGAACTGCGCCGCCTGATTCGCGACGCAGGCTTCATCCCGAAGCAGCGCGACACCCTGTACCGTACTTATTTCCTGAACTGATGTGGGGCAGAGCTTTGCTCTGCACGCCGGCCTTCTGGCGGGCATCGCGCCGAGCGGAAGCTCAGCGCGGAGGGCCGAAGCCCTGCCCCACCGGGTAGTGCAGCGAATCCATCAGCCACTCCTTGTTTCCCGCTACCGCGGCCTTCAGTTTCTCCACCAACTTCTCACGCCGCTCAAACAGCCGGTATGGCTCGCGCTTCCCGTGCTTCTCCATCAGCGCCTTCACGATGAAGGGCATCATCATCGAGTAATCCCCTGGCAAGCTTTCGGTTGATTGCTGGTACGTATCCTTATCGACCTTGCCCCACGTCACCGCTTCCGCGGGCGGGCACGACGAAAGCGATCCGTCCGTTACCGGCGCGGTCGTGATCTGCACATCGAACTCGTAGCCGCGGACGTTCGGCAGACCCAGCACTTGCCCCAGCGCGGGCTCCGGCTGCAGGTTGTAATTTTTCGGTACGCCCCCGCCCAGAATCAGCGTGGCAATCGATTTGGCATCGCTCTCAAACAAGCCCCAGTGATGATATGCGCAGGCTTCGAAAACCTCGGCATGCAGATCGAGATCGAAGGCATAATTCTCGATCAGCCCCGCCTGCTTCATCGCCCACAGCTTCATGGAGTTCAGAAACACGCTGCCATCCGCGGGCGCGCCCACGAATACCGGAACTCCCAGACGATGGCATGTCGCGAGCAATCCCGGCTTCACGCCAACATGCTGTTCCTGCGCGGCATAATAAGCTCCCAGGCGGTTGCGCAGCTCGGTGCCCGTCATTTTTTTCTGGAATTCGGGACGCGTGAGTACGGCGGTCAGGAACTTATCCTGATCGAGCAGCACGCTCTCATCGAACCCCATATCGGTGACCCGGATGACGCTCTCGTCGCGCAGCGCGCCGTCGTCGCCGAAGATCGGCACTTCGTAAATCGGATCTTTCGTGTGTTCATTCAGGCTGCGGTGGCCGTCGTGATAGCAAACCGCGTCGGTGGTGCTGATATATGCCACCCATCCTGCTTCGAGCAGCGGAATGAGCCAGGCCTGATGCTGTCCGGAGACCGTAACGGGCCCGGCTACCGATATCGTGAGCGGGCATCCGGCCGCAATCGCGCGATCCAGAATGCTGTAAACGCGCCGCAGAATCGCCCCGCCGAACGCCGGAAGGCAGTGTTCAAAAATTTCGTGAACGGAATTACATTCATCGACGCGCCTCACGCGCACCGGTCTTCTCTCGGGAGAATGCATCTCTATGAGTTTCGCATCCCGCGCATTTCTTCTAGAATGAACCCAGGACTCGAAAATGGCCGACGATCAGAACAAACAGCTTACGGGACCGGACCTGAATTCCGGCGTTGACTTCAGCAAGCTCGAAGAAAACCAGCCTCTCCTCGGGCATTACGAAGGCGAGCCCGTGATCCTGGTGCGCAGAGGCAATGAAATTTTCGCGACTTCGGCGACCTGCACGCACTACGGCGGGCCGCTGGCCCAGGGACTGGTGGTGGGCGAGACCGTCCGCTGTCCCTGGCACCACGCGCGATTCGATCTGCGCACCGGCGAAGCCGTCGGCGCTCCCGCTCTGAATCCGATTTCCTGCTACGAAGTCGAGCGCACCGGAGACAATGTCCGCATCCAATCGAAGAAGGAAACGGATTTCCGGACAACCTGCCCGCTGAATCCATCATCGGTAGTGATCGTCGGCGCGGGCGCGGCCGGCAACGCGTGCGCGGAGATGCTGCGGACGAAAGGTTATTCCGGTCCCATCACGCTTGCCGGTAACGAGCCGCCCGGACCGGTGGATCGTCCAAATCTTTCGAAGGATTACCTCGCCGGCAATGCTCCCGACGAATGGATTCCCCTGCGTCCGCCGGACTATTATGCCGAAAAGAAAATCGATCTGATCCTCAATGATCCGGTCGCGAAGATCCAGGCGAAGGAACAAACGGTTTCTCTGAAAAGTGGCCGCACGCTAAGCTACGGAGTTCTGTTGCTCGCGACGGGCGCCGAGCCGCGCACGCTGCCGATCCCTGGGGCCGATCAGTCCCACGTTTTTCTTCTCCGCACCCTTGCCGATAGCAATGCCATCATCGAAAAAGCAAAGCAGGGCGGCCGCTGCGCGATCATCGGATCCAGTTTTATTGGCCTCGAAGTCGCCGCCTCACTTCGCACCCGCGAGCTCGATGTTACCGTCATCAGCCAGGACCCCATGCCGCTGGCCAAAATCCTCGGTGAGGAGTTGGGACGTTACGTCCAGAGACTGCACGAACAACACGGCGTCAAATTTATCTTCAACACCACGCCGAAAGCGATCCATCAGGATCGCGTGGAATTGAGCGACGGCAAATCGGTGGAAGCCGCAATGGTTGTGCTCGGAGTCGGAGTCTCCCCCCGCACGTCTCTGGCGGAAGCGGCCGGATTTGAGGTCGATAATGGCATCGTGGTCAATGCCGACCTCCGCGCCGCCGCGAATATCTTCGCCGCGGGCGACATCGCAAAATATCCGGATCCGATTTCCGGAGAACAGACCCGCATCGAACACTGGGTCCTGGCCGAACGCCACGGACAATCCGTGGCCCGTACGATGCTCGGCATCGGCGGACCTTTCCGTGAAGCGCCTTTCTTCTGGAGCCAGCACTACGATATTCCGATTGCCTATGTCGGCCACGCGTCGAAGTGGGATACCTGCGAAGTCCAGGGCGATCTGGAAAAGGGCGATGCCGCCGTTGTCTATCGTAAGGGCAAAAAGGTGATTGCGCTGGCAACCGTCGGACGCGATCAGCTCTCACTCAAAGTCGAAGCGGCGATGGAAGCGGGCGACGAAGCCGCGGTTGAAGATGCGCTGCGCGCGGGCTGATTACTCGATCCGGAAATCCCACGCGCGCAATTCGACCTTGCCCTCGATATATTCGATCCACGCGTATTCGCCGGGCTTCAGCGGCTCCTGCGGCCAGACTTTGTAGAAGTTATCGCCGGTCAGTTGCTTGGTAAACGTCGGAACCAGCGTGCGGGTCTCCGTGTTTTCCTTCGTGACCGGCATGATCTCCACTTCCTCGATCACGCGAACGCCCTTGCCCGGAGTTACCTGAACCAGCCCGAAGCTCTCCTGCTTATCCAGCCGGAAGTAAAATTCGGGACGGTTCTCGTGAACCACGTTGGCCGAATGTTCCCCGCTCAACTCCACGGTCGCCTTACCCGGAATGATGGGCGCGGGCGTCAGAACTTTCAGAATGCTCCGGCCTTTACTCGTGTGGACAGTGATGTCGGCCACCGGAATGGTTCGAACCGCGTCGTTTTCGATTCTGTAGACCCCGGAGTCCTGCGGGATCTTTTCGAGCTCTGCACGCTCGGCGCGCGCGGCCTGCTCCTCCGCATCGAACTCCCGGGCGCGACGGTCGAGATCGGCCTCCCTGGCCGCCGCTTCTTTTTCCGTCCTTTTCAGATCGACGAGCGCAACCGGAATCTCCTCCCACTCATTTCGATCCGCGCTGTAGTAGCGAACGCGGTCGCCGTTGACCTGATATTCGCGGACGATCTGGTAGTCGCCGTCCGTCGTATATAACTTCACATTCGCCGCCGCAAGCGGCAGCAGAAACAGAACGAAACCGAGCAAAATGCGCCGCATAACTTCCGATTTCATTCTATTCCGTTTCGCGACACCCCTATAATGAAAGCGGATGAGACATCGCAAACTTGGCAGAACGGGCTTTGACGTCAGTGAGGTTGGATACGGCGCGTGGGGAATCAGTGGTAAACAGTGGATCGGCGCCTCGACGAACGATGCGCTCGCTGCTCTGCGCGCGGCCGTCGAAGGCGGCATTGACTTCATCGACACCGCGCTGGCCTATGGCGATGGCATCAGCGAGCGCCTGGTCGGCCAGATCGTCCGGGAAAGCGGCGGCCGCGCGCGTGTGGCCACTAAGGTTCCGCCGAAGAATCGGCTCTGGCCTGCGCGCGCCGGCATCGGAATCGAGGAAGTCTTCCCTTATGACTACATCCTCGAAAGCGCGGAGGAGAGCCTGCGCAATCTCAATCTCGAAGCCATCGATCTGCTGCAGTTGCATGTCTGGAATCCGGACTGGGTGGATCGCGATGAGTGGCGCCGGGCGTTCGAAGTCCTGAAGAAGTCCGGTAAGGTGCGCGCAGTCGGCGTTTCGATCAATGACCATCAGCCGGATTCCGGCATCGGTATCATCGAAACCGGGCTGATCGATACGGTTCAGGTGATTTACAACATCTTCGATCAGAGCGCGGACGCGAGACTGTTCCCCACCTGCGTGAAGCACAACATCGGCGTGATCGCGCGTGTGCCATTCGATGAGGGTTCGCTCGCCGGGCGCGTCACCCCGACTACCGTTTTCCCCGAAGGCGATTTCCGTAATCAGTATTTCCGCGGCGAACGGAAACAGCAGGTTGCTGACCGCGTGGCGGCGATCCTGAAGGATCTCAAGCTGGCCGGCCCCGAAGCTTTGCCGGGGATCGCGATCCGCTTCTGCCTTTCGTCGCCGGCAGTGTCGACCGTAATTCCAGGCATGCGGTCGCTCGCGAGCGTCTCCGGTAATATCATGGCGTCCGGGCAGGGACCACTTCCCAGCGATCTGCTGGATACGCTGCGCGGACACCGCTGGGAGCGTAATTTTTACGACTAAACCGCCGCGTACGCCGTAAAGAAATCAGCGTCACGGGCCGATAGAAGTTCGAGGAACGAACTCATGGCCCGTAACGTGTTTTTGGCCGCGGCCTTGTCGCTGGGCACTGCTGCCGTCGCTCTCGGCGGATTGAATCCCTCGGCTGCCCCCCGCATGCCGCTTTTCTTCGCTGCAAATCACGGACAAACCGATCCGCGTGTGCGGGCGATTGCGGAGGGTCCGGGCTTGCAGGCGTGGTTTGAAGATGGTGGCTTCCTGTTGCGGCAGAGGGGGGCGGTCACGCGCGTCGATTTTGGGGGCGCTGGCTCTCATCCTGTAGTTTCGTTCAGCCGACCGATGGGCGCCTCCGCGAGTTATCTACGGGGGACCCGGCGGACCAGCGTGCCGATGTTCGGCGAAGTGCACTACGAAGCGCTGTGGCCCGGGATCGAGACGGTTTTTCGCGAAGAGAACGGCGCACTCAAGATCGAATACCGCGTGTCGCCCGCGTCCGATATCGGACGGATTCGTCTGCGTTTCCCGGGCCAGGTGGAAATCGCTCCGGATGGCGGTTTGATCGTCCGCGGCCAATCGGGCGAATTTCGCGAGGAAAAGCCGATCCTGTTCGAGGAGAAATCCGGTGCGCGAATTCCCGTCGCCGGCCGCTTCGTCAAACTCGGCGACCATGCTGCAGGATTCGAGGCCGACTGGAACCATAATGGCCCCCTGACTATCGATCCCTTTATCCAGTTCAGCGGCTATTTTGGCGGTACCGCCCAGGACAACATAACGGCCGTCGCGGTCAATTCCGCATACACAGTGATTGCCGCAGGGTACAGCAACTCTGTCGATTTACCATCAACGGCGGGGGCGAGACAGATCAACGCCGGGGGTGTCGACGCGTTCGTCGCCGCCTTCAGCCCCGTAAGCGGTCAGTTGGTTTACTGCACCTATCTCGGCGGCTCGGGTGACGACCGCGCGTTCGGAGTCGCCGTGGATGCGGACAACAATACCTACGTCACCGGCTGGACATCGTCGCGCAATTTTCCGGTCCGCAATGCGCGGCAGGCCCTGCTCAGTGGCGCGCGTGACGCTTTCGTCACCAAACTCAATCCGGCGGGCAATGCCCTGCTTTACAGCACCTATCTCGGGGGCTCCGGCATCGATTTCGCGAACGCGATCGCTATTGATTCCTCGAACCAGGCGGTGATCGTCGGTGACACAACCTCCTTCAATCTCCCGGTGACCGCGGGCGCGTTCCAGCGTTCGTCCGGCGGTGGTCAGGACACGTTCCTCGCGCGGCTGACGGCCGACGGCGCCGGCCTTTCGTTCCTGACCTACTTCGGCGGTAACAATACGGATCACGCATCGGTCGTAGCGATCGATCCGACGGGACCGATCGTGATCGGCGGAGGCACTTTGTCCACGAATTTGCCGGTAGTGTCGGCTGCTCAGGCGCGTTCCGGCGGAGGGCAGGACGGTTTCGTGACCAAGTTCAATGCAACGGCCACAGGGCTCGTGTTCAGCACCTACCTCGGCGGCTCTTCGGGCTCCGCCGGTCTGCCGGAACAGGTCAACGGGCTTGTCATCGGTCCCAGCCGGAATCCTGTGGTCGCGGGCATCACCAGCTCCACGAATTTTCCGTCCACCGGCAATGCATACCAGCCGGCTTACGGCGGCGGGCAGACGGATGGATTCCTGACGAAGCTGAACGCCAATACGGGAGCCATCATGGTTTCGACGTTCTACGGCGGCTCCTCGAATGACGGCATCAACGGTCTTTCAGAGGACCTGATCGGCCGCCTCTACTTTACCGGCTACACGCTGTCGATCGATCTGCCGGTCAGGGCTGCGGCCCAGGCAGCGCCGGGCGGCGGAGCTTTCGGCAGCATGGAAGCGTTTGCAGCCACGATGAACGCCGGCATGAACCAGTTGACGTTTGCCACCTATCTGGGGGGCGCGGGCAGCGATGCGGGCAAGGCAATCGCGGTAGACGCGATGTCTTCCATCATCGTCGGAGGCCAGACCAGCTCTCCGGATTTTCCCTCATCCGGCGGCAGTCTCAAGAGCATCCCCACCCAGGTGCTCTCGTCATTCCTCGTGAAGTTCGCTCCCGACTGGACGCTCTCCGTGGCGGACGGTCCGAACGTGACGGTCGATTCCAATCACGTGGCTGGGTACGGCGGGCTCGCGACAACTTTTACGTACGGGCAGGCGGGCGATATCCCCGTCGCGGGCGACTGGACGGGAACCGGCGTGAAACGGGCGGGTGTCTTCCGCAATGGAACCTGGATTCTCGATACGAACGGCGATGGCGTCCTCAACGCCGGCGATCAGGTGGTGGCGTTTGGGCAGGAGGGCGACGTCCCGATTGTCGGTGACTGGACCGGGTCGGGCAAAGTGAAACTCGGGCTGTTCCGCTCGGGCGCGTTTATTCTCGATCTGAGCGGCCATCTGTCGGGCATCGCAACAGGCGTCGCCGATGCCACGTTCTCATTCGGCCAGCCTGACGATGTTCCGGTGGTGGGCGACTGGAACGGATCCGGCATCTTCAAAGTCGGTGTTTTCCGGAATGGCTCCTGGCTGGTCGATTACAACGGCGACCATCTGTTCAACGGCCTCGACAAAACCTACACCTACGGGCAGGCCGGGGACATTCCAGTCACCGGAAGCTGGGATTCGAGCGGGATCACACGGCTTGGCGTTTATCGCGGGGGCTACTGGATCCTGAACTATATCGGCACAAACATCCTCGGCGTACTGGGGGTGACCGAACTCTATATTCCGTTCGGCGCGCCGGGCCAGACTCCGATTGTTCGTTAGGCTATTCCGCGGATTTCGACGCGATCTCCGCGGTCAGGATCGCCGTGAATTCGTCGAGCGGAATCGCCCCCAAATCGCCGCGCTTGCGATGCCGCACCGCCACCTTGCCGGCTTCGGCTTCGCGCCCGCCGATGACCAGCATGTAGGGGACCTTCTGAAGCTGCGCATCGCGGATCTTCAGGTTGATCTTCTCATTCCGCCCATCAACGTGGACCCGGATACCGGCCGCCTTCAGCACATGTGACACGTGCTCGGCGTATTCCGATTGCTTGTCAGTGATCGGCAGAATTGCCGCCTGTACCGGCGCGAGCCACGTCGGGAACGCACCCGCGTAGTGCTCCACCAGGATGCCGAAGAAGCGCTCCACCGAGCCAAACAGCGCGCGATGCACCATCACGGGCCGGTGCTTCTTCCCGTCTTCCGCGACATATTCCAGACCAAACCGCTTCGGCAGCGTGAAATCGAACTGCACCGTGGAAAGCTGCCACAGGCGCCCGATCGCGTCCACGAGCTTCATATCGATCTTGGGACCATAGAACGCCGCTTCGTCCGGTACCACTTTCGCCTGAATACCGAGGCGATCGCACGCCTTTCGCAGGGCGCCTTCCGCCAGTTCCCACTGGGCTGGCTCGCCGTCATACTTACCGCTGGCGCCTGCATCCCATGTGGAGACCTCGGCCTTGTATTCGGTAAATCCGAACGTCTTCAGGGTGTCGATCGCAAATTCCAGGCAGTTGACGATCTCGTCTTCGACCTGCTCCGGCGTACAGAAAATATGCGCATCGTCCTGCGTAAAGCCGCGCACGCGCAGGAGACCGTGCATGGTGCCGGATCGTTCATAACGATAAACCGTTCCCAGTTCCCCCAGCCGCACCGGCAGATCCCGATAGCTGTGCTGCCCGTCGCGATAGATCAGAATATGCCCGGGGCAATTCATGGGCTTAAGCTGATATTCCGCATCGTCGAGCTCCATGGGGGTAAACATGTTCTCGGAATAGTAGCCCGCGTGCCCAGAGGTCTTCCACAGTTCGCGGCGCATCACGTGCGGCGTGTAGACGAGCGAGTAACCGCGTTTCAGATACGCGTCGCGCATCCAGTCTTCCAGCTGTTTGCGGATGATGCCGCCCTTCGGATGAAAGAAGATCAGTCCCGGCCCGGCCAGTTCCTGAATGCTGAACAGATCGAGTTCCTTGCCAATCCTGCGGTGATCGCGCTTCTTCGCCTCTTCGAGCTTATTAAGATATTCGTCAATATCCTTCTTCGTGAAGAAGACGGTCCCGTAGATGCGTTGGAGCTGCTTGTTCTTCTCGTCGCCCTTCCAGTACGCGCCTGCAATCGAAGTCAGTTTGAAAGCCTTGAGCTTCGAAGTATCCGGCACGTGCGGACCGCGGCAGAAATCGATGAAGTCCGGTCCGAGCGTGTACTCGGTGAACGGATCGTCGGCCTTCTCCTGAATGAGCTCGACTTTCATGGGCTCATCCATTTCGGTGTACTTTTTGAGGCCTTCGGTCTTACCGGTCAGCCTGCGCTCGAACGTGAGGCCTTTGGCCTGCAACTCCCACATCTTCTTTTCGATCTTTTCGAGATCTTCGGGAGTGAACGGCTCGGCGCGGTCGAAATCGTAGTAAAAGCCGGTCTCGATGGGCGGCCCAATGCCCAGCTTGGTTTCCGGGAACAGCTCGAGCACCGCGGCGGCGCAGAGGTGGGCGGTCGAATGGCGATACACCTCGAGCGCGTCTTCATCCTTGTTGGTGAGGATCTGGACCGTGCTGTCGCTCTCGAGCGGTCGCTTCAGATCGTAGAGACGACCGTTGACTTTCGCCACCAGCGCCGCATCGGCAAGGCGTGGGCTGATCGACTGAGCGACATCAAATGGGCTCGATCCGGCAGGGACCTGCTGGACGCTTCCGTCCGGCAGGGTAACTTGTAAGCTGCTCATAGCGGGAACCTTCAGGTTAACACCCGTGAAATGCAAAACGGGCCCCCAAAGAGGCCCGCTCCACTGATGAAATTATAGACGAGAGCGCGCTTAGCGCGCCGCGAGCAGCGCCCGCAGTCGCCGCGCACGTTCCGGAGCCCGGAGCTGGCGCAGGGCCTTGGCCTCGATCTGCCGGATACGTTCGCGGGTGACGTCGAATTCCTGGCCGATTTCTTCGAGCGTATGCTCGCGCTCGCAGCCGATGCCGAAGCGAAGCCGGATCACCTTCTCCTCTTTCGGAGAAAGCGTCTTCAGGATGCCCGCCGTTTCGTCGCGGACGTTGGTCTCGATCACAGCGTCCACCGGCGATCCTACCCAGCGATCTTCGATCAGATCGCCCAGCGCGGATTCACCGTCGCGGCCCACCGGCGTTTCGAGCGACACCGGGTCGCGCGAGATGGTCTTCAGCTTCTGGACCTTCTCGACTGGAATATCCATGCGGCGGCTGATCTCGTCGTTGGTGGGCGTGCGGCCCATTTCCTTCTCGAGTTCACGCGATGCGCGCAGGAACTTGTTCATACTCTCGTTCATGTGAACGGGAATGCGGATCGTGCGCGACTGGTCCGCGATTGCGCGCGTGATCGCCTGGCGGATCCACCACGTGGCGTAGGTCGAAAACTTGTAGCCGCGGCGGTATTCGAACTTGTCCGCCGCGCGCATCAGGCCGATGTTGCCTTCCTGAATCAGATCGAGCAGGTGCAGGCCGCGGTTCACATACTTCTTCGCCACTGAAACCACCAGACGAAGATTGGCTTCCACCAGATCCTTCTTGGCGCGCTCGGCTTCCTGCTCGCCGTGGCGGATCACCGTCAGGGTGTGCTTCAGCTCTTCGAGCGAAGCTCCGGCTGTAATCTCTCGCTTGCGGATCTCGCGTTTCAGCTCCCGGATACGCGGCTGCTGGGCGGCGCCGTTGCGCGCTTCCAGCTTCTTCAGCTCGCGATCGAGCTGGTTGATTTCTTCGACGGCGCGTTCGATTTCGCGCGTCAGATCCCGCCACTTCGTGGAAATCCACGGCACCTTGCGGATCGCGAGCGACGTGTCCACATACGCCCGCAGGAACTTCACCCGCAGCTTCTTACGACCCTTTTTGTTGGAAGCCGGCGTGTCATCCAGCTTCTCCTGGAGTTGCCCCTGCTTCCGGTGGAATGCCTGGATCGACCCGAAAATCTCCCGGATGTCCGCCCGGCGCTTCAGGTCGGCGGGAGATCCTTCTTCGATCTCGATGCCCCCCAGGTCCACCAGGTTCTCCAGTTCCTCGGGGTTCTTCTTGAGGTTTTCCGCAACTTCGACCACGGCCAACTGCACCAGCGCCGATCGGCTAATGGCCTTCTGCATGCGCAGCTTGCCCCGCTCCATCCGGCGGGCCAGTTCCACCTCGCCTTCCCGGGTCAGCAGCGGTACCGCGCCCATTTCGCGAAGGTACACGCGGACGGGATCGTCGGTGTAGATCGATTCTTCAACTTGCTGCTGGGGCTGAAGGAAATCCCCTTCCGCCTCTGCTTCGAAGAACTTGGCGTCTTCGTCGAAGTTAATCGCGATGGGACTTATTGGTAAAAACTGATCATCATATTCCATCGCAAGCGACCTCCCGCGCAGAAACACCGGCCAAAACTACGGGAAAAGCATTCATGTCTTTTGTTTTGTTGATACTATGAAAGCCGAACGACCAGGAACCGCCCGTGCAACCGCCCCGCAAACGGAACTCCCAACTCTGGGCACGGTGGCGCAATTCCGAGTTTTCATGTTAACATGAACGCCCCGTTACTGTTCCTGCCAATTCAGTAGATGCCCCGCGTGGCTAAAAGTTACACGCTCGGTTTTTTAGAGCGTAGTAGTATACCGCAACCACGCTACTAGATGTGGGGTTTGACAAGCCGTTCAAGCTCGTTCATGAAGGCTTTTTCATCCTGGAAATCCCGGTAGACTGAAGCAAACCGGACATAGGCGATCTTGTCGAGAGTCCGAAGCGTGTCCATCAGGAATTCACCGATCTCCGTAGTCGTAATCTCGCGGTCGGGAGACTCGGTCACCCGCATCTCGACCTGGCTGACGAGGTCGGATAGCTTCACCATGCTGATCGGCCGCTTTTCACAGGCCCGAATCAGCCCGTTCAGCACCTTGGTGCGGTCGAACTTCTCCCGTCGGCCGTCCTTTTTGATCACCATGTAGGGGACTTCGTCGATCCGCTCGTATGTAGTGAAGCGCTTTTCGCATTTCGTGCACTGACGCCGCCGGCGGATGGCGTCGCCCTCCCGGCTTTCGCGGGAATCGACAACCCGGTCCTCTATATGGCCGCAAAACGGGCAGGTCATCTTCGCTCTCTCCCGCTTTTGCGCTCTAAGGAACCCATAAGTCCTGCAAAACAATAGGATAACAGGCTTCCGGGGCCACCCGCGCGATTTTTCCACAAAGTGGACTTTCCCGAAATAATGAACCTATGATGAGAGAGCCTCGTTTCCTCTTTCGAAGGGCGGATCAGTGCGGCTTTCCACCGCTGCCTGGGCCGCGAGGGAAATTCGGGTAGCGGGTCAGGTGATCCACGACTGAAATCGGGTCGTGGGTCGAGGGGCCTGCGACTGAAATCGAAAGAGGAGGCAGAACATGTCGGGGTCGGCAACGGCGAGCTGGGCATTACCGCATTGGATGCGGCCGGGCGCCACATGGACTGAAACGGTGCCAAACCAGGATCTGGACAGCACACTCGTTGAACGTTGCCTGGCCGGCGATGCCGAAGCGTGGGAAGACCTCGTGCGCCAGCATACCCGGCGCGTCTACGGCATCTGCTATCGCTTCACTGGCCGCGACTCCGAAGCTCAGGATCTCACCCAGGACGTTTTTCTGCGCGTTTTCCGCGCACTCGGCAGTTTTCGGGCAGCCGAAGGCTGCTTCACCACGTGGTTGACGCGCCTCACCCGTAATCTGCTGATCGACCACTACCGGCGTACGCGGAACCAGCGCATCACGGATTCGATCGAAGAACAACTGCCGCGCGTGGAGCAGGGCGCGGTCGCGGTTGCCCGTCCCGATAGCCAGTTGGCGGGCCGCGAGGCCAGTGAAATGCTGCAATCGGCGCTCGGCCGTCTTTCGCCTGAGCTGCGTGAAACAATTATCCTGCGGGATTTGCAGGATATGGAATATAGAGAGATTGCGAACGTGCTCGAGATCCCGGAAGGGACCGTCAAGTCGCGTTTGAACCGCGGCCGCGCGGAGCTCGCGCGGATGCTGAAGAAATATCGGGAAGCTTTTTAGGACGGATTGAACGGAAGATGATGAATTGCGCTGAGTTCGAAGTTCTGCTCGCCGATTCCCTGGATGGGGCGCTCGAGGCGCCCGGACGGGAAACGGAGCGGGACGCCTTTGCACAGCATCTGGCTTCCTGCCCCGCCTGCGCCGCCATGGAAAATGACGTGCGCGCCGCCCTCGCCTTCATGGATGTTGCCGCCGATCCCGAGCTTCCGCAGCCGCTGATCGGAAAAATTCTTCACGCCACCAACTCCGGCTGGGAACTGCAGCTTCGCGGCAAAGGAATTCGCGGGTGGCTGAACCGGAAGTTTGCGCCGGTGCTGAAGCCCCGCTTTGTGATGGGCGCGATGCTCACGGTCATGTCTGCCACGATGCTGACGCGTTGCGCGGGCGGCTCGAAGAGCACGATGACCGCCGCGGACCTGGACCCCGTCCGCATCTGGTCGTCGCTCGAGAGCAAGGGACATCGAATCTGGGATCGCACGGTAAAGGGTTACGAAAGTCTGCGTGTTGTTTACGAAATCCGCACGCAGCTGGATGACTGGAATCGCCAGCAGCAGGCTCAGGCGGAAGCGGATGCGGAAGCCGCCGCCGACGCCAAAGCCAACAGCAGGAAACTGCCCGGTCCGGAGGCCGGACAGCCGGGAGCAAGCGGCCCGGAAAAGCCGGTTATATCGCCTGTAGATAAAAAGCAATAGAATTGAGGCCTTTGAAATGAATTGCGCAAACCATCCCGAAACCACCGCAACGGCATTCTGCCGCGAATGCGGAAAACCGATGTGTCCGGAGTGCCAGCGGCCGGCGCTCGGATCGATTTTTTGCGAAGTTCATCAACCGCCGGTACACCAGACGGAAGCTGCGGGACCGGCGGCTGCGCCGCCTCCCTACACCGCGCCACACATTCCGGCGGCGCCTTCGCCATACTCGTCGCCTTATAACGCGCCGCCTCCACAGGCGATGCCGGATGAATCCGTGCACCCGATTCTGGCTTTGCTTCTCGGCCTGATTCCGGGTGTAGGCGCGACGTACAACGGCCAGTACGCGAAGGGGCTCGTGCATGCGCTGGTCTTCGGTCTTCTGGTCAGCGCCATCGCCAACGCGCATAACGGGGGCATGGCGGCGCTGCTCGGTATCATGATCGCCGCCTGGGTTTTTTACATGTGCTTCGAGGCGTATCATACGGCGCGCAAACGGCGGTATGGAGTGGCGGTGGAAGAGTTCTCCGGCCAGTTTGATTTCCGCGCGGGCGGCAGCCGCGTTCCGGTCGGAGCCATCCTGCTGATGGGCCTCGGATTTATTCTGCTGCTCGATACCACCGACGTCATCAGCATCGATGAATTCGTGAAATACTGGCCCGTCGGTCTGATTCTGGTTGGCGTCTACCTTCTCTACAATCGCCTGACTCCGGGCCATGATCATCACAGAAATGATGCGGAGGTACGCCGATGAACGATCAGAGCCATCTTCTCCTGCGGGCTATTAAAGGTCCCGTTATCATGATCACGATCGGCGTTCTTTTCGCGGCCGACCGCTTCACGGACTATCACTTTTATCAAACCTGGCCGATCCTGCTGATCGTGATCGGAGTCCTGCAATTCGTAGCCGGCCGGGGCCGCCGCGCGGACTACTATCCGCCGCCCGGCGCTCCATATCAGCAGATGCATCCGACGTATCAGCCGCCGCGCCCGGCTTCACCTCCGCCGCCGCCGCCGCCCTCCGATGCTGCCGGCCCGAATGGACAGGAGTCACGCTCATGAGACCGCGCTCTGTTACCGGCCCTCTGATCCTCGTGACGATCGGCGTGATCTTTCTGCTGATCAACCTCGGCTATGACGTACACATCTGGAGCTGGTTTTCCGATTACTGGCCGTT
>Ga0068855_100003963_pt1 | contig 18072 bp, 14 predicted proteins | sample KBSCornC52_FD_66592 | JGI IMG/M metagenome (GOLD analysis project Ga0068855, IMG submission 66592) | Corn rhizosphere microbial communities from Kellogg Biological Station, Michigan, USA - KBS Corn C5-2 | ecosystem: Host-associated > Plants > Roots > Rhizosphere > Soil ...
CGAAAACCTGAAAATTTTTATAAAGGCCGCCAAAATGAGGGGTGAGGCGCTTGACCATATTCTGTTTCATGGTCCACCCGGTTTAGGTAAAACCACGCTCAGCCGTATTGTGGCCAATGAACTGGGCGTAAATATTAAGGAAACCAGTGGACCGGTTATTGAAAAACCCGGTGACCTGGCAGGGTTACTTACCAATCTTGAGCCGCGCGATGTATTGTTTATTGATGAAATACACCGCCTGAGCACTGTGGTGGAAGAATACTTATATGCAGCTATGGAAGATTACCGCATCGATATTATGATCGATAGCGGCCCTAATGCACGCAGCATTCAACTCAATCTTAATCCTTTTACATTGGTTGGCGCTACTACCCGAAGCGGGTTGCTTACAGCGCCATTATTATCACGCTTTGCCATTAAATCACGGCTCGAATATTATACTGCCGATACGTTACAAAAGATCATTCAGCGCTCTGCCGGTATTTTGGGTACTAAAATTACTTCAGATGCATCTGGTGAAATTGCCCGCCGCAGCAGAGGTACACCCCGTATAGCGAATGGTTTATTGCGCCGCATGCGCGATTTTGCCATGGTACTCGGTAATGGCATCATTGACCTGGGTATTACCCAACATGGTCTGAAGGCATTGAATGTTGATGAACATGGTTTGGATGAAATGGATAACCGCATTTTGCAAACGATCGTTGATAAATTTAAAGGCGGCCCTGTGGGCATTACCACAATCGCTACTGCGGTAGGAGAAGAAACCGGTACACTCGAAGAAGTATATGAGCCTTTTTTAATTCAGGAAGGATTTATTAAACGTACGCCCCGCGGTCGTGAAGCAACGCATAAAGCCTATGAGCATTTGGGAAGAAAAGCACCCGGAGGTGGAAACATGAATACGTTGTTTGATAGTTAGCATCAGCAAGTCATTAACAATACGAAATAAAAAACGCTGAGTAGATTCAAACTCAGCGTTTAATTTTTTTACTCATTATCAGGGAATGAAGCCTATGCTACCGGAACAACCAAACGGAAGCCGTTACCGTGAATATTCACGATCTCGATGCTATCATCGTCTTTCAGGTACTTACGAAGTTTGGCAATGTATACGTCCATACTGCGGCCATTGAAATAGGTATCGCTGCCCCAGATCTTTTTCAGTGCCTGCTCGCGGGGCAACAGGTCATTCATATGCTCGCATAACATTTTCAGCAACTCATTTTCCTTAGGCGACAACGTTTGCGTTTTACCACTGTGGCTCAGCTCACGTAATTTGGGGTTGAAGTGATAATCACCCAGATCGTATTCTTTATTTTCAGCCTCCTTATTGGTTTCTTCATTGCGTTTCAGGATGGCTTTTATTTTCAGCAATAATACTTCGCTATCGAAGGGCTTGGTGATATAATCATCGGCACCCAGTTTATATCCCTGAATGATATCTTCCTTCATGGTTTTGGCGCTGAGGAAGAATAAGGGAATATCGGGATCTACATCGCGGATCTCTTCCGCCAGGGTAAATCCATCCATATGAGGCATCATTATATCAAGCAGGCAAAGTTCAAACTTTTCACGTTGAAAAGCGGCCAGGCCAAGACGACCGTCACGTTCCAGAGTTACATCAAAATCATTCAATTCAAGATAATTCTTCAACACCATCCCAAGATTCTGATCGTCTTCGCATAATAAAATTTTAGGTTTCTTTCCTTCCATTGTGATGTAGATTTAGTTCAATAGTGTAAATAAAGTTAAATCATTTGCCAAAACCGGCAATAGCCGCGTAATTTTTTGTTAATAATAGGGGATTACGTGTTGAGCGGCTGATACTAAGTATGAGCTGCCGGCTGGGTTTATAATGGTCGAATGGTGTAATTTTACACCCTAATTTGAACCGTATGCGATTGACGACCGACAACAAATTTAAAAAGCTTATTGTCATTGGCGACAGAGTATTGATCCGCCCCGCCAAACCCAACGAACGTACCGAAACCGGCTTATACCTGCCTCCGGGGGTTCAGGAACGCGAAAAAGTACAACAAGGTTATGTAATAAAAACCGGGCCCGGTTATGCCATTCCAATGCCGGTTGAAGAAGAAAGCTGGAAAAGTTCCGAAGAACAGGTAAAATATGTACCATTACAGGCAAAGGAAGGCGACCTGGCCGTTTTTTTATTAAGCGGTGCTACTGAAGTTTTGTATGAAAATGAAAAGTATTATATCGTTCCGCAGAGCGCGATATTAATGCTTGAACGGGAAGAAGACATGTAATGTGCATATCTGCGAATGGCAATTAGCGCCACACTTGTAAAAAACGGAAAGAGAAGTGTTTAAACCGCTTCTCTTTTTATTTTAGCCCTTCCATGCTGCCCCTGTAAATTGCCGATTGCCGATTCACGATTCACGATCGGCGATTGCCGATTCACGACAAACCTGTATCTTTCTGCTTTAAAATCCCGGTATGCCGAATAATGAATTTGCTCAGTTAGTGAAGGAGAACTATACGTTTAAAGGCGAGTCTTTTTGTATTGGAGCAGCTGTATTGGATGGTGAAGTGGTTGCAGGAGCAGATGTATTTATGCCATTAAAAACAATGAACCGGCATGGATTGATTGCAGGCGCTACGGGTACCGGTAAAACCAAAACCCTGCAACTGATTGCCGAAGCCCTGAGTGACGTGAGCGTACCCGTATTATTGATGGATATCAAGGGCGATTTAAGCGGTATCGCTGCAGCCGGTGAACAGAACGATCACATTAAAGAACGCCTGGCAAAGATCGGCGGCGCCGCGGAGGCCCGGTATAAACCCGAAGCTTTTCCTGCTGAATTACTCACATTGAGTAATGAAAAAGGTGTTCGCCTGCGGGCTACAGTAAGCGAATTCGGACCCATTTTACTTTCCAAGATCTTAAGCCTTAATGATACACAGGAAGGGCTCGTAGCACTGATCTTTAAATACTGCGATGACAATAAGATGCCTTTGCTCGACTTAAAGGATTTTACAAAAGTATTGCAGTATATAAGCAATGAGGGAAAGAAAGAAATAGAGCAAACCTATGGTAAAATAGCCACTACCAGCACCGGCACCATTCTACGCAAAGTAATAGAATTACAACAGCAGGGCGCTGACATATTTTTTGGTGAACCCTCTTTTGAAATAGACGATCTTATGCGCATCAGTGATGATGGCCGTGGTATCATCAATGTTCTGCGTGTAACAGATATGCAAAACCGGCCTAAGCTCTTTTCAACTTTTATGTTGCAAATGCTGGCCGAGCTGTATGCTACCTTGCCCGAAGCAGGTGATGTAGACAAGCCTAAACTGGTATTATTTATAGATGAGGCGCATCTGGTATTTCAGGAAGCTACCAGCGCTTTACTGCAGCAAATTGAAACAGTAATAAAACTCATCAGATCGAAAGGGGTGGGCATTTTCTTCTGTACACAAAACCCCCAGGACATACCGGCGGGCATACTAAGCCAGCTGGGTTTAAAAGTGCAACATGCCCTGCGCGCCTTTACTGCTGCCGATCGTAAAACCATTAAACAGGCTGCTGAAAACTATCCTGAAACTTCTTATTACAAAACAGAAACCTTGCTTACCCAACTGGGTATTGGTGAAGCCCTGATCACAGCCCTCAACGAAAAAGGAATTCCTACACCATTGGTGCATACTATGCTGGTGCCGCCCCGTTCACGAATGGATGTTTTAACAGATAGTGAAATAGAAGCGTTGGTGGCAAAGTCGAAGCTTGTTAAAAAATATGCCGATGATGAAGACAGGGAAAGTGCCTGTGAAATTTTAACTTCGAAATTGAGTGAAGCTGCCCAAAAGTCGGAGCAACAAAAAACAGAAACCAAATCCTCTTCCAAACAGGAAAAATCCACCCTTGAACAAGTGCTTGAAAGCCCTGTGGCCAAACAAATAGGGCGTACCGCCGCCAGTGTTATTACCCGTAGTTTACTGGGTGCACTGGGTTTGGGTGGCAGATCTACCTCCCGCCGCAAAACGAATAGTTGGTTTTAGTTTAATCTGATTAGCTGTATTTACCGTATCTGCAATCTATTGTTTGTAAGTCCAACCTTACAAATGTGAGGCATGTCCCGTCCGTACATGATAGTTGAACCATTTATTCATTGTAATAAATCATAACCCTCATTTTCTAATTAAAAAAACAACTATTATGAAGAGAGCATTTTTATTGCTTGCTGTATCAATTGTTTTTATGGTAGCCTGTAATGACAATGGAAAAACACAGGGCACCGGCGACAAAATGACCAGTGATTCTACTGCAACTGCTGCGGGCGGCAGCGCTGCCGACAAAAAAGAGCAGAAAGAAGAGCGCAACAAAAAAATAATCATGGCCAGTATGGATGCCATGGCATCACACAACGTAAACGACATGTTGAAAGATGCAGCTCCTGATTGTGTTGATTATGGCGATGGCTCCACGCCTGCTGTGAAAGGCAAAGACAGCATCGCCAAAATGCTGACTGAATATATTGGCGCTTTTCCTGATGTAAAAGGCGATAATCTGAAGTATGCTGCCGATGGCGACTGGGTAATGGCCTGGGGCGATTGGAGCGGAACTTTTAAAAGTCCGTTCATGGGAATGAAGCCCACCAATAAATCGTTTAAGTATAAAGACGTAGACATTTTCAAACTGAATGATGATGGCAAAATAGTTGAGCATCATAACATTCAGTCTGGCGCTACCATGATGATGCAGTTAGGGGCACAGCCACCTAAAAAATAAATGATCAAACAGGTTTTAAAACAATACGAGGCCCCGGCAATTCGTTACCGGCGGGGCCTCGTATTTGCTTTTGTTAATGATTGGTAAAGACTAAAACTAATTGTCAGCAAAAACTAATTTCGGGCCGGATTTACCCTGCTTAACTATTCAACATGAAGAACTGCTGGTGGTTGTTACTACTTATTTCATTTAATCTGGCTGCCCAAACGGATAGCACATCGCAAGTACATATCGATAGCTTACCAAAGATAACAGCCTGTGATTCTACTACTAAGTCTCTTAATTCAGAATACGCAAAACCAAAGCCATTTGGTTTTATTACCCATGTGCCCAACGATATGTGGCAGATTGCCAAAAGCCCCTTTAAAAAAGAAAATACAAAAGGACTTATCGCTGTAGCTATATCTACAGGGCTGCTTATTCCTTTCGATCAGGCTATTACCGATGGGGTAAGAGATGCTTCGCGTAAAATACATCTGCACGATGAAACAGATTATACGGTGGTAGTTAAATCGGGCACTACCAAAATCTTTAAAATACCCAACAACTTAAACTCCGGCCTTTACCAAATGGGCGAAGGGGGAACCAGTATGATGGTTGCAGGCGGTTTGTTTATTTATGGAAAGATTGCTCATGATTACCGCGCACTGCAAACAGCAAGCGACTTAACTGAAACCTTTATTACAATGGGTGTTACTACCCAGATATTGAAACGTATATCAGGCCGCCAGAGCCCTTTTATGTCTACGCAAAGTGGTGGTGCTTGGCATCCATTTCCTTCGTTTCATGATTACCAGACAAATACTTCCAATTTTGATGCTTTCCCATCGGGCCATTTGGCTACCATGATGGCTACAGTAACCGTATTAACAGAAAACTATCCCGAGAAAAAATGGCTCCCTTATGTGGGATATAGTCTTATTGGTTTAACCGGCTGGGCGATGATCAATACCGAGGTGCACTGGATCGGTGATTACCCGCTTGCTCTTGCGCTGGGATATATTTCAGGGAAGATAACCTGTATGCGGCATAAAAAGCCGGTTAAGAAAATGGCTACGCTGTAATCAAACTATTTTAACAAACCCATCTTTATCAATAGAGATCTTGTTTTCCGTTTGAAGAAAGTCAAGCACTTTCCACAGCTTTTCTTTTTTGATATTCTTTAATTGCTGAAGCAGCATATCGCTTTGTATTGGCCGTTGGTTAATAACGGAAAGAATTGATTGGTGTATATTTTCAAATTCAGCCGGAGTAAGATCATTGTTTTTTTGTTGCAGACAGCTATCGCAAATACCGCAGGCTTTGGCATGCTCATCACCAAAATAAGTTGCAATGTATTGACTGCGGCACGCTTTGGCAAGGTTAATATAATCCATCATTTTACTGATGCGATCAATATATTGTTCCTTTCTTTTTTGATAGTTAACATTATTTATTCTTACATGTTCTGCCTTCACCCTGTTGATCATTACATATAACTGGGGTGAATCTTTACGCGGATTATATTCAATGATTCCATTGGCATCCAGTATTTTCAAATCGCGGATAACATCCTGTTCATCTTTACGTAAAAGACCTGCAATACTTTTTTCATGAATATTTACAGACACATCAAAAATGCCTTCATACGTGCGAAGCAACGTTGTGATCAATGGTTCCAGCTGAGGATTTGAGTTTTCAAACTGGTATAACCATTCCTTGCCGGTTATAAACTGAATACGCGCCGGTAAAAAGATCTGCTCGTTATACGACAGCCAGCCTTCCTGTTCCAGTGCTTTTATAGCGTTTATGGCAAGGTGCACATCGATCTGAAACTTTTTAATGAAATCTGTAAAGTCGAATTCATAATAATTACCTTCTCCGGCTCCTGAAGGTATTTGCAAAAAGTTCATCAATGCCTGATAAACGAGGCGAATATTTTCCAATGATGGAAAGCGAACATCAGGCAACTGTTGCAACTCATCCAGTTCTTTATGATCGTATAACAATACTGCATACGATTTTTTTTCATCACGCCCTGCACGTCCCGCTTCCTGATAATAGTTTTCGAGGCAATCGGGTACATCGGCATGAATAACAACACGCACATCGGGTTTATCGATGCCCATGCCGAATGCATTGGTACAAACAATAGTACGTGTAGTATTGCTGATCCAGGCAGCCTGTTTGCGGTTACGTGTTTCCTGATCAAGGCCCGCGTGATAATAATCGGCTGTAATACCGTGCATATTCAGCAGATCGCTGATATCTTTGGTGCGTCGCCGGCTTTTGCAGTAAACAATACTGCTTCCGTTTACCTTTTGCAGTATATCGGTTATCTTATTGATCTTCGATTCAACGGTAAATACACTGTATGATAAATTGGGCCGTTCGAATGAACGGCTGAAAATAGCTGGTTTTTTAAACTGCAGTTTTTCGCATATGTCTTTTTGTACTTCTGGTGTTGCCGATGCCGTAAGCGCCAGTACCGGTACATCAGGTAATTCTTCACGTAAAGCGGCTATGCGCAAATAGGGCGGACGAAAATCATAACCCCACTGCGAAATACAGTGCGCCTCATCTACTGCAATTAAATTGATATCAAGGGCGGGCAGGTATTCTTTAAATAAAGTGGTTTCTAACCGTTCCGGTGAAACATATAAAAATTTACAGTTACTGTTGGTAGCCGTTTTTAAAATACTGATCACTTCTTTACGGCTCATGCCGGCATAAATGGCAAAAGCAGTAATGCTTTTTCTGCGCAGGTTATCAACCTGGTCTTTCATTAAAGCAATCAGCGGACTGATCACCAGACATAACCCTTCCTTAGCCATTGCGGGAACCTGAAAGCAAATAGATTTACCTCCGCCTGTAGGCATCAGCGCCAGTGTGTCTTTACCATCCAATACCGAATTAACTACTTCTTCCTGCATTGGCCGGAAGGAACTATAACCCCAGTATTGTTTGAGTATTGAATGAATGGTCATGCAACCTTTTTCACAAATAGCCTTACAGAATTAGCGGCAAGCACTACATCGCTTAATCCCATTACAAGTGCGCCGAATGTTGGTGTCAGCAACCCAAAAGCTGCTACGGGAATAGCAATGATGTTATAAAAGAATGCCCAGAAAAGATTTTGTTTGATGGTTAGAAATGTATGACGGCCTAAACCTAATGATAAAGGCAAATGTTTTAAGCCATTGCCCATTAATACTACATCGGCTGTTTGCATGGCTATTTGCGATGCCTCACTCAGCGATATACCAATAGTAGCTTTGGCAAGGGATGGAGCATCATTAATACCATCACCCACCATGGCAGTTGGTCCCTGAAGTGTGAGGTCTTCAATAACCGCCAGTTTTTCTGCCGGTTTTTTTTCTGCAATTACTTCATCGATACCCAGGAAGTTAGCCAGCTGTTTGCATTTGCTCATCCGGTCGCCGCTTAACAAAATGGTGCGGATACCTTTATGCCGCAGGTATTGTACTATGGTAACAGCTTCGGGGCGTATTTCATCTTTTACATCTATCCATCCCAGCAACTGACCATTCTTAAGTATGTATACGTTATGTGTATCTTCAATACTAACGCCTATAGTAGCTTCAAATGAGCCGGCCACATAGCGGTCGCCATCAGCAGTAACGGCTTTCATGCCAAGCCCTTTTATTTCTTCGGCTTTAGCCCATCTGATGGCGTCTTTTCGTTTCCAGTTTTCTGTTATGCATTGGGCAATGGGGTGATTGCTGTATTTTTCAAGAGAAAAAGCAATGCGTTTAAATTCATCTTCACTTATGTTATCGGCAATCACTTTAAAATTATCTATCTGAAAACGGCCGGTAGTAAGCGTACCCGTTTTATCAAATACCACCTGTTTAATGGTTCTGAATAACTCGAGGCTTTTGGCATTGCGGAACAGAACGCCGTTTTTGGCTGCACGTCCTAGTCCTACTGCAATAGCTGCCGGTGTAGCTAATCCCATGGCGCAAGGGCAGGCTACTACCAGAATGGCAATGCTGCGCATGAGTGATGAAGTAAGATCATGCAGCACCAGATAGTTTATAATAAAAGCTACTACGGCAATACTTAACACTACCGGAACAAAAATGGCGCTGATTTTATCAGCCAGCTGTTGAACGGGCGGTTTTTCGCCCTGCGCCTGTTTAACCAGATTAATGATATTCGCTAATACCGAATCCTTTGCTTCAGCAGATACCTGCGCTCTTATAATGCCATCGGCAATAATGCTGCCGCCTATTAATTTGTCTTTACCCTTTTTGGTCACAGGCAAGCTTTCACCCGTAATAATGGATTCATTTACGGTAGCTTCACCCGTTAATATTTTACAATCTGCAGGAACCTGTTCTCCGCTTTTGATCAGGATCAGATCGCCGCTGCGCAGCTGTGTATTTTCTATAGGGAAGATCAGTTCCTGGTGATGTTCATCAAAGGCGATCATATTGGCCATCACTTTTTGCGATCTCGCCAAACTGTTTAACGCCCGTTGTGTGGAATGAATGGAAGAATCTTCCAGATAGTTGCCTAAAAATACCAGGGTGATGATAGAAGCGGCTGTTTCAAAAAACACATATGAGGGGCCGAGATCCATCAGGGCGCCGGTAAGGCTATATACAAAAGCAGCAGTAGCGCCTAATGCGACCAGCACGTTCATATTGGGCATGCGGTTGCGTATACTTTTAATGGCGCTGCGCCCGAAGAAGTTCATGCCAACAATGTAAACGGGTAAACAAAGGGCTAACTGTACCCACGGGTTCATCAGCCAATGGATGGGTACCCATTTGTCGAACATATGCAGCATCAGCGGAAGCGTGAATATCAGGCAGAAAAAAAAGCGTTGTTTGTGGTTGCCCAAAAATTTCTTCCGGCGGCCTTCTGCCTGTACTTCTTCAGCCTGAACGCTATAACCGAGCGATTCAATACCTTTTATGATCTGTTTTTCACTTTTGTCAATCAGATCGAAGCTCACTTCACTGCCCATGAGGTTTACTTTCACATTATTCATCCCTTCACTGTTCAGGTATTGCTGAACGGTGAGCGCGCAATTTGAGCAGGTCATGCCTTCAACTTTCCAGGTCACTGTTTTCATTTCATCCATGGGGTTGTGTATCTGCAAATTTACCGCTGAATGGCCACATCTGCCGGTGGTGGGGGCAATAATATGTCCACTGTGTTGCAATTTTAACAGTATATCGGAAGTCAGAAGTCGGAGGTCAGAAGTCAGAAAAATCTGCGGTTTATGCTTTTATTACCAGGTACTCTCTGATTTCCGACATCTGACTTCAGGCTTCAGTGTTATCTTCGCTGTATGGAATGGCAAAGTACAATAGAGAATATCAGGGAAACTGCCCGCCGGTTCTGGCAATATGCTGATGGGCATAAGGTGATTGCTTTTTACGGACCTATGGGTGCCGGAAAAACTACTTTTATACATGCATTGTGCGATGAAAAAGGGGTAACAAGTACTGTTGGCAGCCCTACATTTTCCATAATAAATGAATATAACTATCCTGGCGGTAAAATTTTTCATATCGATCTGTATCGTCTGAAAGATGAAGAAGAGGCTGTAAGGGCCGGGGTGGAAGATTGTTTTTATTCGGGTAATATCTGTTTGGTTGAATGGCCCGGCCGTGCCGAAGCGATTTTGCCCGAAAACACGCTCAAAGTACAGATTGAGGTAGTTGATAAAGACACCCGTATTCTGAAAAGTCCGGAAGTCTGAAAAGTCGGAAAGTCCGAAAGAAATTTTGAATATGTTTTTCTTTCGGACTTACGGACTTCCCGACTTTCGGACTTCCCATTAAAATCGTACATTGTGGCCCCGATTGTGGGGGTAAAATTATTTACTGCTTCATGTCCCAGCAAAAGCCGATTATCAGCACTTCTTTTAGTTACGAAACGCTTGAAGAAACTCTGGATATAAAACCCAAGGGAGCGCAGTTACATATTGGCATTCCTAAAGAAACTGCTTTCCAGGAAAATCGCATAAGCCTTACCCCCGAAGCAGTGGGCGTACTGGTCAGTAACGGGCATAATGTAATAATCGAACACAATGCCGGTGAGGCCGCCCATTTTCGCGACCGCGACTACAGCGAGGCCGGTGCCAGGATCGTATATGACAAAGCCGAGGTTTGCAAAGCGCCTATACTCGTAAAAAGCGCCCCCGTGGTGGAAGCAGACATCCCGCACCTGCAGTTTAATCAGGTGATCATTTCGCCGATCCATTTATCTGCCATGAAGGCAGAATTTCTGCAAAAAATGATGGAAAAGCGTATTACCGCCATTTCCTTCGAAAATCTGAAAGACGATAGCGACAGCCTTCCCATTGTACGCAGTATGAGTGAAATTGCGGGCAGTGCCGTAATGCTTATTGCCGCCCAATACCTCAGTTCGGCCAATCATGGAAAGGGGGTTCTGCTGGGAGGTATATCGGGCATTCCGCCTACCAAAGTAATTATCCTGGGTGCCGGTATTGTGGGTGAGTTTGCTGCCCGGGCAGCATTGGCATTGGGCGCATCGGTAAAAGTTTTTGATAATAGCGTATACCGGTTAAAACGGTTACAGAATAATATAGGCCAGCGTATGTGGACTTCTGTAATGGAGCCGCGCATTCTGGCCAAACAGTTAAAGACCTGTGAGGTTGCGGTTGGTGCACTTGGTTCGCAAAGCGGTCGTACGCCGGTGGTAGTTACCGAAGAAATGGTAAGCAACATGCGGTCGGGAAGTGTGATCATTGATGTTAGTATCGACAGAGGCGGTTGTTTTGAAACATCTGAAATTACCAGCCACGAACAACCGATCTTTATGAAGTACGGGGTTATTCATTACTGCGTGCCCAATATTCCTTCGGGGTTTGCCCGTACTGCATCACAGGCTATAAGCAATGTATTGATGCCGTTATTACTTGAAGCAGGGGAGGAAGGTGGTTTTGAAAACCTGGTTTGGCATAAAGTACATTTGCGCAGCGGCATTTATCTTTTCAAAGGAGCGCTCACAAATTTTCACCTCAGCCAGCGCTTTGATTTAAAATATACCGATTTGAATTTATTGATCGCAAGTCAGCGGTAAAACAGTTAAAGGTTATCATGTACTACTTTTATAGTAGTATTCTTTCATGTAACGTACCGACTTCAAAATTATTTTTACAAATATTCTTTATAAAACATTTATACTTAGGCGATTTGTTAAATAATCAATTTTTCAATTAATAAAACGCTCAGCATTTGACTTTAACAAGTTTCGGATTATTTTTGCGCATTCCCTGCCGGTAACTATCGGGTTACTGCATTTACCGGGTACGTATTTGGTTTGAAGTTTAACCAGGATCTTTTGCGTACTCTATGGCCCGAAAGTTGTTGGTTGAGGGCAAAATGACCCGTTATGAAGACAAGGCCCTATTTGTTGTTGATCCTTTTTATCTCGTTTACTCAGTTAACCTCTATTGCCCAATCGACTATACCACCCTTAGCGGGCTGGAAAATGGAAGAGAAGGACGGCGCTTATGTTTTTAAGCCTGAAAAAGGTAGCGATGCCAAAGAATTTGTATATGAAGTAATGCCTTCATCAAAAAATGAAGGATTGAATCCTGAGGCATGGTTTAATAACGCTATCGACAGAGATCTGCAGGAATCGGGTTTTGCATTGATGGAGCCCGGACGAAAAAATATCACATCCAATCAAACTATTTCTTCCTTTTCTTCAGAAGTAACCGATAAAAAAGGCAATCGCTGGTATGTTACCTATATTTCGTATCAGCCCGATCGTAATGAATACAGGCTGGGCCGTATAGTAAGCTCACCCGATGTAAAGTATTACGCCACGTGGATGAGGCCTGCAGCTTCGCACTTTAATTCCCTGGCCGAAGAAGAAAGAGCACATGGAACATTAGCCGTTAAAACCACTTCTTCCGCAGCACAGGAAAAATCAGAAAATAATCTCTTCGCGCTCACTGATGAAGCCGCTGCAGAAAAAGGGCTGAAATCACCCGACATAAACGGTGTATTAATTCATCTGGAATATAATGCCGCTCCCGATGGCAAAATGGTAAGAGTATATACGCCTTACCTGGTATTAAATGACGGCTCTATTTACAGCGATCCGGTTTTAAGTCCATATAATTTCAACGTAGGTATGTCAAAAGTAAAAGAACCTGAAAAATGGGGCCTGTGGAAAATGAAAGGCGAAGCTATGCTGATAAACTGGACCGGTCGCAATACAACGGAAAAATGGGTTAAAAACTGGTTCTGGGCTACTCCGGCTACAAACAATGAGTTAATAGAAGGAACGTTTATGACAGCAGCCGGAAAAATCAACGTCAATGTAAAGAACGATGAAAGTAATTCTTCAAAATATATCTCATTTAATAATAAGGGACAATTCACTATAGCCGGCACTGAAACTAACGGTAATGTAACCGTATCTCCTTCAGATTTTTCAAACAGAAACGAGGCCGGAACCTATATCCTCAACGACTTTTCCGTTGAACTGCATTTTAATAACGGTACAGTCATCCGCCGCTCATTTTATTATTACCTGCAGGGGAAAACACATTTTGGCATAGCCAACCAGGTATATGTGCCTAAACGCTTTAATTAATTTGAAAAATTCAATATGCAATTTGAAAATGGGGGTTCTGATATGTACTATCCACATTTTCAAATTGCCTGATTTTCAAATTGGTTCGAAAAGTTTTGAACATGTGAGAAAGTTTTACGGGCCCCGGGGACTTCTTTCCTCACTATGGCCCCAAAATTGTCTTTAGCAGGCAAATAACCTGCTATGAAAAATGTCCTGGTTATAGCCTTATTCATGGTTTTGGGTACTTGCGCTGTTTACTCACAAACGCTTCAGCCCATGCTGGGCTGGAAGATGGAAGAAAATAAAGGCCGGTATACCTTCAGGCCCACCGCAGTATTCAGCGACGATAATAAAGAGTTTTCATATGAAGTAATGCCGCTTGAAAAGGCAGATGGAAAAAGCTTCGACGACTGGTTTACCGCAGCTATTGATAAAAACATGCGCCAGTCGGGGTTCTCTTTACCGCATAACAAAGACAAAAAGAATATCAGCTACAGCACCCTCTCTTCTTTTTCCAGTAAAGTAACAGACAAAAGTAATAAGGTATGGTATATAGCGTATATGGCATACCGTACCAATGGCCAGCAGTTCAGACTGGCGAAATTATTCAGCTCACCCGATATCACTTACTATACCAATTGTATGAAGTCGGCCGCCATGCATTTTGGAAAACTCGCCAAACAGGAAGGTGCTTTTGAAACGTCCGGTATGGTAGATGTGGCAAAAAATAATCCACAGGTTCCCGTAGTGCCGCCCACAGTTGAAAAAGAGTCTGCACACAGTACAGTTGTTAATACCGAGAATGTAACCAGCGTTACAAGAGGATTAAAGCCCACCGAAATAAAGGGCATCGTAATTAATCTTGAATATAGTTATGGGGTAGGAGGGGCTGTTATGAGCGAATACACACCTTATCTGCTGCTGAACGATGGAAGCATCTACAGCAATCCTGTAGTTAGTCCGTATGAGTTTAATGTTGCGCTTTCAAAACAAAAAGAGCCTAAGAAATGGGGCACCTGGAAAATAAGCGGTAATGCCATTACTGTTACCTGGGCCTCCCGCAATACAACAGAAAAATGGGAGAAGAACTGGTTTTGGGCACGGCCTGCAGCAGGTAATGAAAAAATAGATGGCGCTTTTGTGAGTATGGCCGGCGCCGGTAATGCAGCTATGGGTGGAAACGTAATGACCGTATCTTCAAAGAATATCTTATTCAATACAGCAGGCCGCTTTGCTTTAACCAGCGTATCTGTGGGAAGTAATTATGCCGATTATGGTATTTCTGCTTCTGCCTATTCTAAAAAAGATGAGGCGGGTGCTTATGCATTGAATGGGTATTCAATTGAACTGCGGTTCAATAACGGCAGCACCATGCGCAGGGTGTTTTATTTCTATCCTAAAGACAAAGCGCATTTTGGCATTGGAAAAATCATGTATATGCCGAAGAGATGATCGGACCTTCCACTTTCGCTCAGAGTTGTAAAAGCCGTAAGATGCTACTTGTAATTTAGGATACTGATTCTTTCTGTACAGAATGAATACTCCTGTTCGTCGTTTGAGCTAACGATCACAAGGCGATTGTTGCAATAGTCGCTGACCAGCCGCTGATATAAAGCTATTCCTTCTGCATCCAGATTGGTGCAGGGCTCATCGAGCAATATGCAGGGAACATTACTAAAAATAGCCTGTGCCAGTTTTACCCGCTGCTTCATACCACTTGAGTAATAGCGGATCTGCTTATTCGCAGCTTTTTCAAGGCCAATAACAGCAATTATTTCATGTATGCTTATGTTGGGCAGAAAAGGTTTGAATTGCCCATGAAACTGTAAAAGCTCCGTTACGGTCATTTCTTCTATCAATTCGAGATAGGGGGCTGCAATCGAAATAAATTGAAAAGCTTTATCAACCTGTATTTCATTGCCGATTGCCGATTGCCGATTCACGATTTCATACTTCGCGTTTCCTTCGCTCATGATCATAGCGCCGCCAATGACCTGCAATAAAGTGGATTTACCCGATCCATTGGGACCGGTTATAGCATAGGCAGTACCTGTAGTAAACCCGTAATTAAATTTGCGGAAGATCCAATCGCGGTTAAAGCGTTTGCCTGCATTAATCAGCGATATCTTCATCCACACTATTTTTTGAATAGCGTTTAATGATACCACGGCCGCTTTCACGAATGAAGGTTACTATTTCATCGCGTTCATCGGTTGCAGAAAACTCTTCTTCCAGGTATTCCAGCGCCTGGCTGGTGTTGAAGCCTTTATTGTAAATGATGCGGTAAATGTCGAGAATGTGATTGATCTTATCGATAGTAAAACCGCGTCTTTTTAAGCCAACTGAGTTTACACCGGCATAGCTTAAAGGCTGACGTCCGGCTTTTATATAAGGAGGAATATCTTTTCCAACCAGTGAGCCGCCGCTTACAAAAGCGTGCTGACCTACCATTACGAACTGGTGTACCGCGCACATACCACCCAAAATAGCCCAGTCGCCAAGAACAACGTGGCCGGCTACCTGTGAGTTATTGCTGAGGATAACGTTGTTACCAATGATACAGTCATGCGCAACATGGCTATAGGCCATGATCATGCAGTTCTTTCCGATCTGAGTTTTCCATCTGTCTTTGGTACCACGGTGAATAGTAACAAACTCGCGGATGGTGGTGTTATCACCTATTTCGATAATAGTTTCTTCTCCTTCAAATTTCAGGTCCTGTGGAATAGCCGAAATTACTGCACCCGGGAAAATCCGGCAGTTCTTGCCAATCCGGGCGCCTTCCATGATCGTAACATTACTGCCGATCCAGGTTCCTTCGCCAATCTCCACATTCTGGTGTATCACCGTAAATGGATCGATCTTCACATTAGTGGCTAATTTGGCGTTGGGATGAATATAAGTATGCGGATGAATCATTTTGTTTACATTCTTAAGGGTTGTAGCAGGATATTCATTCATAGGCGTTACAGACATCCCATCCCCGGTGGGCTGTTGCTGGTGATTGTCACCTAAACTGTGTTTATGGATAGATTGACGTTTGATGTTAATTAATCTGCTAAAATAGACAAAACTCGTTCAATAAACCCCTATGGCCCCGATTATTTTATTGCTAAAATGCCTTTTGGGCTATAGTAACCAATAAATTACCGTTTAACCAGTTGGGCCATCAGGTCGGCTTCAGTAGCAATTTTATTTCCCACATATACCGTTCCCCGCATTTCGCAAATACCACGCCGTATTGGAGCCATTAACTCCATTTTAAGGATCATAGTATCTCCGGGCACCACTTTTTGCTTGAATTTACAATTATCGATCTTTAAAAAATAGGTATCGTATTCTCCCTGAGGCAGGGCATTAATACACAAAATACCTCCGGTTTGTGCCAGTGCCTCAACCTGAAGCACGCCTGGCATAACAGGATTGCCGGGAAAATGACCCGTAAAAAAAGGCTCATTGTAGGTCACGTTCTTAATACCAACAATATGTTTATCAGTTAGTTCGATAATTTTATCAACCAATAAAAAAGGATAGCGGTGAGGTAAGGTCTTTTCTATTTGCTGTAAAGTATATACCGGCGGCAAATTAGGGTCATATACCGGTACGTCTTTTACGTGCTTATTTTTTTTTATGTATTGCTTGATTTTGCGGGCAAAATCAACGTTGGTGCTGTGACCCGGACGGTTAGCAATGATATGAGCCTTGATTGGATAGCCGATCAGTGCCAGATCGCCAATTACATCGAGCAGTTTATGACGCGCCGGTTCATTCGCAAAACGCAATTCCAGATTGTTCAGGTAACCTTCGCTCTTTACTTCTATATTCTTGCGGCCGAAAGCTTTTGCCAGCTTGTCCATTTCCTCTTTCGTAACCGGTTTATCTACCACCACAATGGCATTGTTCAGGTCGCCGCCTTTTATGAGATTGTGCTGCAGCAGCATCTCCAGTTCATGTAAAAAACAAAAGGTGCGGCAGGGCGCAATTTCTTCCTTGAATTCCCGCATGGTTTTCAGTCCGGCATGCTGGGTGCCCAGTACCGGGCTGTTAAAATCAATGAGGGTAGTGATCTTATAATCTGTTGCGGGAAGAGCTGTCATTTCAACCCGCTTTTGTTCGTCGTAATGGGTAATATTCGTATCGATGCTGTACCAGGCTTTGGCGGCATCCTGCTCTATAACACCTGCTTCCTCAATAATTTCAACAAAAGGAGTCGAACTTCCATCGGCAATCGGTATTTCGGGCCCGTTCAGTTCAATCAAACAGTTGTCAATACCCATACCCACCAAAGCGGCCAATATGTGCTCAACTGTACTAACCCGTACATTTCCTTCCTGAAGGGTAGTACCGCGCGAAGTATCGGTTACCAGGTCACAATCAGCTTTTATAAGCGGCTGACCGGGTAAGTCAATACGTTGAAATTGAAAACCAAAACCCGGGTTAGCCGGTTTCAGCGTCATATCCACATTTATCCCTGTATGTAAACCAGTACCTGAAATGCTTGTGGCAGATTGCAGGGTATGTTGTTTATCCGGGTTGAAGTTCGCATTCATGAATTATAACAGATTGACCGTTTTTTATTTACCTTAAAATTAAAACCGGGCAAAGATACAATTCGAAGGTGAATCGACGCTCACGATTTTGGCCAATCAAAACGGTGCATTTAGATGCTGAGTGCAACAATTAGTTTAATAATAAGGTTCAGTAAATTAAATTTTTTATCACTTTAAAGGTAAACACGTACCGGT
>Ga0068855_100003964_pt1 | contig 18071 bp, 11 predicted proteins | sample KBSCornC52_FD_66592 | JGI IMG/M metagenome (GOLD analysis project Ga0068855, IMG submission 66592) | Corn rhizosphere microbial communities from Kellogg Biological Station, Michigan, USA - KBS Corn C5-2 | ecosystem: Host-associated > Plants > Roots > Rhizosphere > Soil ...
CTGACGCACCTCGACACTCCTTTTTTTGCTCCTGACGCGCAGCGCGGATTTGCTTGTCGGCAAGGAGCGCATCTTGAATGCTCGGATCGAGATGCTTGAAACTGATGGGGGCGTTCTGCGGTAGCCCCGGCATCCAGGTGACGAGCTCTTCTTCGGCGAGCGTCGCGCAAGTGCCGTCCCAGCGCAGCACCTCGTAGCCGCCGGATCCGCTGATCGCCATGCCCCCGCTGTTCCCCGAGCGGTGACGCAAAATCACCACTTCCTCCGCGAACACGAGCTTGGTGTCGCTCGACGGCCCGCCGAGGGTGTTGACCGAATCGACCTCTTTCATGCGGATATAGCCGCGGCTCCAGCGCGAGTGCTTCTCCAGCAAGACAATCGGTGCGTCGGGGTGCCGCGCACGGCAGAGTTCGGTGACGACCTCGCGCGGCGGAAGACACAACTTATCCTGTTCGACACAATCGCGCGGCACGCTGAATCCGGCGGGATGGGCAGGCTGCTCGGGTGCTACGGCCGGTGTGGGCGCCGAGTCGGCCTGCGCGGTCGACGGTTCCGCTGCCTCAGGCGGCGCTGCAGCGCTATCAGCAGGCGAAGACGCAACCGCGCTCGCGTGCGGTTTCTGCACCGACGCAGCTTGTGTTGCCGGGCGCGCTGCGCTCGCACAGCCCACACACAAGAGCCACGACGGCACTATCCAGCGAGCGAGTGTAATGCGCATTCTTTATCCCAGCTCCATTGACCAATCGCCCATCGTACGAACCGCGAAGCTGACTCCACCGCTCCCCGCTCGAACGGACCTTGGATTTCCGGCCCGCCAAGGCCAATAAAATTCAAGGTCCTCTGCCGCGATCTGGTCGCAGTGTCTTGGCTTTCTCAATCACCCCAACTGCGTTGGGGGTAGCTGGCCACCACGAATGCGATGCACTATTTTCGGGAGCAGGATGTTGAATCAATTGGCAGCGCTTACCGTCCGACCCCGAGTGACGATTTCGCCGTGTGACCGGCACCCATCGCAAATCGAAGTCACGAGCGATACGCAGCATCGAGAAGAGTGAGCTCCTGTCGCAGAGAAGCCAAAGAGCGACGCACTTACCAAATCGCGATCGACTGATCGAGGGCAAATGCGCCGATCCCGAGCTTCAAAAATAGTGAGTGGCGAAACCACTGAGATTTTATGACGCCGCCGGACGGTGACTCCGCGCACTCAGTCCGACACTTCCGCAAATCCGCTCACGTATCGCCAAAGCCGCGCAGTTCGCGGTCGATGTTTGCGAGCGGAGCATGCGCGCGACTCGTTCGGAACCGTTGTGTGCGGATGTAAGGTGGCGCGGCCGAATTGACCGCGCAGAACGCGCGGCTCGCCAGAACGGGCGCTCGACCGCCGCGCGTGGGCTTCACCATCCACGAGCTGCGTCGGCTAGGCGCCTTCTTCAATATGTCCGTACTGCGCGGCAATCGCGGTCGCGATGCGCATGCCGTCGAGGGCAGCGCTGACGATGCCGCCGGCATAGCCGCCGCCCTCGCCCGCCGGGTAGAGCGCGTCGATGTCCGGCGAGACGAGCGTTTGCGGGTCGCGAGGCACACGCACCGGCGAGCTCGTGCGCGATTCGACGCCAATCAGCACGGCTTCGTCGCTGACATAGCCGTGCATGTTGCGACCGAAACGCGACAGCGCGGCGCGCAGCCGCTCACTCAGCCCGATGCCGACGCTGTCGAGCACGGAGGCGATGTCCGTCGCGTGCAGACCGGGAATGTAGCTCGATTCGGGCACGCTCGACGACGCGCGCTTGGCCATGAAATCGGTCGCGCGCGTGGCAGGCGCCACGAGCGCACCACCGCCGGCAGCGAACGCTGCTTGCTCCAACCGCCGCTGCAGCAGCACGCCAGCAAGCGGCCCCGCGAAGCCGGCTTTTGCAAAATCGGACAGCTCGACACCGACGACCAAGCCCGAGTTGGCGAACGGCGAGTCGCGCCGCGCAAGGCTCATGCCGTTGACGACCAACTCACCGGGCGTGGTCGACGCCGGCACTACCCAGCCGCCCGGGCACATGCAAAACGAAAACACGCCGCGCCCCTCGACGTTTTCGGTGATGCGATAGGCCGCATTGGGAAGCGCAGGATGCTCGGCGGCACTGCCGTATTGAATGCGGTTGATCAAAGGTTGTGGGTGCTCGATGCGCACGCCCAGCGCGAACGGCTTGGGCTCGAGCGCGACGCCGGACTCTGCCAACCACTCGAATACGTCTCGCGCCGAATGGCCCGTCGCGAGCACTACGGCATCGCCCGCAATTTCACGCCCATCCGCCAGACGCACGCCGACGGCGCGCTTCTTTCCTTGCCGCATTTCGATGCCCAGACCGACGACTCGGGCCCCGAACTCGAATCTCTGACCCACGGCCTCCAGGCGCTCGCGCAGCAGCGTCACGACTTTGGGCAAGCGATTGCTGCCAATGTGCGGGCGCGCGTCGCTCAGAATGGCCTCGGGTGCGCCATGCAACGTGAGCAACTCGATCACGTCGCGGACGCTGCCGCGCTTGTGCGAGCGCGTGTACAGCTTGCCGTCGCTGTACGTTCCCGCGCCGCCTTCACCGAAGCAATAGTTGCTGTCGGCATCAACCGTACCGCGACGATTCAAGCCCTTGAGATCATGGCGCCGCGGCTGCACGGTCTTACCGCGGTCGAGCACGTGCGCAAAGATGCCGTGGCGCGCAAGTTCGTAGGCGCAAAAGAGACCGGCTGGACCATCCCCCACCACGAGCACTCGCGGGCGCTGCCGCACCTCGCGAAGCGGCGCGCCGCCGAGCGCTGGGCGATCCTCGCGCTTGCCCAGCGCGACTTGCAGATGAAAACGGACGCGACCGCGCCGAGCATCGAGCGACCGCTTCTCGACCGTGATGCCGGGCAGGTCAGCCGCTGGAACGCCCAGCTTTTGCTGCACGAGGCGGCGCAGCGCATCTTCGTCCTGCGCGTCGTCGAGGCCGAGCTCGAGCGTGATTTCTTCTGGTAAGGCTTTCAAACCACCGCCGTTTTTTGCTGCCCAGGCCCGGCTGTCAAGCCCGAGGCCAAAGTGGGCGCTCCGGGCGACCGCCCGCCAGCCACGGCGCGAGCGGCGAGCTGGGCAGGCAAAGCGGATCCAAAGGCGAGCGACTGCACTGGCTTTGGCACCGCGCGCAGCTCATTTCAGCAGCGGGCCGGACAGATGGTGTTGGAAGAGCCGGCTCGCGGGGATGGCACTGCTCGCCAAGCCGAGATCGCGGGCATGGTGCGTGAAGAACAAGATCTGGATGCGTTCGGCGAGCTCACCGAGCACGCCCAACGCGGCAGCGGCGCGCTCGTCGTCGAAGTGAATCAAAATGTCGTCGAGCACCAGCGGCAGCGGCGGGTTTCGTTCCAAATAGCGCTCGAGGCTCGCGATGCGCAACGCCAGATACAACTGGTAGCGCGTGCCTTCGCTCAGGCCTTCGACCGGCACCTCCCGGCCGTCCTCGCGCACCAGCGCAATCTTGCGTTCTTCGACGCCCACGCGCAGGCCGCGGAAATGACCCAGCGTCAGGCGCGGAAATAAGGCGTTGGCTCGCTTGAGCACCGGGCCCTGGTTCTGCTCGCGGTAGCGCTCCACCTCGCGCGCGAGCACCACCGACGAAAGTCTGAGCCGGGCGTAGCGCGCCACCTGCTCACGGATCTCGGCTGCCTGCACGCTCAGCCCCTGCGCGTGATCGGCCGCTTCGTTTTCCTCGTAACGCTCGAGGCCACGCTCCAGCTCGCCCACCTCCGCGCTCAGATCTTGGATCTCCTCGTCGAGCCGATCGACCTCTTCCTGCAAGCTCTCGAGCCGCACCTGGAGCGCAGCGCGGTCGACGCCCCGGGCCGCCTCGAGCAGCGCCTCGAGCGGCATGGCCTCGTCGTTCAGCAGCGAGCCTTCCACGGCTTCGAGTTGGCGCGTGAGCTCGCGCGCTTCCGCGACCCGCTCCTCGATCGCCGCGAGCGCCGCCAGATCTGCCGCTTGTGCCGCTTGGCGCAAACCTTCGAGTTCGCTCCGCGCTTGTTCTGCGCGCGCCTCGTGCTCGGACAGCGCGCGGGAAATTTCGGCCAGCTCCGCCTCGAGCCGACGCTGTTCCGCGCGGTGGTGCTCGGCGGCTTGAAAGCGCGAGACGAGCTCCTCGGCTGCCATGTCCGGCGCGCGAGACAAGAGATCCGGCGCGTACGTCTGGAGCCATTCGCGCACGTGCGCGGCAAAATCGGCCGCGTCTTGCTCCATGCGCCTAGCTCGGCGCTGGCCATCCGAGAGCTGATCGAGACTCGCAAACAAGGCCGTGAGCGTATCGAGAAAAGCGCCCACGTCATCGGGCGACAGCGCGAGCCCGAAGCGACCGGTGGCGGCGCTCCATTCGGTTTGCCAGGCGTCAAGCGCGGTGCGCTTGGACGCGAGCTCCTGCTCGAGCTCCGCTTTCTCGCGCTCGCTGTCCGTCAGCGATTTTCCGAGTTCGGCGCGCGTCTGTTCGGCGCGCGTGCCGACCTCGATTGCGTCTTCCGCGGTGGCCAGGAGTTCGGTAAGCGTGGTCGATCCGGAAACGCCGAGCGTACGCGCGACATCGGCGAGCAGCGCGCCGTGTTCGGCGCGCGCGAGCGCGAGCTCGCGTTCGGCATCGGCCAGTCGGAGCACGAGTTCGACGAGCGCGCGCTGCCGCACGAGCCAGGCGCGCATTTCCTGCGGTGTGCTGGGCTCAATCTCGGCTGGGTGCCAGGCCGCTCGCCAGGCCGCTTCGGCCGCTCCGCTGCGCTGGTCGAACGCGGCTCGGCTGGCCTCGAGCGTGGCTTGCTCGCGCAGCAAGCGATCGCGCTCGGCCGCCAGCTGCGCAAGCGTGGAAACCCTCTCGGCCTCGCGGCGCAGGCGATCGGCGTGCTCGTCGGCGGCTTTCAGCGCCTGTTCGAAGGCCTGCGCCAGCGGTTGATCGGCGGCAAACTCCGGTTCGATCAGCGACACTGGCTCTCTTTTCGCCCACGCGGCGAGCAAGCGGCGTAGGCCGTCGTCTCGGCGCTGTCGGGCCTGCTCGAGCGCGGCTTCGCTCGGCACGCTGCCCGAGCCCTCGAGCGCACTGATTTTCTGCGCGTTGTGCTGCAGATGCTGCAGGGTAAGCTCGTGGTCTCGCTCGAGCTCCGCGCGCTGCTTGGCCAGCTCGCCGAATCGGCTTTCGAATAGCGCGACGGTTTCTTCTGCCGGCAGCGCCAAGCCAGGCACGGCCTCGAGCGGCCCGCGCCAAATCCCGAGCGCGGAAAGGCGCGTGCGAGCCAGGGTCTCGAGCTGTTTTCGCATGGCTTCCGCTTCGCGCACGCGCCGTTCGACGTCACCCTTGGCGCGCAGGCTCGCGAGCGCCCGCCGCTTGACCCCGAGCTCGGGGATTGTGGGCAACTCGCGAAGCGCGGCTTGCGCCTGGCTGCGCTTCAGTTCCAGCGAAAAGAGCGCCTTTTGCGCGCTCGCCACGCGTTCGCGCAGGGCGACCTGCTCTTGTGAGAGCTTCCGCACCCGCGCAATTTCCGCCGCGCTCGGGCGCAGTTTTTCCAGCTGTTCGAGCGGCTGGCCCGGGTAAAGCGTCGCGGCCAGGCGCTGCACGTGCGCTTCGCTGACACGCACCTCTTCACGCCGACGCGGCAGATCCTTCTCCGCTTTTCTAAAATCGCCCACGCGGTCGCGCAAGCGCTCGATGGCTTCCGCGCTCGCGCCGAGCAGATTGTCCGGCACGACGAGCTCCGCCAAACGCGCGCGCTTCTTCAGCGCCTCGCGCTCGAGCCGCGCGGACTCGTGCGTGGCTTGCTCCAGGGCGCGCTGTGCCCGCTCACGACGCTCGCGAGCGTCGTCCGCGAGCACGGGCAGCGCGCCGAGTTGCGCAAGCTTGTCACGCAAATCATTGCGCTTGGCGATTGGACCGAGCGCCGACTGCAGCCCCTTTTGCGCAAACGACTCCTCGCGCAGCCGCCGCCGACGCTCGATCAAGCCGAGCAAGCGCGACTTTTCGGCGGCCAGCTTTTGCGCCTGCTGCTGCCATTTTTCCGGAAGAACTTGGGCGTCGCGCAGCGCGGTCTTGGCTTCTTTGTAGCGTTCGATCAGCACGTTCAGGCGCGCCTTGCTGGAACGCGGCTTGAACAGATCGTCGGCTTCCTCGCCGAGCTGCTCCAAGACTTGGCGGATGCCGCGGCCGCCCGAGCCCGCATCGAACAAGCTCTCGCCCACGTCTCCCTTGTCCTCGAGCAGGGCCTCGCCAGCGTGCCGCAAGCGCTCGTGGTCGAGCCCGAAGAGCCGCTCGAACACCTGCGCGTCCACGCCCCCCAAAAACGCTTCGAGTGTATTTTCTTCCAGCGCTGCGTCGGCTGCGTCGCGCAGCGAATCTTTGCGCTTCTTCCGGCGCTGCACGTCGAGCAGGGCGCCCGTCTCGGAAGCGAGCTGAGCACGGATCCGCAACTCTCGACTCGGGTGCACGTGGTCGTCGCTGGTGCGCTCCGGAAACCCGAACAGGAGCCCGTGCACGCCGCGGAGGGCGCTACTCTTGCCCGCTTCATTGGGCCCGAACACCAGGTGAAAGCCGCCCGGAGCGCCGCCGGACAAGTCGAGTTCGAGCCCGGTAAACGGCCCAAATGCCGCAAAATTCAAGCTCAAAAACCTCACGACTGCGCATCCTCGGAGCCGCGCAGCGCAGGCACCAGCGTGTCCTCGATTTCAGCGAGCAACGCGCGCAGCGCCTCCGGGCTATCGAGATCGATCGCGTCCGGGCCCTCGCGCAGATCGGTCGGTAAGCGCCGCTTCAGCTCGGCGAGCTCCGCGGCGAGCTCGCCGAGTGACGCTTCGTCCGCGGCGAGCTCGGCGATGCCGCGCAGCATTTCACCGATGGCGTCTTCTCGCTCGCGCAGCGGCGCACGCAAGCTGACGGGCCGCGTCGCAAGCTCCACCTTTTCGAGCCAGGCTTCGCCGGACAGATCCGAGGTCAGCGCGCGTACTTCTTCGGTGACGCGCTCGGCCCGGGTGACGAGCAGCTCGTGCGCCGCGCTGGCACCCGTCAGCCGTACGCGGATCGCCGAAAGCCGGCCTTCACTCTGCGCGACGGCTGCGAGCAGCGCTTGGCGCAGGCGCTCGAGCACGCCGTCGAGCGACGATTCGGCCGACACGTCGGCTTCGGCCAGCTGCCAGCGCACCGCGTCGAGCGCGCGCGGCTCGACCGAGCGCACGATTTGGCCTTCGATCGTCACGAGTGTCGCGCCTTTTTCGCCGGTCTCGCGTGCGTGGCGTCCCTGCAGGTTGCCGGGGAACACGATCCACGGTTGTTCGCTGAGCACCTCGCGGCGATGCACGTGTCCGAGCGCAAAGTACTCGTAGCCGCGATCGACGAGCGCGCTCAGGCGACAAGGCGCGTACGCGGCGTGCCCGGCCCGACCCTCGAGCGCGGTATGGAGCAGCCCAATGTTGAACAAGTCGCGCAGTGGCTCCGGATAGCGCTCGCTCAAATCCCGCGTGACGTCGCGCGTTTCGAAGCCCTGGCCGTGCACCGCGATGCCGAGCTCTTCCAGCACGAACGTGTCCGGCTTTTTGTGCGACAGCTCGCGCACGTTGTCGGGCAGCGCGAGGTGCGCGGTCAATTTGCTGGCGGCGTCATGGTTGCCGCGAATCCAAACCACCTGCACGCCGCCTGCACGGAGAGCCGACATTTGCTTGTTGAAGAACAGCCCCGTCGAGTAATCGCGCCAATCGCCGTCGTACAGGTCACCGGCGATCACGAGCAGCTGCGCCTGCTCGCTCAGACACAATTTGACCAAATTCTCGAGCGCACGCCGCGTGGCACCGCGGATCTGTTCCACCGGCGCGCCCTCGTACTTCGAGAGCCCGAGCAGCGGGCTATCGAGGTGCAGATCGGCGGCGTGCACGAACTTCATGGCGCGCGAGTCATAGCACGCCGCGGCCCGCCGCTCGGCCGCGCTCATGCTCCTTGACTTGATGGTCACGCGCTACGCCGAAGAGCGGCGCAGCCTTCGGCGTCGCGCTACGGAGGGAGAGTTCACCACCGAGCCACAAAGATCACAGAGATCACAGAGAGTGAATTTGGGATTGGGGTCGCCACCGAGCGCACCTTGGTGCACGTGGCTCGGTGCGCTCAGCGCGAGCGCCGCTGCTGCCGCGACGTTTTATCGCCGCCCCTGCCGCGCTTCGCTCAACCCCAAAAATTCTCCAGGCACGCCACGCTTTTCTTGGCCACTCCGCGTCGACCTCAGCGCTCCGCGTTCTCTGTGCTCTCTGCGGCTCGGTGGTGAGTCCGGGAGCCGTTACTCGCATGCATTTGCCGTAACTCAGCCGGACTATGCCGTGGTGCCTTTGACGTCGTCGAATTCGCCGCGCCGGCGAGACGCGCGCAATGCTCAATAGCCGTCGGGGTGCTTCTCGAACCAGCGCCACGCGCTCTCGATCACCTCACGCACGTCCGTGCGCTTGGCGACCCAGCCCAGCTCGCGCGCGATTTTGTCCGGATCGGCGTAGAGCTCGGGCGGATCGCCGGCCCGGCGCGGCCCGACGTCTACTCGGAAATCACGCTGCACGACCAGGCGCGCGGCCTCGACGATCTCTTTCACGCTGTAGCCACGGCCGATGCCGAGGTTGTAAATCAGCTGTTTTCCCGGCTCGAGCGCGGCAGCAACGAGCACGTGCGCCTCGACCAAATCTTCCACGTGAATGTAGTCGCGCACGCAGGTGCCGTCGGAGGTTGGGTAATCTTCGCCGAAGATGGTGATCTTTTCGCGCTTGCCCAAGGCCGCCTGCAAAATCACCGGGATGAGGTGCGTCTCCGGTTGATGATCCTCGCCCACCGAGCCGTCGGCGGAGCAGCCCGCGACGTTGAAGTAACGCAAAGCGGCAAAGGAAAAGTCGTGATGGCTCGCCGCGTAGTCGATCAGCATGCGCTCGGAAAATAGCTTCGACCAGCCGTACGGGTTGATCGGGCGCTGCGGCGTATCCTCGCGAATCGGCATTTTTTCCGGCTCGCCATAGGTGGCGCAGGTGGAGCTGAACACCAACCGGCGCACGCCCGCTTGGTCGATCGCTTGCAGCAAGCTCAGCGTACCGCGCGTGTTGTTGTCGTAATAGAGATTCGATTCGGTCACCGATTCGCCGACGTAGGCGAAGGCGGCAAAGTGCATGACGCACTCGATGCCGTGCTCGAGCAGCGCCTTTTTTACGCCTTCGGTGTCGCGCACGTCGATTTGCACGAGCGGCACTCCGGCCGGCAAAGATTCGCGGTGGCCGCGGCTCAGGTTATCGAGCGCGATCGGCCGATGCCCGGCCTTTTGCAGGCAGCGCACCGCGTGCGAACCAATGTAACCGCATGCCCCAGTGACCAGCACGTTCATGATACCTCCGCAATCGCCGATTTACGCGCCGGACGCGAGCATTTTTTGGTTTACCGCGGCGGGCAAGCTCAATCCGGAGCGGACACTTCCGCGCTCGATTCACCGGACTCCGCGCCGGACGACTCGTCCCCGGCCCGCACCGGCGGGCTCAATACCTGGGCCAGCGAGATCGGTCGAACCTCGTTCAAGAGCGCGTGATCGATCGTGATCACCCCGGGCACCGAGCTTGCGTCGATCATGTCCACGAAGCGCACGTTGTGGTGCAGATCTTCCAAGTTGTAGAACTGTCGCGCGTGCACCGTTTCGGCCATCGTGTCGTCGTGGGCGGTGAGGCTCGCGATGAAGCCCATGATCCCGTCGCTGCCCGAGGGCTGCTTCAAGCTCGAGATCGGGCTTCGCTCATCGAGCACGTGAATCAGGTTCCAAGCCAAGCTGAGCACGGGCATGTTGGGGCGTTCGAGCTCGAGCGGGTAGCCGCGGCGCATCGGCTGACCTTCGGCGGTGATCTCGTCCTTGATCACGCTGAGCTTCATGGTCGCGTCGCTGAGCGCGCCCCGGCGCTGGTTGGCCAGGCGAAACTCCAAGACCGGCCGGCCATTTCTGACGTGAACCACGAGTTTGTCGCTGAACGCGACCCGCGCGGTGGGCCGTGAAAACTTGGCGAATACGATGCCCGTGCCGAGCGCCATCGCCATCATGCCGACGAAGGCCTCGAGCGTGACCAGCACGTGCGCATAGCTGGTCGCGGGCGACATGCCGCCGTAACCGATCGTGGCGTACGTCTGCACGCTGAACCAGAACGCGTCGGCGAACGAGCCGGGGCGGGCGTTGGCGATGTCGGCGCCCCCGATTAGAAACAAGAACGCGAAGAGGGCGTTGGTGCCGACGTAGACCAGGAAAAACACGCCCAGCAGACGCCGCCAGCTGATCGCCAGCATGTAATGATAGACGTCGGTAAACCAGCGTTGGTCGAGGTTCTTCGCCTCCAGGCGACTGCGGCCGACCGCGACGCCCAACGGCTTTGCCGCAGGCTTTGCTACTTTGCTCGAGTCACGGCTCAAAACGCGCCGAGCTTACACCATCGCGGAGCGGAAGAGCGCGCCCGCTTCGCCAAAGGCCGCGAAATTGGCGCGACACCGAGCGCCGCTCAGCCCGGGCTAGCACCAGGCAGAAATGCGAAATACACGGCGGCCAGGATAAAGGCGAAGGCCACGCCGTAGTTCCAGCGCACCCGCTCACCGAGCCACAGCACGGCGAAACCGACGAACACCACGAGCGTGATCACTTCTTGGATGATCTTGAGCTGGAAGGCGGAAAATTCGCCGTAGCCGAGGCGATTGGCCGGAACTTGCAGGCAATATTCGAAGAACGCGATGCCCCAGCTGACGAGCACGACCTTCCACAGCGCGACCTCACGAAAGCGCAGGTGGCCATACCAAGCCGTGGTCATGAACAGGTTGCTGGCAAAAAGAAGCAAAATGGTGCGCACACCGAAGGGCTAGCGCGGCGCGCTCGGAGCGACAATGCTTGGCGCCCCGAGCGCCATGACCGAGCCTGAGCCCGTAGAATGCCCACACGGCACGCGCTGTGGTGGTTGCTCATTTTTGGGAGTCCCGTACGCGCTGCAGCTAGTGCAAAAGGGCAGCCTCGTGCGCCGCGCCTTCGCGCGTTATCCCGAGCACGCCGCGTTGCCGATCGAGCCGGTGAGCGGCGCTGTGCCAACTCATGGCTACCGTGTGCGCGCGAAGCTCGTGTGGAGCCCGGACGGCTCACTCGGCCTGTTCGCGCGCGACTCGCACGATGTCGTCGACATCCCGGAGTGTCGGATGCTTGCGCCCCCGCTGCTCCGCGTGGCGAATGTCGCACGCCGTGAACGTGGCGCTCTCGACCTCACTGGCCTCGACCTGCGCCTGGTCGACCGCGGCGTGCTGGTCACGCTGATCGCAGCGCAAGGCACGCCGCTCGCCGCGCTCGAGCAGCTCGCTCGGCGCCTCAGCGAAGCGAGCCCTGAAATCGTGGGCGTGGCAGCGAGCTTCCGCGCGCATGATGCGGTGAGCTTGCTCGGCAAAGGGCACGTGCGGCTGCTCGGCGAAGAAGTCGAGCCGCACCATGTGCGGCCGGGCGGGCCCTATCATCTCGCGGCGCACGGGGCATTCGTGCAGGCGCACCTCGGGCAGGCCGAGCGCGCGCATGCGGCCATCGAAGGCGCTCTACGCGAGCTTTCGGCGCGGCGCGTGCTCGAGCTGTACGCGGGCTCCGCCGCGCTGTCGCTTTCGCTGGCCCAAGCCGGGTTCGAGCTGACCGCGGTCGAAGCGTTCGGACCGGCCTTGGCGCACGCGGAGCGCGCCGCACGCGAACAACGGCTCGCGCTTCTCACCGTGTCGGGTCAAGCCGAGCGAGTGACGCGCGCGCTTGCCGAGCGCCGCGAGCGCTTCGACGCGGTGATCGTCAACCCGCCGCGGCGCGGCTTGGCAGTCGACGTGCGCCGCGCGCTCGCCGAACTCGAGCCGAGCGCGATCTTGTACATGTCCTGCGACGCCGCCACTTTGGCCCGCGATCTGCGCCATTTCGCCGAGCTCGGCTACCGCACAGCCGCGCTCTGGCCGTTCGACATGATCCCGTACAGCGACGCGGTCGAGAGCTTGGTCGTGATGCGGCGCGGCGCGCTCCCCCCGCCCCACGTGCTGCATGCAGACCACGAGCTGATCGCGATCGCAGCCTCCGGCTACGAAGGCCACACTCTCCTCGAACGCGTGCGCGGCTTGCCTGGCGCTGAGCAGGCCGTTGCGCTCGCTCCCTTGGACGAGGCGCACAGCGGCATCACGCTGTTCGCGCGCTCCGCGGCTGCACTCGCCGGGGTGCACGCCGCGCTCGCCGCGGGCGCGCAGACGTTCATCGCGCTCGCGCGCGGCGTGACCCACAAAAAGGGCCGGATCCGCCGCCCGCTCAAAGGCCAGCGGCGCAGCCCGCCGCCGGTCACGAGCTACCAGCGCCAGGCGCTCGAGGCGGGGCACAGCCTCGTGACGGTGGAGCCGGATTCGGCAGGCGCGCGTCAGATCTGCCAGCATTTTGCCGGCATCGGTCATCCTATTTTGGGCGATACCCGCTACGGCGATGCGCCGTCCAATTTGTTCTTCGAGCACCGCCACGGGCTCGATCGCCCTTTTCTGCACTGCTCGGCGATCCGCCTCACGCGCGATTCGGGTCCGTTCGAGCTGAGCTGTCCGCTGCCGGGCGACTTAGCGAGCGTGCTCGCGAGCGCCTCAGAGCCAGCCGCGGCGCATCGCGAGTAAAATCGCCGCGACGTGCGCCGCGTGCACGATCTGCCCATTTTCGATCAACGCGGGCACGTCACTCACCGGCACGACCAGCACCTCCAGCTCCTCGCTGTGATCGAGCGCCTGGGATGCGCTGCGCACGCCGCCGCGCGCGAAGAAGAAATGCGCACGCGCCGAGTTGCGCGCGGGTTCGCACGCGAGCGTCGCGATCGGCTCGAACTCTGCCGCTTCGAAGCCGGTCTCTTCCAAGAGCTCGCGGCGCGCCGCCTGGATCGGTCGTTCGTCGCCGTCCAGGACGCCCGCCGGGAGCTCGAGACTCGGCCCGCCGAGCCCATGCCGATATTGGCGCACGAAGACCACCTCGCGCGCCTCGGTCAAGCACAGCACTCCGGCCCAACTCGGGCCCCGCACCAGATGAAAGCGCTCGATTTCGTGACCGTTGGCGAGCCGCACACGCTGTTCTCGCACCTCCAGCCACGTCTGCTCGATGAGCGTGGTTTCACTCAGCACTTGCCAAGCCTCAATGGGCGCAAAATCTTTCATGGTGCTCGCTCGCGGGTGCGGTGTAAGTCAGCGGGGTGTCGCCCGCAAGCACTCTCCCCGCCGAGGTCACCGCCTGGCTCGACGATCCAGGCTTCACGCCTGGTTCGAAGCACCTCGCCGCGCTCTTCTCCGCGCTCGAGCAGGTAGATCGCGAGCTGGCGCGAAAGATCGAGCGCGTACTGTGCCGCGGGGGTGCGCTCGCCGGACGTTATGCCGTCCGGCAATTGCCGAGCGCGGACGCGCGCCTCAAAGCGCGTTTGCTGGGCGTACTCGGCCGTGTCGCGCTCAGCCAGCGCGAACCAGAGTTCGTCACGCTGCTGCTCGCCGCGCTGGACGACGGCGATGAGCGCGTGCGCCGCGTCGCGAGCGGCGCGCTCGCCAAGCTCGATCTGCCCGAGCTCGAAGCTCGCTTGCTCGCGCGCTGGGACGAAGCGAGTGAGCTCGAGCGCCGCAGCTTGGCCGAAGCCATGGGCAAGACCGGCGGCGCGCGCTCGTTTGCCGTGCTGAGCTCGCTGAAGAGCGCCGATCCGGAGCTATGCCGGATCGCCGAGCGCGCGCGCTTGATGATCGACCGGGACACGGCGCGCGCGCTGCCCTCGGCCATCGCGCTCGATCGGCCGCTCGGTGCGCCGCAAGCGCTGCTCGCCCATTGCCGGCACGGGCTCGCTTGGGTGCTCGCCGAGGAGGCGCGCTCGCGTGGGTCCGTCAACATCGTGGCGCCGGACCGCGTGCGGCTCACGCACCGCGGTACGTTCGGCGAGCTGCTCACGCTACGTACTGCCCTAGATTTCGGCGTCGAAGTGCCGCTTGCCGGCTCGGAAAAAGATCGCCTGGAAACACGCGTGCTCGGCGCGCTCGAGCAACCAGACGCCGAGCGCGCCGTGCGCGCTTGGACTAGCGGGCGCGCGCGCTTTCGCTTGGCATTCAGCGAGGGCGGACATCAGCGCGACAAGGTTTGGAAAGTGGCGGCGGCGATCGCCGAACGCTTGTCCTGGTTTCACAACGACCCACAGGAGTCGACCTGGGAGGTGGTGGTGGACGGCGCGCGCGGCATGCTCGAGCTCCGCCCGCGCCGCTACAGCGATCCGCGCTTCAGCTATCGCGCCAAGGACGTGCGCGCCGCGTCGCATCCGACGTTGGCGGCCGCGCTCGCCCGCGTCGCGGGGGCTCGCCCCGACGACGTCGTGTGGGACCCCTTCGTCGGCAGCGGGCTCGAGCTGATCGAACGCGCGCGGCTCGGCCCTTACCGCGAGCTACACGGAACCGATCTCGAACCTTTGGCACTCGCCGCCGCGCGCGAGAACGCCGAGCGCGCAGGCATCGCCGATCTGCAACTCAGCCAGGCCGATGCGCTCCGCGCCAGCGTGGCCGGCGTATCGCTCATCATCAGCAATCCGCCCATGGGGCGGCGTGTGACCCGCGACGGCAACCTCGGCTCACTGCTCGACGGCTTCATTCGCAATGCTGCCCGAACACTCGTGCCGGGTGGGCGACTGGTCTGGCTTTCACCGCTGCCCGATTGCACGGCCAAGAGCGCGCGCAGCGCTGGCCTGCACGTCACTCGGCACCCGCTGGTCGACATGGGCGGCTTTTCGGCCGAGCTGCAACGCTTCGACCAGAAAATCTGAGTTTCAGCAAAGCTGGAACACTGATGCCGAGTCTAAGCGCAAAACCGCGTCAGTTTTGCACTTGACGATAGAGGGCCGTGCGCAATATTGACTCAGAAGTCACTGACTCACCGGTCAATGACTTGGAGGTCACGATGTCCAGACCCAGCGATCCGCACGCAAAAAGCCGTCTTCTCGAGGCGGCCGAGCGCGTCTTCTGCGAAAAAGGGCTCGACCGCGCCAAGGTCGAGGACATCACGTCCTTGGCGGGGCTGTCGAAGGGTGCCTTCTACTTGCACTTCGATAGCAAAGGCGACGCGTTCAAAGAGCTTTTGTCCGGCGTTCTGGCGCAGGTCCAGATGCGGATTGACGGCTGTGGGCCGCCCTCACTCGAGCACGGGCTCGAACAGGCGCTCGAGACATGGCTCGAGCGCGACGTGGAGTTGTTCGAATTCGTGTGGAAGAACCGCGCCCTGATGCGGATCACGCTCGAGGGCGGGCGCTCGGCGGATTATCAGCATTTGATCGAGCACTTCGCCTCGTATGCCCAAACCGAGACCGAGGGCTTGCTCCGCCAAGGCATCGCAGCGGGCTTGTATCGGAAGGATCTCGACGTCGAGGTCGCCGCGGCGTTCATCGCCGGTGGCTACGACCGCTTCGCGCGCCAACTCGTGCGCGAGAGCAAGAAGCCGGATCTGCGGAAGCGATTGCGTGAGTTGCGATGGCTCGTGATCACGGGGGCCGGCACACCGCAGCTCATCACTTGCCTGCAGCAACTTCAGCCTGAAAAAGCCGACACCGACACGGCTGCAACACTCGCCTTGCCCACGACCTAATCCTTTCAAAAGCTCATTTTCGCGCGGGGTATGTTCATGACTCAAGTTCCTCAGGAATCCGGGTTTCCGTCTGCCGAAAGAGCGCACGCGGTGGCTGAACACCGCTCGGCCGCGCTCGCGGCTCCGCCCCGCGCGCCGCTCGCCGGCATCGTGGTGGGCGTTGCGCTCGTGCTGGGCTTCGTCGGCTGGACGACGGTTCGCATCCGGGCTGCCACTCACGCAAACGAGGCCGTCAGTCTGCAGCGCGCCGCCGACGCGCGCAAAGCGGTGGCAGAGGCAGCGGCGCCCGTGCAGGTGCGCATCGTGCACGGCGTGGCCGAAACCTGGCAACCGTTCGTCGAATTCGAGGGCTCCTTGAGCGCAGCAGAGAGCGCGGCACTCGGCTTCAAGGTCAATGGTCGAATCAGCTCGGTCAAAGTCAAGCTGGGTCAGATCGTGAAACCCGGCACGCTGCTCGGTACGCTCGACGCGAGCGAGGCAGCAGCCCAGGCGCGCTCCGCGGAAGCGCAGCTCCGCGCCGCGCAAGCCCAGCTCGTGCTCGCCGAGGACACAGCCACGCGCACCGCGGCCATGGTCAAGAGCGGCGCACTCTCGGAAGCCCAGGGCGTTCAGAGCGAGCAGCAGAAATCGCTCGCGAGCGCGCAGCTGGACGCAGCCAAAGCGGCGCTCTCACTCGCGCAGGTGAGCCTTGGAAACCAAAACTTGGTCGCGCCGTTCCAAGGCACCGTCACGCGCGTGCCGGACGGCGTGGGCGCGGTGGTGAGCCCTAGCCTGGTCGAGTTCGAGGTCATGGATCTCAGCACGCTCAAGCTCAAAGGCTCCGTGAGCGAGAGCGATGCAAACCTCGTTCATCCGGGCTCGGTCGTGGAAATCAGCGGCGAGCACGGCGTGGTCACGGGCGTGGTCTCCACGGTGCTCGGCGCGGTCGATCCGAACACCCGCCGCGTGCCGCTCGAAGCGCTCGTCGACAACAAGAACGAGAAGACCGCGCTCCGTTCGGGCGCGTTCGTCCGCGCGCGCGTCGAAGGCGGCGCCCCATTGCCCGTGTTGCGTCTGCCGCACGAGGCCCTGCGCCCCGGAAGCCAAGACGAAGTCTTGCTCGAGAACGGCGGAGTGCTCACGGTGCGACACGTCGGGTTCGCGCTCGCCAAAGACGGCTCGCTGCTCGTGCGCCAGGGCTTGCAGGCCACGGACAACGTGGTCTTTTCACCGAAACCCGAGGCCAAAGACGGTGACCGCGTGGTCGTGCAAGGAGCCGCGCCGTGAACATTTCCGCGATCGCCATTCGCCGCCCAGTGTTCACCGTGATGGTCACGGTGGCCATGCTCGTGCTCGGGTTCGTCGGCTTCACGCGCCTCGGCACCGATCTCTTTCCGGACGTGACGTTCCCCGCCGTCGCAGTCACGGTGCCCTACCCCGGCGCAAGCCCCGCCGAGGTCGAGAACCTGGTCACGAAGCCCCTCGAAGACGCCGTGGTCAGCCTGAACGGCATCGACCGCGTGCGCACGTTCTCGCGCGAGGGGACCGCGATGATGATCGTGATGTTCAACCTGGGCGTGGACATCAACGAAGCCGCGACCGAAGTGCGCGAGCGCATCTCACAGGCACGCTACAAATTCCCGACCGACACCAAGGAGCCGGTCATCAACCGCTTCGACGTCACGGCGTCGCCGATTCTGACCTACACCCTGCGCGGCCAAAGCTCGCTGTCGGCGACCCGTAAATACGCCGACGACGTCTTGAAGCCCGCTTTGGAGCAGGTCGAGGGCGTGGCGCAAGTCAGCGTCAACGGCGGCGCGACCCGCGAAATCAAGGTCGATATCGATCGCGCGCGGCTCGACGCGCTGGGCCAGAGCCCGGGCGGCGTGGTGCAACGCCTGCGCGCCGAAAACATGAACGTGCCCGCCGGCCATTTCGAAGAGGGCTCGCGCGAGGTGAGCGTGCGCACGGTCGGCGAGTTCAAGGACGCCGAGCAGGTGCGCGAGACGATCGTGGCCACGGCCAAGGACGGCTCCGCCGTCAAACTGCGCGACGTGGCCAAAGTGGACGACGGCTTTGCCGAGATGCGCACGCGCGTCTTGGTCAACGGCCAAGAAGGCGTCACGCTTGAGCTACGCAAGCAATCGGGGACCAATACCGTCGAGGTGTCGAACGCGGTCAAGGCCAAGATGGCGAGCTTGGTCAAGACGTTCCCTCAAGACTTGCGTTCGGAACTGATCATCGACCAGGCGTCGATCATCGAGCCGCAGGTGCACCAAGTCGAGCACGACATCGTGTTCGGCGGCGGCATGGCCGTGCTCGTGATCCTGATTTTCATGCTCGATTTGCGCTCCACGCTGATCAGCGCCGTGGCTTTGCCCACGAGCGTGATTGGCACCTTTTTCGTCATGTATTGGCTCGGCTACACGCTGAACATGATGACG
>Ga0068855_100003965_pt1 | contig 18071 bp, 10 predicted proteins | sample KBSCornC52_FD_66592 | JGI IMG/M metagenome (GOLD analysis project Ga0068855, IMG submission 66592) | Corn rhizosphere microbial communities from Kellogg Biological Station, Michigan, USA - KBS Corn C5-2 | ecosystem: Host-associated > Plants > Roots > Rhizosphere > Soil ...
GAGACTCCTCGAGCCGCCCGTCAATGTGTTGCGTCTGTCGCTGCATCCCGAGGGGCTCGCGAGCAGTATCGTCAACTGGTTTGCCTGGCGCGCGCATGTGCTCCAGCGCGTCGAGCGCCAGGCCCAGACGAGCGGGGATGCGCTGCTCGAAGCGCTCGTCGAGGAACTGGCGGCCTATCCCGCGCCGCCGGGCGCCGAGGACGCGCCCGGGGACGCGGAGATGTCCTCGGATATCGTCGTGCCGTTGCGCCTGCGCACGGCGCTCGGAACGTTGTCGTTCTTCAGCACGACGACGGTGTTCGGTACGCCCGTCGACATCACGCTCGCGGAACTCGCCATCGAGGCGTTTTTTCCGAGCGACGAGCAAACGGGCGAGGCGCTGCGCGCGTACGCGAGGGAACGAACGGCGTAGCGTGCTCGCCCGGCACGGGCTTTCTATACTTTGGCTTTGGCCGACGCGGCGGACAGCGCGCGGCGCGCCGGCTGGCCGAGCGCCGCGAGCACGCCGGCGGCCGAGAGGATGGCCGACACCTTCATCGCGGCACCGAATCCGGAGGCGAACGCCTGAGGTGACGCATAACGCCCGCCCACCGAGAACGCGACAACGGCCAGCGCGATGCCGGCTGCGCCTCCGAGAATCCGGAACATATTGAAGATGCCCGAGGCCTTGCCGATCTCCTTGAGGCTCACTGCGCCCACCGCAGCCTTTTGCGCCGCGGGACCGGCCATGGACACGCCGGCGCCGGCGAGCGTCAGCGCGACGGCAAGGTGGAGGTACGACACATCGGGCGTTGCGTTATACGCGACCCAGGCGAATCCCAGCGTTTGCAACGCAAGTCCCACGATCATGAGCGCGCGTTCGCCGATCTTGTCGACGAGGCCGCCCGCGACCGGTGCGACGACGAACAGCGTGGCCGTCCATGGCAAAAGGCGCAGACCCGCGCCGAGCGGATCGCACCCCTGGGCGACCTGGAAGAACTGCGGTAGGAAGAACACCACGCCGTACATGGCGGCGTAGAAGAGAAAGCTGGCGGCGATGCTCGCGGAGAATGCGCGCGAGCCGAACATACGCATCGGCATCATCGGCTGCGCGGCGGCATGCTCGCGCGCGACGAATGCGACCGCGAGCGCCGCGCCGCCCCCGAGTGCGGCGACGACTTCGGCGCTGCTCCAGCCCGCAACACTGCCGCGAATGAGGCCCCAGACGATGCCGAGCGCGGCGAGCGCGGCCAGCACCATGCCGGGCACATCGACGGCGACAGCCGGACCGAAGCTCTCGGGGATACGACGCCACGCAAGCGGCACGATGACGAGGGCGATCGGGACGTTGATCCAGAAGATCCATTGCCACGAAAGCTTGCCCGCGATGGCTCCGCCGAGCACGGGCCCCACGATGAGCGCGAGCCCGGTGATGCCGCTGAAGAGCCCGAGCGCTTTGCCGCGCCGCTCGGGCGGATAGGCGGCGGTGAGGATGGCCATCGCCAGCGGCATGATGAACGCTGCACCGGCACCCTGCGCAATACGGGCGGCGATGAGCCAAGCGACGCTTTTTGCGAGTGCGCAAGCCGCCGACGATACGGCGAACAGCGCCACACCGAACGAGAACATGCGTCGGCGTCCGAAGCGGTCGCCCAGTGCCGCGCCGGTGAGCAGTACCGTGGCGATGCTGAGGTTGTAGGCGTTGACGGTCCATTGCAACGCATCGAGCGAGGCGCCGAGATCGGCTCGGATCGCGTTGATCGCGGTGGCGACGACCATCGCGTCGAGCATCGCCATCAACGCGGCGACGGACGTCAGGGCGAGTACCCACTTTTGCATCGATTGCTGATCGGTCGGAGGGTTCATCATGCAGTCCTGGTCATTGAGGGGGTGGCTGTATATCGATCGAGGAGGACGTCGGGGGCTCGGCGCACGTCGTGCGACGATGAAGCGAGCGTCGACGGCGGTGTCTAAGCGCTCGCTGGCATGCGTGCGGTGCCATCGGCTTGCGCCGTGTGCAGGAAGTCCGCGACCGTGGCGTTGAACTGGGCCGCGTCAAGCACGGGCGCGGCGTGCATGCCGTTCGGCAGCACGACGAGCCGGGCCGTTGCGATCCGTGCCGCGATACCTTCGGCCACGATCCGGTAGAACGGTCTCGTCAGCGCGCCGTGGGCAATCGCGATCGGCATCGTCAGCGAGCACAACGCGGACGCATCGATGCCCGGCAACGGTTTCGTGCCGAACAGCAGCGCAACCGTGCGCGCGTTGTCGAGAAAACAGCGTCGCATGTCGGAGGGCAAGGTGTCGAAGAGCCCGCGCCGGTCGTGGGCATGATCGAATATTTGTCGAACCGCATCGGCCGTGTCGCCTCGCGCGAGCGCGGCGAGCGCCGGTCCGACCATCTCGCCCCTGTCTTTGGCGGCGGCCTCCTGCGCGACGCGATCGCTGAGCCATGCCAGATTGGCTGGCTCGTACGCGAACAGCGAGCGGACGCACTCGGGGTGACGCGCGGCGAGCTCGAGCGAGAGCGAGGCGCCGTACGACCAGCCGACGACGTCGACGGGACCCGCCCCGAGCGCTCGAATGAGCGCGGCGAGATCCTCGACGTGCGTATCGAGCGAAAACCGCTCGCCGGAGTCGGGCCACGGCGCGAGACCGAAGTAGCGCTGTGTCACCCCGATGTAGCGGTGCGATCGCGCAAAGGCGGCGCGCTGGTTGCGCCAGACGCGCTCGTCCGAGATGTAGCCATGAACGAAGACGATGGGCGAGCCGTGCCCTTCGTCGACATAGTGCAACGGTGTGCCGTCCAAATCGATTTGCCGGACCTTCGTGCTCATCCCCATCCTCCTCAACGGCCTTGCATGGCGCGATCGATCTCGGCGCGCAGGGTGGCCTGGAAGGCGGCGACGTGCCGGACATCGAGCATCGTGTGATGCTCGCCGCCAACCTCGATATAGCGGTTCGTCCCACGCGCGAACGCGTCCCAGCGCTTGAGCTCCTGCTCGAGATAGTCGGCTTTTGTGCCCCAGAGCGGGTCGGCGTAAAAGATGCTGACCGCTTCGACGGTGCCGGACGGCCGGTGCGCATGACCGATGTCGGACAGCCCCAGCGCGAGTGCCGACCACGCCTTGAAGTGCGGCAGATCGAGCCCGAGCTCCACGAGCCGCGACTTCGGTGCGAGCGCATAGATGGACTCGCAGGCGTCTTCGTTCGGGCCGAGCGTCGCGCGCAGCGAATCGGGTAGCCGCTCCATCTGCTCGCGATCGATGAGCGAGAGGAAGAATGCGAGCATGACCGCGCTCTCCACCGCATCGACCTTGCCGCGAGGATGTTTGATGAGCGGCGGTGCATCGATGCTGCCGATGAACGCAACGCGCTCGCCGAGCGCTTCCAGCCGCTCGGCCACGGGCAGTACGACGGCGCCGCCGTATGAGTAGCCGGCGATCGCATAGGGGCCGTGCGGCTGGCGCCGGCGGATCGCGGCAACGTAGGTCTCGACGAGTTCGTCGAGCGAGCGAAACGGCGTCTCTCCCTCGTTGAAACCGCGCGCGCGAAGCGCATAGAACGGGCGGTCGTTGACGAAGTAGTTCGCCAGGTTCACGAAAACGAGCACTTCGCCGACACCGGGGTGAATGCAAAAGAGCGGCGTTTTGCTACCCGTTGTCTGCAACGGCACGATCGGATCGTATTCGTGGGTTCGGCGACGGGTCGGCTCGAGGTGCGAGGCCAGCGCGCGCACGCTCGGATTCTGCAAGATCGTCACGAGCGAGACCGGTTCGGTGCGCTCGAGCATGACATGCAGCCGCTGCTGCAGCGTGAGAATGTCGAGCGAGGTTCCGCCGAGGTCGAAGAAGCTCGCGGTGGCGCTGATGGCATCCAGGGGCAGGCCGAACATATCCGCGAAAACGCCGGCGATGGCGGTTTCGATCGGGCCGTCAGGCGGTACGTGCTCGCCCGTCTGGCGCCGCGCGATCTCACCCGCGGCGGCGAGCTCGGCAGCGTATTCGCCGGCTTCGAGACGCTTTCTCATCGTCGCGCGCTGGATTTTTCCGAGGCTCGTCTTCGGAAAGGCTGTCTTCGGCAGCGGCAGGATCAACGATGGCCGAAAGCCCCACAGCAGGATCGTCGTATTGCGCACGGCGACACTGAGCTGATGGCGGCGCGCTTCGTCGGCTGGATCGATCGTCGTGGCGTACGCGATGACGAGCGATTCGGTGTCTGCTCCCTTCGGGCGCGTCGGAAACGCGGCGACGAACGAACGTTCGATGCCGTCGAGCTGATCGATCGCCGTCTCCAGTTCGTGACTGAAGTAGTTCGCGCCGCTCACGATGATGCTGTCCTTGCTGCGTCCCACGAGGCTCAGCTTGCCGTCCTCGATTCTTCCGAGATCGCCCGTGCGAAACCATCCGTCATCGGTGAATGCCGCACGCGTCGCTTCCTCGTTGCGGTAGTAGCGCTGGAATACCATGGGGCCGCGCAGTTGCAGCTCGCCGAGCTCACCGTTGGGCAGCACGTTGGCCTCATCGTCGGCAATGCGCATTTCGAGTCCGATCACGGGCGTGCCGAGCGCGGCGAACTCGCGTGCGACATCGTCCTCGGGAAAGACGCGCGAGTAGATCGACCCCGCGCAGGTCTCGCTCATACCGAACGCAGGCCAAAGCGCACGCTGAGTGAGGCCGTAGGGCGCGAGCAGTTCGAGAAACCGCCGGCCGGTTTCCACGACGACCGCTTCGCCCCCCGAAACGATGTGCCGGAGGCACGACAGATCGAACGCGCGATCGGGCACGCGTTGCCTGATTGCCGCGTTGATCTGGCCGAACAGGAAGTTGGGCGCGAACGTCATCGAAACGCGGTGCCGATCGATGAGCCGCAAAAACGAGAGGGGATCGGCGAGAATCGCGGCCGAATCGACGTGGACTTGCCGGGCGCCCGCGTAAAGCGGCAGCAGATGCGCCTCCAGCAATGCGGCCACATGATCGAAAGAAATCCAGTTGAGCGCGACGTCCGACGCGTCCAGGCGCTGCCGTTCGTTTTTGCCGGCCATCGAGGCAAGCAGATTCGCGTGCGTGAGGACGACAGCCTTCGAGTTGCCCGTGGAACCCGAGGTCAGCACGAAGACGGCGGGATCTTCGGGCGACGCCTCATAGACCGGCGCCGCGTGGGTCCCCTGCGGTGCATCGCGTAGCGAGCGCAGCGAGGCGGTCGGTGTGCCGCGGGCAAGCGTGGACTCGAGCGCCTGTGTCGTCACGACGAGCGGATCGTCGAGCAGCGCGCGCAAGTGCGCGATCGTTTTGTCCCAGCGAGGCGGGTCGTTGCGGATCGGCGCGACGGGGCAAGGCACGCAGCCCGCCAGCACGCAACCCCAGAATGCCGGGATGAAATCGCGCGCGAGTTCCAGCAGCAACACCACCTTGTCGCCGGGCCGCCGTCCGAGAAGCCGCAGTGCCGACGCGATCCGGCGCGCTTCGTCGAGCAGCGCCGGGTAGGTCATGAACGCGCCTTCATCGTCGGCGCCGGACAGAAACGAAAGACCCGAATCGGGATGCAGGTAGGCAGCGCGCCAAAGCAGATCGGCAGCGCTCATCGATTGCATGCGGTGTGGGCGAGACGGTGGCGCGACCGGGTGCTCGACGACGGTGGTCAGCATGATAGTTCCTCGGGATGGCTTGAGTGGGTGTGCTGGGACAACGCAAAAATCGCTATGTAAAAACTCGCGTGTCAAATTAAGGACTACTAATTAAATAGATGCTACGTGGTAGGACGAAACAACGGACGGCGCGCGGGCGCCGCGACGCGGTGCTCAGCCCGCGAGCGCAGCCGGCGGTTCGACGGGTGTATAGAGCCTGCGGCGTGCTCGGACGTCGTTTGCGAGACGGCGGAGCAGCGATGCCGTGTCATCCCAGCCGATGCATGCGTCGGTAATGCTTTGTCCGTACATCAACTGCGCGAGCGGGCCGATCGGTTGATTACCGGCTACGAGGTTCGATTCGATCATGATGCCGGCCACGTGCGTATCGCCGAGCGAGATTCGCGAGCCGAGCGAGTCGCAGACTGCGAGCTGGTTTCGATGCTGCTTGCCGCTGTTGCCGTGGCTCGCATCTACGACGACACGAGCGGGCAACCCATGCGCTGCGAGCTGTTCGCACGCCGAGGCTACGCCATGCGCGTCATAATTCGGCACACGGCCGCCGCGCAGGACGAGGTGCCCATGGACGTTGCCCTGCGTCGCGCGTCTGACATAAGCGCCCTCGGCCGTTACCGCCACGAAGCGATGCGGCTGCCGGGAGGCCCGGATGGCGTCGATGGCCGGCTTGATGTCGCCGTTCGTGGCGTTCTTGAAGCCAATGGGGCAGGGCAGCCCCGAGGCCATCTCGCGATGCACCTGGGACTCGGTCGTGCGTGCGCCGACGGCCCCCCAACTGACGAGATCGCTGATGTACTGGTAACCGACCGTATCGAGGAACTCCGTGGCCACGGAAACATGTAGCGAGCAAATCTCGAGCAAAAGCTGCCGGGCGCGTTTCAAGCCTCCGTCGACGTCGTATGTCTCGTCAAGGTCCGGATCGTTGATGAAGCCTTTCCAGCCAAGGCAGGTTCTTGGTTTTTCGAAGTACACGCGCATTGCGATATGAAGGTCGCCGCTCAGTTCCGCTCGAATGCGTGCGAGTCGATTGGCGTACTGAATCGCGGCATCCGTGTCGTGAATCGAGCAAGGTCCGACGATAATCAGTAGTTTGTCAGATGCGCCGCTCAATATCTCCGAGATTTCCGTGCGCGATCGTTCGATAAAGCGCTGAGTTTCGCTCGGTGGTGGAAAATGGTGAATCAAATATGCGGGACTAAATAGATTGGTATCGCAAACGTGCGAAGTCTGTTGTCGCGTCAGCATGCTTGTGCTCCGATGAAACTGCGGATACGAGCCCGTGCGGCGCCGAGCTCGGTGAGGTATCCGTCGTCATACCGCTGCAGAACCGGGGAAAACGTCACCACGGCGGGTCGATTGTGCGGCTGAAAATGCGTGACGCGCAGTATATGCGGATTAAGAGCGGGGCGACAAGTATTTTTAAATCGATGAGATGGTAAAGCAAATCGCGAAAATGCTGTAGTTACATAAAAGTGAGGAAATTTTGGATTTGATTTGAGGTGAATTATGGGTGGAATTTCAGATATTCGTATTGAAAGGAGTAGGTCGTGGGTCGATTGGATTTTAGGATTTACGAATGTTCGCGGCATGACCCGTCAAATGCATGAGCGACGTCACGGCGTCGCTACCGCGATCGCTTGCGTGCCCCGGAGCACGCAAGCGGGCCGCCGGGGCGCTATTGCGCCGCGCCGTTCAAGCTCGAGAATGAAGCGCCACGCTCGACCAGTTCGACGATGAGCGGCGAGGGCTTCCAAAAGAACGCATCCTCCTCCTCGTAACGGCGCAGATCCGCCAGCACGTGCGCAAGACCGATCGTGTCCGCATACATCATCGGTCCACCGCGGTGGCGTGGAAAACCGTAGCCGTGCACGAGCGCGACGTCGACGTCGAGCGGCCGCAACGCGATGCCTTCGCGCACGATATTCGCCGCTTCGTTGATGACCGCGGTCATGAGGCGCCGCACGATTTCCTCGTCGTCGAAATGGCGAGGGACGATCCCGTGGCGCTGCCGCTCGGCGTCGATGATCGCTTCGACTTCCGGATCGGGGCTGCCCGTGCGCGCGCCCGGTTCGTAGCGATAAAAACCGCGGCCCGTCTTCTGTCCGAACCATCCGCGCTCGCAGAGCCGGTCGGCGATTTCGACATAGCGCATGCGCGCGTCGCGCGTCGGGGCGCGGCGTTTGCGCGCGGCCCAGCCGATGTCGCCGCCTGCGAGATCGACGACTTGGTACGGACCCATCGGATAGCCGAACTCGCGCATCGCGCGATCGATCTGGTACGGGGACGCGCCATCTTCCATCAGGTAATCGGCCGCCGTCCGGTAGACCGCGAGCAGGCGGTTGCCGATGAAGCCGTCGCACACACCGGCGCGCACCGGTGTTTTGCCGAGCCGCCGGGCGAACTCGAAGGCGGTCGAAACGACATCGGTCGCCACGCGCGCCGGCACGACGATCTCGAGCAACTTCATCACATGGGCGGGCGAAAAGAAATGCAGGCCGATGACGTCCGCAGGCCGCGAGGTGACGGCAGCGATTTCGTCGATATCCAGATACGAGGTGTTGGTGGCAAGTACTGCCTGCGGCCGGGCAACGCGGTCCAGTTCGGCGAAGACGGTCTTCTTCACGGCCATGTCTTCGAACACGGCTTCGACGATCAGATCCACCGTGGAAAGCGCCGCGTAGTCCGTGCTGCCGGTAAAGCGGGCGAGTGCCTCCTCTTTGCCGGCGCGCGAGAGCCTGCCCTTCGCGACGAGGCCGTCATAGACGCGCTCGACATAAGCGCGCCCGCGAGCGAGTGCCTCGTCGTCACGCTCGATCATGACGACGGGGAGGCCGGCTTCGAGGATCGCAACGGCGATGCCGGCACCCATCGTGCCGCCGCCGACGACGCCGGTCGAGGCGATCGGGCGTGGCGTGGCCGCCTTCGTCTCCGGGGCTTTCGCGGCTTCGCGCTCGGCGAAGAACGCATGGACGAGCCCTGCGCGCTGCGGGCTGTCGAGACACTCGAGAAACGCGCGGCGTTCGTATGCGAGGCCTTCGTCGAAAGGCAGTTCGAGCGCGGCTTGCACGGCGTCGACGATCTTGCCGGGCGAAAAAAGGCCGCGCGAGCGCTTCGCGGTATGCCGACGCGCCTCATCGATCGCCGTGCGCGCAGCGCTCGGATCGGCTTCGAACGCGCGAGCGTCGCGGGTTCGCCGCGGCGGTGCATGGCGCGCGACGAGCTCGCGCGCGTAGGCGAGCCCCGCCTCGAGCACGTCCTCACCCTTGCCGAGTTGGTCGACGAGCCCCAGTGCAAGCGCTTCCTCGGCATTCGCATGGCGGCCCGAGAGCATCAGATCGAGCGCGGCGGCCACGCCGATCAGGCGCGGCGTGCGTTGCGTGCCGCCTGCGCCGGGCATGAGTCCGAGCTTCACCTCGGGCAGGCCGAGCTTCGCTGCGGCGAGCGCGACCCGATAATGTGCCGCCAGCGCGATTTCGAGCCCACCGCCGAGCGTCGCGCCGTGAAGCGCGGCGACGACCGGTTTCGACGCGGCTTCGATGCGCTCGCACACATCGGGCAGTGCCGGTGGCTGCGGTGGCTTGCCGAACTCGCGGATGTCGGCCCCCGCGATGAAATTCCTGCCTGCACCGACGATCAGCACGGCCGCGACGGCGGGATCGCGCTCAGCGGAATCGAGCGAATCGACGAGCCCGCGCCGAACGTCGGCGCTGAGTGCATTGACCGGGGGATGATCGATGGTGACGACGAGGATGTTGCCGGACAGCGACCAGGTGACGGCACGGGGGGTGTTCGATGGGCTCATGGATGCGTGAGGTGGATGGTCAGATGGCGATTGTATGCCCATCTTTTACCCCGATCTCACGCTCGATCGGCGCTGCCCCATGCTTGTGCCGCCCCGCTCGAATTCATCGTACGAGACGAAGGACGCGGTGGGGGCCGGCTCGACGGCCCGCGTCCCCTCAGGAGGCCGATGCGGCGGCAACCGGGCCCGAATCCGGCGATTCGGCGAGCCGGCCCGCGCCGTGCGCCCCGGATGCCGGACCGACGAGCGGAGCGAGCGCCGGGCCGAGCGATTTGAGCAGTTGCACGGCCATCGCGCTCGTGTAGGAATAGCGTGCGGCATACGGCTCGTGCGCGAAGGCGGTCAGCGTGCCGAAGAACCGGTTGTCGATGACGAAAACGAACGTGGCGGTCCGATTGACCTTGCGCGATTCGATGAGCCGCGCGCCGGGCGCATAAACCTCGAAGCGCTGATCGCCGGTACCGGTCTTGCCATAGACGTCGAGCGTGCGTCCGTCGGGCAACGGCAGGCCGGCCGCGAGCCGGGCGCCGGTGCCGCCTCGCACGACATCGCGCAGCAGCCCATGCACGACATCGGTGATCTCGGGCGAGACGGTCGCGTCTTTCGCGGCCGGCACGTGCTCGAATTCGGTCTCGTAGGGGGTTCCCGCCGCGAACTTGAGCGAACCGATACTGTGTGGCGGCAGCATCCGTCCGTCGTTGGCCACGATGCCGATCAACTGCGCCAGCGCATCAGGCCGGTCGCCCGACGCGCCGACGGCTGCCGCATAGGACGGCGTGACCGTTTCGAACGGATAGCCGAGCGCGCGCCAGGCCTTCGTAATGCGCGCATAGGCTTCCAACTCCACCATGTGCCGGATGCGGCGGTCCTGAGCCCCGCGATGACGCGTCTTGAAAAGCCATGCGTACGAAGTGAGCCGCACGTCCTGGCTCGCGCTGCGCAATTCGCGCTCGGACGCGTTGGGGTGGGCGCGCAGATAGCCGAGCATCCAGAGTTCGACCGGATGCACGCGCGCGATGTAGCCGCGATCGTTGAGGTTGAACTTGTCCGGACCATATTTGGCATAGAGGCTTGCCAGATCGTCGTCGGAGATATGTGCGTTCACCGTGCCCTTGAGCGCGGTGCGCATGCGCGCGTCGAACCAGGGCAGCGGCGCTTGCGGCGCGACGCTGCGCAGCGCCGTGGCCACCTTGGGTGGCGCTTTGCTGCGCATGCCGGCAACGAGCGTATCGAGTGCCTCGTCGGGCGTCTTCCCTTGGTACTTGGTGTAGAAGCGATGCAGGTAGACGAGGCTCTCCTGATCCGCGAAACGCGTCAAGTAGGTCTGACGCAACTGCGGATCGTCGAGCCAGCGCTGCGATGGGCCGGCAGCCTCGACCATTTCGTAGCGGACGATATCGCGCATCAAGCGCACGAAGACGAGGTTGACCGAATGCTGGAACGCATCGTGGATGGTCAGGATGCGCCCGTTGTCCGATTTGTCGAAGTTCGTGAAGGCTTGCATGCCGCCGCCCGTCGCGAAGAGTTCGCCGGAGCTAGCCGAGTATTTGCGCTCCACAGCGGCTTGCAACATCGACGACAGCGAGCGGTCGGTCGTGTGCGAGAGGTAATCGACGGCCCAGCGCGAGAGTGCGTCGGACGGATCGGGCTGAACGCGTTTGAGCTCGGCGTTCGAAAGGGCACCATAGCGCTCGTGCAGCGTCTCGACGATCTGCAGGTAAGTGATGATCGTGCGCAGTTTCGCCGTCGAGCCCAGGTTCAACCGAGCGCCGTGATTGATGTCGAACGGCTGGTTCACGCTGTCGGTCTGCACGCGCAGCAGGTTTTCTCCGCCGCGCCGCTCGAAAAGCGTGAAGCTGAACGCGATCTTCGACGGGTCGTCGCCCGGGCGCAGCATTTCGAAGCCGTACAAGCCGGCTGCCTTGGCACCGTCCACGGTGCTCGCGCGCGCCAGCCGGTCGCTGACCTCTGCTTGCACGTGCTTGTCGAGCGTCGATTGGGCCGTCAGGTCGAGGCGGTTGAGATCGTACACATTCGATACGCCCAGCATCCCCATCAGTTGCGCACGTAAAAGCGTGACGGCCTTGCGCGCGACATAGGACGTGGCGGGCTGCGGCGGCGCGGCGCGGTGCAACTCGAGCCGTTCGGCCAGCGCCGCATCGCGCAGCGAACTCGAGATGACGCCGTTGGCGGCCAGCACGCGCACGTAGCTGTCGGTCAGATGATCGAGCGCGACGGGATTGCGCACGAGAAAGTACGAGGGCGCGCGCTGCGCGATGAGCAACGAGAGCGCCTGCTTGAATGCGAGCGCTTCGTCGGAGAGCGTCTGGCCCGTCGCTTCGTTGTTGCTGTTGCGCATGCTGGCTTGCGTGAGCAGACGGTTGACCTCGTCGAAATCGCGGCCATACCAGGCGGCCAGGCCATCGCCGAGTCCTTCGACTTCGCCGGTGCCCGCCTGTGCCGCGAGCGGCACGGTGTTGAGGTAGTGGACGACGATCGAGCGGCGCCCAGGCATCGTTTTTTCGCCGCCCATATAGGCGCGCACCGATGCCGACGCGATCTGACGCAGCTTCTCGGGCGGCGTGGCGGTGCGCCCACCCGGCGAATGGCGAAACTTTTCGGTTTGCGTGGCAAGCGTGCTGCCGCCCGGCGTTGCCTGATGCCGGTTCAGGAGACGCAGCGCCTGATCGCTCAACGCGCGCGAGAAACGGCCCCAATCGATGGCCGGATTGCGATACGGCTGGCTCGCATCGAGCAGATAGCGATCCTCGATGAACGTCAGCGCGCTCACGATGAGCGGCGGGATCGATTCGAAGTTTCCGTAGACGAGGGCGGGATAGCGGGCGCTGAAGAGCGGCTCGCCTTGCGTGTCGAATAACTGCAGGCCGCCTTGATCTTTCTCGCGGTAAGGCAGAAAGAGGCCGCGGTCCGCAATCGACGTCATCGTCGACGAATCGCGGGCCTGCCGCGTGACCTGGTAGCCGCGCGCAACGAGACGCTTTTCGAAATCGGGCAGTTGGGCATAACCGAGCCGGACGTCGTAGGGGCCGCCGTGCGTAGGAAAGCGGATGCTGTTGCTGGGCCCCGGGCCGACCCCGAACGAGACATCGCGGTCGAGCCGCGCGAGATAGCGCGCCTGAAGGCGCGAGCTTTGCATCTCGGCAGAGACAAAATACGCGAGTACCCCGAGCATGGCGGCGATGACGAGACCGAGAAGCCACTTTAACCGTGCGCCTACGGACATCGTGGCGATGGCGCGCAGCGGCATTCGGGCGAGCGGGCGGTTCATTATTGGCTCCTCAGGTGCCACGCAAACGTGTTTCAAGCGCAGTCACGGGTACTAGTGTAATCATGCGTCAACGTCTGCGCACCAGGTGTGGTGTTTCGCACTGATTTCCACTTGGTGGCCGTAAGGCGCACCATTCGTCGGACCTGCGCCAGTATTACGGCACAACTTCAGCAAGGGTTGAGCCCGCATTTTTACGGGGTTGCGCATCCGTTGTCGGCTCGCAACGGAAACGTCGCGGACCGCTCGCCGATCGCTTCGCGGCGCGGGGCGGCAGTCCATCCCGAAGACTCATTCAAATTTTCGAGACATGAAGGTGAAACCTTCCCGACGGCGAGGCCGAACCGGTTTCATCGCTTAATTGGCGGGCGAAGCCCTCGTTCGAGCGAGATCAGACCGAACGGTCTGATCTCATCCATTTGCGAACTGTGGAGTAGCATACGGCCCTCAGTTGGACGCGCTATGTTTCGCGCAGCGCGTGCCATCGGGAAATCCATGCAACGCTGAATAAAAAAGCCTTTGGCGCGTACTTCGTTCGAGAGCCGCTCGTCGGTCCATGCCGTGAGCGGAGGGGGCGCGCCGGGATGGCGATACGCCGGCCGCCCGCGTGGCGTCCGCGCGATATCGCGCATACCGTTGCGCGCTCGGCGCGCAATGACGAGGAGGCAATGATGACGAGCTGGGCCGAACAGATGTTGAACGACCTCGACGATGCGCATTCCGGTGACGAGGTCTTCCGCAAGATCGAAACCGCTGCGAAAAGTCTGGGCTTCGAGTATTGCGCCTACGGGCTGCGTGCGCCGTGGCCGCTGTCGAAGCCGAAAACGCGTCTCGTCAACAACTATCCCGCGTGGTGGCAAAAGCGCTATGACGAGGCGCGTTACATCGAAATCGATCCAACCGTACTTCATGCCCGGCGCTCGGCGTTGCCTGTGATCTGGAGCGACGCGCTCTTCGCCACGGCGCCTCAGCTATGGCAGGAAGCGCGTGCAGCGGGTTTGCGCGTAGGGTGGGCCAAGGCCGCGTTCGATAGTTGCGGCGTGGGCGGCATGCTGACGCTCGCGCGCTCCGGCGAGCCGATCACCGCGAACGAACTCGCGGAAAAGGAAACGCGCATGCGCTGGCTCGTGAACGCGGCGCATTTCGCGCTCAAGCGCGTACTCATGCCGGCGCTGATGGACGACCCTGAACGCGGTCTGACGGAGCGTGAAATCGAAGTGCTGAAGTGGGCGGCCGACGGCAAGACATCGGGCGAGATTTCGAAGATCCTCGTCATCTCGGTCGATACCGTCAACTTCCACGTCAAGAATGCGGTCACGAAGCTCAAGAGCGCCAACAAGACCGCGGCCGTGGTGCGGGCCGCGATGCTTGGGTTGCTTCACTGAAGCGCGGAACCGTTTGAGCGAGATGGCCGGTACGGGAAATTCATCGGACTGGGACTCGATCGTGCGCCGGGCGGGCGGCGCGTCGTGCTATGCGACGGCGCGGGCACGCAGCGTCTTTGCTTCGCCCGCGAATGCGATGCGGCCTTGCTCGAGCAGATACGCATATCTGGCCGCGCGCAGCACTTTATGGGCATTGTCGCGTTTTTCGGCCATCAGCACGCTGATACCCTGGCGGTTCAACTGCTCGACGAGCTCGAGAATATCGTCGACGATTTCGGGCGGCAATCCCGCGATCGGTTCGTCGACCAGCAGCAGTGTCGGGCGCAACATCAGCGCGCGGGCAATGCCGAGCAGTTGCTGCTCGCCGCTCGAAAGCGAGCTCACGCGGTGCGTCTCGAGTGCCTTGAGGCGAGGAAAGCGCGCAAACAGCTGCGTAGCATCGGCTTCGACGCGCGGGCGGTCCGGCTCGCGCCAGACACCGGCCAGCAGGTTGTCGCGCACCGACAGATTGCGGCAGAGCAGCCGGTTGTGCGGGACATAGGCAATGCCGCGCGCGACGATTTCATTGGCCCGCTTGCGCCGGATCTCCTCGCCCGCGAAGCGGATCGAACCGCTCTTGCCGCGCAGCAAGCCGGCGACCGTCATCAGCAGCGTGGTCTTGCCGGCGCCGGCCGGTCCGAGCACGCAGGCGGTGGTGCCGGGCGCGACGCTCAACGAGACGTCGTCGAGCACGTCGAGCTTGCCGTGGCCGGCGGTCAGTGCTTCGATATGCAGCAGCGGCGGGCAGGTCAATCGTTCTCTCCAGGTGAGCGCGCAGCATCCGAGAATGGGCAGCGTGCGTGCGACGCCGACGATTTGACCTGCGGTGCCCCGCCGGGGCAACTACTAGAAATTGGGGCATGTGTTCCGCACGCGCGCCGATACGTAAATTTCACGCATGAACAGTCTGCCAACAGAGCGCCGCCGCGCTTACGAAATATCGGCGATCGATGTGCCGGCCGCGAGCCGGGCCGGGGTGGAGGTGCGGCTCGTCGAGATCGATCTGTCGGCGCCGCTGGACGCACCGCAATTGTCGGTGCTCGACGACGCCGAGCGTGCGCGCGCAGCCCGATTCCTGCGCCGGGAGGACGCGATGCGCCATGCCGCCGCCCGTGCCGCGTTGCGTGAGACCGTTGCGGCAAGACTGGGGTTGCCCGCGGGCGATCTGCGCTTTTTGCGCGACGATGCCGGCCGGCCGCGGCTTGCCGGTATTTTCGACGGATGGCGTACGGACGGCCTGCTCGATTTCAACGTGTCGCATTCCGGCGCCTATGCGCTGATCGCGCTGTCGAGCACGCGGCGCGTGGGCATCGATATCGAGGCACGACGCGAACGGTTCGATTGGCGCGCCGTGGCGAAAAGCGTCCTCGCTCCGCGCGAAATCGCGCATCTCGAATCGCTGGCCGAGGGTTTGCAGCGGGACGCGTTTTACGACGCGTGGACCGCCAAGGAGGCCCTCCTGAAAGCACTCGGGACCGGGATTTCGCTGGCGGGCGGCATCGCCGGATTCGAGGTACTCGGCGGCGAACGCGGGACCGGCCACGCTCCGCGCGTGCACGCCGTCGGTCCGCAGATGTCCGATGACAGCGGCGTGGCCGGCTACGAGGCGTTATGGTGCCCCGCGCCCGCCGGCTACGCAGCGTGCGTGGCGTGGTCGCGCGCGGCGCGAGTGCCCGCGCACGGGTGAGCGGCGCGCATTGCGTCAGCCGTTGCCGTTGCCCGATTCGTCGGAGCCCGGTTCTTTGCGCACCGCGTCGGCAAAGCGTGCGAGCGCGGCAAGGGAGCCGCTGACGCTCACATACTCTTGCTGACCGATTCTTGCGTCGAGCGTCACGGCCATGCCGGACTCTCGAGCCAATTCGATGAGGTCCATCTGTCCCTGTCCCTGTGTCGCTTGCGTTTTGGTCATGGCTTCCATCAGGTTGCGCTCGTCTGCGGGAGTGGTTTGCCGAATCACCGTATCGGCGAGCGTGTCGCACGAGCGGTCGGGGCTCGATCGGTCGCGCGCTTCTGCCGGAGGTGAAGCACAGCCCGTACCCGTCGCGAGAACGATTACCCTCGCGGCAAATGAGGCTCCGCGAAGGTGCGCGATGCCCCGATGCGGCACATGCGGCATGGTGCGGTGCGCGTTGCCACGGCACATCGAGGGGGCCAGCGGCAGCCGGATGACCGCGGCGTCGGCCGATCGCCCTCCACGTAGCGGCATTGCTAGCTGTATAGACAACATGGGCGCGGCGCAAGCGTGCATCGATTATCCGGTACTGAATCAGCCCTATTTATGCGTTCAGCATGATTCCGCCGACAAGCGGCGAGTGCTGGACCTCGCCGCGCGGTTCGGCTGATGTTTCGCCATCCTGGAAATCCCTGACCGTAGGCATGTAAAAACGAGTTGTATATACAAGATCGTGAGGCTAGACTGCCACCTCATCGACAGACGAGACAGGATTTCCACACCATGATGCTTACGCCCGGCCAACTGAACCTCGCCCAGCTTCGCCGCATCGCCCGCGAGCCGGTCACGCTGAGGCTCGATCCGGCCAGCCATGCCGCCATCGATAGAGGGGCGAAGGCTGTTGCCGACATTGCGGCGGAAGGTGCACCCGCCTATGGCATCAATACCGGCTTCGGTCGTCTCGCCAGCACGCATATTCCTCACGACCAGCTCGAACTGCTGCAGCGCAATCTCGTGTTGTCGCACGCGGTCGGTATCGGCGAACCGATGTCGGCGCCCGTCGTGCGCCTGCTGATCGCGCTGAAGCTGTCGAGCCTGGGGCGCGGACACTCAGGCATCCGCCGGGAAGTCATGGATGCGCTCGTCGCGCTCTTCAATGCCGATGTATTGCCGGTCATTCCGATCAAGGGCTCGGTGGGAGCTTCGGGCGACCTGGCTCCACTCGCGCATCTATCGGCCGTTCTGCTCGGTATCGGTGAAGTGCATGTGCGCGGCGAGCGCATGAGCGCGGCCGCAGGTCTCGCGATGGCCGGGCTCGCGCCGCTCACGCTGCAAGCGAAAGAAGGGCTCGCGTTGCTCAACGGCACGCAAGCGTCCACGGCGCTTGCGCTCTATAACCTCTTCGCCATCGAGGATCTCTTTCGCACGGCACTCGTGTCGGGCGCGCTGTCGGTCGACGCGGCAGCCGGTTCCGTCAAGCCGTTCGATGCACGGATCCACGCGCTGCGCGGTCACCGCGGGCAGATCGACGCGGCGGCCGCTTATCGCGCGCTGCTCGACGGCTCCGGCATCAATCTCTCGCATCGCGATTGCGGCAAGGTGCAAGACCCTTACAGCCTGCGCTGCCAGCCGCAGGTCATGGGTGCGTGTCTCGATCAGATGCGCCATGCGGCCGAAGTACTGCTCATCGAAGCGAACGCCGTTTCCGATAACCCGCTCGTGTTTCCCGACACGCGCGAAGTCCTCTCGGGCGGCAATTTCCACGCCGAACCGGTCGCGTTTGCCGCGGACAACCTGGCGCTCGCGGTCGCCGAAATCGGCGCGCTCGCCGAGCGTCGCATCGCGCTGCTCATCGATGCGACGCTCTCGGGCCTGCCACCGTTTCTCGTCAAGGATGGCGGTGTGAACTCGGGTTTCATGATCGCGCACGTGAGCGCGGCCGCGCTGGCGTCGGAGAACAAGACGCTCGCGCATCCGGCGTCGGTCGATTCGCTGCCGACATCGGCGAATCAGGAGGATCACGTGTCGATGGCCACCTTCGCGGCTCGCAAGCTCGGCGATATTGCGGAGAACACGGCGAACATCCTCGCCATCGAACTGCTCGCGGCGGCCCAGGGCGTGGATCTTCGCGCGCCGAATCGCACGAGCGCCGCGCTCGAGCGCGTCTTGGGCATCGTGCGTTCGGCAGTTCCGCACTACGAGCTCGATCGGTACTTCGCACCCGATATCGCGGCCATCGCGAAGCTCGTGCGCGACGGCGCGAT
>Ga0068855_100003966_pt1 | contig 18071 bp, 14 predicted proteins | sample KBSCornC52_FD_66592 | JGI IMG/M metagenome (GOLD analysis project Ga0068855, IMG submission 66592) | Corn rhizosphere microbial communities from Kellogg Biological Station, Michigan, USA - KBS Corn C5-2 | ecosystem: Host-associated > Plants > Roots > Rhizosphere > Soil ...
GAACCAGGACGAAGTCGGCCTGCCGCGCAGTAGTCTTTCTTAGCCCCACACCCCTGTTTCCGTCGACCTTCTTTATACAAGGACGGGAGGGCGGGAGGGCGAGACAGAGCCGAGAATTTTGGGGTCCGCGCTGTCGCCAGCGAGCTGGAAGCTCGATCTCTCCTAAACCTCGGAGGAAATATTTTCTGATTCGGTCCTCCGAATCAGAAAATGCGTTCTCGCCTCTCTGCACCTCCCGTCCTCCCGTCCTCCCTGTGAAATCCCCGAGGCTCTCGACACGACCCGCCAGTACGGCGGCAGCCCGAAGCGGTCGCCCGGCTTGGCCTGGCATCGCTACGAGAGTTTCTGCAAGGGATCTGCGGCGCGGCAGCCCAAGATGTGTGGAATCCTTAGCGGGCCGCGGTTTGCAGCCCGAAGGTGCGATGCTTCCGTTTCGAGCGTATCGGCTTAGTTGAGGGTGCCGGGGGACGAGGACTCGGTGCGCTGGGACTCGATGAAGGTCGCAGTGATTTCGCGCTCGAGGGCGCCGCGGATCTCGGCTTCGATCTGCTCGATAGATGAGGCCAGGCGCTCCACGTTGCGCTGATAGACGAACACGCGCGCGCTCACGGAGCTGGGTTGCCCCTCGTTGCCGACCGCGTCGATCAGCAACAGCGCGCGAGGGTCGACGCCGTCGACCACCACCTCGACGCCGGGAGCGTCGGCCGCGTACACCTCTTGCTCGCGCACGTAAGCTCGCAGCATGGGCGAAAGTGCGGCCAAAGCGCGCTTGGCGGTCAGCTCGAAGGTTTCGCGCGAGAGCACGGGCGGCGTCCCTGGTTGCGTCAAATCCAGGTCGCGCGAGCGCAAAAAGGCTTCGGTGGCGGCTTGGGTCTCGCCCCGTTCGTCGCGCACCAGGCCCAGGTAATACCAAGCCTCGGCGTTCTTCGGTGAGCGCTTGACCGACTCTTCGATCAGCGGCGAAGCGTTCTCGAGGTTGCCGACTTCGTACAAGGCCCGGCCGACCAGGAAGGTGTGCTGCGGGTTGTCGAACGGACCTTCGGGGAAGCGGTGCGACAGCTCGGTAGCGCGCTCGACCTCGCCCTTGCCCAACAGCGCGTCGAACATCAACAGCAAAGCGTCCACGACCTCGTCGTCAGTCTCCGCCAAGTCGAGCGACAGCTCGCACAAGCGGATCGCTTCGTCGAAGTCGGCCAGCGGGTGCACGTACACCTCGGCGGCGTTCAGCATGGCCTCGAGGTAGGTGTCGTCGAGCGCGATGGCCTGACGGTAGTGCTCCACCGCTTCCTCGAACTCACCCTTCAGAGCCGCGACGTAGCCGAGCAGGTTGTAGGCCTCGGGCGACTGCGCGTCGATCTCGAGCGCGCGTCGGGCCGAGAGCTCGGCACCGCGCGGGTCACCGCGCTGAACGAGATCCCAACCGCGGTCGAGGTGGGCCGAGAATTGGTCCATGGTCAGGAGCCCTATTGACGTGCCCGGGCGGCACGGTCAACCGAAATTGTCAGTCGTGGACGATGACCCGCGACCCCGCCTCGGACTCGCTCGCCCAGACACCGTGAAAGCCTTCCGGCAGGTGCGGGCCGGTGAAGAAAAATAGCCACTTGGCGTCGAGCGGCGAGAGGTTCACGCAGCCATGGCTCATCTGCACGCCGAAGTTGGAGTGCCAAAAGGCCGCGTGCAGCGCAAACGACCGGAAATAGTACTGCACGAACGGCACGTCCTCGATGCTGTACGGCAGGTCGCCGGCGGCGGTGCCGTCGCCATCCATGGTGGTCGTGATGTGCTTTTCGCGGATGCGCCACTCACCCGTCGGGGTGCTGTGGTCTTTGTCCTTGATCTTGGAGTATTTGCCGCTCGAAATCAGGGTGGCGTACACGGGGCGCGAGCCTTCGAAGGCGACCAGCGTCTGCGTGCTCAGGTCGACGTCGATGTAGCGCTCGTTTTCGGCCAAGCCTTGCGGAGGCGGGCCCGGCTCGGTGATGCGCAGCTGTGCCTTCTTCATGAAGGTGCCGTCGGTCAGCTCGACGTAGTCTTTGCCCTGAAATTCTATGGTCTTGCCGGTCAGCGCAATCGGCACGAAACGCTCGATGGTTTTCGCGTTTTTGATGGTGTTGGCGGCGGTGTCGATGGTGAAGGTGCCGGCGCTCTTGTTACCGCCGTAAACCCAGCCCATCGGCAGCTTGTAGGTGGTGCCGTCCAGCTCCACGCCTTTGAAGCTGGAGCCGGACGTTTGCCACATGCGGTCAGACGGCGTGACCAGGCCCTTGGTGGTTTTGTACCAGCTGCGGCCGTTCCAACGGAACGTCTTGTCCACGGCCACGTAGAACCCGGACACCATGCGCTTGGCCAAGATGTCGTCCGAGTCCGCCGTGAGCGCGTCCAGCTTCATCTCGTGCAGGCGGTCTTTGATGTCTTCTTGTTGCCACCAGGGCTTGTCCGGCTCCGGATCGGCGGCGGCGGGCGCTGGCAACAGAGTCGTGCCGGCGTCCTGAGCGGCGATGGGCAGCGCCGGCTCGACTTTGTCGGCGGCGGCTAGCCTTTCTGCCACCGCCACGGCGCGATCGCTCGGTGGCTTGGCAGGGGCGTCTTTCTCTTTGTCCTTCTTTTCGGCTTCTTTGAGGTACGGCTCGTAGCGCTCCATTTGCTCGCGCGATGGCACCGTCTTGTAGAGCGGTGTGCCGTTCTTGGCGTTGCGAGCGTAGGGGTACGGCAGAATGTCTTTCAGGTTCGGCTGCGAGGTCGCAAACTTCACTTCTGGATTGTTGAGATCCGTCGTGCCGTAGTTGCCGCACACGTAGCCGCCGCTTCTCACCTTGTACCAACCGCCACTACAGTTCTTCTTGGCGATGGTGGCCGGTTCGACGGGGGCGCGCCCGCCGCTGCGCATGAAGCCGATCTTCTTGCCTCGCTCGAACGAGGTCTCGCTGTACACGCCCGCCGCTGGGGAGGTGACGGCAAACCACGGGCCCGTGTAGGGCGCTTCGGGAGCGGCCGGCGCAGCCCCGACGGCCGAAGGCGCAGCCGTCGCTTTGCCGGCTTTCGAGCTGGGTGACGGGGCAAGCTCGGGCGGCAGCACTGGCGAGCCGGCCCGCGGCGCGTCCGCACGCTGAGGCGCGTCCTCGCTAGCGCCCGGGGGGGGCTGTTTTTCGCAAGCGGTAGCCAGCAGGACGGATGCCAGGCCGGCAAAGGCGGTAAGGCGGGTCGAAACGAGCACTATGAACCGTGTCTTTCCACAGCCACGCCGCGCGAGCCAATTCTCGGTGCGGGCCGGGCAGCCTCCGTCGATTGCGACGGCCGTGCCAAGGGCCAAACGGCCGAATTCGCGCCGCTCTTCGCGAGAGGCTATGGTCGGGGCGTGGAACCCGGGACGCGCCCGCGCGTGCTGAACGACACGACGCCCAGCAAGCTTGCCGGCTTCTTCGCCCTGGCGGTGGTGCTGCACGTTCCGTTTTCGCCCTTGCTGGGGCTGCTGGGGTTGCTCCGGCTCATGGGCCCCGTCGAAGACGTGCCGCCGGCTCCGCCGGTCACGGAAATCCCTCTCGATATCCTGGAAGACGCGGACGACGGGAAGGGCAGCAAGCCCGCGGACACGCCGGAGGCCAAAGACCCTGCCGCCGTGTCGGAGCCCGAGGCCGCACTGCCCAAAGAGCCCGATCCCGTCATCGTCAAACCCAAGAAGCCGAAGGAGCTGCCGGATGCCGGCGCTCCCGAGCCCCAAGACGCGGGGAGCCCGGACGCCTCGAAGACGAGCGACGCGGGTGCCACGGAGGACGCTGGCAACGCCGCCGACGCCGGCGCCGCGCGCAAGCCGGGCGAGGGGATTGGCGATCCAGTCGCGGGCATCGGCGACAAGAAGGTGGTCGACCCGAACGCCAACGTGCGCGCCATCGTCTTCAACGACCGCGTGCGCCAACACCCGCTCGGCGGGCGTGTGGGTCCGTTGTTGCGCAACGTCTACCAGTGGCGCGACTTCTTCGGTCCTACCGCCATCGATCCCGTGCGGGACATCGATCGCATGATGATCGTCGGCTCGCAGTTGCGCGATTCACGCGACGTGGTGGCGCTGCTCCAGTTCAACATCTCGCAAGAGCGCGTGCGTGCGGCGGTCGATTTGCTGGTGGCTCGCGATCCGGAAGGCTCGTGGGAAGAGGGCGCGGTTCCGGTAGCGCACGCCCACGCTGACCGGGCCGAACGCGCGTTCGTGCTTCGCTCGCCCAAGCTCGTGATCGTGACGCCGCCCAGTGCCTTGGAGAGCGCGAAGACGACCCGGCTCAAAGCCATTCCTGGTCCCAAAGACGACGAGCTGGCTCGCATTTATTTGGCGACGCCGTGGCGAGCCTTCCTCGGGCTTCCGGTGGTGATCCCGAAGTCGATTCGTTCGGCGGTGTTGCGGCTCGCTCCACGGCCCGACGGGGGCATCGTCATCGACGTGTTGGCTCACGACGAAACGGAGCCGCTGGCGCGCGCCGACGCCCAGGCGCTCACGGCCGCGCTGGCCGCTGCAACCTCGCTCGACCTCGGCGTTTTCGGCGCCGTCCTGTTCGGCTCCAGTCAGAAAAAATTCATCGAAAAGGGCAGCTTCGAGCCCGACGGCACCGACATCCGCGGCGAAATCGTGCTCACGCGGGCCCAGGTCGAAACCGTGCTCGAGCTTGCCGGCGGTTTGCTCGGCGGGCGCCCGCGCCCACGGGCGTCCGCTTCGACGCCGCCAGCCCCGCCGCCGGTGGCGTCCACGCCGGCGCCCGCCACGTCGCCGTAGCTTAAGCCAACGGGCGATGCGTGTTGGCCCAAGACGCGCTTACGCGCGCGCCGCTTCGGCAATCGTCGCCAACATCGCGTCGGCGCGGGCGGGATCGAGCGAGCCCAGGCAAAGCACGCGCCCGCGTTGCGGCACCACCAGCATGCGGCACTTGCCCCGCACGGTGTCGGCGGCGTTCGAAAACGTGAAGTCGAGCATGAGGCCGAGCACCATCATCAGCACCGCCAAGCCAAACAGCGACGCCGAGCCGCCAGGCACCCGCACCGCGTCGACGAACAAGCCCATGCCCAGATACGAGCCCAACACCAGCGCCATCAGGCCGACGTACATGCCGAGCCGCGCGTAGCGAGTCTCGCGCGTCACTCGCACCAGGCTGCTGAGCGGCACCACGATCGAACGCTCGCGCAGCACCTTGCCCAAAAGCTCGGTGCGTTGGCTCAGCTCCAGGCCGTTGGGGCCAATGCTGATGGAAGCCGGCCGCTTGAAGGCCAGTACCCACCGCAAAAGCACCTTGCCCACCTGCAGCGCGAACAGCACCAAAGTCACCGTGAGCAGCGCGGTCACGATCGGGCCGAAGGGCGCCGTCGACAGCTCGCCATCCAGCCGATCGGCGTTCGCGGTCACGGCGCCGGCCGCTAGCGCCCGCACCCCCGCGTCCGTCGCCGCCTGGCTCAGGTGCAATCGGGCGCGATGCGCGATCTCGCTCTTGCTGGCGGCAATGGCGGCCGCGGCGATCAAGCCTTCGGCGCGCCCGAACTCGGGCGCCACCGCTTCGGGATCGCGCGCGACGTGGGCGACCGCTTCCCACATGCCGGCCGCTTGATCTTGCAGCGCCGCATCCAGCGAGCCCAGCGCGTCGATCGTGGTGTGAGTCGCCAGCCAGACCAAGTCGGCGGCCAAGGCGTCGCGCTCTGGCTCGCCCTCGGGCAGCTCTTGGGCGACCCCGAGCGCCAGCAACGCGCCGAGCAGCTGGCGTTCGCCGGGACCCTCGGGGCCATGCTCGAGGGCGTGCAACGGGTTGCCGAACGGCGTCTCCGCCTGCTCCGGGGTGAGGCCGGCGGCTTGCAGGGTGGCGAGCGACTCCGCCGCGGGGGCGTGGAACTTGGAGGCCAGATCCGGCCGCCGAAGGGTCGCGGAGGCGAGCGAGACCCGGCGGACTACCGCGGCAAGCGCGGCCGTGTCCGACGCTTCGCGGAGCTTGTCCACGACCTCGGACGCGCTATCGACCTCCATCTGCACGGCCGTCTTATCCGAAAACGCACGAAACTGCCAAAGCGTTCGCGGACTTTGCTAGGAGACGATGCGCAGAGAATTGAGCACGGGGCCGGGTAGCTCTTCGGAAACGTCGTCAGTTTGGCGGTTTTGGGCGTCCACCCGCACCACGACGGGCCGGTGCTTGCGCGCCTCTTCGGGGGTCATTTCCGCGAAGGTGGCGAGGATGACCATGTCGCCCGGTTTGTTCAGGTGGGCGGCGGCGCCGTTGACGCAGATAGCTCCCGAGCCGCGTGGGCCCGGCAAGGCGTAGGTCACTAGCCGGGAGCCGCGCGTGACGTTCCAGATGTGGACCGCCTCGTAGGGCAGAATCTCAGCCGCATCGAGCAAGTCGCTGTCGACGGTGACGCTGCCTTCGTATTCCAAGTCGGCGTGCGTGACGGTGGCACGGTGGATCTTGGATTTGAACACGTTGAGCCGCATGGGAGCTCCTGATGCGTCGCGTCATGCCGGCCCGGAATGGGTCCAGCTGGCGGACTTAGGAATCAGCATAGGCGCGGGCCGGCCCCTGGACAAGGCCGGCCGGGGTCGTTTTGGACCGGAACAGTTGACTTTCGAGCCCGCAAACTTGGCCGAGAACGGCAGCTTCGAATACCGAAGTGTACATGGCCACGCAGAGCAAGACCGAGCTGCTCGAGAACCTCAGGGGCATGGTACGCGACATGTTGCGGTTGCGCAGCGAGGGCGGCGCCTACGCCAAACTGGCTCGCGCCCACGGCTACGTCGACGGCTACATGCGCGTCCTTTTGGATACCAACGCCGTCGACCAAAAGACGCTTCTCGCGCTCGTCGCCGACGAACGCCGCAAATTCGACGGCCCCTCCACCCGCGAGCTGACCGAGGCCGACCTCGAAGCCGCCCCCGAGCACCAAAGCTCGCGCGTCGTCGCGGCTTGATTCACTCGAGCAGCGCCGCGTCGCACGGCGCTGTCAGCGACTCCGGATAGAAGGGCGCTCCAGAGGCGCCCGCGGCTCCGCCGGACGTCTCGTCGTCGTTGGCCGTGACCAAGCAGTACGCGCAGTTCTTGGCCGGGTCCGTGCCGATGGTGGTCACGCACGAGCTAGGACTGATGCCGTCGAAGCGATCGTAAACCATGCGCCCCTCGGCATCGTAGGTGCGCTGCCGGCCTTGTTCGGTGGCTTCCTCATGACGGAGCGTGCGGTAACCATCGTCGCAGGTACCGAGCAGCACGTAGTACGGCAAACCAAGCTGAGGAGCGCTTTGGTACCTGGCTAGGTCGTCTTCGAACGTCGTGCACAACCCCGCGTCGCACGCGCACTCGAGCGGAATCGTCCCGTGGTCGAGCTTGCTGCCGCAGACGCACGACTCTTCGCCGCCCGCCCCGGCGCCGCCCTGAGCGGCAGCTTTGCCAGCTGTGGCCCCAGTCGCGCCTTGTCCGCCCGCGGTCGTGCCACCTCGGCCAGCCACTGCAGGAGCCTCGTCATCGTCCCCGCTGCAGCCCGCCGTCGCGGCCAGGCCCAGCGCGACCCCAGCCGCCAGCACCAGCCCGTTCACACCCCAAGTCTTCGCTCTGATCCTTCGCATGGCTCGAGTCCAAGCAAATCGCACGCCAACTCGAACCCGCGAAGAAGCGGCCGTCGGCCAATAAGCGCGTGCCAATCTGTGCCAACGCTCCGCGCGCGACCAGGCCAGCGAAACCGTTTCTCCTCATTGCCTGCAAAGCCCCTCGCACAAGGTGAGCTCGCGCGTCGTCGCGGCGTAAGGGGGGGGCTGCCAAACTGCGGCCCAAATCGCAGAAACTGCCGTAGCGCCCTAGGTGTAGCCGGTCGCATCTCGAGCCGCCCAGCGCTGTATCAAGATGAGCTCGCGCAAAGCGCGAGCCAGCACGCGCCCACCCGACCTTGGCGACGGCCCCTCTACCCGCGAGCTGACCGAGGCCGACCTCGAAGCGCCCCCGTCTCGCTCTCGCTCTCGCTGTCTACTCTCCGTCCAGAGCTCTGCTCAAGGTGAGCTCGCGCACAGCGCGAGCCAGCACGCGCCCACCCGACTTTGGCGAGAGCAGATCACGATCGAAACAGAGGACCGGAGTGAACGAAACTCGGCGAGGCCGAGCGCCCGCCGCGCCTCAGGTCGAGAGGATCGCCACCCGCTCTAAGCGTAGCGCGGAGGAGAACGGGAATTTAAATAGCATAATCATCGACGAAGACTTTCGAGCTCGTGACGTCGACGGCGACGCGGTCGCCGAGGGTGATGCCGAGCTTGTCCAGCTCGAGCTTGGTGACTTGGACGCTCATGGGCTCGCCGTTCGGCAGCGTGACCGTGAGCTTGACGTTGCCGCCGATGCGCGCGAGCCGATCCACCGTGCCAAGCTCCAGATTGCTGTCGTTCACCTGCGGTTTGGCGAGGCGAACGTCGTGCGGGCGCACGAACGTGGATAGCTGGCGCCCGTCTTGGGCGCGGCTGTGCAGCACGTTGGCGCCCCCCAAGAAAGAGGCCACGAAAGGGCTGGCGGGATGGTCGTACAGCTCGTGCGGCGCGCCCGCTTGCGCCACCTGTCCGGCGTTGAGCAGGACCACGTGCTGCGACAGCTCGAGCGCTTCTTCTTGGTCGTGAGTGACGAGCAGGGTGGTGACGCGCGTCTTCTCGTGAAACTCCACCAGCCACTCGCGGAGCTCGACTCGTACTTGCGCGTCGAGCGCGCCGAACGGCTCGTCCAAGAGCAGCACCTTCGGCTCGGTGGCGAGCGCGCGCGCCAGCGCTATCCGCTGGCGTTGGCCGCCCGACAGCTGAGCGGGGAAGCGGTTTTCGTAGCCTTCGAGCTGGATGAGCGCCAGCAGCTCGGCCACGCGCGCGTCGATGGTCTTTTTGGGCGCTTTGCGGATCTCCATCCCGAACGCGATGTTGTCGCGCACCGTCATGTGGCGAAACAGCGCGTAGCTCTGAAAGACGAAGCCAACCTCGCGCTCCTTCACGGGCACGCGCGTGACGTCTTTGTCGGCGATGCGAATCGAGCCTGAGTCGGGCTCTTCCAAGCCCGCGATCATGCGTAAAAGCGTCGATTTCCCCGAGCCGGAGGGGCCGAGCAAAGCCGTGACCTTGCCCTCCGGGGCCGTGAACGACACACCGCCGACGGCGGCGACGTCTGCGCCGGCGCCGAAGGTCTTGACTAGGTTGGTTGCTTCGACGGTCATGCTTTCTCGAAACTCGATTCGGCGGTCACGGAGACCGGCCCTCGAGGGCTGGTGGATGGCGCGACGGGGCGCGTGCTGAGCGAGGCGCGGCGGCGGAGCGATGCCGGCGGCAGCGAGCGGCGATCCAATTCGGCGCGGCGGGCGAGCCGACGGGCCTTGAGCGCTGCGTTCAGCTCGACGGTCTTCTTGACCAGCAGGGTAGCGAGCGCCAGCGAGGCCAGCAGGGCCGCGACCGCGAAGGCGCCGACGAAGTTGTACTCGTTGTACAAGATCTCGACGTGCAGCGGCAGCGTGTTGGTTTGCCCGCGAATGTGGCCAGAAACCACGGAAACGGCGCCGAATTCGCCCATGGCGCGCGCGTTGCACAAGATGACCCCGTAGATCACGCCCCAGCGGACCTTGGGCAAGGTGATGCGGGTCAAGATCTGCAGGCCGCTGGCGCCCATGGTCAGCGCCGCTTCTTCTTCGTCACTGCCCTGCGCTTGCATGACGGCCAACACTTCGCGCGCCACGAGCGGGAACGTGACGAAGGTGGTCGCGATCACGATGCCCGGCACCGCGAAGATGATCTTGATGTCGTGGTCCGACAGCCACTGACCCCAAAACCCTTGGGCTCCGAACAACAGCACGAAGATCAAGCCGGAGATGACCGGCGACACACTGAACGGCAGATCGATCAACGTGACCAGCGCGCTCTTGCCCCAAAAATCGTAGCGCGAGACCAGCCACGCCGCGGCCACCCCGAAGACGGCATTCAGCGGTACGGCGATGCCGGCCGTGAGCAAGGTGAGCCAGATGGCCGACACCGTTTCGGGTTGGCTCAAGGCCGCCCAAAATGGGCCAATTCCCTTGGAAAAGGCCGAGCCGAACACGACCGAAAGCGGCAGCAGCACCGCCACGCCAAGGAAGGCGGCGGCGGTACCGATCAAGACCGCGCGCACCCAAGGGGCTTCGGCCGCGACGTCGCTCTGGCGGCGGCCGGCGGTGCGTTGCCGGCTGGCGATGATGCCGCTCATGCTTCGGCCCTCCGGGCCCAGCGCTGCAGCAGGTTGATGCCAAACAGCAGTAAGAACGAAGCGCCCAGCATGACCGTGGCGATCGCGGTCGCGCCGGCGTAGTCGTATTGCTCGAGCTTGGTCACGATCAAGAGCGGCGCGATCTCCGTCTTCATCGGCATGTTGCCGGAGATGAAGACGACCGAGCCGTACTCGCCCAGCGCGCGCGCGAAGGCGAGCGCGAAGCCGGTCAGAATCGCCGGCACCAAGCTGGGCAAAATCACGCGCCGGAAAGTGGCCCAGCGGCCCGCGCCCAGCAGCGCCGCCGCCTCCTCCACGTCGGTGTCCAGCTCTTCCAACACGGGCTGCACCGTGCGCACGACGAACGGAATGCCGATGAAGGTGAGGGCGAAAATGATGCCCAGCTGGGTGAACGCCACCTTCACCCCCATGCTCATCAGCGCCCCGCCGACCAAGGCATTTTCGCTGTAAACCGCGGTCAGGGCGATGCCTGCCACCGCCGTCGGCAGCGCGAACGGCAAGTCGACCAGCGCGTCGAGCAGGCTCTTGCCCGGGAACGTGTAGCGCGACAGCACCCACGCCACCACGACCCCAAACACCGCGTTGATGCCGGCCCCCGCCAACGCGGTGGTGAAGCTGAGCCAGTACGCGGCCAACGCTCGCTCGTCGCTGACCGCGTGCCAGAAGGCTCCCAATCCCTGCGTGCTGGCTTTCAGCACCATCGCGAACAGCGGCAACAGCACCAGCAGCCCGACGTAAAATACGGTGTAGCCGAGCGTGAGACCGAAGCCGGGCAGCACGCCGCGTCGGCGGATCGAAAATGGGCGATGGGGCGACGACATCGGCGTTGCCTCTACTTCGTCGGCTTGTAGATTTTGTCGAACAAGCCGCCGTCGTTGAAGTGCGTGGGCTGCGCTTTGGCCCAGCCGCCGAACAGCTCGTCGACCGTGAACAGGGCAATGGCCGGGAACTGGTCCTTGTACTTGGCGGCGACGTCGGCGTTGCGAGGCCGGTAGAAGTTCTTGGCGGCGATTTCCTGGCCTTCCGGGCTGTACAGCTCCTTCAGGTAGGCTTCCGCGATCTCGCGCGTGTGGTGTTTGTCGACGACCTTGTCGACGACCGTCACCGGCGGCTCGGTCAAGATGCTGACGGAAGGTACGACGATCTCGAGCTTGCCCTTGCCCAGCTCCTTCACGCTCAGCAGAGCTTCGTTCTCCCACGTCACGAGCACGTCGCCGATGCCGCGCTCCACGAACGTGGTCGTCGAGCCGCGCGCTCCCGAATCGAGCACCGGTACGTTCTTGTAAATCTTCTCGACGAAAGCCTGGGCCTTGGCGTCGTCGCCGCCCGGCTGCTTGAGCGCGTAGCCCCAAGCCGCCAAGTAGTTCCAACGCGCGCCGCCCGAGGTCTTGGGGTTGGGGGTGATGACCTTGACGCCGTCGCGCGCTAAATCGTTCCAGTCTTTGATTTTCTGCGGATTGCCCGCGCGCACGACGAACACGATGGTCGAGACGTAGGGCGAGCTGTTCTGCTCGAGGCGCGACTGCCAGTTTTCGGGGATGAGCTTGGCCTTGTCGTGCAGCTGGTTCACGTCGTAGGCCACGGCTAGCGTCACCACGTCCGCTTCCAGCCCGTCGATCACGGCGCGGGCTTGTTTTCCGCCTCCGCCGTGCGATTGGTTGATGGTCACCTTCTGGTGGTGCTCGGCCTCCCACTTTTTGGCGAAGTGCGCGTTGAACGCCGTGTACAGCTCGCGCGTCGGATCGTACGACACGTTGAGCAGCGTTACCGGCTCGGTCGAAGACGCGGCGGCCGATGCCGAGCTCGAGCCGGCGGCTGGCGACGGCGTGGCGTTGCTGGATTTGTTGCAGTTGGACAGACCCAGCGCGAACGTCAACAAGAGCAGAGAGCGGCGGGCGAGGGCGGGAACGGAAAATGAAGACGAGGTCATTGATTCGAAGCTTCCAGTTGGGGAACGATCAGATCGGCGAGGGTCATGTTTTGCAGGACGCGCTGAGAGGCGATGCCCATTTGGTTGAGCACGACCTGCGCGGCGCAGGTGCCGGGGCCCGGACACTCTTGGCAGCGGCTCGGATGAATCGGGTCGAGGCAGGCGAACTGCGAGGCGTGGCCGTCGACCACGTCGATGACGCGGGCGATGCTCAGCTCGTCCGGGCTTTGGCGGAGCGAGTAGCCGCCACCACGGCCGCGCTTGACCGACAGCACCCCATGCCGCGCGAGCTCCCGGAGAATGGCCTCCAAGAACCGTTGAGGAATGCCTTCCTCTTGGGCAATGCGCGAAGTGAGCGTGAGCTCGCCTCCACGCGCCGCGAGGTGTTTGAGCGCCCGGAGCGCGTAGGTGGTCTTGCGGGTGATAATCACTCTATCTAGCCGATAGGGAATATTCGCTAGAGCTGGGGTCTGTCAACCTCTGATGTTAAATAACTGAAACTATTCATAGAAATTGGCGGGCTGCTCGCTCGCGCGTCAACGAGCGCCGCAACCCGCCTACCGTAAAGCCCTCAGCGGCGCGTCCGACGGCGCTGCCAGACGACCCCGGCTGCTCCCAGGAGCAGGAGCAATCCCGCGTGATTACCGCCGGACGGCGCGCTCACCGAGCATCCCGAGTCGTCGCTGTCGTCCGAAGACGAAGCGGTGCCACCCTTTCCTGCGCTGCCGCTACCGCCGCTCGTCGTGGGCGCGCCGCCTTCTTCGGCAGGTGCGCCGGCTTCGGAGGGCTGGCTCGATTTACCGGCGCTGCCGGCGGCTGCGCCGCCCCCACCGGTGCCGCCTTTGCCACCACTCCCGCCGGTGCCGCCCGTCGCGGTGGCGGGCTCACCGCCCGCGCTTTCGCCGCCTGCGCTCGCGCCTGCGCTGCTTTCGCCGCCGACCCCGCCTTCACCGCCCGCCCCGCCTTCGCCGCCCGGCACCTGGCTCGCGGCAAGTTGCGTCGTGATGACGTGCTCGGCAACCTTGTAGCCCAGCGCGATGCCCGCTTCGTTGGCATAGCGGAAATGAATGCCGCCATAGATTCGGCTATTCGCGTTCTCCTGCGCCGCTTCGGTGAAGCTCGTAAATGAGCGCGTGTACCCGAGGTAGGAGTCGGAGCCCACGGTGAAGGAGGTGTCATCGCCGAACCAGCTGGCGAGCACGCCGGCCGCCGCGGCGCCGGTCCCGCTGTGACCGCTCGGGTACTCAGGGTGGTTGGGCGTCTCCAAGAGCGGAACCCAGGTGGGATCCGTGGGGTTTACGGGCGCTGGAAACGGAACGGTATCGCTGTTGCCGTCGTCCCCCTGGTAGTTGATGGCGGTGATGGGACGCCAGGCTTGGTACTCGTACTTGGCGTTCCAAATCGCGATGCGCGAGTCCGCGATCGCCAGGTTCAGCTGCGCGAACAAGCGAGCGTTTTGGTCGACGGTAAGCTTTTCGCGCAGCGACAGCGAGCGCGCGATGGCGTTGAACGGTACGTGTGTTTGCTGCGCCCAGAACTTGGCGATCGCCGTTTGATCGGCGCTGCGCACCGAGCCGGTCTTGGCACCGTATTGCTTCACCTCGAGGTAGTCGGCCGCGTAGCGCGCGGAGCTGAGCGCCGGCGGTGGGCCGGGGTCGAAGACGTCGGCGGTGTCGATCGCAAACGGAGCGAGATGTTTCCACCAGGGCGTGTTGCCTGGCAGCGGGGCGTTGGCGGTGTTGTCCCGCGGGGTGGGCCGCCACTTGCCGAGCGTGTCCTCGCCCAAGAAGTCGGGGGGGGTCGGGTCGAGGTACCACCATTCGTCGGCCTGGCGGGCTTCCAGTAACGCCGCGGCTGCAGCCGAACCCACCGCGAGACCTTTGGTCTTGGGGGCGCCGTCGGGAATGGCGCTGAGGGAGGTGGCCAAGGCGTCGTCCAGAGCGGCTTTCTGCGCGGGGATCGTGTCGACGAGCACGTCGTGGAAGGCCTGCGCGGCGGCGGCGTCGAGCGACGCCTCCGGGGTCGCTGATAGCGCCGCCGTGCTCGATAGGTACGCGGTGCCGGTGGGGTGGATGGCGTTGACGGCGTCGTACGCCGCCAGGTGCGCCAGCACGACGGCGTAGGTGGCGGGGTTCGGGTTCGCGAACGAACGCGCGGCTTCTACCGCCGTGCCGTTCCAGTCGGTGATGACGTCGGCCGAGGCCGAAAGCGAAAGGGTTGCCGCGATGCTGAAGGCGGCGAGAGTGTGAAAGCGACGCATACGAGACTCCTCGTTGCGGGGAAGTGGCCCGAGCCGAGGCCTGGCCTCGGAGTCAGTCCGGCCCGCAACAGTGCTCGATTTCCGCGTTATTCTTCGGAAACACGCGGCGTCGGCGAAAGACGAATCTCATGGCGTGACCTCGAAGTGGAAGGTTTTCCAAGACTGACCGCCGCGCGTGTCGCGGATGACCAGCCAGAGGGTGGCGGCGCCGGACTCGCTGCCGACGCTCCAGACGTTGTGCGTTTCGGTCGCGTCGGCCGCCTCTTCTTCGCTCGACCCGGTCTGCTCGTCGTGAAAGTGCCCACGCGACGCAAACCAAGCGACCGTAATGCCCTCGCGTCGGCCGATGACGGTGCGCTTTTCGGGATCGTACGAAACGTAGCGCTCGGAACCGGTGCAGCCGTGGGGCGTCGTGCAGTCCTCGGCGCAGGACGTGGGATCTTCGTTCGCGGTGCAGAAGCCGTCGCCGCAGCTCGATTGGGTGGGGCAAGCTTCCCAAGCGGCGTCTAGTCCCAGGCTGGTCCCGGCTTTGACGGACGCGGGAACGGTTTCGTCCAGAGGGTCACCGCCGCTGGGCGCGACGCGGAGCAAGACTGGGTTCTCGTTGCTGCGGTATTGTTGACGGTATTGGACGGATTCGTCCCGGCCCGCGCCGCTCAGATCGCAGTCGATGCGGATGCCGCCAACCGCGGCGGCCTCTCCCAGCCGCGCGACGAAGGGTTGATAGAATCCGCCGGTGACGTCCGGATCGACAGGGCGACCGCTCGGCTTGCCGGCTTCTTGGGTGGGACGGAGCGGCCCGAACAGGCGGCAAGCGTCCTCGGGCAGCTTGGCGGTGACGGTCGTTCCAGTGCCGAGCGGCAAGAGTACGTCTTCCGCTGCGTTGGGCGACAGGCAATCTTGATTGAGTGGGCCGAGCTGCGTCAGCGGCTTGCGCGCCAGGCACAGGCCGAAGCGCACGCTGGGGGTCGCTTGACCGTCGGGAACCGCGACCAGCGCCTCGAGCTCGGTGGAGGTGTTTTCCTTGGCCTCTGGCGGCGTCGAGCGCAACGCCAGGAGGCGAGGCTCGGTGAGCCGTGACAGATCATCGTCGAAGTCCGGCACGCAAGCGCTGGTGCCGACGGCGAGCAAGCACGAAAGAACGAGGAGAAAGCGCTGCATTTTCATAGCTCCCAGCGCGCGCCGAGCACCGGCAGAATGGGCAAACCGCGAATGTTGCGGCGTTCGGAGTAGGTCTGATTGTAGACGAGCTCCTCGGCGTTCTCGCGATCGGTGACGTTTTGGACGTCCGCGTACAGCTCTAGCTTGCTCGCGCCGAGCTTGATGCTCTTGGAGACGCGCACGTCCAATTGCGCGAACTCGGGGATGCGAATCGAGTTTTTCGCGCCCAACACCGGCTCGTACAAATTGCGCCGCGCGTCGAAGTAAGCGCCGACCACGGGCGTGCGCGGGTAGCCGGTGGCGTAGCGAAACCGTACCCCCACGTCCACGCCCCAGCCGACTTCGTATGAGGCGAGCGCGGTAAAGACGTGCGTTTGGTCGAAGTCGAAGATGCGCCAGGCGGCGCCAGCGCTGTCTCGGCGCTCACTGCGCATCAGCGTGTACGCGACCCAACCGAAGAATCGATCGCTCAGCTCCCGACGCAGCAGAAACTGAGCGCCGTAGGCGCGTCCTTCGCCATTGCCCAGCAAGGCTTGGCCCGCGAGCGGTGACAGAGCCGGATTTCTAACCGCCAAGCCCTGCGAGCGCGAGTAAAATACCGTGGTCTCCGCGCTCAGCTTGGGGACGACGGTGACCTGGTTGCTGGCCAGGTAGTGAGTGCCGTTGGCAACCGTAAGCAGAGGATTGCCGAAGACCGGTGACTGGTCGTCCGCCTGGGGGGCTTGATAGTAGCGTCCCCAGGCGAGCTTGAAGCTGGCGCGGGGACTCGGCGCGTAGCGCACCGAAAGCCGCGGCTGAACGGCGAGGTCCGAAGTGTAGGCTCCCGCGGACGGGATGTCGCCTTCCTGCGGGCTGCGTTGGTCGATGGCGATGAAGTAGGGATCGAGGCGCAAGCCTGGAACGATGTGCAGCGAATCGTGGAGCGCGGCGAAGTCGAGCTGCGCGAAGGGTGCGGCGCTGCCGTTGATCGCCTTCCAGGTGCTGCCGTTGATCTGATCGGACGGAGGCTGGCCGAAGATGCGCGCGTCCCCTTCGCGCGGGGGCGTGCTGACCGAGCCCGCGCGGCGAGCCTTGGTGCTGACCGCCTCCAGATCCAGGCCGACGTTGCCGGTGAGGTCCGGGGTGAGTCGAGCCACGTAGTCGATGCGCAGGCCGTATTGGCGCGAGCGGAGCGAGAGTGCGGTCGGAGTGCCGCCGAAGCGCGCCGTCAGCTTGCTGCGATCGCGCCCGAACCAAGGCGTAATGCGCAGCTCCGAGCCCTTTTCGTCCGTCGAAACGTAGCGCGCATACAGGCGGTCGAAATACAGATCGCGGGTCTCTTGCTTGCGTTCGGCGGGGTCGGTGCTGCCGACGGTCCGCGCCACGTGATCAGACGACAGCAGCCCGCCGATCTCGACGTAGCGCTTGTCTCCGAGCTGGCGGCGTAGGCGCGCTTGCCCGTCGTAGTACTGCGGGATGGGAAAGTATTCGCCGACGTCCCGGTCGGTCACTGCCGATAGCGTCGAGTCCAGGTGACTTCGTCGGCCGGCGACGGCAAAGGTCCAGCCCTTGGCGATCGGGCCGCTGCCGGAAACGGAGGCGTCGAGCACGTCGACCTGCGCGCTGAGGTGTCGACGCTTGAGGTCGGAGTCCCGCGTCGTCACGGTGATCAAACCGCCCAGCCCGCGTCCGTACGTGGCGCCATAGCCACCGGGAATGAGCTCGACCGCTTGCACCAAATCGGTGTGGACGACCGAGCGCAACCCGCCGAAGTGATAAAGGAGGGGGATGTGCACGTCGTCGACGTAGACGCGGGTGTCTTCCGGCGATGCGCCCCAGACGACGATTTGGCCGGAGCCGGCGCTGGCGCGCGCTACACCCGGCATATTTTCGACGATTTTCAGCACGTCGCCTTGGGTGCCGGCCACGCGGCGGGCTTGGTCGGCTTCGACCTTGGTCGAGACCACTTGTTTGGTCAGCGTGGGGGCCACAATCACGATTTCGAGGTCGTCGGCGTCGTCGCCCGTAGGTGGGTTGGCGGGCGCCAGGTCCACCTCGTAAGTTGCGTCCAGCTTCTGGCCGGCTTCGATCTGCTCTTGGGTCTGTAAGGGCTTGAGGTCGGCGCGTGAGAGCGTGACCCGCCGTTGACCGGGCTCGAGCTCCTCGAAGTGAAAGTGACCTTGAGCGTCGGTTTCGGTCGCTTGTCCGTTGTCCAGCTCGACCTTGACGCCGACCAGCGGCTCCTTGCTGCCGCGCACCGTGACGACACCCTCGAGGATGCCGGTGGTCGGCGCCGCTTCTTTGAGCACGAAGTCGTAGCGATATTGAAGCTTGATGGCAGACGGCTTGTCGTCGATCTCGGCTGGCTCGAACACGAATTGTTTGACCGCTTCGACGGCGGCGCGATCGAAGGCCTCGCCGGCCGATTGCACCACCGCTGCCTGCTCCACCAACCCCGCGCTGGAGATGGCGATCTGCAGCACGACCGATGCCTGTTTTCCCGCGGATTTTTCGCTTTCGG
>Ga0068855_100003968_pt1 | contig 18070 bp, 12 predicted proteins | sample KBSCornC52_FD_66592 | JGI IMG/M metagenome (GOLD analysis project Ga0068855, IMG submission 66592) | Corn rhizosphere microbial communities from Kellogg Biological Station, Michigan, USA - KBS Corn C5-2 | ecosystem: Host-associated > Plants > Roots > Rhizosphere > Soil ...
CAGCCGCTGACCTCGGGGTTACTGCTGATCGCGGGCTCCACAGTGCACGACGTTCGCGTGTGGGATCGCGAGCAGGTGCTTGCGACCGGCTCTCTCACCAACCTTCATGTGCACCAGCGCGACCCGGCCGCCTACGCCGAACTGATGGGTACACGCAATGCGTGGACCGTTGCCGCATCCGGCCGCATCGACTGGTTCCAGAATTACGATGTGCGCCAATTGCAGTGGACCGGCACTGGCTGGACGCCTGCCGCGACGCAGCCGCCCACATTCGACGAGCGGGTCTTCGATCCCCGCCTCGGAGTCTCGCGCAAAATCGGTTCGCATTGGGCATTGTCGGCTTCGGGATATCGCGCCTTCCGCGCGCCCACACCCAGCGAGTTGTATCGCTCCACGCAGGTGGGCAACGAACTCACCAAGGCGAACGGATCGCTGCGCAGCGAGCGCGCTACCGGATGGGAGACAGGCATCGCGATGCAGCGAGCGTGGGGCGAGGTGCGCGCGAGCTGGTTCGACACGCAAATTAACCGGCCCATATCGGCGGTCACCATCGATCCAGACTCGTCGCCGATTCTTCTAAAGCGCGAGAACCTCGGCCAGATCGAGAGCCGCGGTGTGTCGCTCGATTTCCAACTCGCTCCACGATCCTGGCTGGCTATGGATGGCGGCTACCAGTATGCGCACGCCACCGTCACGAGCGGCACAAGGGATGTCGGCAACTGGATTCCCGAAGTGCCGCGCAATATGGCCACTCTGAACGTTCGCGCGTTCAAGCCCCGTCTTGGCGCCATCAGCCTGCAAGGCCGCATTAGCGGGCGCCAATACAACAACGACGAAAATACCGAAATGCTTCACGGCTACTTCCGTCTCGACGCGTACGCATCGCACACCCTGGGCGGACGATTCGATCTCTTCGCTGCAGGCGAGAACCTGCTCGACCGCACCATTGAGGTCGGCATGACCCCAACAACAACCCTGGGACAGCCGCGGACCGCGCGCGTCGGCCTCATGATACGCCTGGGCGCCAACTAACAACGGCAGTGCGCCCCGGTAAAATCGTTCCGTGGGACTGACGTTCAACCTCATTCACTCCACGGCCGGCGGCGGCCGGCGCGCGCAGCTTCATCTTCCCCACCAAACCGTGGAAACCCCGGTGTTCATGCCCGTGGGCACGGCCGGAACCGTCAAAGCCGTTCCCCAGGACACCCTCGAATCGCTCGGCGCGCAGATCATCCTTGGCAACACATACCACCTCTATTTGCGCCCGGGGCACGAGTCCATCCGTCGCATGGGCGGGCTGCACCGGTTCATCAGCTGGCCCCGCGCCATGCTCACTGACTCAGGCGGATTCCAGGTCTTCAGCCTGAGCGAATTGCGTAAAGTCACGGATGACGGTGTGCGCTTCCGTTCGCACCTCGATGGAAGTTCGCACTTTTTTACTCCTGAACATTCGATGGATGTTCAGATTGCACTGGGCGCCGACATTGCCATGGCATTCGACGAGTGCACGGAATATCCCGCCGATCGTACTCGCGCCGAAGAGAGCCTGCGCCTTACCCTGGCGTGGGCACGCCGCTCGCTCGATCATTTCCGCACGCATCAGCACGAAATACCCTGGGCCGGCGAGTTTCCCGGGAGTAGCCAATCCCTGTTCGGCATCGTTCAGGGTGGTATGTATCGCGACCTGCGCAAGCAAAGCGCCGAACGCCTCATCGAGATGGACTTCGATGGATACGCGATCGGAGGCCTCAGCGTGGGCGAGCCGCGCGACCTCACTCTTGAAATGATTGCCGAAGTGCTGCCCATGCTGCCCAGGGACAAGCCACGCTACGTGATGGGCGTGGGCTATCCGGATGAGATCGAACAGTACGCGCGCATGGGCGTCGACATGATGGATTGCGTGCTTCCTACGCGCGCCGCCCGCCACGGGCTGCTGTTCACCAGCGAGGGGCGGCTCACGATCAAAAACAAGCAATTCGCAGAAGACCAGGGGCCGCCGGACCCAAACTGCGATTGCATGGTTTGCCGCCGCTATTCGCGCGCTTACCTCCGCCACCTGATGCAGGCGGGCGAGGCCCTTTCTGCCACGTTGAACACCATTCACAACCTGGCATATTACCTGGGAATCATGCAGCGGGTGCGAGACAGTCTCGCGCAGCCTGCCTCGTCGCAAGGTTGAAGACACGTGCGCCCGAATCCTGTCGAAGATTCGGGCGCACATCCCCTGCTGCGATCAATTGCCCCAGAAGCGGAGAGCTGCCATCTCGTAGCCGCGGCGGAATCCACGCCGGTAGTCGCGCCACAAACCCCCAGGAACGGGAGGCCTGCGGTATTCGTCGCGATTGTTAGGATCGGGCGAACGATGATTTTCCCAGTCCTTCCGCGCGCCTTCGATGCCGTCGCGGAATCCGCGGCGCTGCATTTCGGTATACCGGTTCGGAGGAGCCCAGCCCGAAGGATCGCCCGCAAGCTGCCAGTCGGGATCGCCCGAGAGCTTCGACGTGGCCACTGCATACCCGCGCATAAACCCCGAGCGATAACTCATGACCAGTTCTGGCGGTACCGGCGGAAAGCGATAATTCCGCCCGTCATCGGGGTCCGCGGGGCGACCCGTCCGGAAGTCGTTGCGGGCTTGCTGCACGCCATCGCGATAGCCTTGCCGGCCAGCATCGTCGCGGAGCCCGCGCATACCCCACTGCCACTCGTAATTCACCGCCGGAGGAGCGGGCGGAGGCGGAGCCGGCGCCGTCCCTCCCCAAAGGTTCCGGGCTGCCACACTATAGCCGCGGCGAAACGCATCGCGATACGCGCGGCGCATACCCGGAGGAATGTCGCGCGGCATATCGTCTGGATCGCGGTATTCATCGCGATTGTTCACATTGGGACGGCGGCCATTGCCGTAATCCTTGCGCGCCCCCTGCACACCGTCGTGGAATCCGCGGCGCTGGACCTCGTTGAATTCCTGCGGCGGGACGTCCCAGTCGTATTGCTGCCCGTAGGCCCCCGGGTCTGCAGCCGCCGGCAGAGCGTGCAGGCGGGCGGTGCTGGGAATTCCCAACACCAAAATGGCAACCGGTACCACAAACCAGTTTCGAGTCACGGTTCTTTCTCCTTTCAGTCATAGCAGAAACAAACTCAGGTACCGGAAGTAAGTTGCGCAGCTTCGTCCCACAGCGTGCAAAGCAACAACTTCAGAGAGGTGGATAGTTCGTAGCTATTGTCTACCACTCACATCGATACAGCAATCGCCGGCGCCCGGCCGGAACCACGCGCACAACCTGCATTGCCAGCCGCGCCGAAGTGGTCCGTGCACTGGCTCTGCGCTCTTTGCCCCGGGTTCAGCAGTGCGGCATGTACAATTGCGGATGGCTTTTGGAGAGAAGCGGCGCTCCTCTCGCTGGACTCTTGCAGGCGGGATGTGCCGCGAAGCAAAAACCAGGGCCCGAAACAGCCGGGAAGCACCTACCTTCCTGCGAAATGGAGCAGACTTCATGAAAATCACTACGACCTTGGCCGCGGTGGCCCTGGCAACGATGGCTTGCGCCTCCGTCGGGCGCGCGCAATCCACGAGCGCATCCGACGCCACTCCTCAGCAGCTCCCCGGCCTCGACACATCCTTCCTGGACAAGGGTGCCGACCCGTGCGCGAATTTCTTCCAGTACGCGTGCGGCAACTTCAGCAAGCTGCATCCCATTCCCGCAGACCGCTCCGGATTTGGCAGCATGACCGTGCTCTACGACTACAACCAGAGCATCCTCCGCTCCATCCTCGAAAAAGCCGCAGCCGGCGGAGCGAACCGCACGCCCAATGAGCAGAAGATCGGCGATTATTTCGCCTCCTGCATGGACACAGCGGCAATCGACCGCGAAGGCCTTAAAGGTCTTCAGCCGGAGTTCGACAAAATCGCCGCGCTCAAGAGCAAAGACCAGCTCGCACCGCTGCTCGCGCACTTCCAGTTGACCAACGTGAACGCATTCCTGGGCTTCGGCGAGCAGCAGGACTTCGGCGATGCCACCAAGCAGATTGCCGCCGTCGACCAGGGCGGCCTCGGCCTTCCTGAGAAGGACTACTACCTGCGCACAGGCGATGCGGACCAGAAGTTGCGCGATCAGTACGTACAGCACATCACCAACACCTTCAAGCTTCTCGGCGAGCCGGATGCCCAGGCCGCTGAAGACGCGAAGAAGGTGATGGACCTCGAGACCACGCTGGCAAAAAACTCGCTCGACATCACTTCCCAGCGCGATCCGCAGAACGTGTATCACATGATGCCCGTCTCGGAATTGCAGAAGCTCGCGCCGTCATTCAACTGGGACCAGTTCTTCCACGACGCAGGCACTCCCCCCATCCAGCAGCTCAACGTCACATATCCGCCGTTCTTCAAGGCATTGAACTCGCTGATCGAATCGACCGACTTGGACACCATCAAGACCTACCTGAGATGGACGCTGATCAACTCGACTCCGAGCACTGCCCTACCCCCAAAGTTCGACGAAGAGCATTTTGACTTCTACGGCAAAGTCCTCAGCGGCCAGCAGGTGCAGCAGCCGCGCTGGAAGCGCTGCGTAGCCTCGACCGACGGCTCGCTCGGCGAAGCGCTCGGCCAGGTGTACGTCAAGGATGCGTTTCCGCCGTCGAGCAAGGCCGCGACTCGCCAGATGGTACGCGACATTGAAGACGCCATGGACAAGGACCTCGACTCCCTCGATTGGATGAGCGCGGACACCAAGGCCAAGGCCAAAGACAAACTGCACGCCATCGCCAACAAGATCGGCTATCCCGACAAGTGGCGCGACTACTCGAGCCTCAAGATCGTGCGCGGCGATGCCCTGGGAAACGCCGAGCGCGCAATGGACTTCGAGAGCCATCGCCAGTTGAGCAAGATCGGCAAGCCTGTCGATAAGGGAGAGTTCGGCATGAGCCCGCCAACGGTCAACGCCTATTACAACCCGAGCATGAACGACATCAACTTCCCCGCCGGCATTCTGCAGCCGCCCTTCTACGATCCCAAGGCCACCGACGCCGAGAACTACGGCCACATCGGCGCCGTGGTGGGCCATGAGCTCACGCACGGCTTCGACGACGAGGGACGGCAATTCGATGCTCAGGGCAACCTGAAAGACTGGTGGACAGCCGACGATGCGAAAAAATTCGAGCAAAAGACCGACTGTGAAGTGAGTGAGTACAACCAGTTCACGGTTCCGGGCGACGTGCACGTCAATGGAAAACTGACGCTGGGCGAAAACACCGCCGACAACGGCGGACTGCGTCTCGCCTACATGGCCTTCCTCGAAGACGCGAAACGCAAAAACATCGACGTGAACCAGAAGCAGCAGGACGGCTACACCCCGATGCAGCAGTTCTTCATCGCCTTCGGGCAGAACTGGTGCGGCGAACTGCGCCCGCAGCGCGCGCGAATGCAGGTGCAGACCGACCCCCACTCGCCGCAGCAGTTCCGCGTCAACGGAGTCGTTCGCAACATGTCCGAGTTCGGCCAGGCCTTCGACTGCAAGCAGGGCCAGACCATGGAGCCCGAGAACATGTGTCGCGTGTGGTAACCCTACGGCCACCCGCAATCCGCGCCAACACAAAGCCGGGCATCGCAAGATGCCCGGCTTCCACTTGCCGAAAAGTGCTGCACATCGGGCTTTGTAGCAGTCGTCCACCGGCGAAGCGACGCACGCTCGATGAAACGGTCCAACGTAGCGTCGGTCTCCTGACCGGCTGTAGTGCGGGTCTCCTCATCCGCACAAATTTCTTTTCAGGGCACAACTTCACACCTTGCTGAAAAATGCCATGAGGCTTTGTGTCAGGGCACGACTTCAGTCGTGCCGTAAAGGCCAAATAAAACAACGGGGCTTTAGCCCCTGTGGGGCGCGACCAGGTGCACTGGACCCGCATGGCCAGCGGACACGAAATCAAACTCGCAGAAAAGTAGCCGCGGCGAAGCCCTCTTCTATTCCGATCCTCCGGACTTATTCACTTCCCGCACAAAAAAATCCGCCATCATATGATTGGCCTCGATGGCTTCCGGCATGTTCGGGTCGTACCAGAAGGCGTGCGGCAGCGCGTCGAACAACACCAGCCGCGCATCCACCCCGGCATGCAGAAATGCGCGGTGCAGATTCGCCGTGCCGCTCAGCAGCAGGTCGCGTCCGCTGGTGATGAACAGTGTCGGCGGCAGCCCATGCAGATCGGCAAAAATCGGCGACAGTACCGGGTCCTTCGCATCCGTCGACGCCACATACTCCGGATCGTGCGCGCCCGCTTCCGGCGGATCCAGATGACCCGACAGCCCGCGCAATGCGTACATCGCCTGCGAATCCCCCGCACGCGAAAAGTCCCCCATTCCGCTGAAGATGCCGAGCGCTGCCGGCTGCGGCAACCCAAGCTGCTTGATTCGCACCGCCACCTCGCCGGTAAGAATCGCGCCCGCCGAAGTCCCGTAAATCACGATGTGCTCCGGCTTGTACGTCTTCAGCAACTCCTTATATACGGCGACGGAATCGTCCACCGCCGCCGGAAACGCATACTCTGGCGCGAGGCGGTAAAGCACCGCGACCACCTTCATCTTGGCGTAGCTGGCAATGGGGATCGACTCAGTATACGAACCGGAATCGGAATTGAACCCGCCGCCGTGCAGGTTGAGCAGCACCTTGTCTTCATTCGCTTTTGGCATGCCCTCGGGAACAACCACGTGAACGGGCACTCCGGCCATCGTCTGGTTCGTCAGCGTGTTGGGGCAGATCTTCGACCACTCCACCCGTGCTCGAGCCGTATAGGCATCGGTCCCCCTGCGGCGCTCGGCGAGCGACTGCGGCGGCCCCTGATCGGGCTCGGGGCGGCTGAGCGACCGGCGCGCTTCGGGGCTGAGGTCTTCCGGCACCGGGATCACCCGCGTCACATGCGCGGTGCCCTGGGCATCGATGTAACTGGTGTCGCGCTTCGGAGCTTCCGCCGCCGTGGTCGACTTCGGCGTGGATTGCGCCCCCCGAGCGCCAGCGGTTGCATTCAGGGTGGCGGCGGTTGCGAGCAAAATAGCAAAGGATACGGCCTTCATGGGAGCCTCGGAATCGAGAGTGGGCAGACGAAACAGCGAGTCCACCATATCAGAGCGGCGTCCCACACCCGGCAAACAGACCAGGCAAACGCGACGGGTCGGCGCGCCCGAACTGGGTCTGGTCTGCGGTGGGCGCTGGCTGCTACTCTAGTTCACAAGGAGCCTCGCGATGGACATTACTTCCCCGTATGTCGTTGTAACCTTCATAGTTGCGGTGTTCACGGCGTGCATTCTGTTTGCCACCAGCAGCAAAGAAGACGGGCACGACGACCACGCGCACTAAGGCTCAAACGCATCTCCGGGCGAATCGGCCTGGAACCAATCGGGCCGCCCCGCCGTACCTCTTTGAACAGAGGGCCAATGTGATGAAGATGAAGACGTTCGTGATTGCCGCCGCCGGTGTGGCGATCGCCGCCGGATTTGCCGGCTGCCGGGTACGCGTCGACAAGGACGCTAACGGAAAAGACAAGACCGTCCAGGTAGACACCCCGTTTGGCGGCGTCCACGTGAACACGGACCAGATTTCCGCTTCGGACCTGGGGCTTCCCGTGTACCCCGGTGCGCAGCAGGTGCGCGATAACGACAAGAATAAGTCTGCCGACGTCCACATGGGCTTTGGCGAATGGCAGCTTCACGTCAGGGCCATCAGCTATGAAACCTCCGATCCCCAAGACAAGGTCGTGGCTTTTTATAAAAAAGCCATGGGGCGCTTTGGCAACGTGCTCACCTGCCAGGACAACTCGGCCGTCGGCACCCCAAGCGTAACCGCGGAAGGCCTCTCCTGTTCCGATAGCGGCAATGGTCGCCAGCACTTCAACTACGATGGCAACGACTACGGCGGGAAGAACAACAACGGTCTCCAACTGAAAGCCGGCTCCAAGCGGCACCAGCACATCCTCGGGTTTGAACACCCTGAAAACGGCCAGACCCGGTTCGCATTGGTAAGCCTGGACCTGCCTGATATGGGCAAAGACTCCGACAACAGCGACTAAGACAATTTCCCTCACAATACCGTTAGAACGAGGGCGGCCTTCGGGCCGCCCTCAAGACATTTAGGCCCCTCCCCTGCCGTTGCCGAACCAGCCATGACCCCGCTCGAACGTTTTGAAGGGGCGCGACTTCACGGCTTGCTGAAAAATGCCGCGCATGAGGCTTTGTGCCAGGGCACGACTTCAGTCGTGCCGCAACGCCGACTAATAAAGATCTGGGCTTCAGCCCCTGCTTAATTTCGCGACCCACAAAGGCGCCATTTCACCAAGCTGTTCCGTCGATCCGATAAGCCGCTCTGTTCATGGTCCCGGCTTTAGCCGCCGAGGGATGCTTTTCCACCCTGCGCGACTCGAAACAGAACTTCCTTCGCATCCTATATAGCCCCAGGTTTACGGCGACCCCGCACCGCCCTCTTTTCTGTCCCGCTCCCGCCGTCATGGCCTACAATGCATCTGCGGAATCAAACACCCGTTCCCCGGAGCAGAAACTCCATGATGCCTCGACACTTGCGGCCTCTAGCCGCCGCCGCTCTCTGCACAGCTCTCAGCCTCTACGCCGCCGACAAAAAATCCACGCCCGCAGCGCAAACCGCGGCCGACCCCTACGCGGAAGTGCAGCCGGCGACCGAAAATATCGATCTCGCCATGTACCAGCGCATCCGCGACGAGGGATTGAACCACTCGCACGTCATGGAGTTCGCCACCGCGCTCATGGACGGCATCGGCCCGCGCCTCACCGGCTCGCCCAACGCCAAAAAGGCCAACGATTGGACGCGCGACACGCTGGCGAAAATCGGCTTGCAGAATGCCCACTTGGAAGACTGGGGCGAGTTCGGCCTCGGCTGGCAACAACTGAACACCTGGGCGCGCATGGTCACGCCCGACACCGCGGTTCTAATCGTCCAGGCGACGCCCTGGTCCCCTTCCACAAGCGGACCGGTCACCGGCGACGTGGTCGCCGTCAACATCCAGGACGAGAAGGACATCGATAAGTACAAGGGCAAGCTCACCGGCAAGATCGTGCTGTTCGGGCCCATGCGCAATGTTCCCCCGGTCGACAAGGCTCTGTTCGAGCGCTACACAGATAAGGATCTCGAAGAAATGGCCGCATACCCGATCAGCGAGCGATCGGGCGGCCTCTCCCCTGAGATGCAGGCCCGCCTGCGTGCCTACATGCAGCGCATGCACATGATCGACACAGTGGCGCAGTTCTTTGCGGACGAAAAGGTCGCCGCCGTCATCGTGCCCAGCCGCGACGCCAAGAACGGCGGCGGATCGGGCGGCACCTTCTTTGACGATAACGGCGCAACACTTGGCCGTACGCCCTATCTGGCCGACAAGCGCGTCAAGATCCCCGTCGTGGTTGCGGCCATCGAAAGCTACGGGCGGCTCTATCGCCTCACCCAGGCGCACGCGCCCTGCACGGTCGAAGTCGACGTGGAGACGAAGTTCACCGGCGAGCACGAGCACGGGTATGACACCGTTGCTGAAATTCCCGGCACCGACCCCAGGTTGAAGGATCAGGTCGTGATGGTTGGCGGCCACCTCGATAGCTGGATTGCCGGAACCGGCGCCACCGATAACGGAGCCGGCTCCATCGTTGCCATGGAGGCCGTACGCATCCTCGAGAGCCTGGGCATCAAGCCGCGGCGCACCATTCGCATCGCGCTGTGGACCGGCGAAGAACAAGGCCTGTTCGGATCAAAGGGCTACGTGCAGCGGCATTTCGGCGAGGCCAAAACCTCTACCGCTCCCGACCAGATGCAGTTACCTGAGTTCATGCGGCGCGCGGCGGGCCCGCTCGAGGTTAAGCCGGAGCAGAAGCTCATATCGGTGTACTTCAACGTGGACAACGGAAGCGGCAAGATTCGCGGCATCTACACCCAGGGCAACGACGCAGTTGAGCCCATCTTTGCGCAGTGGATGGCTCCCCTCAAGGACCTGGGCGTCACCACCATCACTGACCGCAACACCGGAGGCACCGACCACCTCAGCTTCGATGCCGTCGGCATCCCCGGCTTCCAGTTCATTCAGGACCCCCTCGATTACGAGAGCCGCACCCACCACTCGAATCAGGATGTCTACGAGCGCCTGCAGCCTTCCGACCTCAAGCAGATCGCCACGGTCGAGGCCATCTTCCTCTACAACGCGGCGCAGCGCGACCAGATGATGCCGCGCAAACCACTACCTGATCCCGAGGCGGAACAGAAGCGCCGCGAGCCACTGGAAGGAATCTTCCCTGGAGCGGTCCCGCCCACCCCGGAAGATAAGAAGTAGACCTACCGTCCAGCTAGCAGTCTGACGGCGTTCTCGCATCAGCGAACGCCGTCAAACCGCCTGACCAACCTCAGCTGATAGAAGTTCGCATGACTGCCAAATGTTCAGGAAGATAGGATTTGAACCTTCGATGACTGGGTCCCGCACCGGTGAGGGCAACTAAACAGACCATGAACGCCGGACGGAGCCACGAACGGCACCCTAAGGGCAGACCGGGATTCGGAACCTCGGCCACGGCCCGCCGCTTCCAATCGCGCGTTCTGAGTTATCGCCATCCTAGTCCGACAAGTTGGTTCGAACCGCCTTTAAGCTGCCCGGGGCATTCGTTTGATTGCACTAATAGGATTCCGGCCGGTGAGATCGTCGGATACGGAATTCACTCATGCGCAGTGCGTTTGCTATTTCCTCCTCGTGACGTGAGATTTGATTTCCGAGGTTGTATGCTGAACAGTTATAGGTTTCACTATTGAAACGTTGCGCTTAGGAGAGCGAATTGTCGAAGGCCAAGATCAAGCGTCTTTATGTCATCCCCATCCTTTCCAAGGGGCTCGATGTACTTGAACTTCTAGAGCAGGTGCACGGCCCCATCACTCTCGAGGATGTATACAAGAAGACGAATATTTCAAAGACAAGTGTTTATCGTATCCTCAAGACCCTTGTGCATCGGGGTTACGTAGCCCAGACTCAGAACGGGCAATATAGGCTTGTGGCAAGGCCGCGCCGTCTCTGCTTTGGATTCGCGGTGCAGAGCGCGGACCTTCCGTTCTCGCAGGCGGTATCGCGCAGCGTCACCGCTGCGGCTGCGAGCACGGGAATCGAACTTATGCTACTGGACAATCGCTTCGATACCGAGATGGCCGTCCGAAACGCGCAGGAGTTTGTCGAGAAGCATGTCGATCTCGTGCTGGAATTCCAAGCCGAAGAGTCGATTGGCCCGCGGGTTGCGAATATCTTCAAAAAAGCTGAGATTCCGGTGATCGCGATCGATGTACCCCACCCGAACGCGACGTACTTTGGCGTGGACAATTTCGAATGCGGCGTTGAGGCGGGAACCCTTCTTGCCCACTATGCACATCGAAAGTGGAAAGGGAACGTGGACTGGGTCCTTGGCGTTGGGTTCAACGAGGCGGGCAGTTTTGTGCAAAGCCGTATTACCGGGGCGTTCGAAGCAGTGAAGCAGCGACTTCGCAACCTGGGTCAAGAGCGATTTGTAGAGATCGACGGCCGTGGTTCGCGAAATCCAAGCCGTCTTGCAGTCGGCGAGTTCTTGCAGAAGAATCCGGGAAGCCAGCGTATTCTGGTCGCTGCGGCCACCGATTCCAGCGCTCTGGGCGTTCTCGATGCCGCACGGCAACACGGGCGCGAACACGACATTGCAGTGGTAGGGCAGGACTGCATTCCGGATGCACTCGAAGAAATGCGCTCCGGCCAAAGCGCATTGATTGGAAGCATCTCGCATGAAGCGGAGACGTATGGCCCGCGTCTAATCCAGTTAGGAATCTCTCTGCTCCGCGGATACGCCGTTCCTCCGTACAACTACGTACGGCACAAGGTCGTGACCCCCGAGATACTTAACGGCGATTCCGAGAGTAAATAGCTTACGTTAGGGCGTGGGCTATGCCAGATAGAAGACATCATCCGGTAGCGCACCCTCAGAATGATGTCCCATAAACGCGATGGACCGATCGAGCCTTGAACGTCAGCGACCGCGTAGTTAGTCGGCCTGAAGTAGAGATCGCCTCTGCCGCCAAGGTTCACGGCGACGAAGGTTGAAGGGGTTATACCCTCTTCGCGGGAAGTGCTTGGACCTTTGTGGTTTCTCGAGGCTTTCGCTGCCGCAATCTTGCCTGCATCACGCACGCTGACTGAAGCGAGGCTTCTCGACTAGCAGTCGCGTTCCGTGACCAGATCGGTCAGCGTGAACAAAGCCCGCCGGCAAAGCCTGTCGGGGAACTCGGCCACAATCTGCCGGGCGCGATCGGTAAACTGGCGGGCGCGGACGCGGGTGCGCTGCATGCCACCATAGCCGTCCACCAGCGCCAGCACATTTGCAAGGGGAACGGCGTCGTAGCTGCGGTCCCGGAGAACGCTGGCCACCAGATCTCGCTCAGACACGCTCGCTTGTTCCAGTGCGTAGACAATGGGCAGCGTCACTCTACCTTCCTTGAGATCGCCGCCGGCCGGCTTGTCCGGCGTCGATTCGCACGAGACGAAATCCAGCATGTCATCGATCAACTGGAAAGCCATCCCCAGATTCCATGCGAATTCGCCCAGTCTCTCACCCTCTTGGGCATCGGCTCCGGCGGTCATCGCTCCCAGTTTCCCGCAGGCGGCGAACAGGCAGGCGGTTTTGTGATCCGCCAGTTGCATACAGTCGGCCTCCGTGATGCCGATCAGGCCGATGCGATTGAGTTGAATCAACTCCCCCATAACCATCATTTGGGCGACGCCGATCACCCGGTCGAGAACGCTTTCCTGCAGCGCCACCCGGAAAGCCCGCAGGTACAGCCAGTCGCCTCGCAGCACGCAATTGCCGTTGGCCCACTGAACGCTGGCAGAAGGCCAGCCGCTGCGGGCGTTCTCCACGTCGATCACGTCGTCGTGAACAAGGGCCGCCGCGTACAGCATCTCCACTACCACGCCCATCTGGATGGCCATCCGGCTGCTGCCGCCCCCCGCAAACCGGGCGCATAGCAAAAGCAGCGCCGCGCGCAGGCGCTCCCCGCCGTTCTGTTCCAGGCACTTCGAAATGGGCGTTGCGGGCTCGAAGGACGCGGCCGATTCGACCCCGATCGCTTCTTCTACGCCGTGCAAATCCTCACGCACCAAATCGAAGATCTGGTCTGCCGTCAGGAGTTGCCGTGCACGCCCGATTTCCATTGGATACATCTCCGTCATAAAAGAAGGTTGGTGGCGTTTTTTCCCAGCCTGGCAGCGGCGCCAAACAATATTGGAGCCGCCCATTCAGTTGCATCCGGTAGCCGTAGCTTCCGCGGTTCTTCAGAAGATTTCCGCAGGGTCCGCCTTTCTCAGCCGGCGAAGTGCCAAAGCGCCGGATGCCACACACATTCCGATCGTGAGCAGGTAGACCATTGCGCCGCGTTCGGCGGTCATCCGGAGCGGCAAAAATGTTGCGTCCCTGGCAATGTGGTAGATCAACAGAGAGATAAAGAAACCCGGGATGTAACCGAACACGGACAGCACCACCGATTCGTAAATGATGATGGCGAACAGAAATCTGTCCTTATACCCAATGGCCTTTAAAGTGGCATATTCCTGCAGATGGTCCGTAACGTCGGTGTACAGGATCTGATACACAATGATGATCCCCACTACCAGCCCGAGAATCACGCCAAGCGCGAAGATGAATCCGATTGGTGTATTGCTCGACCAGAATTCCCTCTCGGCTTCGTCGAGTTGGCTGTGGGTCAATACCCGGACGTCGTTCGGCAGCGCTTTCGCCAATCGCGCACGGACCCGTTCCGGGTCATAGCCCGGTTTCACTTTGATCAGCCCGAAATTCACCACTTCAGGACTGCGTCCAGGCATCAGGCGGAAGAAATTCGCATCGCTGAGAACCACGGCGCCGTCGATGCCGAACGAAGTACCCGCACTGAACAGGCCTTCCACTTCCACGCGATGACCCACCATCTCAGTAACTACGCGTTTTCCAGCGTGGAACGCTGCTGGTACGTCGCCGTATTCTTTGCGGGAAAGATCGTCGAATAGAACAGCGTCACGCTTTCGCAGTAACGGGCCAGGATCCTTGATGGGGCCCAGATCGAAGAAGCCAGGAACGGGTTTGAATCCGAACATGTACATCGTTCGTTCCATGTGCGTCCAGGGATTCTTCCAGGCCACAAAGCTGCCGTACACTGCCAGTGTCGAAGCAACTCCATCCACCGCGTACGCCTGATTCAGACGCTGAGAGGGAAAGCCGCTGTTGTTGTACATGATCGCTTCATACTGCGGACTCAACAAGACGATGTCCGCCGTCATGTGATCGTAATGCAGAGTGGCGCTCTCGTAGAGTGCGGCCTGAAAACCTAGCTGGACCATGATCAGGACGACGGCAAAAACAATCCCGGCGATGGCCGCAAGCGTCCGCAACCGCTGGTGGAACAACTGACGCCATGCGATGGCTATCATGTCTGAATCACCACGATGACCCTGCCGCCGATGAGGTTCGCCGCCGGTTGGTTCTGGTCCAGCCGGATCAGGGTCTCGACGACGCGCCTGTCAGAGAACGTGACTGTGTCTCCGGGCATCACTGCGGCATCTTTCACATTGTGCGCGATCCGTTCCACCACGCCTGTCAAAGTTGTGGTCCCGAGAACGTCGCCCGATATCTTCGCACGCTGCCCCACACGCACCCGCGCGATATCCGTCTCATAAACCTCCGCCAGAACGAACATGTGGCTTGTGCGAGCCATATCCAGCAATCCTGACAGTCCCACTTCTTCGCCCTCCCGGGCGTTGATATGCAGGACCTTGCCATCGACGGGTGCATAGATTGTACTGACCTCGAGATCGCGGCGCGCTCGCTGCTCGTTGGCCTTCGCTTGTGCCACATCCGCCTCGGCGAGATCAACATCGATGTCCGGGACTAGCTGCATGCTCTCCAGACGATGCCGCGCGGCCTCCACTGCGAATTCGGCCACCTTGACCCCATTGCGCCGTGCCTCCACCTCGGCCACTGTAACGTCGTCGGTGGCGCGCAGCGCTTCATATCGGCGAAGCTCGGTCCGCACGTGTTCTGCTTCCGCCTCGAGCCGGCCAATCTCAGCCTTCTGCGCCGCCACATCCGGCTTGCTGGCCCCCGCTTTTACCTGCTCCACGCGCAGGCGCGCTTTGGCAATCTGAGCCTTTGCCTGCGCCACGCTGGCCTCCAGATTGGTCCTCCCGACGAATACCGCCAGCGCCTGTCCCCGGTGCACATCGTCGCCTTCCCGCACCTTGAGGCTTTCTACCCGTGGGGCGTGGGAATCACCCCAAATGTATGGGCCGGCAACGTGGATCACCCCGTTTTCGGGTTCAATCCGTCCCAGACAGGAGACGGCGTCGCCCGTCTCTACTGTCGCTGCATACGCGGGTGCGACCGCGAAAGCCGGTTTTTGATTTCGCTGGTGCTGGCCATACCAGATCGGAAGAGCGGAAAGGACGACTACGATGGCGGCCGCTCCGGCCCACTTCATGGACTTGTTGCCCATCCAATTCCAGCTCATCTCGCCGACCTCCCGGCTGTTCACTGCTACAGTATTCCCGGCGGCTGGTCGATTCGCAGGCCGATCCTTGTTAGTCGGCCAGCGTCCGAATCGTTCCCAACGCCTGCATCAGATCCACGCGTGCATCGTTCCAGTCATTTAACGCTGCTATACGGCTGTCTGCCGTTTTGGCCAGCTCGGCCTGGGCCCTATTCACTTCCATCTGGCTGCCAACGCCCCGCGCATAACTCCGCCGGTGGTGCTCCAACACGTCTTGGGCCGCCCGGTAGCGCGCTTCCGACAACTCCACATAGCCGCGCGCCAGGTCCATGCGGAGCAATGCCTCCCGCACTTCGATCTCCACCTGTTTTCGCAACTGGGCCAGCTGCAATTCCTGTTGACGAACGGAAGCAATCACCTCCGCGCGCTGCGATTCCCGCCTGCCTCCGTCGAGAATTGGAATCCTCAGGGTGACGCCGGCGTCATACGTCCCGGTCGAATTTGGAAGACTGGTTCCGGTGGATCCGGCATTCACATACCCGTCCAGAGTGGGAAGCCGTTCCGAGTGAATGGCAGCGTCGTTGAAACGTGTCGCCTGCAGTTTCTTTTGCAGGGCCAAAACCTCACTGCGCGATTGCAGGGCGATTGCGACCGCCTGGTCGGCGGGAGGCACATCCTGTACCGCAAACGTCAGAGGGTCTGTCAACTCGAGCGGCGTGTTCAAATCCCTGTTCATCGCGTTGAGGAGGTTGATCTCCGTGTGCGCCTTTTCCAACTGAGCCTTCAAAAGATTCTGTTTGGCCGCGGCAACCTCAATCCGGGCTTGCGAAACATCCAATCCCAGCGCCTGACCCTCGGTGTTGCGATTGCTGATTTCCTTTAAACTCGATTCCGCCGTCGAAACCAGGGTTCCGGCAGTCTCCACAGCCGAGGCGTCGCGCTGAGCCTGAAAATACAGCCGCGCCACTTGTCCGACGATCTGGTCCCGCACTTCGTCCGTTTCAGTCTGTGCCGCCGCAATCCCGGCCTTCGCGGCCCGATTGCGGTAAGTGTCTTCCCGATCGAACAGACTCTGGCGAACGTGGACCCGGGATTCCAGCAGTTCGAATGGCCCTGCCGTACGAGGAAAGGTAAAACCCGGCACCTGTATCGACTGAAAGCCGAATACATCCAGGTCGAGCCGTTCATTCACCGCGTTGAAGGAAAAATCGACGCTGGGTTTGCTCGCGGCCTGTGACAGCCGGAATCGCGCCTGGGAAGCCGCCACAGACTGATCGGCCACATCCACCGCCAGGTTTCCATGCGGCGAAAGTGCCAGCCTCACCGCGTCTCGCAAGGTCACAGACAGGGCGGCGGGCGCCGGCTTGTCCTGTGCGCACAGAGGACTCAAATGCCAGGCGAGCAACACGATTGGCAGGTTAGTGCGAAGGGTTCGCATGAAGGCTTAGAGCGCTAGGTTAGCATGAAAATCATCAGAACAATACAGCATTCGCCGTCGTCGGAGTCTACAGCCTCGAGCTCCGCCTGAGGACAATTCCGCCTGATTGCGGTATCCCTGATCAAAGTGAGTCCAGAAAGTACATCTCAACCATACCCTTGCCTTTGACGGCAACCAAGCCTCTGGCCTCACATACGGCGCCGGCAGGCAAGTGCGCCCGAAACTCGTCGGAAATGTTGACTCGTCCGGGGACCCCCGCGGATTCCAGCCGCGAAGCAAGATTCACCGTGTCGCCCCAGACGTCATAAGCAAATTTGTGCAGTCCTACCACCCCGGCAACCAGCGGACCACAATGCACGCCGATTCGCACGTCCCAATACGGACTCCCGCCGGCCATCTTTTCTCGGCGCCGCACCGCGATATGGTCACGGATTTCGAGTGCCGCACGCGCCAGTGAAACAAGAGAGTCTGGGCGCGACTCGGGTACACCCGACACGCATAGATACCCATCGCCAATGGTCTTCAGTTTTTCCACTCCGTGCGCCATGGCGATGCGGTCGAAGGCACTGAAACACTCATTCAACTCTGAAACCAGTTCGTGGGCGCTCATCGTATGAGAGATCGCCGTAAAGTCGCAGAAATCGGCAAACAGCACCCCGGCAAGCTCGAAGCGCATGGCGCGGACAACGCCGCCCTCCTTGAGTTCCGATGCCACCGCCTCAGGCAGAATATTCAGCAGAAGATTCTCACTCCTCTGTTTTTCTTCTGATACCTTCTCGAGCAACTGCCCTAACAATTCCTGCTGCTGAAGAAGCATCTCATAGGCTTCGTCACGCTCAATCCGATGTACGAATGCATCGGAGTGATGTTGAATGCGAGCGAGCAACTCCAGCTTATCGGGCAGTTTTACGATGTAGTCGTGGGCGCCGGCAGCAAACGACTCCGCTTTCGTCGCAGCCTCCTCTTTGGACGACAGAACGATGATCGGGACCCGTTTCGTGGCGTCATCGGCGCGGTATGCGCGCACCAGGTCCAGACCGTTCACGCCAGGCATGACGAGGTCCTGGAGAATTACCGTCGGCCCAAACTCAGCCGCCATCGC
>Ga0068855_100003974_pt1 | contig 18058 bp, 15 predicted proteins | sample KBSCornC52_FD_66592 | JGI IMG/M metagenome (GOLD analysis project Ga0068855, IMG submission 66592) | Corn rhizosphere microbial communities from Kellogg Biological Station, Michigan, USA - KBS Corn C5-2 | ecosystem: Host-associated > Plants > Roots > Rhizosphere > Soil ...
ATAAAGCGGGGGCGCGGCGGCGCCGAGCGAGCGCACCGCGGTCGACGTGCGCTCGTGGACGCCGATGTGATCGAGATGCCAGTAGAGTCCGTCTTCACCGAACGTAATCACGGCGTCCGGGCGAAAGCGCCGCAGGGCCATCACGATCTCGCCGTGCAGCTCCGGCACGCTGGCCCAGCGCAGATCGCCGTCCGGATGATTGCAGACGATGAGGTCGGTGACGCCGAGGGCCGCGGCGGCGGCGCGCAGCTCCTGCACGCGGACGCGGCCGAGGTCGCCGTCCGGGACGAGCGCGCGATCGCTGATCGATCCCTTCTCGCCGCGGCTGGCGCAGATCAGCACGACGCGGGCGCCGGCGTCGGTCGCGCGAGCCAGGGTCCCGCCACACGCAATCGACTCATCGTCCGGGTGCGCGAACACCGCGAGGATCGTCTGGTTGGCCAGCGGCCGATCACCGGCCACGATGCCGCTCCACGAGGCGCTGATACACGCCGATGTACTCGCGCACCATGCGGTCGATTCCGAACCGCTCGACGGCGCGCGCGCGCACGCGGCGGCGGTCCAGATCGAAGGTGCGCGGAAGCTCGTTCACCATCTGCTCGAGATCCGCGAACACGAGTCCGGTCACGCCATCGTCGACGATCTCGCGGACGGCTCCGCGATCGAGGGCGGCGACGGGCGTGCCGCAGGCCATCGCTTCGGCCAGCACGAGGCCGAACGGCTCGCGCGCCTGGATTGGATAGAGCAGCGCACGGGCGCCGCCGTACAGCCTCACCTTCGACGGGTAATCGGCCTCGCCGTGATACACGATGTGCGTGCCGTCGACGAACGGCGCGACTTTTTCGCGATAGTACTCGTCCTCGGCGGCCGCGAGAATCAGGCGCATGCCGACGCGCTTGGCGATCTCGATCGCCTGCAGGACGCCTTTGCCGTCGGTGAACCGCCCGAGGAACAGGAGATAGTCGTCGGGCTTCTCGCGGAAGACGAAGTTATCGGTGTCGATGCCGTGGAGGACGACGTCGAAGACGTTCAGACCATGGAGGAGCCGAGCCTGCTCCTGCGAGATCGCGACGAAGGGTGCCTCCGGATAGCGCGACCAGAGCTTGATCTCCGCCTCGCTCGGCGAGTGGTGGAGCGTCTGGACGATCGGCGTCGGCGAGAGCCGCGCGAAGGCGAGCGACATCGGATAGTACGCGGCCTCGTAGTGGATGATGTCGAACTCGCGCGCGCGCTCGACGGCGGCGGCGAGGTTCAGCATCTCGTAGAGCTCCCACGGCCACATGTTCTCGTCGTGCCAATAGCCGTGGGGGTACGTCGCGAACAGCTTCGCCGCCGTGGTCGAATCGGCGGTGGCGAAGAGCGTGACGTCGTGGCCGCGCGCGACGAGCCCCTCGGTGAGCAGTGAGGTCATCAGCTCGACGGAGCCCGATTTCTGCGGAGGAATCGTCGTCGCGACCGGCGCGATGTGCGCGATGCGCAGGCGGGAATCCGGTGCCAGGGTGCCAGGTGTCATGGTGCCACGTCCTTCACTCATGACGACAGTGCCTCATCGATGAGGCGCGGCAGCACCACATTTGCGTCGAAGTGCTCGCGCGCGATCTCCGCGGCGCGGCGCGCGTGAGCGGGGTACTCGGCGTTGAGGCGCTCGATGCCGGCGAGCGCTTCGTCGGGCGTCGAGAACGCGAGCAGGCCGTCGCCCGAGGGGAGATGCGCCGTCCACCCCGTATCCTGCACGAGGGCGGGGCGTCCGGCCGCGAGGTAGCACTCGGTTCGATCGCTGAACCAACCCGAGCGCGTGGCGACGTACGTGTGCTTCGCGACGCCGAATTCCGCTTTCGATCGCTGGATGAATTCGCGGTAGTCCCACAGCGTCCGCGACACGGCCATCGCGGCGACCGTGTCCCAGCCGTGCGCGCGCAGCAGCGTCTGCGGACCATTGATCGCGAGCTCGAACCGCTGCGCGGTGCGCGACGGCAAGTCGATGTACTTCACGAACTCCAGATCCTTGTTGCCGCCGACGTCCGTGAAGCTCTCAATCTGCCACGTCATCACCGTCGTCATCCTGTCGGTCGGCGCGGCCGGCGTCGTCCAATGTTCGAGCGTGATCGGCTGCCACGTCTTGCACCAGGTGAAATCGCCGACCGGAATCGGCGACGCGGCCGTGCCGATATTCGAGCCGAAGGTGAAGAGGCGATCGAAGCGGCGGAAGAATTCGACGTACCACGGCTCCGCCTTCGCAATCGCGAGCTGCGTGAATGCCGGATCCGAGTCGATGAAGATCTTGCGCGGGATCCGCGCGTACTCGTCGCGCCAGAACCACGATCCGCCGGAGAGATTGATGAAGAGATCGGCGTCCGCCGCGTACCGCCGAACGGCGTCGGCGCTCTGGCCGTGATAGGTGCCGTCGTAATTGACGAACGACCAGCTTGCGCCGAGTCCGAACGGCTCGAGCGCCTGATGGATGTAGGTGGTGCCGTAGCTCGGATCGGTCGCCCGCGTGTTGAGGACCGGATCGTACACGCACTCGCCGGTATCCTCGATGTAGAAGACCTCGTGCCCGAGCGCGCGCAGGCCGAGGAGGTACATCAGCGAGCACCAGGTCACGCCGCCGAAAGGATACCGGGCGATGATGCCCGCAAACAGGATTCTCATATTTCAGATTTCAGATTTCAGATTTCAGATGTCAGATTGCACAGAGCAAATCGCACCATTGAGTTGGACTCGCATCTTCCAATCGGCACTCCGCAATCTGAAATCCGAAATCTGAAATCTGAAATGTCATCGCTTGGCCGCTTCGATGAGCTCGTCCACCGTCTCCGGCTCGTCGAGCGATTTGCCGACCGAGAGGCGTGCGCACATGCGTCGGTACAGCTGACTGCTCTTCAGCAGCTCCTCGTGTTTGCCCTTCGCGGCGATCCGGCCGCCGTCGAGCACGAGGATGCAGTCGGCGTCGCGGACGGTGGACAGACGGTGCGCGATCACGATGGTCGTGCGGCCCGCACGCAGGCGGCGCAGCGCCGAGAACACGATCTCCTCGGAGATCGCGTCGAGCGACGAGGTCGGCTCGTCGAGGATCAGGATCGGCGCGTCCTTCAGGATCGCGCGCGCCACGCTCAGACGCTGGCGCTCGCCGCCCGACAGGCTGCCGCCCGCTTCGGCAATCTCCGTCTCATAGCCTTTCGGCAGCCGCATGATGAAGTCGTGCGCGTGCGCCGCGCGCGCGGCCTCCTCGATTTCCTGCTGCGTCGCCGCGAGGCGGCCGTAGCGCAGATTGTCGGCGATGGTGCCGGAGAACAGCACCGGATCCTGCAGCACGATCGCGATTCGATCGCGCAGCGAACGCACGCGGTACCGCTGCACGTCGATGCCGTCGATGAGCACGCGGCCGGTCGTCGCGGTAAAGAACCGCGGAATCAGACTGACGAGCGTCGTCTTGCCGGCGCCCGTGAGACCGACGAGCGCGACCACCTGTCCCGGCGTCGCCTCGAACGCGATGTCGTGCAGCACCTGCGTGCCGTCGGGATACGCGAAGCCCACCGCGTCGAACGTGACGTCGCCGTTGATGCGGGCGGGGTTGATCGCGTCGGCCGATTCCGCGGTCTCCGGCAGCAGCGCGAACATCTCGCGCACGCGCTTGGTGCCGGCCATCGCCCCCTGCAGCTGACCGGTGGTATGCGCGATCGCCGCCAGCGGTCCATACACCGCGGCCAGATAGCCGATCACGACCGTGAGCTGTCCGATGGTCAAGCGCCCGCTCATCACGTACCGCCCGCCGACGATGAGCACGAGCGCCGTGCCGAGAATGGTGATCGTGCTCACGACGACGCCAAACAGCGACTGCTGCCACGTGATCGCGATGCGTGCGTTCATCGTGCGGTCGCCAGCCTGGGCGTAGCGATTCAGCTCGTGCGGCTCTCGCGCAAAGCTTTTGACGAGGCGTATCGCCCCGAACGTCTCGTACAACCGCTGGAGCAGTTTCGACTCGAGCTCCTTGACGCGCTCCTCGCGGTTGACCAGCGTCGACGTGTAATAACGGAGGCAGAGGTACAGGAACGGCACGACCGTCAACGACAGCAGCGCGATCGTTACGTTCAGATAGAGCAGCACGCCGAACATCACCGTCAGCGCCGTAATCGAGGTCGCGAGCGGAAAGATGCCGCTCATGACGAGGTTCTCGATGGCGTACGCGTCGACGTCGACCCGGTACACCGCGTCCGCCGTGCTCGTCGTGATGTGATGATGCAGCCCCAGCGCCGTCAGGTGCTCGAACAGCCGCTGGCGAAGGTCGTACACCAGCCGCTGACCGGTGTCGACCTGCACCTGCGTGCCGTATGCCGATACGAACTGATTCACGACCTGCAGCACGACGCCGGCGACCACGACCACGACCAGCAAGGTCATGCGATTGCCGTGCGTCAGCGCGTTCACCCAGCCCGCAATCGCGCCGGGGAACACTTTGGACCCCAGCACGTAATCGATCACGACGGCGAACGGCCAGGGCTGCAGCGCGCCCAAGCCAATCTCCGAGGCCAGCAGGACGGCGAGCAGCAGCACGCGGCCGCGGTACGGACGCAGGAACGACAACGTCCATGGCAGGAGCGGCTGCTGCGGCTGGACGTTCGGTGGTATCGGCGATGGACTCATGCGCCCGGCCTCTTCAGCGGCACCGCCGGCGCCAGCGGACGCGGCACCAGAATCGGGCCGGACGACGTCTTCGGGATGTTGACGGCGATCACTTCGTCGTTGCTCGAATCGGTGACGTAGAGCCATCCGCGCCGCGGGCCGCTCAGCGCGAAGGCCACGCGCGACGGCGTGCCGAACGCGACGCCGCCTTCGTCGCTGACGTTGCGCATGATGCCATCCGGGCCCACCGCGCGCACCTGCTGATTGTAGTAATCGGCGATGAAGATCGTGACTGCGCCGCCGGCTTCCGGCACGATCGCGATCCCCGACGGCGCCGCCAGATTCGCCGCGATCGCCGGGCCGTCGTCGCCGCCCGGTCCGAACGTGCCGCTGCCGGCCACGGTCATGATCAGATGGGACGCCGGATTCACCTTGCGGATCCGGTTGTGGTGCATGTCGGCGATGTAGATGTCGCCGTTGGGTGCGAGCTGCACGTCGGCCGGCATGTTCAGGTGCGCGTTGGTCGCCAGACCGTAGTCGCCGATGTTCTGGTTGTCGCCCGCCGTGCCGTCGCCGGCGACCGTGTGAATCAATCCGGTGCGCGCGTCGACGACGCGCACGCGGTAGTTCAACGTGTCGGCGATGTAGATGTCGCCGTTCGGGGCGCACGCCACGGCGCTGGGCGTGTTCAACGCCGCTTCGGTCGCCGGTTTGTCATCGCCGTCGTAGCCGTTGTCGCCCGATCCGGCCACCGTCGAGATCATGCGCGTCGGCTTGTCGATGCGGCGGACGCGATCGTTGTGCGAGTCGGCGACGACGAGGTCGCCGTCGGGCGCGATGCAGACGCCGTCGGGCGTGTCGAGCAGCGCCTTGAGCGCCGGTCCATTGTCGCCGTCGAATCCGGTCTTGCCCTTGGTCCCGACCACGGGCACGAGGGTATTGGGCCGCACCGGATCGGCGCGCACGATCACGGCGTTGTTCGAGTCCGCGAGATAGAGGTCTCCGTTGCGATCGATCGTGATGCCGCCCGGCGTGTCGAGCCACGCCGACAGCTTCACGCCGCCCGCTCCGACCCCGCCGCCCTTTGGACCGATCACGACTTCCGCGATGGCCGCCTGGCGCAGCATGAACGCGCCGGCGCCCAGGCCGAGAATCATCACGACGAAAATGATCGCGCTGCGCAGGCCGTAGACGCGCAGCAGAGACGGCGCGATCACCGGCACGCGTGCGGGGCCCGACTGCAGCACCGTCATGCCGCCGTCCAGCGCCACGCGCTCGATGCCGCGCCGCAGGATCGCCGTCACCTGCGCCGTGCGCCACGAGGCGAACGCGATCACGATGAGCATCAGCGAGGCCGCGATCGCCCCGCCGAGCGGCTGATTCAGCGCGAATCCGCGAAACGCCGCGACGAGCAGCGCCGCGCCCAGTCCGATCGCCGTCACCACGCCGAACGTCGTCGGCCGCAGGTGCGTGCTCACGCGCAGCAGGGTCTTGCCGCCGCTGTGCTCCTCGACGAGCGCGCGGACGTCGAGCCACGCCCAGCGTCCGACGAACACGCTGACGTCGCGATCGTTGGACCAGCCTTCGTCGATCTCGATCGATCGGACGGCGCGCGACCCGCGCAGCCAGGTCGTCAGCTGCGTCAGCACGCGGTCCGCCGACGTCCATGTCTCGCTCCAGAAGCGATCCTCGGTGACGCTGCCCGACAGCAGCAGGAGCGCGCGGCCCGCTTCCGCGAGCGACGGACTCGGCAGGCGGCTCGTCTGCGGCGCGGTCGGCGGCAGCGCGATTTCTGGCGGCGCCAGCACGCCGCGGATCCGGCCGCGCACCCGCGCAATCGGCTGGATGAAGTGGAGGTACGCCACCATCGCGCGGTACCACAGCCGGCCGCCGGGCAGCGACGCGACGTCCGACCGCTTGGCGTACGCGACGTTCTTCGCGATCGTGAACGCCATGCCGATGACGCCGCACCCGAGAAGGATGGACGAGGCCCACTGGTGCGCTCGTGTCAGCGCCACGCCGGCGCCGACCAGCGTCAGCAAGAACGACAGCACCTGCCATCGGATTGAATGCGGCAGGAACGCGAACGGGTGCACGTCCGTGCGGTATACGGACGGAAACGCCGCCGTGCCCCACACGCCCGCGTTGATGCGCGTGCCCCACAGCGAGCGCACGAACGGCAGCGGGCTGTAAATGCGGCCGCGCCAGAGCATTCGCCCGTCGAGAAATTTCTCGGGGTGATGCGCCATCAGCCACGTCTCGCCCTCGCCGTAGCCGACCTGCTGCCGCCAGTACGCCTTCACCGACGATCGATGGTGATGCCACACGAGCGCCGACGAGGCGAACCCGATCTTTCCGCCTCGTCCCTGCAGCCGCCAGCACACGTCCACATCGTCGCCCGCGCGCAGATAGATCGGGTTGAAGCCGCCGATCGCGAGCAGCGCTTCGCGGCGGAACGCCATGTTGCATCCGGGAACGTGCTCGGCGATGCGGTCGTCGAGCAGCACGTGCGTCGGTCCGCCCGGTGCGCGCGCGATGCACTGCGCGATCGGCGGATCGTCGGCCGGCACCACGTTGGGTCCGCCGGAGCCGACGACGTCGCTCGTGAGAAACGGCTGCACGAGAAAGGTCAGCCAGTCGCGGTCGACCCGCGTATCGGCGTCGGTATAGGCGACGATGTCGCCCGTGGCTTCCGCGAGGCCGACGTTGCGCGCGGCGCTGAGGCCGCCGTTCGGGATGTCGATGACGCGCACGCGCGGATGCGCGCGTCCGATCTCGCCGGTGCGATCGCGAGAGCCGTCGTTGACGAGGATAATCTCGTAATCGGGATAGGTGAGCTGCTCGAGCGAGGTCAGGTTGTCCTCGAGCGTGTCGGCGGCGTTGTACGCGCAGACGACGACGGAGACACGCGGCCAGGTGGCGCGAGTCTCGGCCGGAAATGGCGCGCTGGCGAAGGCGGAGGCGACGGCGCGCGCCGCCGGCTTGAAGCGCCGTTCGCGATCGACCAGACCGAACTTCCAGTCGTCGACGGGCTGGCCGCCGCGCCACCATTCATCGGTCCACGCAAAGGCGATGGCGCCGCACGCGCCTTCCTCGAACGCCGTGCGGATGTGCATCGACGTGATGGCCGCCTGACCCTCCTCGCCTTCGCGAATCGAATCGGCGCCTGCCTCTGCCAGCAGCAGCGGCTTGTGCGCGGCCACGTGCTGCAGACGCGCGAGATACGCGCGCAGCTCGTGTTCGCGATGCAGGTATACGTTGAACGCGCAGACGTCGAGAAACGAGAGATCGAGAAATTCCGTGGGCGGAAAGTTGACGTAGGTGAACAGGCTCTCCGGCGACGCGGCCTTGGCGTCTTCGTAGAGACCTCGGATGAATCGTTCGACGCGAACGCTTCCGTGCCAGCGCACCACGCCCGGTGGAATCTCGTTGCCCAGCGCGATCATCAGGACCGCCGGATGATCGCCGAGCTCGCGTACGCGTGCCGTGAGCTCCCGGCGGATCTCCTTCTGCAAATGACTGTCGTCGAGGAACGCGACGTGCTGCGACCATGGCAGCCCGACCATCACCCGAAGGCCATGACGCAGCGCTTCGTCGAGCAGCTCGCGCCGCGGCGCGGTGTAGGTGCGAACCGTGTTCAGCCCGAGGCTCGCGATGAGTCGAAAATCCTCGGCGATCTGCGAGGCGGAGGGGAATTGATAACCGTCGGCGTCGGGTGCGAAGGTGCCGTAGGTGACGCCTTTGACGAGGAACCGCTCGCGGCCGAGGCGCAGAAATTTGCCGTCGGCGGCAACGCGCGCCGTGGAGGCTGGTGCCGCCGTGTCGTGGCGCACCTCAGGGTCGGCCTGAAGAGTGGGGCTCACAGTATAAGGCGCGCCTCGTAACGACGGACGCAAATGCTTATTGTATCAAGAGGTTGTTGCGGAGTGCTCTGCGGCCGGAACGCGGAACCTGGCAACCTGATCTATTTATCCACCCAATTCCCACTGAACGTCCCTGAGCGTCAGCTCGCCGGCCTCGGATCCGGACTGTGCCGAGATGCGCACGCAGCGCGCAGCGAGCGGCTACTGCTGAGCGTCAGCGGACGCCCGAGTTCAGATGGGCGCGCCGAGCGTCAGGCTGGCGGTTCGATCTTCAGCGCGCCGGTGTAGATCGCCATGCCGACGACGGCATCGACCTGGTGCGCGTCGAGGTCGTCGATTTCCTGCTGGGTCGTGATCCCACCGGCAGCCGTCACGCGCCGTGTCGTCGCGGCTCGGACGGCGAGGATGGCGTCGCGGTTTGTGCCGCCCATCAGTCCTTCCGCGTCGACGTGCGTATACAGGAACTCGCCGCAATAGGGCTCGAGCGCGCGGACGGCATCCACCGCGCTCAGCGGGAGCGCGGTCTTCCAGCCGTGGATGACGACTCGGCCGTCGCGGCTGTCGACGGCGGCAATGACGCGATCGGCGCCGACAGCGTCTGCCAGTGTCTTCGCGAACGCGACATCCGGCCGCCCTTCCTTGAAGAGCGCGGAGCCCGCGATGATCTGCTGGGCGCCTGCCGCGAGCACCTCCTGTGCGCGCGGAATTGTCCGGATGCCGCCGCCCACCCGGCACGACAACGCCGCCGCGATCTGCCCCACGAGGCCGAGGTTGTCGCCGAGGCCCATCGCCGCGTCGAGGTCGATGACCTGCACCTTGGGAAAACGCGCGAAGCGGCGCACCCAGCCGAAGACGTCGGCGTCGCTGATCGCGAGGCGCTCACCCTGCACGAGCTGGACGACGGCGCCGTTCTGGAGATCGATGGAAGGAATCAGCATTCGTGATCTTCGTCGCTTCGTGATTAGAGACGAACGGGAAGGCCGTGCTGACGCAAATGCTGTTTCAACGATCGCACGCTCGTCTCGGCATAGTGAAAGATCGAGGCCGCGAGCGCCGCGTCGGCGCCGCCGGTCGTGAAGACCTCCACGAAATGATCGAGTGTTCCGGCGCCGCCAGACGCGATGACTGGAATCGACACCGCGGCCGACACGGCCGTCGTCATGGGGCTGTCGAAGCCGGCTTTCGTCCCATCGCGATCGATCGACGTCAGCAGAATCTCGCCGGCGCCGTGCGCCTCGGCCGCCATGGCCCACTCGACGGCGTTGAGGCCCGTTGCCGATTGTCCGCTGCGCGAGTACACCTCGAAGCGCCCGCCGGCCGTATCCGCGCCTGCGTCCGCCGCGCGCTTTGCGTCGATCGCCACGATGACGGCCTGGCTGCCGTAGCGGCTCGCAAGCGTCGTGATCAGGGACGGCCGTTCGAGAGCGGCGGTGTTCAGACTGACCTTGTCCGCCCCGGCGTCGAACGCGATCGCCGCGTCGGCTTCCGTGCGGATGCCGCCGCCGACGGTCAGCGGAATGAACAGCTCACGCGCGACGGCGCGGATCGTCTCGGCGAGCGCGCGGCGTCCTTCGAGGGTCGCCGTGATGTCGAGAATCACGAGCTCGTCGATTCCTTCCTCGTTGTAGCGGCGAGCGAGCGCCGCCGGATCGCCGGCGGTGCGCAGCCCCTCGAAGTTGACGCCTTTGACGACGCGGCCGTTGCGTACGTCGAGGCAGGCGATGATGCGTTTAGATAGCACGAAGAGCGTTCCACCACGCGGGACACGGAGGACACGGAGGAAATAGCTGATCGTTCTCGTCCATGAAATTAATTCTGACCTCCGTGTCCCGCGTGTCCTCAGTGGTGGAGAGTTGATGCGGCGAAGAGTTAACCCGCGAGCTGTACGAAATTCCGCAGCATGCGGAGTCCCGCCTCGCCAGATTTCTCAGGGTGGAACTGCACACCCGCCACTTGTCCGCGCTGCACGATGGCCGCGAACGGCATCCCGTGGTCGGTGACCGCGACGGTGTCGCCGGTGATCGGTGCGGCGTAGCTGTGCGTGAAATAGACCTGTGTGCCGGCCGCCACGCCGTCGACAATGCTGGCTGCCGACCGCACGTCGAGCGCGTTCCATCCGACGTGCGGAATCTTGATGCGCTGGTGCGGCTCGCTCGTCGCGCCTGCATCCTTGGCGATGGTCTGCAGCCGGACGCACTGGCCGCCGAGCACGCCGAGGCCCGGCACATCCGGCGCCTCATCGCTGCCCTCGAAGAGCCACTGCATGCCCAGGCAGATGCCGAAGAGCGGCCGTCCTTCGCCAAGTCGCGCCAGAATCGCGTCGGTCCACGCGCCGTGCAGCACGCGGGTCGCGTCGAAGTGGCCGACGCCGGGCACGACGACCCCGGTGGCGCGCTCGAGGTCGTCGGGCGCGGCGGGCACGAAGACATCGGCGCCGATCGCCGCGAACGCCTTGCGCACCGACGTCAGGTTGCCGGCGCCGTAGTCGATCAGCGCGATCACAGCAGTCCTTTCGTCGACGGCAGCATCCTGGCGAGCTGTTTGTCCTTCGCGCACGCGACGCGCAGCGCGCGGGCGAACGCCTTGAACACCGCCTCGATCTGGTGGTGGCTCGACCGCCCGTACAGCACCTTCACGTGCACGTTGGCGCGCGCGCCGATCGCGAAGCCCTCGAAGAAGTCGTGGACCAGCTCTGTCTGCAGATCGCCCACGCGCGCGGCGCGAACGGGCACGTCGACGACCGCATGTGGACGTCCGCCGAGATCGATCGCGGCCACGGCGAGCGTCTCGTCCATCGGCATCACGAAGTAGCCGGCGCGATTGATGCCGCGCCTCGAGCCGAGCGCGGCCGATACCGCCTCGCCGAGCGCGATGCCGAGATCCTCGACGGTGTGATGCTGATCGACGTCGAGATCGCCGCTCGCGTCGATGGACAGGTCGAACACGCCGTGCCGCGCGACGAGCTCGAGCATGTGATCGAGGAACCGGATGCCGGTGCGCACGCGGTAGCGTCCGCGGCCGTCGAGGCGGAGGGTCAACGCAATCTGCGTCTCGCTCGTCCGCCGATCGATCACCGCGCGGCGCACAAGACCTCTTCCATCGCCGCGATGCACTGCCGCGTGTGCGAGACGATGCCGGCGCCGATTCGGATGCAGCCGCCGCAGCCGGGCTCCGTCGAGCGGTCGCGAATGTAGATGCCGCGTGCGCGCACGCCGCTGACGAGATCCGCGGCGCGATTGCCGGCATGGACCAGCACGAAATTCGAGCCGCTCCTCCAATAACGGAGTCCGAGCCGATCGCACGCTGCGTACATCAGCGCCTTCGACTCACTCACCTGGCTGACGTACTGCTGCAGGTAGGCGGTGTCGTCGAGCGCCGCCTGCACCGCCGCAACCGCGGCGATGTTGACGCTGTACACGGGAATGGCATGTCGGATCCGATCGAGCACCGCGGGAGCGCCGACCAGACAGCCGATTCGCAAACCGGCCAGGCCGTAGGCCTTCGAGAATGTGCGGCCGACGATCACATTCGGATGCGCCGCGAGCTCCGGCAGAAAGGTGACGCCGGAGAACTCCGCGTACGCCTCGTCGACGAAGACGATCGTCTCGCTCGGCACGCGCGCGGCGATTGTGCGAATGGCCTCGAGCGGCATCATCACGCCGGTCGGATTGTTCGGGTTCGTCAGGAACACGACGCGCGTGTTCGGTGTAATCGCACGCAGCACATCGTCGAGCGCGAATCGGAAGTCCGGCAGCGGCGCAATCTGCACGAGCGTGCCGCCGGCGACCGCTGTGTCGAAGCGATAGATCTCGAAGGCGGGCTCGGGCACGATCGCTTCCGGCGCCGGACCGTTCAGCGGGGGCCGCAGGTACGAGACCGCAAGAGCCATGATGCCCTCGTCCAGCCCGTTGGTGAGGGCGATGCGATCGTCCGCGACGCCGAAATGCCTCGCAATCCTGGCGGTTGCGGCGGCATAGGGCGGATAGAAACCGATCTCCTCCGGTCGCAGACGCGCGAGCGCCTCGAGCACTCTGGGCGAGCAGCCGCCGGTGTTCTCGTTCTGGTGCAGACGGAGCCCGTCGTAGAGCTCCGCCGGTTTCTGATACTGAGTCATTTCAAGCGAACCTCGATCGAATCCGCGTGCGCGGTGAGCCCCTCGGCGCGCGCAAGCGGCAGGATGGTCGGCGCCAGCCCCGCGAGTCCGGCCCGCGTGACGCGCTGCACCGACATGACGCGCACGAAATCGGCGGCGCTGAGACCGCCCCGAAAGCGCGCGGCCCCAGCGGTCGGCAGCACGTGATTGGATCCGATCGCGTAGTCGCCGGCCGCTTGCGCGCTGAACGGGCCGATGAATACCGATCCGGCGGTCAGCGGACGCTGTGTCAACGGCTCGCGATCGACGACGAGATGCTCCGGCGCGATGCGGTTGGCCAGCGTCATCGCCTCGTCCGCCGTGCTGGTGACGACGATGGCGCCGTGCGCGGCGAGGGCGCGACTGGCGACGTCGCCGCGGCCGCGCGTCGACACCGCTTCCGCCACACGCGTCGCCAGCGCCGCGTTCCACGTGATGAACACCGATCGCGCCTCGGGATCGTGCTCGGCTTGCGCGACGAGATCGGCGGCAATCCAGTCCGCCCGTCCGCCGCCGGCGACGATCACGATTTCGGTCGGTCCCGCGTAGAAGTCGATGGCGCAATCGGCGGCGACGATCGCCTTGGCGGTCGCAACGTAGCGGTTGCCGGGTCCGACGATTTTGTCGACGCGCGGCACGCTTGCCGTGCCGTATGCCAGCGCGGCGATGGCGTGCGCGCCGCCCATGCGGAAGACGCGTGAGACGCCGGCTTCGATCGCGGCCGCCATCACCGGCGGCTCGGGGCGCGGACAGACGACGATCACGTCGGGGACGCCCGCAACGCGCGCGGGCACGGCGGTCATCAGGAGCGACGACGGGAGCGGGAAGCGTCCGCCGGGGACGTAGCAGCCGACGCTCGCGATCGGCTCGACGCGCTGCTCGACCATGACGCCGGGGGCGATGGGCAGGTCGAAGTGCTTGGGCATCTGGCGCGCGGCGACGCGCGCGATGTTACGCGCGGCCGCACGCAGCGCGCGTCGCACGTCGGGCGTCGCCTGCGCGGCGAGGCGGCGGATCTCGTCGACCGGCACTTCGAGCGGCGGCGTCACATCGTCGAATCGGCGCGCGAAGCCTTCGAGCGCGGCGTCGCCGCCGACGCGCACGCGGTCGACGATGCCGCGGACACGCCGCTCGAAGGTACGATCCACGCCGGTGTCGTGGGCCACCAGGTCCGCGATCGCCCGCCGATTGCCCGCGTCGATGATCTTCATAAAAAGGGGACGGGAGTCATTTCATCCAACCGGCCTGCGCCGAGAATCCGTTCGGAGTTATTGGCATTGTGGGCCAAAAAAGGGGACAGGTCTCGGCCTTGGCAACGTCTTCTTCGAGGGTTCAGAAAAAGATTCCCGTCCCCTTTTTTCGGTCCGTTCACAGCACGATCTTGTTCAGCGGATACTCGACGATACCTTCAGCGCGCGCCGATTTGAGCCGTGGAATCAGATCGCGGACGGTGCGCTCCTCGATGATCGTGTTGACGGCGACCCACTGCTCGTCGCTCAGCGCCGAAATGGTCGGCCGCTGGAGCGCCGGGAGCAGACCGAGCACGCCGCCGAGATCGGCGCGGCGCACGTTCAGCATGATGCCCACCCGGCCCTGCGCCTCGATCGCCGCTTTCAGCAAGAGGGCGATGTTCTCGATCTTCGTTCGCTTCCAATCATCGGCGAGCGCGTCGCGATTGGCGACCAGCTGCGTGTTCGACTCCATCACGGTGTCGAGAATGCGCAGGCGGTTCGCCCGCAGCGACGATCCCGTCTCGGTCACCTCGACGATGGCATCGGCCAGGGTCGGCGGTTTGACCTCCGTCGCGCCCCACGAGAACTCGACGTTGACCGAGACGCCGTGCGCCGCGAAGTACGCGCGCGCCACGCGGACCAGCTCGGTCGCGACCGTCTTGCCGTCGAGATCCGCGGCCGATCGAATGGGCGAATCATCCGGCGCGGCGAGCACCCAACGCACCCGGCCAAAGCTCTGCTTCGCGTAGATCAGATCGGCCACGCTCGCGAGCACGCCGGTACGGCCGTCGCCGAGCTCGTGCTCCGCGATCCAGTCCTGCCCCGTGAGACCCGCGTCGAGGACGCCGTCCGAGACATATCGCGCCATCTCCTGCGCGCGGATCAGCATGCATTCGATCTCGGGATCATCGATCGCCGGAAAGTACGATCGCGAGCTGACGTAGATGTTGAATCCGGCGCGCGTGAAGAGCTGAATCGTCGCCTCTTGCAGCGAGCCTTTCGGAATGCCGAGCTTCAGTGTCATGATCGATCGGGCTCTTTGTGGTGATCCAGCGTGCGGAAGAAGCACGTGCGCTCGCCGGTATGACACACGTTTCCGTCGCCGTGTCGCTTCACTCTGAGCAGAACGGTGTCTTCGTCGCAGTCGACGCGCGCGTCGACGACTTCGAGCGTGTTGCCGGACGTTTCGCCTTTCTTCCACAGCGCCTGCCGCGTGCGGCTGAAAAACGTCGCGTACCCGGTGCGCTGCGTCTCCGCCAGCGCGACCTCGTTCATGAAGCCGACCATCAGGACTTCGTGGGTGTCCGCGTCCTGAATCACGGCGGGAATCAATCCGTCGAGTTTTGAAAAGTCCATAAAAAACAAAAACCCCGCCGGGCGGGGCGGGGTTGCTGGTCGTTTCGGGTTCCTGGGTCAGACCCTAGATCGCGTGCAACTCCGCCGCGCCGCAGAGGCGGTGGCCATGGTGATGCACGTGATGGTGGCGACGGAACATCTGCTGAAGAGCCTACCTGTACGCGTTCGCCCGTGTCAACGCGCCGGCCGCGCCTCCCGCGCGATCATCACTTCGGTGGACTTGATGATCGCGAGCGCTTCGTCGCCCCGCCGCAGCTTCAGCTCTTCGATCGCGTCGCGCGTGATGACGGCCGTGAGCGTCTGATCGCCGATGCGCAGCCGTACCTGCGCCAGCAGCCCTTCGACGCGCACTTCGTCCACGTAGCCGCGCAGCTGATTGCGTCCGCTGAGCGCGACAATCACGCCCGGCTGGCGCCGGCTCGGCGCGCGCCGGCTCGCGGTGGACGGCGCGAGCAGCCGATCGACCTCGGCCTCGGCAATCCGATGATGGCCGCCGCTGGTCGTCCGCGTGCGGACGCGCCCCTGGTAAATCCACTGCTTGAGCGTCGAGTAGCTGACACCGAGCCGCTCGGCCGCGGCCCTGGCGGTGATCATCGGCATATGACTGAAACCGAATGAACGAATCGACTGTAATCATATTAAAATGTGCCGTCATTGTGAAGGTCTTCAGGATTCCGCCAATCGCCGCCGCTCTCGCCGTTGTTGCGGCGTGCGTCGCATGCGGCCGGACCTCGCCGCCCCGGCGGGAGGTTCGCGTGGCCGCCGCCGCCGACCTCCGGTTCGCGCTCGACGAGCTCACCGGCGCGTTTCGACGCGCGCACCCGGATCTCGCCGTGTCGGTCGCGTACGGATCGTCCGGCAATCTCTACTCGCAGCTGCTGAGCGGCGCGCCATTCGACGTGTTCCTCTCCGCCGACGTCGTCTACCCTCGTCAGCTCGCCGCCCGTGATCTCACGGTGCCCGACAGCGAGTTCAGCTACGCCACGGGACAGCTCGTCGTCTGGGTGCCTGCGACGTCTGGCCTCGACGTGGAGCATCTCGGCCTGCGCGCGCTCGCCGACGGATCGGCAAAGCACGTGGCCATTGCCAATCCCGCACACGCGCCATATGGCCGCGCGGCGGAGGCCGCCCTGCGCTCCGCCGGTGTGTATGACGACGTGAGACCGAAGCTCGTGCTCGGCGAGAGCGTCTCGCAGGCGCTGCAATTCGTGCAGAGCGGCGCCGCCGATGCAGGCGTGGTGGCGCTCTCGCTGGCCGTGTCGCCGACGGCCGGACAGGGCCGCTATGCCGCCGTGCCGCTCGATCTCTACCCGCGGATCGATCAGAGCGGCGTCGTGCTGCGCGCCGCCGCCGATCGCGACGCCGCCATGACGTTTCGCGCCTTCATGCTCGGCGGGTCCGCCCGCGCGGTGCTGAAGCGCTTCGGATTCACTGTGCCAGCGGCCTGAAGATGGATTGGACCGCCATCGGCGTGAGCGTGCGGCTGTCTGTGGCGACGATGGCGATCCTGTTGCTGATCGGGATTCCGATCGCGCACTGGACGGCGTTCTCCCGGTGGCGATTCAAGTTCCTCGTCGAGGCGATCGTGGCGCTGCCGCTCGTCCTGCCGCCGACGGTGCTCGGGTTCTACATTCTGGTCACGATTGGATCGCAGAGCCCGGTGGGCCGCGTGTACACGCGCCTCACGGGCGGCGGACTGCCGTTCACGTTCCAGGGCCTGCTGATCGCGTCGGTGATCTACAGCCTGCCGTTTGCCGTGCAGCCGTTCAGCGCGGCCTTCGCCTCCGTGGACCAGCGATTGATCGAGGCGTCGTGGTCGCTCGGCGTGTCGCGCGGCGCGACCTTTCGCCGCGTCGTGCTGCCGCTCTCGATCCGCGGCATCGTCACCGGGATGGTCCTCAGCTTCGCGCACACGCTTGGAGAGTTCGGCGTCGTGCTGATGGTCGGCGGCAACCTGCCTGGCGCGACGCGTACGGTGTCGATCGCGATCTTCGACAGCGTGCAGGCGCTCGACTACACGGCCGCGTCGCACACGTCGCTGCTGCTGCTGATCGTGTCGTTCGCGATTCTGTCGGTGACGTACGCGCTTCAGAAATCGGTGTGGGCCGCATGGCCGACACGCTGAGCGTCGACGTCGAACGTCGCTTCACAAGCGGCGTCATCATCTCCGCCGCGTTCGATGTCGAGCCGCGCGCCGGCGCGGTGATCGTGCTCTTCGGGCCCTCGGGCGCGGGCAAGTCCACAATCGTGCGCGCGATTGCGGGCCTCATTCATCCGGACCGCGGACGCGTTCGGCTGGGCGACGATGTGTGGTGCGACGTGGAGAGCGGACGCAGCGTCAATCCACAGCAGCGACGGATCGGCTACGTGAGCCAGGACCCCGCGCTGTTTCCGCATCTGACGGTGTCCGCCAATATCGAGTACGGCATCGCGCATCTGTCCCGCTCGGCACGACGGGAGCAGACCGACGCGCTCATCGAGGCGCTCGGACTCGACTCGCTTCGCGATCGGTATCCGCGCCAATTATCCGGCGGCGAGGCGCAGCGCGTGGCGCTGGCGCGCGCGGTCGCCCCGGCGCCGCGGCTGCTGCTGCTCGACGAGCCGTTCGCTGCGCTCGACGCCCCGACGCGCGCGCTGCTGCGGCGTCAACTGCGCGCCGTGATCGAGCGGCTGCAGATCCCGGCGCTGCTGGTCACGCACGATCGCGCCGAGGCGATTGCCGTCGGCGACCAGATGGTGGTGATCGCGGAGGGCCAGGTGCGGCAGGTCGGCTGCGTGCAGGACGTCTTCCAACATCCCGCGGATCACGTGGTGGCGCGCTCGGTTGGCGTCGAATCGGTGCTGCCGGCGGT
>Ga0068855_100003976_pt1 | contig 18055 bp, 14 predicted proteins | sample KBSCornC52_FD_66592 | JGI IMG/M metagenome (GOLD analysis project Ga0068855, IMG submission 66592) | Corn rhizosphere microbial communities from Kellogg Biological Station, Michigan, USA - KBS Corn C5-2 | ecosystem: Host-associated > Plants > Roots > Rhizosphere > Soil ...
CTGAAGACGCTGCTCGAAACCGGCGAGCCGCTGTTCGCGTCCGCCTGAACACGCACGGCTGTGCGGCGTCCGAGGCGAACCCGGACGTCGCACAGCCACTTGTTGCGCTGCTCGTTCAGCTGAACGCCTCGCGGATCGCCGCGCGCCCGGTAGCCGACAACTCTGCGTACGAGTACGTACCCTTGTCTCGCAACTCCAACGCCGCGTTGACGAGCGCGCCCGCAGCGGCGAAAGCGAACGCACCCCCGACCGAAAGCCGTGCCACACCGGCGTCTGCGAGTTCTGCGACCGGCGGCGTCGACGCCATCGCCAGCACGTTAACCGGACGATCGACCGAACTCACCAGGCTGCGGATCTGCGAGAGCTCCGTTATCCCCGGCGCGTAGAGGACGTCCGCTCCCGCTTCCTGATAGGCCTGCAACCTCATGATCGTGTCGGCCAGGTCGTCACGATCGTGCAAGTGGTTCTCGGCGCGCGCGGTCAGAACGATCCGCTGCTGGCCGTGCGCCGCTTCGGCGGCCGCGCGCACTCGCTCGACCGCCTCCTCGTGCGGATAGATGCGCCTGCCATCCCAGTCTTCGATCGAACAACCGGCCAGGCCGATGCTCGACGCCGCCTGCACGGTCGCCGCGACCCCGTCCGGGTCGTCGGCGAAGCAGTTCTCGAGATCTGCCGAGACGGGCACGCTGACCGCTTCGACGATCGCTGCAGCGTGCGCGAGCGCCTGATCGCGGGTGAGCGACCCGTCCAGCTGGCCGCGTGCCATCGCCGAACCGCTGCTCGTCGTCGCGAGTGCCTCGAACCCGAGCCACACCAGCAGTCGCGCCGAGCCGGCGTCCCACGGATTGGGGATCAACAGTGGCTTCCCCGGCACGTGCAGGGCGAGAAAGGCCTCAGCGGTATGGGTGTCAGAACCGCCTTGGCTTGGCTGCATAGAGGTCATAGCGCGAGCGTACGTCCGGCCTCGGACGGTGCGGCAACCCTCGTTAGCCGGCGCGTGGCAGGCGCAACGTCGCACGCAGCCCACCGAGCGGGCTTTCGGTGAGGACGACGTCGCCGGCATGCGCACGAGCGATGTCGCGCGCGATTGCGAGACCGAGGCCGGCGCCGCCACGATCGCGGCTGCGATCGGCGTCCAATCGAACCCATCGTTCGAGAGCTCGCTCGCGGTCAGCGACTGGAATTCCCGGCCCGTCGTCGTCCACATGCAGTGCGACGTGAGTGTCGTTCGCTTCGATACAAACCGCGACGCGTGACTGCGCGTACCGGCTCGCATTCGCTATCAGGTTCTCGATCACGCGATGCAAGCTCTTGGCGTCACCTATCACGCATGCATGGGGTCCAGTGTCGACGAGCACTGCCCGGTCGCCGAGTTGTGACGGCGCGACGAGCGTTGCGACGTCGATGCGTTCGCGCGGCGGTCCCACCGCACCGCTGTCGAGTCGGGCCAACAACAGCAGGTCGTCAGCAACACGGCCAAGCCGTTCGACGTCGTGCAGCGCCGACCGCACGACGGCCGGCCACTCGTGCGGCTGCGTCGGCACTTCGAGCGCCACCTCGAGTTGCGTTCGCACCGACGCAACCGGCGAGCGAAGCTCGTGCGCGGCATCGGCGATGAAAGAGCGTTGCTGTGCCGATGAGCCGTGCAGCCGCGCAAGCATCCGGTTCAGTGTCATCGCGAGCCGCCGCAATTCGTCGCCACTCGAGGGAACCTCGAGTCTCGGTGGATCGGCGCCCGCGAAGTCGCGCGCTTCGACGGCGTCCGCCTCGGCGCGCAACCGATCGACGGGGTGCAGAGCAGCACCGATTGCGACCCACGTCGCGGCAGCGGCGGCCAACACGAGGATCGGCAAGGCGATGACCAGCACGTGACCCAGTGCGTTCAATGTCGTCGTAACGTCGGTCAATGGCGCTGCTGCGACGACGTACCCGCGAGCGCCGGAGACTGTGGCCGGAACCACGACAATCCGGAGCGAGGCCGGCCCTACCGCGCTGCTGTGTGCCGTGAACGCATGCCCAGCCTTGGTAGTCACCCTGGAAAGAGGGAGCATCGGCAACACATTGCTGGTCGAAGCCGTTGCTGCGACAACCGCCCCGGTCGCGTCGAGCACCTGCGCGAACCCCAGCCCCGAGGCCGGCGCCGGCAGCGGTTGTGGCAGCGAGTCCGACGCCGCGAGCGCCGTGACGGTGGCAGCTTCGACGCGGATCGAGCGGTCGACGTCCGCCACCCTGCTGCGCACAAAAAGTGCTGACAGGACGGCGATCCCGACGGCAAGGCCGACGGCGAGCACGAGCGTCGCGGCGGCCGTCACCCGAAGCCGCAGCGACCGCGACCGCCACCAGCGAATCGGCGAGCTGGTCACGACGGGTGCAGTCGGTAGCCCGAACCGCGCACGGTCTGCAAGATTTCGCGGCCGAGCTTGCGGCGCAGGTAGCCCGCGTAGACCTCGACGGCGTTCACGTCGGTGTCGCTGTTCGGCCACACGTGAGCCAGCAACTCCTCCTTCGTGACGATGCGGTCGACGTTGCGCATCAGGTATTCGAGCATGGCCAGCTCGCGCGCCGTCAGGTCAATCGGAGCGCCCGCGCTCGTGAGCGTGCGGGTGGCCGGGTCGAGCCGCAGCCGCCCGGCTTCGACGACCGATGGGCGAGGCCGTGCACCGCGTCGAACGAGTGCCCGCACGTGGGCTAGAAACACCACGAACGAGAACGGCTTGGTGACGTAGTCGTCGGCCCCAAGATCGAGCCCGTCTGCCTGGTCGTACTCGCCGTCCTTCGCGGACGCAATCAGGATCGGCGTCCAGATGCCCTGGGCGCGCAGTCGGCGGGTCACCTCGTAGCCCGAGAGTGTCGGCAGCATGATGTCGAGCACGATCACGTCGTACGCGCGCTCAGTCGCGAGCTCGAGAGCGGCAGCACCGTCACCCGTCGTGTCGACCACGAAACCAGCGTGGCTCAGACCACGCTCTAGCGCGGCGGCGAGCCGTGACTCGTCCTCTGCGACGAGTACGCGCATCTGGTGGCCTCCCGCGATCCATCCTGAAGCATCCGCACCGACGCGACTGCGCGTCAGTTGCGGTTGTAGCACGGACAACCTGTGAGCGACCTGTGTGCGGACCACCGCCGAGGCGACAATCGAGCTCGCACCGCCGATAGTGGCGTCATGATTGGCTCATCTCGATCTTCGCGCCTTACCCGTTGGCTGCTCCCGGCAGGCGTCGCCGCCGCCGTCGCGGTTGCCTCGTTCGCCTCCACCGTCGTCGCGCGGGCCAGCGGGACGCCGAAGCTGGCGCCGGCGACCGCCGCGCAGCTGCTCGCCGCCGTCCACAACGCGCATCCCGCCGGAATGTCGGGCACGATCGTCGAGACCGCGAAGTTGGGGCTGCCGTCGCTGCCCGACATCGGGCCGGCTGGCGGCGGCTCCGGGCTCTCGGTGGAGAACTTGATCACCGGGTCGCACACGATTCGGGTCTGGTACGCCGGGCCGACGAAGCAGCGCATCGCCCTTCTCGGCCAGCTTTCCGAGAGCGACATCATCCACAACGGCACCGACTTGTACATCTACCAATCAGACGGCCGGACCGTGACACACGACAAGGTGCCTGCGTCGACCGACGTCGCGAGCGGGTCGCCGACCCTGCCCGGTATGTCAACGAGCCCGGCGAAGACGCCACAACAGCTTGCGCAACAGGCACTTTCGGCGATCGACCCGACGACGACCGTGACCGTCGACGACAACGTGCGGGTGGCCGGGCGCTCCGCCTACCAGCTCGTCCTCGAACCGAAGGACACGCGATCGCTCATCGGCAGCGTGCGAATCGCAGTCGACTCGGCGACGTCCGTGCCGTTGCGCGTGCAGATCTTCGCTCGCGGCGCGTCATCGCCAGCGCTGCAGATCGGCTTCACCGACGTCAGCTTCAACGTGCCGAGCGACTCCGTATTCGAGTTCACGCCGCCCCCGGGATCGACCACCCCTGCGGCGGGCGCGGGCGGACCCAAGGTCGCCGGGCCGCACCTGACCACGCACAAGGAGGGCACCTTCCGGGGCGGCCCCGGCGATGCCACCTCCACGTCGTCCGGCAAACCAACGGTGTTGGGCAAGGGCTGGACCGCGGTGGTCAAGCTGCCGAGCAGCGCGCTGGACGGCACGAACCTCGGCGGTAGCCCCGACGGCCGTGGCTCGGCGCTCGGAATCTTGAACCAGATCTCGACGCCCGTCACAGGCGGTCACATCGTGAACAGCGCCCTCGCAACGATCTTCATCGCGGACGACGGGACGGTGTACGTCGGCGCGGTCGACCAGGCCGCTCTGATGCAGGTCGCATCGACGGGACACGGCCTGTGACCGCGCTCGCGGCCGTCACTGACGAGACGGCGGACGCTGCGACGACGTACGCGATCCGAACCGTCGGGCTGACCCGGCGATTCGGCAGCCACGTGGCCGTGAACGAGGTCGGCCTGCAGGTACCCCGCGGCGCGATCTACGGCTTCCTCGGGCCGAACGGCTCTGGGAAGACCACCACGATCCGTTTGCTGCTCGGCCTGATGACGGCACATGCCGGGTCGATCGAGCTGCTCGGCGTACCGATGCCGTCGGGCGCCGGGCAGGTGCTCGCGCGCGTCGGCACGCTGATCGAGGGGCCCGCCTTTCACCCGTATTTGACGGGCACCCAAAACCTGCGGCGGCTCGATGCGTTCGATCCGACGACCGACCCGCGCACGTCTTCACGACGCATCGCTCATGCGATCGAGCGGGTCGGGCTCACCAGCGCGGCCGCAAAGAACTATCGCCGCTACTCGCTTGGTATGAAGCAGCGGCTCGGACTCGCGGCCGCGTTGTTGCGGCCGCGCGACGTCCTCGTTCTCGACGAGCCGACCAACGGACTCGACCCGCAAGGCACCCGAGAAGTTCGCACGCTGGTGCGTGAACTGGCCGCCGATGGCACGACCGTGCTGGTTTCGAGCCACCTGCTCGCGGAGATCGAGCAGGTGGCTACGCACGTCGGCATCATGAGCGCCGGCCGCCTGTTGCGGCAGGGCGAGCTGTCGGACGTACTCGGTGCGGCTGCGTCGCGCGTACGAATCGACACGCCGGACGTCGCGGGTGCGAGCCGGTTGCTCGCCGAAATCGGCTGCCGCGTCGAGGAAACCGCGCCCGACCACCTCGTCGCCGCGATGGACGGGCGGCCGCCCGAACGCATCAACGAACATCTTGTGCGAGGTGGTATCGCCGTGCGCGGATTGCGGGTCGAACGCGCTGGCCTCGAGGACTTTTTCGTCGAACTCACCGGGGAGGGCTTCGATGTCGTCCGCTGACCTGGCCCTCGGCCATTCCAGCCGGCCCGAAGCAGTCGGGCGGCCGCTGCACTATCGCGGCACGCTCGCGCGACAATACGTGAACGAGCTCGCGCTGGTGTTCCGGCGCAAGCGCAACATCGCGATGCTGCTCATTCTGGCTGTCGTGCCGATCCTCATCGGGACGGCGGTAAAGCTGTCGTCGCCGCGGCCGGGGCAGGGCCCGCCGCTGATCGGGCAGCTCACCGACAACGGGCTGTTCCTCGCCTTCGCCGCGCTCACCATCTGCCTGCCGGTCTTCTTGCCGCTGGCTGTGGCGGTTGTCGCGGGTGATTCCATCGCCGGCGAGGCCAACATCGGCACGCTGCGGTACCTGCTTACCGTTCCCGTGTCACGCACCCGCATGCTCATCGTGAAATCGCTGGGTGCATTGACCTACGCGCTGGCCTGCATCCTCCTCGTCACGGTTGTCGGAATGGTTTTCGGTGTGGCGATTTTCGGGTCCCACGGCGTCACGTTGCTGTCGGGTGACACGGTCTCGTTCGGGAACGGGCTCGCCCGTGCCGCGGGCGTCGCGGCCTACGTTTTCGTCGATCTGCTTGGGCTTGCCGCGATCGCACTGTTCTTCTCGACCCTCACCGAGGTGCCGGTCGGCGCGATGGCGGCCACGGTCGTGGTGGCCATCATCTTCGCGGTGCTCGACTCCGTTCCGCAGCTGGGCGGGTTTCGCTCGCTGCTACTCACCCACCACTGGCTCGACTACGACGAGCTCCTACGTTCGACGATCTCCGCCCGCACGCTCTTGCATGGCATGTTCGTGCCCGCCTGCTACGCGGCCATCTTCGGCACCCTGGCCTGGGCGCGCACCAGCAACGCCGATGTCACAGCCTGAGTGGAGCGAATGTAGTCAGTTGATCAGCCGGGCTTGCGGCGTGTCGGCTGGCCGCGACCGGACCTAGGTCAGCATCGTGGTGCGGGTGCGTCGTGACCCGCTCGGACCGCAGTTCGGCTGGCTGTGGGCGGCGTTCGCGGTCAGCACGTTCGGCACCTGGCTCGCGTTCGACGCGTTCTCGATGGTCGCCATCCTGGCGTTGCACGCGCGGCCATTGGAGGTGTCGCTGCTCGCCGCGGCCGGCCTGGCCGTCGGCGCCGTCGTTGCGGTGCCGCTCGGGCCATGGGTAGAGCAGCGCCGCAAGCGGCGCGTCATGATCATGATGGACGCCGTGCGTTTCGTCGCACTGGCGAGCATCCCGATCGCTTACGCAGCAGGCCGACTGACCTTCGCCCACTTGGTAGGCGTGGCAGTCGTCGTCGGTGCCGCCGACATCTGCTTTCGTGCAGCGAGCGGGAGCTGCCTGAAATCTCTGGTCGCGCCCGAACAACTGTTGACCGCGAACGCCCGGTTCGAATCGACAACCTGGACGGCGACGATGATCGGGCCACCGGTCGGTGGTGCGCTGATCAGCTCCTTCGGCCCGGTGACCACCGTCATCGCCGACGCCGTGAGCTACCTGCTATCGGCACTCGGAATTCGGGCGATCCCGGGCCGCGAACCATCGCCGTCAGCCATGGTTCCCGGACGACGACGCCGCGGCGAAATCCTCGAAGGCTGGCGTTACATCCTCGGGCACCAGCCGCTGCGAAGGCTGCTCGCGAACGCGGTCCTGTTCAACGGGTTGCTGATGGCGACCGCCCCGCTGATCGCGGTGTTGATGCTCAGCCGGCTCGGCATCGCGCCGTGGCAGTACGGGTTGGCCTTCGCCGCACCGTGTGTCGGCGGCCTGGTCGGCTCGCGACTGGCGCGGCGATTTGCCACGCGCCTCGGCACCCACAAAGTGCTGCGGCAAGCCGGAACGCTGCGCGCCGGGTGGCCGGCAGCGCTCGCCTTCATCCCGAGCGGTACGGCCGGCGTCGTATACGTCGCGGTCGTACAACTCGGGCTCATCACCACCTGCGCGGTGTTCAACCCGGTGTTCGCGACTTACCGGCTCGAACAAACTCCCGTCGATCGCGTCGCGCGCACCCTTGCTGCGTGGACCGTCAGCACCAAGACGAGCGTCGCGGCGCTCACCGCGTTGTGGGGCGTGCTGGCCAACTTCGTTGGGCTGCGAGTCGCTATCGGCGTCGCCGGCGCGATCCTCCTGGCGACCCCGCTGTTGTTGCCGAGACGCGGGCACCTAGAGGCCGGCGCGCACCACGCCACCGTGCACCCGCACCCCGTGGCCGCGGCGCACGAGCGCCTCGATGTCACGTCGCGCAGTGGCGGCCGAGATGTGGAACTCCCGCTGCAGATCCTGGCAGCTAACCGCCCCGGCACTTCGCAGCAGCATGAGAGCGCGACGGCGACGAACAGCCGGTAGCGGCGTGGTCTGCGTCGCAATGGTTGTCATCAGCACCTCCCGATGTCAGATCTGCGGTGCCGGCTGGGGCGCGTCGGTCGGCTCGACGACCGACGGCACCTCGCCGTCCCACCGCAACGGTTCAAGCCAAAGCTGCCGGCCGGGCTCGAGCGAGCCGACGGCGTCGGGCGCCCACGCATGGAAGAGCAGCCACCATTCGCCGTCCGGCGTCTCGATGACGTAACAGTGGCCGGGCCCGATCGCAACGGACGTCGAGTGAACCAGCGGCTGGTCGGACTTGTCAGTGCAGGGACCGAGCGGCGTGTCGCACACCGCGTATCCCATGGCGTAGCGCTCGTCGGCATACGAGTTCGCCGAATAGAACAGGTAGTACTTGCCGTCGTGAAAAACCATCTCGGGCGCTTCGACCAGGTTGCCTTGCCAGCCCTTGGTGTTGCTCATCAGCCGCCGGGGCACACCGATGAGCGTTTTACCATCAGCCCCGAGTTCTTGCGCCCACAGATTCACGGGCGCGCCGCAGCAGTTTCCGTCGTTCTTCCAGATGAGATAAAGCTTGCCGTCATTGTCGCGGAACGGATTGGGGTCGATCGAGCCCCCGATCGACTCCTGGCAGACGAGCGGCGCAGTGCTGTCGTCGTGGTAAGGGCCGCCCGGCACCGACGACACCGCGTGCCCGATGCACTGCACTCCCTGCTTGTCGGCGCGCGCCACGTAGTACATGTGAAACTCGTCACCGATCTGTATTACCTCGGGCGCCCAGGTGTTGCCGGCCGTTGCCCAGCTGCCGAGCTCGGGCAGCGCGTCGGGCCCCGGCGTCCAGTGCACGAGGTCACGCGACGTCAACGTCTGGATGTTCGAGCTTCCGCCCTGGGTGCCGAACGCGTGGTAGGTGTCGCCCACCCTGATGACGCCGGGATCGGGAAAGTCCGCATCGTAAACCGGGTTTCGATACATAGCGGACGACGACGCAGCAGGCGACTTCACGGCACCCGCCGACCCACCCGACGAACTACACGCACTCACGACGACCACGCTGATGCATACCGTTGCAGCAAAATACCGGCGATGATGACTCCTCATCCCTTCAGACCGCTTCGAGCAACGCTTTGGATCACGTGCCGCTGCGCCAAAACGAATATGACCAGCACCGGCACGCTCGCGATGACCGCACCGGCCATCACCAGCGGATAGTTGATGTTCGCCGCATCTTGGAGGCTCGCAAGGCCCGCGGGCAGCGTCAAGTGCTGAGGGTTGAACAACACATACACCGGCCACACGAAGTCGTTCCAGTTCGTCAAATATGCGAGGACCGCGAGCGTCGCGAGGGCCGGTTTCGCGAGTGGAAGCACGACCCGGGTGAAGATCTGCCAGTGATTGGCGCCGTCCAGTACCGCCGCTTCCTCCAACTCCATCGGCAACGACAAGTAGAACTGCCGCATGAAGAACACGCCGAACGCGTTTCCGACGCCGGGAACGATGACCGACCAGAGCGAGTCGAGCCAGCCGAACTGGTTGACGATCAGGAAGTTCGGGATGAGGAACACGAACGACGGCACGAACAGCGTTCCTACGACGAGCCCGAAGACGAGCCGGCGACCGGCGAACTCCATGCGGGCAAGCGCATACGCCGCAGCAGACGATGTGGCGACGATGAGCACCGACTGCGCGGTGGCTGCGATCAGACTGTTGATGAACCATCGAATGACCGGAGTCTCCGCTGTCGTCGACATCAGCGGCTTGTATTCCTCCGAAGTGAACGGCCGCGGTAGCCAACTGAGCGGCAACCGGATCGCGTCGAACTTCGTCTTGAACGACGTCAGGAACATCCAGACCAGCGGCGCTACGAAGATGACCGTGAGCACGAGCAATACCAGGTAGAACGGCGCGCGGTGGGCCAGTTTCGACCAGTTGCGGCGCCTCGGCGCGACCGCATCGCGCGACGGCCTCGTGTCGAGGGCGGTACCGGCCGACATCAGTACCGCTCCTTTTGCCGGAAGAATCGGAAGTTCATCACGCTGATGATCAGCAGCACGATTGCCAGGATGTAGCTCATCGCGGCTGCAATGCCTTGCCGGAACTGGCGCAAGCCCGTCTCGGCGATGTACATGATCGCGGTTCGCGTGCTGTGACCGGGCCCGCCCTGGGTGACGAGGTACGACTGGCCGAACATGTTCGCCGACGCGAGAACGGTCACGGTGACGACGAATAGCATCACGGGGCGCAACCCGGGAACGGTGACGCTCATGAAGGTGCGCCACTTGCCTGCGCCGTCTAACTCTGCTGCTTCGTAGAGATCGCGCGGGATGTCCTGCAATCCCGCGAGGTAGATGATTGCGTTGAAGCCGAGCGTCCACCACACCGTCATCCCGACCAGGGAGATCCACGTCCACGGCAGGGCCGTCGTCCACGGAATGTCGTGGCTGATGCCGAGTTTGTCGAGGTAGTAGTTCACCAACCCGACGTTCGGGTCGAGGATGTAGCGGAACAGCAAACCAACCACTGCGACGCCGAGCACGTACGGCGCGAAGAAGACTGCTCTGAAGAAGGTGCGGCCGGGGAAAACCCGGTTAAGCAACAACGCGACGCCGAGCGGGCAGACCACGAGGAAGGGCACCGACGCGGCAGTAAAGATGCCGGTCGCGATCATGCTGTTCCAGAAGTCACCGCTGTCGCGCGAGCCCGGCGTGAAGAGCTGAACGTAGTTGTGCAAGCCGGTCCACGGCTTGTGTGGCAGCAGGTAGTCGTAGTCGTGCAGGCTGATCCAGATGCCGTACAGCGCCGGCAGCAGGATGAAGATGCCGAAGAAGACGAGGTACGGCGCCATGAACAAATAGGGCGTCGCCCGTGCATTGCGGCGCACCGGTCCGGCGCGGCGGGCCACGGCCACGCCACGCCGGACGACAATCCGCTCCGACACTGTCATCAAGCTCAGCCGTACTTCTTCGCGTTGTCCTGCATGATCTTCGTGGCTTGCGAGGCGCTCGACTTCAGCACCGACGCCACGTCGGACTTGAGAAGCACTGCCTGGTTGACCGCATCGTAGAACTTGGCGAGGGCGTCACCGATACCCGCGACGGACGCCGGGAAGTGCACCTCGGCCAGATCTTGCGCGATGGTGGCCTCCGGCTGCAGTTGCTGGAATTCGGCGCTGTCGCGAACCGACTTCTCTGCCGGAATCTTGCCACTCTTCGCCCACTCGAGCGAGTGCTCGCCGAGCCAGCTGATGAAGAACTTCGCAGCGTTCTGCTTGTCCTTGTCGGCGTGCAGTTGCCGCGGGACGACGAACTGGTGAGAGTTGCCCCACGCGCCGCCTTGCGAACCGAGGTGCGGGATCGCCATCGCGCCCCATTGCATGCCCGGCGTCGACGCGAGGTCGTTGATCTGCCAGATGCCGTTCCAGTTGAAGGCGTTCTTGTTGTTCTTGAACGCCACGTAGTCGGCGTCCTGACCGACGTTCTTCGGGCTGTAGCCCTTCTTGACGAGGTCGACACACCAGGTGATGGCCTGCACCGCCTGGTCGGAGTCCCACGTGGCCTTGGTGAACTGCGAGTCGAATACGTCGCCGCCGTACTGCCAGATCAGCGACTGCGCGGTGAAACCGCCGGTGAACTGGAATGGGCTCATCCAGTGCCCCTGAACGCCCTTGCCCTTGAGGGTGTCGAGCGCCGCCATGTAGTCGTTCATGTTCGTCGGCGGCTTGTTCGGGTCGAGGCCCGCGTCGGAGAGCACCTTCTTGTTGTAGTAGTACACAAGCGGGTGGACGTCGAGCGGGATGCCGAAGCGCTTTCCCTTGTACAGGCCGCCCTGCCAGACGGCGGGCGCGAAGCTGTCGGCACTCAGGCCGAGCGCCTGTGCTACGTCGTCGATCGGCACGATGACGTTTTGCGCAGCCTGGGTCGGGATGTCGTCGATGTGCATCGCAGCGACGTCCGGCCCCGAGCCACTCGTCACGGCAGCCGGCAGTTTCTGGAAGAAGTCGGCCCACTGGTAGACGTTCATCTTCACGTTGATCTTCGGATTCGCGGAGTTGAACTGGTCGACGACCTTCTTGATGAAAGGCTCGTCACCGCCGGTGAATCCGTTCCAGAACGCCAGCGTGACGGACGGTCCGTCGTAGGTCAGCCCACTGGCGGACGCCGACGCCGCACCCGACTGCGATGCGACCGCCGATGCCGAGCCGGTGGCGGACGACGTGGCCTGAGCCGAAAGGCTCGAGCCGGCCTTGCTCTTGCTCCCCGAACTGCATGCGCCGAGCAGTAGGGCTGCTCCCCCAGCCCCGGTCAGCGTCAGAAACCGCCGCCGGGACAGGTTCGAGGAAAACGGGTCAGACATGCTGGCTCCTTTTCGATTTCTCCCCGCGGCCGGCGAGGCAGCGGGTCACTGGTGGGCCTCTGGCCGGAGTGCCAGCGCGGTCCACGAGATGGCTGGGGCGGTGAACTTGAGGTGATCGCCATCGACGGCGACGCCCTCCTGTGCGTGTGACACCACGCGGTCGGGCGCCTCGGCCCGGTTACGCGCGGTCGGATCGTTGTCGTGAATTAGTTGGTGTTCCGTGACCTGCAATCCGGGCAGGCCACGCAGGTCGATGTCGACCTCGATGGGATCGGTCGTGGAGCGGTTGACGATGAACAGCGAGAGGCTCCCGGTGCTCTCGTCGTACGAGGCAGCGGCGGTAATGGAATCGACCGCGCCGTACGCCGCCGTGCCATGCTCCGGCGAGCGCAGCGATACCTGCAGCGCCTTCCCGCGAGCGAGCCGCGCGGCCTGCGCGAACGGATGGAAGATGCTTTGCCGCCACGCCGGGCCGCCCGGCTCGGTGCGGATCGGCGCGATGACGTTGACCAGTTGCGCCTGACAGGCGATCGCAACCCGGTCGGCATGGTTGAGCAGCGTGACGAGGTAGCCGCCGAAGGCGACGGCGTCCGACACTGTGTAGTCGTCTTCGATCAGCCGTGGTGCATCGTCCCACGACTGGTTGTGTGCACCCTCGAAACGGCTTTCGTACCAGATGTTCCACTCGTCGAAGGACAGTCGCATCGTCTTGCGTGATCGGCGCTTGGCGCGAACGTGGTCGCAGGTTGCGATCACGTCCTTGATGAAGCCGTCCATGTCGACCGACGTGGCAAGAAAGCTGGCCAGATCGTTGTCGTGCTGCTCGTAGTAGGCGTGCAGCGAGATGTAGTCGACGTAGTCGTAGGTTTCGTCGAGAACAGTGGCTTCCCACGAGCCGAACGTCGGCATCTGCCGGTTGGAGCTGCCACAAGCGACGAGCTCGATGCGAGGATCGACGAGCCGCATCGCCTTCGCTGTTTCTGCGGCAAGCCGGCCATACTCCTGCGCATTCTTGTGGCCGATCTGCCACGGGCCGTCCATCTCGTTGCCCAAACACCACAAGCGGACGTCGAAGGGCTCGGCATTCCCGTGCTCCCGGCGCAGGTCGGACAGCTTGGTGCCCTTGGGATAGTTCGCGTACTCGAGAAGGTCGACCGCCTCTTGCACGCCGCGAGTGCCGAGATTGACCGCGAGCATCGGCTCAACACCGGCAAGCTGGGTCCACTCCATGAACTCCCCGAGACCGAACGTGTTCGGCTCGATCGAGCGCCACGCGAGGTCGAGGCGGCTCGGGCGTTGCTCGACCGGGCCGACGCCGTCCTCCCAGCAATAGCCCGAGACGAAGTTGCCGCCGGGGTAGCGAACCACCGTGACGCCGAGCTCGCGGACGAGATCGACGACGTCGCGCCGCAGTCCGCCGGGTTCCGCATCAGGGTGCCCCGGCTCGAACACGCCGGTGTACACACAGCGACCCATGTGCTCGACGAACGAGCCGAACAGCCGCCGATCGATGTCGCCGATCGAGAAGGCCGGGTCAATCGTGAGTTCCGCGTGCTTCACAACGCTCCTATCAGGCCGGGCTTCGGAGCAGTTTTACAACGTTGTGTACATCGTTGTAAAGACTCGCCCCGCGAAGCTTTACCGACCTGTGATCCGTCAGGCTGTTGTGCTGCTGCTCTCGCGGATCACCAAGGAGTGGGCGGCCACGTATTCGCGCGCCGGGAGCGACTGCTCGCCGACGACCCGGTCGAGGAGATATTCGACCGACACCCGCGCGATCTCCTCTTTGTCCGGTCGAACCGTGCTGAGCGCCGGGGTGGCGAACCGCGCTTCCTCGACGTCGTCGAAGCCGATGACCGCGACGTCGTCCGGCACCTTCACGCCGCGCCGCAGCAGTGTGCGCAACGCGCCGAGGGCGAGGAGGTCGTTGAAACAGAAAACAGCATCTGGCGGCTTCGACATGCCGAGCAGCCGCTCCATCGCTTGGGCGCCGTCCTCTCGGTGAAAGGACGTCGTGGCGGCGTGCAGCTTGGGATCGTTGCGGGCTCCCCCGGCGGCCAGCGCTTCCTCGTAACCACGGGCCCGCAGCCGCGCGGTCTGCCCGGAGGCACTGCCTTGATACCCGATCGCGGCCACCCGCTTGCGGCCGCCGGCGAGCAGGTGGGCAGTGGCGGCTCGGGCTGCGGCCACGTTGTCGATGGCGACATGGTCGGCAGTGCCGCCGTGCACCCGCTCGCCGAGCAACACCATCGGCGTGCCGCTGTGCCGGTTTCCGATCTCGGCCGCTGACAATGCAAGCGGGCTGAAAATCAGGCCGTCGATGAGATGCGCTCGAATGCCCGACACGACAACATGTTCGCGGTCGCGCAGCCCATCGGTCTGGTCGATCAGGACCGTCCAGCCCCGCGCCTCCGCAGCGCGCACGACGAAGCTCGACAGCTCGGCGAAGTACGGCAGGGCGAGCTCTGGAACAGCCAGCGCGATGATGCCGGACTGCCCGCGCCGCAGGTGCCGCGCCACCAGGTTGGGCGTGTACCCGAGCTCGTCGATGGCGAGCTGCACCTTGCCGCGCGTCGCCTCGGTGACGTGGGTGTAGCCGTTCACGACGTTCGAGACCGTCTTCACCGAGACGCCGGCGCGGACAGCGACGTCGCGCAGGCTGACGTTCCTGCGTCCCTCGTTCACCGGCCCTCCCCGCTTCGTGACACGACCTGGCTGGCTGCCCGTAGATTACAACGTTGGTAGCCCGCCGGTCGCCGAAGCCACGGCGGCGCGGCCGGCGTCACTGGCGCCGGCCGCGCCTCGTCGTCCGATGTTTATCGAGCCATGCGCACCGCGCTCACTCGCACGTAGGCGAAGTGACTGGTGAACCCGCTGCCGCCCATGGAGATGAGGCCGATCTTCGGGTTCGGCCCGAGGTCGCGAGTCCAGGTGCCGCCGGCGTCCCAGTGCGTGCCGTCGAGGCTCGTGTATGCGGTGTACGAGACGCCGCTGCCGGCCGCGCCAGGCGGCGGCTGGTGCGCCACGATGCGCAGGTAGGTCCAGTCACTGACCGGGCCGACGACGGTGTTGCCGTAGTTCGGGAATCCTTGCGGCAGTGGCGATTGCTCGTCGCCGAACTCGGTTTGCCTCGTGTTCCAGATGGAGACCGAGGCGAGTTTCACGTAGTTGCCGTCGTCCCCGTAGATCACCAGACCGCCCTGCACGTAGTTCTGACAGCAGCCGGATGGCGGGGTGTCGACGGCCACTTTTGTCTCGACCATGTAGTCGCCGGACGGCGCGGGCTCGCTGAGCACCGACGCCAGCGGCGTGGCGGGTGGGTGGATGTCGGCGGCTTGGGTCTGCCAGCTGAACTCACTGCCGGCAACGCTGTACGTCGAGGGGTCGGGCGGGCGGATCCACGTCCACTGCGATCCGAGCGACGAGCCGTCGAAGCCGTCGGAAAGGCCGCTCATCGTCGCGCCCGGCGCCGGCTGGTTGACGAAATGCGCGCGATAGAGCGGGATTTCACCCGGCTGCGCGGCCGGTCCGGGCACCGGCTGGTCGGACGGCCCGCGACCGCCACGCACGACCGGCCAGCCATCGAGCCAGTCGAGCGGGTCGATCATGCCGGGACGCTTGGTGTAGCCGACATTGCCCGCGTAGTACGGGTCGTTCTGGTCGACTGCGTGGTACACGATCCAGTCCTGGCCGGCGAAATCCGTGACGACGGCGTTGTGGCCGGTGCCGACCCAACGATTGCCGTTCTGCGTGAGCACCGGTGTTCCGCCGACGCGGCTGTCGAGGATCGACACGCCGTCGCGGTCGACGAACGGGCCGAGCGGGCTTCTCGAGCGCGCGGCGAACACGGCGTAACCAGTGAGCGGACCGTTGCAGCAGTTCGTCGCCGATCCCATGAAGTAGTACCAACCGTCGTGCTTCACGATGGAGGTGCCTTCGTACCGGTTGTCGATGGCGATTTGCGTTTCGGACGACGGGTCGCTGTGCAGCCCGTCAGAGCTCAGCTGGCGGGCGAACACACCGCCGAAGTAGCTGCCGAAGTAGATGTAGCTCGTGTCGCCATCGGAGATGACCTCAGGGTCGAACTCCCAACGCCGCGCTCCGGGCGTGGTCGGCGAATCGGTCGGCGGTACCACGGGCTGGCCGGCGTCCACCCACGGACCAGTCGGGCTGGTGCTGGTCGCGACACCGACTGCCGATCCGCCGCCGGGCAGCGTCGTGTCGGACGCCGCGTAGTACAGGTAGTACGTGCCATTCCGGAAAACCACGTCGGGCGCCCACATACCCGCGGACGGCGCAACCCAGGAGGGCTTGGTGGGGAAGGCATCACCGGCGTAGCGCCAATGCGTCAGGTCGGTCGACGTGAAGGTCGGAACGTTGTGAATTACCAAGCTGCCGTCGGGGTTCTTCTCATTGACGGTAAGCGCGTCTGACGTGCAGTACAGGTACCAGTTGCGGTCACCGGCGCTCTGGCCGTGAATCACGAACGGGTCGGCGCAGCTTTGCGCCTGCGCTCCATCCGGGAGCGTGAGTTGTAGCGGGTTACGATACATCGGCGGCACAAGCGGGTGCGCGGGCGCGACATCGGGAGTCGCGGTCGGCGTCGCCGCGGTGGCGCCGGTGGGGGCGAGCAGCAGCCCGCCGCCGACCGAGACGGCGGCCAGTAGCGAACCGAGCCTTCGAGGGTGAAACACAGGGCACCTCCATGCGGACCGGGTCTGTGTAGAAGTCGGGCCCGAGTCTGCCGCTCTTGTACATCGTTGTAAAGACGCGGTATAAAGGGATTCCTGGCGTCGTCGACCGCGAGCCACGAGGCGGCGGACGCCTGACTCAGCTGTGCGCGAGGCACATCGACTGAAGGGTTTTCGTTGCACCGAGGCGCTCGGACACAACGAAAACCCTTCAGTCGGTGAGGTGGTGACCTCGAGGGTTCGGGCCTAGCTCAATGCCGCGTACGCCGCGGCCTGGATGTCCGTGTGCACCGCCGGTGCCTGGGCCTGCTCCCACAGCCGCTGCGTCAAGACGATGATGACCAGATCGCGCGCCGGGTCGACGAGAAACGAGGTGCCAAGGCCACCGTCCCAGCCGAACGCCCCGGCGCGCTCGCCTGATGTGATCACCGACTGGCACAGCCCCCACGATCGGTCGCCGAGAAACGCTTCCTGCCCGGCGCGCTGCCCCGAAGCCAACTGGTCGCGGGTCATCTCCGCGACGGATGCGGCCGACAACACCGGCGTCCCATGGTTTAAGAACATTCGCGAAAATGCGAGCAGGTCGTCGACCGTTGACACCAGCCCGGCTGCGCCGTCTTCGAATGCCGGTTGGCGCGACCACTTGCCATCGGGCGCATCCCACACCAGCAAGCCGTCGGGTGTGTTGACGTATGCCGTTGCGAGTCGGGCGGTGTCGGATACAGCGAAGGACGTCGATGACATGCCGAGCGGTTCGAAGACGCGGCTCCGCAGTACGTCGAAATACGAAGCCGTGCCTGCTGCGCGCTGGCACAAAACGCTGAGAACGTGCGCGCCGGTGTTGTAGAGCCAGCGCTCCCCCGGCTGAGCCATCAACGGCAGCGAGCCGAGCCGCTTGATCCATTCGTCGGGGTTCGGTGCGACGTCTGGGTCAGGCGGGCCGATCGTGGCCAACCGGGCTTCGGCCGCCGCGGCCACGATCGGCCACGGTGTCGACGCCATGAACATCCCGATGTGCATGCCGAAGCCAAAGGTGAACGTCAACAGGTCGCGAACGGTGATCTCGCGGTTCGCCGGCACCGTATCGTCGAGCGGACCGTCCATCTGCCGCAGCACGCGCGGTGACGCGAGCTCTGGCAGCAATCGCGTGACGGGCTCGTCGAGTGCCAGCAACCCTTCGTCGACCAGCGCCATCGTCACCGCACCGGTAATCGGTTTGGACGTCGACGCGATCCGAAACAGCGAGTCGCGCTGCACCGGCGGGCCGCCGATTGTCAGCTCTCCGAGCGCCTCGACGTGCACGTCATCACCCGCCGCGACGAGCGCCACCAACCCTGGCACCCGCTCCGGCCCGACGTGCGACCACGCGACCTCGCC
>Ga0068855_100003977_pt1 | contig 18051 bp, 15 predicted proteins | sample KBSCornC52_FD_66592 | JGI IMG/M metagenome (GOLD analysis project Ga0068855, IMG submission 66592) | Corn rhizosphere microbial communities from Kellogg Biological Station, Michigan, USA - KBS Corn C5-2 | ecosystem: Host-associated > Plants > Roots > Rhizosphere > Soil ...
CCACGGATGTTTTTTCCTTCCACGCCGACAGCGCACCGGTGGAAGCAGATACCTGGCTGTGCACTTATCACGGGCCACCAAGCGAGGGGCTGCGCAATGAGGAGGCGATCAAGCGCGTGGATATTCCGGAAACCCGTGCGGAGTTACTGAAAGCCTTCGGCGGCGAAGACGACGAAGCCTTCGTCGAATGGCTGCGCGAGCATTGCTACGATCTGCACTACGCGCCGCTTCCGAATGCGCGACCGTTTTCCTTTGGCCACGGCAATCTGTGGCGGATTGCCGTCGATTGGCCCGGGAGCGCGGTGCCCCCCTGCGTGCATCGTGCGCCGGAACATTCCGCATCAGAACGGCCACGGTTATTGCTGATCAGCTAGGCGGTGCGCTTGCGAAGCCCACACGGAGGGATGCGCTCCCGCCGAGGCGGCGGAGGGGATTTGGTGGAAAGTTGGTCGTGGGCGAGCCGCGTTCCCCAACAGCCGGGCGAAGGCGGGCAGAATAGTGGGGAACACGCGGGAACGTGCCCCTCGGTCGTTGACGCTTACCGCGCTCCGTTCCGCCTCGACTCCACTCGGCACGCCGTGCACTCTCCTGCCTATTCATGAGCCAGACGCGCCGGAGATTCATTCGCACGTCCGTATCGGCCGGGGCCGCGCTTTTCGCCAAAGCGTTGGGTGTTCCGCCGAAACATCCCGCTTCGACACCCGCGCCGGAACCGCCACGGCAGACGGAGGATGTTCTCTTTCTCCGACCGGACGATCCCGGTTACGCCACCGCGCGGCAGGTTTACAATGCGGGCATTCTCCTGCGACCAAATGTCATCGCCTCCTGCGCCACGGAGACCGGCGTGCAAAAGGCCCTGGAACGCGCGCGGACGGAAAACTGGCCGGTGGCAGTGAAATCCGGCGGACATTCCTTCGAAGGCTTTTCGCTGAATGACGATGGGCTGGTGGTGAACCTCGCCCCCATGCACGATTTGCATCTCGACCCAAAGAGTGGGCTGCTCACCGCCGGCCCGGGCTGCCGTTTGCGCGAGGTGAATCAATATCTACTGCCGAAAGGACGCTCCTGCCTTCCGGTTCGTGCGCCACCGTAGGACTTGCCGGGCTCACTCTCGGCGGAGGTTATGGCATGTTTGCCCGCAAGTGGGGGCTCACCTGTGATCACCTGCGCAGCTTCCGCATGATCGATGGCACGGGCGCAACCCACGATTCAGCGGAAGATCCTGAGTTGCTCTGGGCCGCTCGCGGCGGCGGTAATGGACACTTTGGCATCGTGACGCAACTCACTCTGCAAACCCGCCCGGTGCCGCGGGCTTTTTCGTCGTGGAAATTCCGCGCCTATCATCTCGACGAAGCACGCGCGACCGCGCTCCTGGCGGCATGGTTCGAGGCCACGACCGCATTGCCCGACGACGCTTTCTCGGCGTGGATCATGAATGGCAGCCAGGTGACGGTGCTGCTCACCACCATCGGTCCGAGTGAGGACAAAGGCATCGTCGCCTTCCGACGCGCGCTTACCGCACAGACGAACAAAGCGACTGCCGCCCCGGTGGTGCCGCTGACAAAATCCATGCCCTGGTATTACGGCGGTGCGGGCCCGGAATACTTCAAAAACACCAGCGCCGGCTTCTATCGCGGCATGGACGACATCCGCAGCGCATTGCCCGGCATTTTCTTCGAAGTGTTTACCAAGCCGGGGCTCGTCTTCCAAATCAACACCATGGGCGGCGCCATTACCCACGGAACCGATGGCGCCTATCCGCATCGCGAGTGGTCTTATCTCGGCGAGGCGCAATCTTATTGGAACAACCCCTTCCACGCCTCCGATTTGCGCGCGGCCATCGGGCGCATTCGCGATCACATCGCCAAGGCGGGCGTCACGAGCCACTACGCGAATTATCCCGACCTCGCTTTCACCGACTGGCCGAGTGCTTACTACGGCGCGGAGAATTACCGGCGTCTGCAAGCGCTGAAGAAACGCTACGATCCGGACGATCGCATCCGGCACCCACAAAGCGTGCGGTTGCCCAGCTAAGATGCGCCTCTGCCGCGGATATTGATCACCGTCTCACATCCCCTGCTCTCATGTTTGCTCCCTCTTCTAAAATCGCTCTCCGCAAATCGACGATCGGTCTCACTTTGGCAGTCTTGATGATCGTGGCCGGTGTGGATGCTCAGCGGCCGGCGACCGCCGCGGAGACCGTGGAGGCCACGGTGGACAACAAGAGCACGTGGCACGGGTTCGATCGCTATGACTTCGTGATGGATGAAGCAACGCTGGCCATCGCGCCCTTCAAGGCGCCGGCGGCGGAAGGCGATGGCATCAAGGAACCGGCGAAGGGCCAGCGCCGCTGCCTGCTCGTGGTGCCGAAGGAAGAAGCACCGGGGCATCCGTGGTCGTGGCGGGGATGTTACTGGAACCACGAGCCGCAGACCGAGATCGAACTGCTGAAGCACGGTTTCTGCATCGCCTATACTTCCGCGAATGCCACGCTCAAACCGGGCAAGGAATGGGACGCCTGGTACGCGTGGCTCACGGAAAAGCGCGGCCTTTCTCCGAAGCCTTGCTTCATCGGCATGAGTCGCGGCGGACAATACTCCTATCTTTGGGCGACGACGCACCCAGATAAGGTCACGTGTATCTATGCGGATAACCCCGCCTGCGACCGGGAGAGCCTCGGGCGACTGGGCGATCTCGCGGCAAATAATGTGCCGGTCCTGCACGTCTGCGGGAGCATCGATCCGCTTTTCCCCGATTGCACGGCAGCGATCGAAAGCATCTATCCCGCGCTCGGCGGACGCATTTCCGTGATGGTGAAGGAAGGCTTTGGCCATCATCCGCACAGCTTGCGCGATCCGAAGCCAATCGTGGATTTCATCCTGGCGAGTGCCGCGGAAAAGAGCACTCCGGCGCCGAGTTATCTCGGTGACAAAGTCCGCAAGTCCGCCTTTTACGGGACCGGCGAGGCTTACGAGCACTTCGTGAATGACGGCGCGGACATCACTTACCGCGGACCTTTCTTCTTCGGAGGTTACGATCGCTACCAGTTTTCCGTCCCGGGCGTGGATCCGTTTGTCACCGTCCTCGCGCCAGCGAAGGCGGCAACGGGCATGCCGTGGGTCTATCGCGTGGGCGCGGCGAAGCGGACGAATCAAGTCGATCTCGCCTTGCTGGCGCGCGGTTTTCACATCGTCACCGGCCCCGTTCCCTACAATGCGAATGGCCCGCAACTCGAACAATGGAACGCCGTCTACAAACACTTCGTGGAGCACGGTTTCTCGCCGAAGCCGGCAATGGAGGGGAGCGACGCGGCAGCCGGCGAAGCTTACGCGTGGGCCATCGCCAACCCGGACAAGGTCTCTTGCGTCTATGCGGTGAACCCCATCCTGCGCAGCCTCATGTCGAACGCGCCCCTGCTCGAGCACCTCGAACCATTGGCCAAAGCGGGCGTGCCCCTATTCCACGTCTGCGGCCGCCTGGATCCGTGGCTGAAGGAGAACACTGTCGCCTTGGAGAAACGATACCACGAACTCGGCGGGAAAATCACCGTCGCGCTCAAGGACGGCGTCGGCCATTCTCCGATACCGGTCAACGATCCGCAGGCGGCGGCGGACTTCATCGTGAACAACGCGGGGAAATGAAAGTGGCTCGTATCGCGGAGCAATACTTGCCGCCTAACTCGCCTTCCAGGTCTTGCTCCAGAGCACGTAAATCTCATGCATCGCACGGCGCTCGAGTGGCGTCCACTCGGCGATGCGCTCCTCCAGCGTTTTGAATTCCCCAAAGCGCGGGTCGCGTTCAACCGCGAGTTGGTAATTCTCCAGCGCGAGTTTGGTCTGTCCCGTGGCCCAATAGCCGAGCACCAGCGAATAGTAATCATAGCGCGCTGAATAATTGCTCTGCTTCGCGGACGTCTCGAAAGCGCGCACCGCGTCGGTGTAATCGCCGTTGTTGAAATAAGCCCACCCCACCCGGTTCTGCATCGGCGCGTTGTCCTTGAGCGAGATCGCCTTTTTCAGGTCGGCGCGCGCGTCATCCTTGCGGCCCAGCAGCGCGTAGGTATAGGCGCGGTTCACATAGGCCTGCGCGTCCTCGCCGCTCATCTCGATCTGCTTGTTGAGGATCTCGAGCTTCGGCGTCGTATCGACCGGGGCCAGCGGCTTCAGTTCTTCGCCGCGCGCGGCCATCGCCGCCATGCCAAAACACACGCAGAGGCAAACAAATTGCGGGGGAATCTTCATCCGCCCATCATCGCCGGGCGCGTCGCGGAGTGAAGTCTTTTTGAAAATGCGCTGCTCCGCATCAAAGAGGATCGACAGAAAGCGGTTCTCTCTTCGTCATCGGCGTGCGGTATATCCTCATGCCGCCCCTCACCCTCCACTCCTCATCATCCTATGAAAGCCATCGCCCTTCTCGCTTTCGCGCTCCTGCCCCTGCCCATCTTCCTTCATGCGGCCGATCCCGCACCACCCAAAGGCTTCCGGGCGATCTTCGATGGCAAGGATCTGACCGGCTGGTACGGCCTGAATCCGCACCTCTCCGCCAAGCTCACCGGCGAGAAGAAGGACGAAAATCTCAAGCAGCAGCGTGAGGAGTTTCCCAAACACTGGCGCGTGGAGAATGGCGAATTGGTCAACGACGGCACAGGGCCGTATGCCACCACTGAGGAGGAGTTCGGCGACATGGAACTGACGCTCGAATACAAGACCGTGCCGCACGCGGACAGCGGCGTGTACCTGCGCGGCAATCCGCAGGTGCAAATCTGGGACGATACCCAGGTTTGGGATCCGAAGAATCCCGATCGCAACCCGGATCGCGGTTCCGGCGGACTTTTCAACAACACACCGAAGACGCTCGGACGGGACCCGGTGGAGAAAGCAGACAAGCCCTTCGGCCAGTGGAATGAACTGCGCATTCGCCAAATCGGCGCTCGCACCTGGGTGTGGCTGAACAAGCGCGCGGTGGTCGACGGTGCGACGATGGAAAACTACTGGGACAAGGGCCAGCCCCTCCCGGCGAAGGGGCCCATCATGCTCCAGACGCACGGCGGTGAAATCCGCTGGCGCAATCTCTTCGTGCACGCCATCGGCGAAGATGAAGGGAAGAAATTCCTCGCCGCGAATCCCCCCTTACCGAACCCCACGGCCTACGACGTCTTCTACGGCCCGCATCGCAAGCAGGTCCTGCATTTCTGGAAGGCGGAGTCCGACAAGCCCACGCCGCTGCTCTTCTTCATTCACGGCGGGGGTTGGATGGGTGGAGGCCGATTCAGCGGTCTCACCACTATGCTCCCGCAGATGCTCAAAGCCGGGATCTCCGTGGTCTCTGTGGAATATCGATTCATTCCCGAGGCCACTGCCGATGGAGAAGTGCCGCCGGTGAACGGCCCGTTGCGCGACGCCGCGCGTGCTCTGCAATTCGTCCGCAGCAAAGCGGCGGAATGGAACATCGACAAGAAACGCATCGGTGCGAGCGGCGGTTCAGCCGGCGCCTGCACGTCACTGTGGCTGGCCTTTCATCCCGACATGGCCGATCCGAAGAGCGCCGATCCGGTGGCCCGCGAGTCCACCCGCCTGTGGTGCGCCGCGGTGAGCGCCCCGCAGACGACGCTCGATCCGAAGCAAATGAAGGAATGGACACCGAACAGCACCTACGGCGGACACGCTTTCTTCTTCGTCGCCGATCCGGCGAAAAAGTTGACGCAATTCGACGCCTTCCTTGCCGGCCGGGACACGATCCTGCCGTGGATCCAGGAGTATTCGCCCTATGCGCTCGTGTCGTCGGATGATCCGCCGATTTACATGGCCTTCGGCGCGCCGCCCGCGCTCGGCCAACCGCAGAAGGACCCGACGCATACCGCCAACTTCGGTGTGAAGCTGCAGGAGCATTGCCAGGAATTCGGCGTCCCGTGTGAGCTCGTCTACCCCGGCGCGCCCGATGTGAAACACGCCACGATCCAGGATTATCTCCTCGATAAACTGAAGGCTCCGTCGGCGAAATAAGCCCGCAGCGATTGGGTTTTGCTGACCTTGCCCGGGGCGCTGACGAAGCGTCCCTGGCCCAAGGTCCGTTTGCCTATTCGTCAAATAACGTGCAGGTTCTCCATCCGTGCGATTCCGGAAATCACCGGTTCACGCGGTTCGGTTCCTGACTTCCTATGATCGAATGGCTCTATTGTTATCTACCCACCCCCGAGGCCGTCCATCCCATCAATTGGCGCGAAGAGGCCGAGGCTGCTGAAGAATGCGACTTCGTCTGCCACAGCTTCGATATGGAACGTTTCCTCGATGGAGATGTGGAAGGCGCGCTGGAGCACCTGCCTAATGGCGGTGGGCGCACACTCGGCTATCGCGGCTGGTTGCTGAAGGAAGATGAATACCGCTCGCTGGAGGATGAGGTGGCTTCGCACGGCTATTCGCTGCTCACCGGTTACAACGACCTCGAGGGCAGAGAGGAACACTTCTCCCAATTCGCGCATCTTGGCGAACGCATCGCCTCGGATTTCTTTGTCGCCGATGTGGCGCGCACGCAATCCAGCAAACTCGTGCTCATCGAGATCAATGACGGCGGCACCGCAGGGTTGCCTCCCGCACTGCATCCCATCGAGTTCTACTCCACCGTCGCCGAGGCGGAAGAGGGACGCACAGAGGATGACGAATCCTTGAGCGAACTGGATTAGAGCGTTTTAAATGGAACTGTAATCCCTTCGCAGCGCGAACAGCGGATGTAGTCGCCCCGCTCCGTCGAGCGCCGCGTCTACAACGCCTTCTTCGAACATCTTTTATTTGAAACGCGCCAAGCCCGGCCGATTCCCGCCGGGCGCCGAACCGCCTTACTTCAGCCCGCTGTATTTCTTCAGCGTGAACTTGTAGGTCAGACCGTCGACCTTTGTTTCCTCCTGCACATTGCCGACATCCGGCGCCTGCCAGTAGGTGCCGCTCAGTTTTCCATTATCCGATTTGTAGCTGATCTTCATGCAGTCGTCGTAGGTCTTGTCTCCGATCTTCAGCGATTCCTTCGCCTCCACCGTGCTGACGATGAGTTGGCCAAAGACGTTCGTCTTCCATGTCGCACCGACACTGAGCGGGGTCGCCTCTTCCAGGTGCTCCTGCTTGGTCTTGTCGAGCGCGCTGAAGGCGTAAATGCCATTCGCCGATTTGCGCCGATACATCGTGAATTCCTTCATTTGCTCGATGCCGGTGAAGCTCGTGGTGACGATGAAATAAGTGTGTCCCTCGACCTTGTCCGTGCCCGTGATCTCGCGCACCGCGGTCCCCTGGACCTTCTGGCCGCCCGGTGTCGTCATTTCCACGTCCACATCCCAGCGCAGTCCGACGGCCAGCGGATTATAAAGATCCTGCTCGGCGCGTGCCACGATCACGCCGCAAAGCAGGAGCAGAAAGGGAAGGAAAAAACGTCGCATCATAGGGGCGGGGAGATTAGCACGCGCTTCACGTGTCCGAAGCGAATTTTTCGACAGCCGTTCCCGCGACGAAAACCGCCTCCCTGCAGTTTCTTCAGCGGAATTTTGCAGATTGAACGAGTGGGAACGATTCGGCGTGCGATCGACGGCGCAGAAGAGAATCGCCGGCTGGCCATTCTCCAGAAAAACCTGCGGACGTTCGAGCTATGCGAGCTTTTCGTCACGACCATCCGCCCAGGTCACCTCCGGTGTGGCGATGAATGGGTGCCGCGCCAGCGACCATTCGACGACGCAAAATTGTATCAACCGGCGAATGAATGCGAATATACGCGAATGGAAGAACACGCGATTTCCGCCTTCTCCATTCGCGTTTATTCGCGCCCATTCGCGGTTAAAATTTCTTTCAGAGATCGCTGGCGGGCAGGATCTACTTCGCCTTTTGTTTCTCCAGAGCGGCAGCGATCGACTTCGTCACCGAGTCAGTCAGCAAGGCCACGCCCGGCGCCTTCCAGTGAAACATGTCGCCCGCGGCGAGCGGCAGATTCTTTGCCATCAATCCCGCGAGATCATCGATCTGGACACCCTCGGATTTCATCACTTCCAGCGCCATGCGATTGTGCTCTTCGATCGTCGGCTGAATGTCGGGATTCAGCTTATCCGGCTCGCCCTTCACCGTCACCGGAGTGATCGTCGCCCAGATGAGCGTGGCCTGCGGCGCATCCTTGCGCAGATTCTCCACGAGTTGCCGGGTAAGCGGCTCATACTGCCCTTCAGGGATGCGGCCTTTCTGCCAGCCATGCAGGCCGAGATTGAAATGGATGACCGCATACTTCTGCCACCCAAGGATGGCGGCGAGCGTCTTCGGCAGGGACTTGTCGGCCTGCGTGGTCGGCGTGATCCAGGCGTCAATATTCGCCTTGCCGGCGAGCGCTTTCCGCGTCGGTTCGAGGTAACTATTGGTAATCGAATCGCCGATGAGCAGCACCCGTGGCAGGCTGGGATCGGTGACCGTGGCCTCGCGCAAGCTCCAGCTTCCGCCCTTCGGTGGAAGATTGGGATCGGACTCCTTTTGCTGCGGAATCGCCGGAGCCTCGGCGTGAAGATAGGCGCCGGAGAAAGCAGCGAGCACAGCGAGGGCCAGGCAATGGAAAAGGGATCGGGAGAACATAAGACCGAAGAGCATCGGATGCCGCCTCGCGAAAGGGAAGAATGTCTTACTGAATCCGCGAGCCGCCTTATTCGAACCGCGCCTCGATGATCGAAAAGTCGTCGTCGAGCTGCGGGGAGCCGCGTAACTCCCGTGCGCGCTCGAGCAAGCCGTCCATGATGTTCGCGTCGCGCCGTCCCAATTCCGCCAGGGAGGCGATGCAATCGCGCAAGTTCCCAACTGTCTTCTTCTCGCGCCGAATTTCAAAAATTCCATCACTGAAAATGAGCAGACGCGCGCCCGCGGGAATGGTGTGCGACGACACCGGAAACTCGAACCCACGGGCCACGCCCATCACCGTACCGGTCGCGGGCAGAAGCAGCGGCTCGGGTACGCCGGGCGAGAGCACCACGGCAGCGGGATGCCCGCCCGCCGCGTAGGCGAGTTGACGGGTGGAGACTTGATACACGCCGTACCAGATCGTGAAGAATTTGTGCCCATGCTGCGCCCCCTGGAAGGTCTCATTGAGCTTCGCCAGGACTTGCTCGGGTCGCTTCATATCCGCCCCACGCAGCGATCCGGCACGGATCACATTGTGCACTGTGACCGAGAGCATCGCCGAGTCGAGGCCGTGACCCGTGACATCGATGAGATAGAGCGCGAGGTGATCCGCATCGAGCCAGTGGAAGCCCAGCGTGTCGCCGCCAAGGTTGGACGACGGGATGTAGCGCCAGTCCACCGATACCGCTCCCTGCAGCGGCGGAGGAATACAGCCGAGCACATATTTGACCCCGCCCTCCAACTCCGCCCGCATCCGCTCATTGCCCAGTTCCTTGAGCAGCGCCGCAGCGTCGACCAAATCGGGCGTATCAAAGCCCTCGGTAAACCCGCTGAACAGAGCGGTCAGCCCGCGGAAAGCCTCTTCGCTGCGCCCCTGCCGCTGACGCAACCGGGCCAGGCTCATTCTGGCTCGCAGTTCCCACGCGCGACTCCGCTGGGCGCGGGCGATTTCGATGGCCCGGCGGAAAGAGCGTTCCGCCGCCGCCTGGTCATCCGCCTCGGCGAGCAGCAGTTCGCCCTGCAACCGATACAACTCGGCTTCCTGAAAACGCTCGTCATTTTTCTCGGCCAGCGCAAAGGCCTCCTGCAGGGCCTGCTGCGCTTCCGAAAAGCGACATGCACGCGTCAATGCCTCGCCAAGAATGCTGAGGTAATAGGAAAGTCCCAGGCCCGCACCCGTGGCGCGGTAAGCGTCGAGCCCCTCCCGAAATTGCCGCAAGCCCACTTCGGCGCGTCCCAGGAGCAGCAGCCCCGCCGCGGAGTAAAGCGTGCCCGAGGCGTGCCAGAAAAGGAAACCCTGCTCGGCCGCGATGCGCCGTTGCTCCTCACCGGCATCATGGGTTTTTCCACCCAGGCGGCAGTGCTGATGCAACCATCCGGTGTGGTGCCAGGCGTATTCGACGCTGAAGGGCTGATTCAATGTGGTCGCGAGATCGCGCGCCTCCCGGTTCATGCGCAACGCGTGCTCCGCCTCGCCGAGATGCCACAAGGCGAGTGCCAGGTAGCAGCGATGAATCACGCCGCCGTCTTCCCCGGTGAGCCCCGCCCAAAACGCCGTGCGCTCACGATCGTCGTACTCGTCGAGCGCCTGGGCGCAACAGTCCCGCGCCCCGGCAAAGTCCCCACGATAAAGCATGGTCAGCCCGCGCAGGAAAAGCGCCTCCATCAGCAAGCCGGGATCTCCGATCCGCTCCGCAAACGCCACCGCATCGGCCGCGAGCTGGGTGCACCGCCGGAAATCGCCGCGCACGATGTGAAAAGCAAAATGCCCGCGCATCGTGGCAAAGATCTGCGGCGTATCCCCCACCAGCTCGCACAACTCGCTGGCCCGATGAAAGACCGGCCCCACCTCCGGCGCCGCATACCCGCGGGCGGCAATGTAAGCGGTGCCCAGCGGCCCCAGCAAGGCCAGCTCCAGCGCGTCGCGCCGGGGCGTGGGCTCCAGCGTGGCCAGCAGTTCCCGGCCACGCGTGAAATGCGCGATCGCTTCCACATTGGCAAACTGCTCCCGCGCTCGGAGACCCGCTTTCAGCCAGTAATTGACCGCCTTCTCCATCAAGCCCGCCTCGGTGAAATGCAGCGCGAGCAATTCCGGCTGCTCCTCGGCGGATTGCGGAAACTGGCTCTCCATGACCTCGGCCACCTGCCGGTGAAACTGCTGGCGCTTCGTCTCGTCGAGCGCGGAGCGCAGGGCCTCCTCCAGCAGGGCGTGTTTGAATTGATACGCGCAGCGCGGCGGCTGCCCTTTCACGTAGAGAATTTCCGCGCCGGCCAATTTTTCCAATTCCGCCTGGAGCGTGGACTCATCCACCGAACTCACCGCGGCGAGCATTTCGTAATGAAACTCCCGGCCCAGAGTCGCCGCCAGTTGGGCGACTTCGCAGTTGCTCGACATGCGATCCAGACGTCCCATGACGAGGTCCTGCAAAGTCGCGGGTATTTCCCGAGCGCCGGCCGCGCCCCGGTTTGCTTTCCCGTCCGGAGATGTCGTCTGCGTCGACTCACGAATCATGCGGCTGAATTCTTCGACCAAGAGCGGCACACCGCCGGTACGCTCGTAGACTTGAGTCACGAGTGACTCCGGCACCGGACGCCCGGCATCATTGCGGACCAAAGCCGCGACTTGCCGCCGCGTGAGGCGATTGAGCGCCAGGCTGGTCTGGTGCGCCATCGCCGGCCAGGGCGTCTTGAATTCGGGACGAAACGTCAGCAGCGTCAGGATGCGATCATGCAGCCCTTCGGCGATGAATTCGCCGAGAAACTCCAGCGTGGAAGCATCGATCCAGTGCAGGTCCTCAATCACAAACAGGATCGGCTGCCGGGCCGCGCAAGCGCGCAGCCAGTGCCGTAAGGCGCGAAACATTTCCTCCCGCTCGCGAATGGCCGGCAAGCCCGGGGGTGGGTAACGCTCATCCGCGGGCAGGAAAAGCAGCTTGGCAAAAAGCGCGACGGTTTCCGGACGAACGAGATCGTATTCCTCGAGATACCGCGCCAGGTGATCGAATCGCGCCGACGTCGATTCATCCCGCGCGAACCCGAGCACCCGGGCGAAATACTGCGCCGCCGGATACAAGCCGGTGTTTTGAAAACGTTGCTCGCAACGCCACTCGACAATGCTCGTGACCGAACTCGCCGTCGCATTTTCCGTCGTCGAACTCCGGGCAATGTCCTCGATCGTGCGCACCAGGCGCGATTTACCCAATCCCGCTTCGCCGACCAGCAGCACCACCTGGCCCATCCCCTCCTCGGCCTGTTCCCAGCGGTCGCGCAGCAGGCTCACTTCGGTATCCCGCCCGGTGAGCGGCGTGAGCGTCTTGGGTGGATCGAAGGCGTGGGTGGGTCGCGGCTCCAAGGTGTCCTGTTCCCCGGCCCGTTGCGGCGGGCTGCTCGGTTCGGCGACATCGTCCGATTTCATGGGATCCGCCCCGCTAGCGTGCACTCTGCCTGAGACTTTGCAACACCCATCCGTGCAAGGGCGCGGAGTGGATGCCCCACGCCTTTGGCGTGACAGTGACGCGAGCGGGTTGTATGCAGGCGGCGACACCCGCATGACCTCGCCCATCCTGAAAGTCCGCGTCCGCATCATGAATGACGAGCAGATCGCCTTCGGACCCGGCAAAGCGCAGCTGCTGGAATCGCTGCTCGCGACCGGCAGCCTCAACCGCACGGCCTCACAGATGAAGATGTCTTACGTCAAGGCTCTGTCGCTGGCGCGGACCATGAACGAACAATTTTCGCATCCGCTCGTGGAACTGGCGCGCGGCGGCAAGCAGGGCGGTGGCACGCAGGTCACCGAACTCGGCCGCAAAGTGCTCGCGGAATATCAAGCCATGGCCGACGCTACGGAAAAAGCCGCGCGCCCCTCCTGGCTGCGCCTGCGCAAATTGTTGCGCGCGTAGCAGGGGCGAAGAGGAAGTAATCAGTGATCCGTATTTAGTGATCAGTCAGATGGGCACGGCGACGACTGATTACTGACCACCGATTACTGATTACTATCCACTTCCCCGGGCGCATGAATCGGATGATACAACGGGATCCCGCCGGGCGACTTGTGCCCGTAATCGAGGAGGAATTTCTGCCCGGGGTCGCCGGTCAGCCAATCGGATAACGCGCGCGCGCCTTCGGCGTTCGCCTGCGGAAACTTCTTCGGGTTCACCTCGATGACTACGTACGGCCGACGCATTTCGGGGTCGCCTTGCACGAGAACTTCCATTTTGCCGAGCGCCATCTTGCCATAGGTGACCGGCAAACGGCCGACGACCACATAGGCCTGCTTCTTTTCCGCAAAGGCGACGATGTTCTCCGGAACATCGCTTTCATCCTTCAACACCCAATCCCCTTCCGGCCTAATCCCGGCGCGCTGCCAGAGCTTGTGCGTGATCTCGCGGCTGCCCGGACCATAGAAATCGACGAACGGCGCGTGGGCCTCGGCGATTTTCTTTAACGCGGCGGCGCCATCCTTCATCCCGCGAATTCCAGCCGGATCGCTCGGCGGCCCGACGATCGTGTGCTCGTTGCGCGCCCACGGGCGCAGGTTCACGCCATAGCCATCGGCCACGAGATCCGTCGTCTTGTCCGCGCTGTGCATGGTGAGCAGATCGATCTCACCGCGCTTGAACGGCACGGAAAGCACATCCTTCGGTCCCGTAATGACGAGCAGCGTTTTCCAACCGGTGTCCGCTTCAAATTTGGTGGCGAGCTCCTGCCACATTCCGGTCATCGTCATCCCCCCGATCACCGCCACCCGAATCGTGCGGCGCTCTTCGGCCAACAATGACGGAGTCCACATCGATACCGCAGCAGCCATGAGAACCAAATTAATGAAAGCGCGTCGAGAAGTGGCCATTGGATGTTCGATGTTGGGTGTTGGATGTTGGATGTTAACTCTCAATACTGCCCCGCCTGCGCATCGCTCGCCGTACCGGTGAGCCAGGAAATATCCGGCTGATGGGGGTCCCCCTTATTAACGCCGAGGTAAGTCGCGGAATACGAGCTGACATGGCCATCGAGGAAAAGGACGTCCCCCTGATTGCGATAGGGCGCCTGGCAACTATAGGCCCGCTTCGAGGGATAGGTACTGGCGTACTGGCCTGAAGTCTCCGCGAGAAAGACGACGAGCGAGGGCTGCGAGACCAGAGTCAGCTTGGTCGCCTGCGTCAAATCCCAGGGCGAGAGATTCATGTTCATCCCGTAGCTCAGGAAAGCCGTGCCGCCGGGATCCTTCGCCCCGGGCCGCACAAAGAGCGAGTTGTCACCCGCTTGCGGACGCTTCCCGGCAGCGACCAGGTCGCCGTAAGCCTGCAGGCCGAGATAGGGCGGCAACGCGTTGAACCAATCCTCCGGCCGGTTGAGCTGCATGACCGGCTGCACGCCTTGCCCCCGCCGCGGGATATACCCGTCGTTGTCGTTCGCGTAGGCGGCGAGCGCCACGCCCCACTGGCGCATGTTCGAAGCGCTGCGCGTTTGATCGCGCGTGGCATTCACGGGACCGAGCACGCCGATGACGATTCCCGCCAGGATGGCGATGATCGCGATGACAATCAGCAGCTCGATCAACGTAAAAGCGGCGATGGCTCGGTTTTGCGCCGTCATTTACGGAAAGCCAGGCCCGGCGAAGCAAGGCTCGCGAGCAAAGAAGAGTGATTCCGACGAGCGTCCCGAGCGAAGAAGTCATCGGCATCGGCACCTGGCTCGGCAGCCTGTCCGTCACCTGCAGCGCTGGTTCCTCGGCGGCCTTCCCGCTGGCGGGATCGGCGTAAAGACACCATGCCGAGCTGGGCAAAAGTCATCAGTGCACCGGTCGCCGGTCCGGGCACGGTGAAGGTCACTTGCAACGAGGGCAATTCATTCGATGTGGCTCCGGCCGCCGCTGCGCTATTCTGGAAAATCGTCGTGTCGTGAGCGGCGCCAAGAGCCACGCCGTCGGCACGCGCGGAGGCCACGCAAAAGACCACAAGGGCCAGCCAGGACGTCAATTTCATGCGTTATATCCGATTGAATATAACGATCGACCGCAAGCAGGAAATGGCCGGGTTTCACCACGAGGGCGCTTTAGGGCTTCACCCCAAGGCAATTACAACCCTCAAAACATTTCCGAATCCCGATCACGAGCGCGCTCACCCGCGTTTACGCCGCCACCGTGCGGCGGCTCCGCAGCGCCAGCAGGGTCATCGCGCCGATCGCCAGGAAGCCGACAGCCGCGGGTTCGGGCACGGCCTGGGCGGTCACCGTCAACACCGGACGACTCGTGGACGTCGTAAAATTCTCGGCGTTCGTCGTATAAGACACGACCGAATCGTCCGGTAAACCCACCATGCTCACGACGTTCCCTCCGGTGGCATCGGCGAGGAAGTTGGTCGTCAAGTTGAGCGACCAGGTGTTGCTTCCGGTGGTCGCACCATTGAAAGAAAACACGCCCAGCGATTCGTCCGACGCACTCAAAAAACCCGGCAGCGTGTTGTAGGTAATGCCATCTGTCGTCGGCGTAGCCGGTGTGCCGGTGCCTTCCACCCACGAGTCGTTGGGCATCCAATTGAGGGTGAATAACCCGGCCGCCGCGCTGTTGAAAAGTGGGTTCATCGGGTTGGCGTTAAAAAGCTGGAGTGTGATCGACGAGATCGTCCATTGCCCGGCGCCAAAGGCGGTATCGAAGGAGGATTTGGCGCTGGAAAGGTCAAATTGCAGCAGCGAATCGAACTCCCCTTTCGACAATTTGCTGGAATCGATCAACAGCGCCCCGGCCGCGCCGTAGTTGGAAGTAGGATTGGCCGAGGAAACGAAGGTATCGTGAATCGGGTTGAGCGTCACCGAAGCTGCGGAAGCCACGCGCACCAACATCGTGAGAGACAGAGCGAGGCAAAGAAAAGCGCGGGGAGGATTCATACGTTCTAAGCACGCACATATAACGCGAGCTAAAAATGAGCGTCAATCGCCAACCCACTCGAGTTGATTAGCTAACATTCCACCGTCTTGTGAGCGTAACGAAAACCCAACAAAGGAAATATCGACCACGGATTACGCGAATTTCACAGATTTCGCAGCCGTCAGAAAATCCCATAAATTCCGCGTAATCCGAGTAATCCGTGGTCCCTTTTTCTGTTCGAAACGAGGTTCGTTACCGTCTTAGGCGAACGGCAACAGCAAGACGCAGTCGACCAACGCGCCTTTTTTCGCCCCGGTCGTTCCGGGGGCGATTGGGACGAGCGCATTCGCTCCCAATAACCCACGCAAATCGCCGGAACTCTGCCACGCCAAAGGTGTGACGCACAGCGCGCCGTCCTGCACACCGACATGGGCCGGCCATAGTGTTTCCCGCTCGTTGGGCTTGGCGAGCAGGTCAGCCGCCAGTTCGATCTTCGCCGTTTTCCATGAAGACGGCGCTCCCTCGATCCGCTCCAGGGCCAGGCGAATGGCGCTTTGAAAGGTCACGAAATGCGAGACCGGATTACCGGGAATGACAAACGCGATCTGCCGCTCACGCGTGGCAAAGATCAGCGGCTTGCCCGGGCGGATATTCATCTGCGGGAAGTGGATGGTGAAGCCGAGTTCGCGCAACGCCCGGGCGCCGAAATCGTAGTCCCCCACGCTCGCGCCACCGGAGATGAGCAGGCAATCCCAGCTTTCCGCCGCGTGCGACTGAATCGCGTCGACGAGTTTATCGAGATCATCGCCGCAACGGTTCTGGGCCACCAACTGTGCACCGGCATCAGCGAGCAAGGCGGCGATGAGCGTGGAATTGGAATCGCGAATCTGCCCCTGGGCGGGCGTCAGCGAGGGATCGACGATTTCGTTGCCCGTCGCAAAATGGAGGACTCGCGGTGCGCGCCCGACGCGCGGTTGGACCATGCCGAGTTGGGCGAGCAGGGAAAGTTCCTCCGCCCGCAAGCGCGCCCCGGCCGCGAGGAGCAGTTCCCCTTGGCGCGCATCTTCGCCGCGGTAGCGAATCCACATTTTCGTCTCCCGCTCGCGCACCGTCATCCATTCGCCATCCCGCTCCACGTCTTCCTGCATGATGACTTGCGAGGCTCCTTCGGGAATCGGCGCGCCGGTGAAAATGCGTGCGCATTCGCCGGGATGAAGACGCCGCGCCGGCACCTGGCCGGCCTGCACTTCCATGACCACGCGAAACTTCGGCGATGCGTCCCTGGCGTCGATCGCGTAGCCATCCATCGCCGAACGATCGAAGGCCGGCAGGTCGTCCGGCGCAAGCGCATCCTCGCGCAGCACCCGGCCGCGCGCCGCGGCAAGCGGAACCGCCTGTGGCTCGAACGGCTGGACCTGTCGCTCGATGATGGAACGGGCTTCGGCAAGAGAGAGCATGGTGAGTGGTAAAAATGAATGGCTGGAACTCTTGATCTTGATCGTAATCTTGCTCTTCCGACCTCTACGAAGGATTCAGATTGAGCGTAAGATTATGATGAAGAGCGCTGGCGCGCGACGAGCCTTCTCCGCTACACCGCATCCATGCAAGTGAAACTCCTCGCCTTTGCCCAAGCCCGCGACCAACTCGGTTGGCCCGAGCGCGTGGTGGATTGCGAGCCGGGAGAAACCCCGCGGGCCATCCTCGCCCGGGTGGCGCCCGGTGCCCGTCTCGAGACGTGGCGGGTGGCGGTCGATGAGGAATACCAATCGTGGGACAGCCCGATCGGTCACGCCCGGGAGATCGCGCTGATCCCACCCGTCAGCGGAGGTTAGCCATGGAAAAGCAAATCCTCTTTACCCACAGCTCGATTGTCATTCCCCCGCCCGTCCTGCCCTCGCGGGAGATCGGGGCCTGCGTCGAATTTCAAGGCCTCGTGCGCGAACTCGAACAAGGCGCGGCCCTGGCTGGCCTCCAATACGAGGCGCACGAATCGATGGCGCGGAAACATCTCGATCGCATCTTCGACGAACTCTGCGCCGCGCACCCCTGCGCGGCGGTGCTGTTCATCCATCGACTCGGCTGGGTGCCGGTCGGCGAGGCGTCACTCTTCGTCCGTGTGCTGTCCTCGCACCGGGGCGAAGCGCTGCGTTTTCTGGCCGACGCGATCGACCGGATGAAGGCCGACGTGCCGATCTGGAAATGCGCGAAGAAGTAGCCACGGGTTGTTTGGCCACAAAGAGGCACAAATGAATTTCGATTCCGTGTTTCCCTTTTGTGTCTTTTGCGCCTTTTTGTGGCAACTCCCTCGTTCAATGGCCCGTCAGATCGGCGGGCGTGTTGACGTTGCGGAAGAGTGGCCGTTCGTCCTCGGGTAGCGAGTAGACGATCATCAGGTCGAGGTCGACGGCACGCTGGATCAGTCGCTGCATCGAATGATCGCCGTGGCGTAGATGTTCGCCGACTAAATTCAAAATCGCGCGGGGATAGACCGCGGCGAGCGGCTCGAAATAATCACCGTTTCGCGGCACGATGCCGCGGCCATCCAGCGTGGCCTTTTTG
>Ga0068855_100003978_pt1 | contig 18049 bp, 15 predicted proteins | sample KBSCornC52_FD_66592 | JGI IMG/M metagenome (GOLD analysis project Ga0068855, IMG submission 66592) | Corn rhizosphere microbial communities from Kellogg Biological Station, Michigan, USA - KBS Corn C5-2 | ecosystem: Host-associated > Plants > Roots > Rhizosphere > Soil ...
ATGGTGAGGAAATGCGCTTTCTTCTTGCCAAAAAGGAACACGGGCGAAATCAGCGCGGCTTCCACATATCGCCGGCTCACTCTCAGCCCGTATTCCAGAGTATTGATGTCTTTGTAAGGGATGCGGAGAGAAGATCCGCGGCAATCAAATTCGAGCGCGTCCGCGCCCAGCAGCTGAATGCGCGCGGTGCTGCGCGCCTGAATTCCGGAAATGGTCCCACCGACGAAGACGACCCGGTTCCCGGTCTCTCTCGCCTGAAGCAGAGACGAGAGAGCAAGCAATACAACCAGACATTGCTTCACTTTTACGAGATAGCACGAGCGACCGTTATTGACCATATCTCCGCCGGTGGGAAGGGGGTAGGCCCCCCTTACATCGTGAATTTAAAGCTCAGATCCGCCACGGCGCGTACGGGTTTTCCTTCGGCCGTAAAGGGCGCGAATTTCCAGCGCTTCATCGCCGAGACCGCGGCGTTCATCAGCACCGCGTTGCCGGTCAGCGGCTTCACGGATTCCACCGCGCCGCTCTCCGTGATGTGCGCTTCCACCTGCACGCTGCCCTCGAGGTGCAGCTGTTTGGCGATCGCCGGATATTCCGGCTCAGACTTCGACGTGGCCGCCTTGAGCGCCTCCGCCTGCGAGACGTGGACCTCGTCGGCCGCGAGCGCAGCGCCCGCGGAGATCGCCAGCGCGCCGAATACCGTGATTGCGTATGTCTTCAGATTGCGTTTCATTTTCGTCATTACCTCCAGTTCTTTTGTGAATCGCTGTTGCGTGCGCCCGCGCCGGCGGCTTCCTGCTCGCCGTCCACCATGCCGAGCATCGTGCGCATGCGGCTTACGGCCGACTGCAGGTGGTCCGCTTCGGCTCCCATCTGGGCTCCCGCGCTCGCGCCCTCTTCGGCGCTGGCCGCAGTTTGCTGGGTAACCTGCTGGATCTGCAGAATCGCCTTCGAAATCTGTTCAATCGCCCGGGCCTGCTCTTCGCTGCCGGCATTGACTTCGTTCGAGAGGCGCTGTACTTCCACCGCGCTGTCCGTCACTTGACGCATCGCGCCTGCCACTTCGTCAAGGCGAACCTTGCCGGTTTTGGCGTGCTGGATCGATTCCTCGATCAGCGCCGAAGTATCCTTCGCCGCCTGCGAGCAGCGTTGCGCAAGGTTGCGGACTTCATCGGCCACCACCGCGAAGCCCATCCCCGCCTCACCGGCGCGCGCCGCTTCCACCGCCGCGTTCAGCGAGAGGATGTTGGTCTGGAACGCGATCTCGTCGATCACCCGGATGATCTTCGAAATGCGCTCGCTCGAAGAGGAGATGTCGCGCATCGAATCGAGCATCTGTTCGAGCTTCTGGTTGGCTTCCGTGAGAAGGCGATTGGCGTCCCTGTTGTGTTCGGCGGCTTCACGCGAACTGCGCGCATTACGCTGCACCATCGCGTTCACCTGCTCGGCTGAAGCCGAGGTCTGTTCGAGCGAAACGGCCTGTTCGGACGCGCCCTGCGCCAGCGACTGACTGATCGAGCCCATCTGCACGGCCGCGCGCGCCACCTGCTGGGCGCCTTCGGAAACCTGCCCGCCCATCTTGCCCAGCGCGCGGCTCATCTGCCGCACCACAAGGCTGATCACCACGGAGCAGAACAGCGTCAGCAGAACGAAGACAAAGGCCATCATGCGGGTGGAGGACGCGCTCGCCTGCACCTGGAGGACTTCGGAGTTCATCTTGTCGCGCTGGTTGCTGAGAAAGTCGCGGGCGTTCCGCTGCAGATCGTCGTATGCGGGCAGCAGCTTGTCGCCTACGAGTTTGAGGGCATCGTTCATCTGCTGCTTCTGGATGAGCTGGGCCACATCGTCGCTCATCGGCCGCACGGCGACCGCTTTCGCCTGAAGCTCCTGAACCATCTGGCGGTCGGAGGCCGAGTCCATCAGACTCTGCAATTCCGTGAAAAGGGAATCGATCCGCCGTTCCGTATCGGCAACTGCGCGCCGGTTCTGCTCAACGCCCGATGCGTCGCTCAGGATCGAATGCAGCAGCAGCGCCTGCTCGCGGCCGCTGATGTCGATCAGGCTCTGCACCAGCTGGCTGGTTTTATCCGCGCGCAGCGACATGCGGTGAACCACGCGGTCCAGGCCGTCGTTGAGCGAACTCATGGCGCGCAGCGACGTGAACGCGAGCGCGGCGATCATGCAGAGCAGCGCCGCAAATCCGCCAAGGAACTTTGTTCGAAGGGACATACTCGACATAAAACTGGTTTGGGTCTTACTTTCCTTTCGCGTTTGCCCGGATGCGCCGGGCCGCACTATCTCGTAAACGTGATATCGGCCATGCGGGGGCGGAAGTTTAGCTCGCCTTGATGTTTTTTTTGGCCAGAGGCTTGCTTGGCTGAGTCGTTTTGGAACCGGGCCTGCGTCCGGTGCGGCGAGGTGAACCCTGGCTGAACACTAAGCTGAACGCTAATATGAAGCGGGAGAACACATGGCTCTCGAGATTCTGAGAGATATTCGCAAGGTATATTCCGCCCTGAATGCGGAAGAGATTCGGGCCACGGCGCACCAGGATGTGAAGGTCGGCCTCATGGCGACGAGCGAAGCCGGGTACCGGACGCTCGAGCGTTCTCTCGCGCCCGAAGGAAAGGACGAATATTCCCGGATGCAGGCGCTCCGGGCGGCGCGCCGCGTCGAGGGCGCCTCAACCGGCCGTTTCGATTTCGTTCTGTGCGAGCCGGGCGTTCCCCTGCCGGCCAATGGCTACGAGCTCAACACCGTGGACCCGCGGGCGACCGCGTCGGCGGTGCTGGCGGACCACAAAGACCTGGACCTGTCCATTGGCCGCCTGTTTCCGGGCTGGCGCAAATCGGTGGCGGACCTCCTTGTTAAGCGCATAGCCCGGGAAAACGCGCTATTTTCGGTCGTCACCGCACTGCCCAACGTGGTACCCAGCCTGATCGAGCTGCCTTGGGCCATCGGCGAATTCGCCACAGATACCGCGTTCCTGACCATGAACCAGGTCCGGCTCGCCCTGATGCTGGCCGCGGCGCACGATCGGCCGGTCGGGTACGTCGAGCAGAAGGCGGAGATTGCCGCGATCATTGCCAGCGCATTCGGCTGGCGAGCCATCGCTCGGGAGCTGGTGGGAAAGATCCCCCTCGGCGGCGGCCTGATTCCGAAAGCCGCGGTCGCATTCGCCGGAACTTATGTGGTCGGGCTCGGGCTTGCGAAAGTCAACCGCACCGGATTGGGCCTTTCCCGCGCGGAAAAGCAGGATGCCTACGCTGACGCCTTCTCGCGCGGACGCGAAATGGTTCGCGATCTCGTTCCGGGCGGCAAACGCGATTAGTGCAACCTGTTGCGCTCGCCATCCGTTCCAATCGTTAGAATTGAAACGAGTATGAATCGACTGGGCGTAATTTTCGCCGTTGGCTGTCTCGTCGCGACCGCGGCTGCTGCGGACGTCATTACGATGCGGAACGGCCAGACCATTTACGGCACATACATTGGTGGCAACGCGCGGCAGCTCCGCCTTGACGTCGGCGGCGGCCAGATTCAAACCTTCGACATCGGGCAGGTGCAATCGATTTCATTCGGCGATTCCGGGTCGCCCAACAGCGCTGCGCCCGTGTATAGCGCTCCCCCCACCGGCGCTCCTCCGCAATACGCGCCCGCGGGCCCCCCGCCGCAGTATGCCGCTGCTCCGCCTCCGCCACCTTCTACCAGTGGCGTTACGATTCCGGCCGATACGCGCGTCACCATCCGCATGATCGATTCGGTGGATTCGGATACTGCGCGGCTGGGGCAGACCTATCGAGCCAGTCTGGATGAACCGATCGAGGTGAACGGCCAGGTTCTGGTTCCGCGAGGCGCGGATGTGCTTACCAAACTGGTTCAGGATCAACAGTCCGGCAAAATTCAGGGACGCACGGCTCTCACCCTGGCGCTGGTAAACATCTCGATAAATGGGCAGCGCGTGGACGTCACCAGTACGGACGTCACACAGCAGAGCGGATCCCAGGGCTCGAAGAGCGCCAAAGTCATCGGTGGAACGGCGGCGCTTGGCACCATCATCGGCGCGCTCGCCGGAGGCGGCAAGGGAGCCGCCATCGGCGCGGTCTCCGGAGCAGGCGCCGGTGGGGCCGTGCAGGTGCTCACCTCGGGCCAGAGGGTCAGGATTCCGTCGGAAACGCGGTTGACCTTCCGGTTGCAGAATCCAGTTCAGCTATGAAGGCATTTGGCGCGGCCCTGCTGATAGCCGCCTCTTGCATGCTCGCGGGCGCGGCTCGCACCGATATCGTGGAAGGCAACCCTTCAAGTCCCGTTCGGGTCGTCATCTATGGCGACCTGCAGTGCAGCGATTGCGCGCATTTTCGCGGCATGCTGGATCAGCGGATTCTGCCGCGCTATGGCAGCCGCGTGGTTTTTATCCATCGTGATTTCCCGCTGCCGAAGCATGACTGGGCGCGCCAGGCAGCCATAGCCGGGCGCTGGGTCTACGAGCACGATCCGAAGCTGGGAATCATTTTCCGGCGCGAGATCATGTCCGAACAGGACAACATCAACCCGCAAAACCTGAAAGCCTGGCTGATTGAGTTCGCCGCCCGCAACAAACTCGATCAAAAAGGCATTTTGGACTCGCTTGATGACCAGCGCCTCGCCACACTGGTGGATCAGGACTACCAGGGCGCAGTGGCGCGCGGGGTGTCGAAAACGCCCACTGTCTACGTCGGCGGCCAGGCGTTCGTCGAAAACATCATTTACGAAGACATCGCCAGAGCGTTGGACCAGGCCCTGGCGCCGTGACGGCGGGAGCCGCCGTTCCATCAAAGACCGCGATCGTCACCGGCGCCAGCCGGGGCATCGGACGCGCCATCGCGGTTGAACTTGCCCGCACGCACCGCGTGCTCGGCACATATCGCGGCAATACCGAGGCTGCTGAATCGCTCCGCCGCGAGACTGGTTGCGAAATCACGCGCTGCGATCTCTCCTGCGCGGAAGATCGTGCGGCGCTCATCACTCACGCACGCGCGCTCTTCCCCGACGGCCTCGACCTGCTGGTAAACAATGCCGGCATCGCTCCCCGCGAGCGGCGCGATGTCCTCGAAGCCACGGAAGAAAGTTTCCGCGAACTGGTCGTCACCAATCTTGAGGGCCCGCACTTCCTCACCCAACTTGCGGCCCGATGGATGCTGGAAAGACGCTCCGGCAGCATCGTATTTATTTCTTCCGTCTCTGCCTTCGCGGCATCCGTCAACCGGGCGGAATACTGCATTTCGAAGGCGGGCCTCAGCATGTCGCGCATGGTGTATGCCGAGCGCCTCGCGCCCGAAGGCATTCTCGTCTTCGAAATCCAGCCGGGAATCGTGCGCACGGATATGATCGCCAAAGTCGAAAAGGCCTACGAAGAGCGTATCGCCGCGGGATTGCTGCCGCAGCGCCGCATGGGTTCGCCCGAGGACATCGCGCGAGTGGTCCGAGCAATTGCTGATGGCCACCTCGATTACTGCGCCGGCCAGGTGATCCACGCCGATGGCGGCTTCCACCTCCGTGCCCTCTGATATCAATCGCGCACAACGGCCACCGTTCGGCCTGTGCGCTCTGGCCCGCAGCCGCGCCAGAGGCGTGCAAACCTTTGATATTCTGTAGTTTCCGTTATTCTTTCCGAGGTAAATCCATTTGGCATTAGTTGAAGGCTGCAAGCACGAGCTTGAGATCTCGATTCCCGCGGACGCCGTGCAGGCCGAAACCGAAAAGGTCACGAAGAACATCCAGCAGCGCGCTCATCTCCCCGGGTTTCGTCCCGGCAAAGCGCCGGCTTCGCTCGTACGCAAGAATTTCGGATCCGACATCCGGCAGAAGGTGCTCGAAAATCTCGTACCGAAGTTTTTTGACGAGAAGGTCAAGGAAGAAAATCTTCGCGTCGTGGGCACGCCCGATATTACAGACGTGCACTTCCACGAAGGCGAACCGCTGCGCTTCAAGGCGGAGTTCGAAGTCTTTCCGGAGTTCTCCATAGCGCCATATAAGGGCGTCGAAGTTCCCTACGCCGAGCCGCAGGTGACCGACGAAGATGTCGCGAAGCGAATCGACGAGATTCGCGAATCGAAAGCCTCGTACGTCAACGAAGATCCCCGCCCGCTGGCGGATGGCGACTATGCCGTTGTCTCGCTGGAAAGCCTTTCCGGTTCGGATGAGCCGATCCGTTCGGACGAAGTCACCGTACTCATCGGCGGCGGGGAGACCATGCCGGGATTCACAGAGAACCTGCGCGGCGCCTCTCCCGGCGATGAAAAAGACTTCGATGTCACCTATCCCGAAGACTACGGGCGCGAAAATCTCGCCGGCAAAACCGTGCGTTTTCACGTGCAGGTGAAGGGTCTGCGCCGCAAGGAAGTCCCCGAGCTGAACGACGAGTTCGCGCAGGACGTAGGCGATTTCCGCACTGTGGACGAGTTCCGCGAGGCGGTTCGCAGATCGATCTTCGCCCAGCGCGAAACCGAAGCCCAGCGCGTGGCGAAAGACAAGCTGGTCGACAAGCTGGTCGATGCCAACGAATTCCCCGTTCCCGAGGCGTTTGTCGAGCGCCAGATCGAGAACCGCGTCGAGCAGCGCTTGCGTGCGCTTGCCGCGCAGGGAGTCGATCCGAAGTCATTCAATCTCGATTGGGACAAGATCAAAGAAGCCCAGCGCGACCAGGCGCTGCGGGAAGTCAAGGCATCCCTCGTCCTCGGCAAGGTCGCTGATGAAGAGGCGATCGTCGCCACCCAGGAGGAAGTCGATCGCGAAATCGAGCGTATTGCGCGGGAGCGCCGGCAACCACTCGCGGCGGTCCGCAAAACTGTGACGGAGGACGGCACAGCCGGCCGCATTGCCTCGCATATCCAGACTGAAAAGACTTTGAATTTGCTGTTCGAGCACGCAACCAAAACCGTTCCTGAGCCTGAACCGGAGCCTTCGCCAGCGCCAGCCGAAACCGCGCAGCCCGAAGACTAGTCGGCTGCTGCGTGCGATTCCGAAATGGCATCCGGCAGAGCCGTGATGGACAGAACCGTATCCGAAAAGCTCCGGAGCGAATAGGGCTTCGGAATAAAACCGGCAATCGTCTGCCCGAACCGGCTGCGCGCCTCATCGGCGCTGAAGCCGCTTGTCCCCAGCACCGGGACCGAACTGTCTATGGCTTTTAGCTGATGAAGCGCGTCGGCTCCGCTCAACCCGGGCATCGTCATATCCAGGATCACCAGAGCCAGATCTCTGTGTTGGGATCGAAACTGCTCCACCGCCTCAGAGCCGCTGCGCGCGAGCAGAACTCGAAATCCCAGGCGCTCGAGAGCAAGCCTTCCTGCACGCAGCACGACATCTTCATCGTCCACAAGCAGGACAGTGCCGGTGCGGATGGCCGAAGTTGTCGTGCTCGCCGGACCGGCGGCACGTTTCATCCGGACCGCAGAAGCCGGAAAGTATACCGTAAACCGGCTGCCGCGGCCAGGCGCAGATTCGACCTCGATTCCGCCCTTGTGTCCGCGTACGATACCCAGCACAGCGGCCAGGCCAAGTCCGCGGCCAGTGAATTTCGTTGTGAAGAACGGATCGAATATCTTCCGTCTGGTGTCTTCGTCCATTCCTGTCCCGGAATCGCGGACTTCCAGCACAACGTACTCGCCCGCAACCAGATCCGCCGCCAGCGTCGGTCTGGAAACTGCGATTGGAACGCGGCGCACAGAAATCGACACGACGCCTTCGGTCGCCGTCGCTTCAGCGGCGTTGATGATCAGGTTCATCAGAATCTGCTGCAACTGCCCGGTATCGGCTTCGATCAGGCAGTCGCTGTTCTCCAGATCGAGAGCCAGTCGCACGTGTTTGGGCGTTGACGCTTCGAGCAGCGTGAGAATCTGGCGGACGCGTTCCGGCAGGTCCACCGTCTCGATCACAAAATGACCGCGGCCTGAATACGCCAGCATCTGCCGCGTGAGTTCAGACGCCCTTTGAGATGCGATTGCGATCGTTTCGACCGCCGGGTATAGAACGGAATGAGCGGGAATTTCATCCTGCAGGAGACTGGCGCCCCCCAGAATTCCCGTAAGCAGATTGTTGAAATCGTGCGCGATTCCGCCCGCAAGCACACCAAGGCTCTCGAGCTTCGCCGCCTGGCGAATTCTTTCTTCGAGTTCCTTGCGTTCGGTGATATCGCGCGTCGCGGAGAGCGCCCCTATTACGTTGTCGGAATCGTCGCGCAGGGGAACCACCCTCGTTTCAAATGTCCGGCGCGCGCCTTTCAATCCCGTTATGGAAAACTCGAGCGCCCCGCCGTATCCGCCCTGAAAGACACTCTCGTTGACCGCACGAAACGCGTCGCGGTGTGGTTCGTCGATCAGCGGGTAGACGCATTTGCCGATCACGTCCTCCGGGATGCCGGCTTCCACCATCTCGAGCCCGGCCCGGTTCATTTCCAGGATGATCCCGTTCCTGTCCAGCACCTTGATGCATTCGGGCATGGACTCGAGCAGCGCCGTCAGGTATCGCTCTCTTGCAGCGAGTCGCCGCTCACCGACGCGGAGCGCTTCTTCGGCTGTCTTTCGTTCGGAAACATCGCGAAAGCTCCAGAGCACAGCGCCGACCTCGGCATCGTCCAGCAGGTTGGAAAAATTCGCCTCGATCCAGCGCCAGGCGCCGTCCAGTCTCCGCATCCGTGTCTCGAACCGCATCGAGGAGCCTCGATCGAGCAGCAGCTGATTCCAGATGCGCTCGACGAGCAACACGTCGTCAGGGTGGACGAAGTTCAGAAAATCCGAACCGGGAAGCGAGGGCCCCAGCAGCTTCGCGGCGGACGGGCTGGCATATACCACCGCGCGCCCCCAATCCAGCAGCGAAATTCCCTCCGCACAGTTCTCAACCAGAGCCTTGAAGCGGTGTTCCGCGCGATAGTGCCCGCGCGCTTTGGAAAAAAGTCTGTTCGCGTCGTTTCCCGCTTCGCAGATGGCGAGAATGGCCTCGCCATCTCCATCGGATCGGATGGAGCCACCGCCGTTTTCACCGTGCGCCAACTCCACCGCTCTGCGAAAGGCGCCTTCAGCTCCCGACACGCTCCCAAAATGTTCATTTACGATCGATGCGATTTCGGCTCGGTCAGCATTTTCGTGGAATATATCGATCGGATATCCGCAGAGCAGGGTTGCGTTTACGGATTTCAGCAGATCGTTCCAGAGCTGCTCCAGCCGAATTGCCGCGCTCTTGTCTCCCTGTTCCCATAAGAGCCCGACCATTTCACCGTAAGCGCACCCGGGAATCTTTGCTTCAGGCGGCGCAACCCTGCTGACCAGCGGACTGAGTGCGCGCCGGAACAACTCCGGATCGGGCATTCCGCTCACCATAAAACGTCCAAGCGTCTCGGCTGCGTCTTCGAAGTTCAGCTTTCCGCTGGCGATAGCCTCCTCGGCATCGAAACCCTCCGCGCGGAGTTCCTGAAGAAAAGATCGCTGGTGCTCCGGAGTACAGATGCAAAGCACTCGCCCGCCACGCGACAAGCCCTCCCCGAAATACCGGCAGACATTACGCACCAGCGCCCGTTCGCCGGACGACCCGTAAAACTGAACGGAATGAACGCACGCAGTCATTCGGAATTACACCCAATCATAGCCTTCCGGGGCGATAGTTATGTGCGCGAGGAAATCAACATCAATCGGCTGGGGGAATTTTCCAGAGTTCCCGAACGAAGGCAACCTTGATAAGCATTGCGCAGGTACGCTTCAGTACCCTGAGTGCATGGAAAAGACAACCACATTGCCCGCGGGATCCGCGAAGCCGATCTCGGCCGCGCCGTAAGATGTCTGCCGCATCGGAATCACAGGCTCGACGCCCGCCATCTTCGCTTCGAGTTCCTCCAGATTCTCCACCTGCATATAGAGCACGGCGCGCTCGCCTCGTCCCGCCAGCTGCGGCAGATCGACCGATAAACTCGCCTTCGATTGATACATCACCTCAACTCCGCTTCGCTCCAGGATGACAAAACCCAGCTCGCCCTCATGCGGTACCTCAGTAGTCTTTTGAAAACCCAGCCGCTCGGTCCAGAACGGGATGCACGGTTCGATCTCGTCTACCACAAGGATGGGTGTGAGTACGGCCATTTCCGAAGTCTAAACGAACACCGGATCAGCAGCGGCACAATTCGCGGCAGCAGAATTGCCTTGAGTCAATGCGGGCGGTACGCCCGAGGAGAGAATACAAAATGTTGCATTGGTCACTGGTTTTCCTGATCATCGCGATCATCGCCGCTATTTTTGGATTCGCCGGCCTTGCGGGCGCGGCGGCCGGTATCGCGAAGATCTTATTCGTAGTATTTCTGGTCATCTGGCTGATCGCGTTCATCGCCGGCCGAAGGGCAGTTTAGTAACACTCCAACAGCCCGATTCAATTCGCAGACGCGCCTGTGACAATGGAGCTTCCGGGCTTCCATGTCGCTGGTGCGTCTGTCGCGTTTTTTCCTGCCGCTGCAAAATCCTGCAGGCTTCGGCCTGGCGGATTTTGTGGGGCTCGGCCTCGCCATCTTTTTCGTAGCCCTCCTGCTGTTGCGTGAGCGTGTTGCGGCTGCGTTAGCCGCAGTCGCGGATCGGCCCGTTTTGGCTATGGCGCTGCTGGCAATCGCGCCTGTCTCGCTCCGGCTTCTGCTGCTTCCCAGCCATCCCATTCCCTTCGGCAACGTCTCAGACGATTTCAGCTACCTTTTACTCGGCGATACCTTCGCCCATTTCCGGCTTACGAATCCGACGCATCCTTTCTATCGCTTCTTTGAGTGCGTTTTCGTTCTTCAGCAGCCCACTTACAGCTCCATCTATCCTCCCGCGCAGGGCCTCGTTCTCGCGTTCGGTGAACTGGTATTCAACTCGCCGTGGGCCGGCATTGCGATTTCAGTCGGCGTCATGTGCGCCCTCGTCTACTGGATGCTGCGCGCGTGGACCACGCCTGAATGGGCCCTTGTCGGCGGCGCCCTCGCCGTAATGCAGTTTGGCCCGCTGAATCAATGGCTCAATAACTATTGGGGAGGAGCTGTCTCGGCCAGCGCAGGCTGCCTGGTCTTCGGCGCTCTGCCGGGATTGAAAGAGCGCTGCCGTATCCGCGATGCCGTTCTTCTCGGCCTCGGGCTTGGCGCCCAGATGCTCTCGCGTCCGTTCGAATCCGTACTGCTCGATTTCTGCGTTTTGATCTACCTGGTTGTGGCCCTGCGCGATTCGGCGTTTCGGTTACGCCTTCGCTCGCGTCTTCTTCCGCTCGCGGCGGCCGTGTACTTTTCGGTGCTGCCGGCCGTCGGCCTCACGCTCCTGCACAATCACGCGGTTACGGGAAACTGGACGGAACTGCCTTACATATCAAGCCGCTATCAGTACGGCATTCCCGCAACGTTCACTTTCCAGAAGATGTCCGTACCGCATCGGCCGCTCACGCAGGAACAGCAGCTCGATTACGATGCCCAGAAAGACACGCACGGCGACAAGCCCGAAACTATCGCAACCTTCCTCGATCGCTATGTCGAACGTATCGGGTTTTATAAGTTCTTCTTCTACGCGGCTCTTTATATCGCTCTGTTCTTCTTCCTGCCTTCTCTGCGCGAATGGCGCTGGGCGTGGCTGGCTGTCTGCGGTCTCGTCTTCAGCCTCGGAACAAATATTTATCCGTACTTTTATCAGCATTACCTCGCAGCCCTGACCTGCGTGTTCGTGCTGATGTCGCTTGAGGGGCTCCGGCGCCTTTCCACGCTGAGCTTTCGCGGCTGCAATGTGGGGCGTGAGGCCGCCGCGCTCATCCTCGTTCTCTGCGGCGCCCAGTTCGCGCTCTGGTACGGCATACACCTGTTCGGAAATGAAACCGTCTTCGAAGCCACGGGCGAGTTTGAAAGCTGGGACTACATCAACTACGGCGATGACCTGGGCCGTCTCGCCGTGAAACGCCGCTTCGAGGCCGCGGGAGGTCGGCAGCTTGTTTTTGTCCGTTACAGCCAGCACCACACATTACAGGAATGGATTCATGACGATGCCGATATCGACCACTCCCCGGTCGTCTGGGCAATCGACCTCGGGCCCGAGGAAAACCGCAAACTGATTTCTTATTACAAAGACCGGAACGTCTGGCTGATTCAACCCGACGAAGACCCGCCGAAACTGACGCCTTACAAATCGGTGGAAAGCGGTAATGAGAAATGAGCGGCCCACTTACGGCGAGCAGTGGAAATGGGACAGAAGTACCATCCGCGCAGCTTGTTCACGCAATCACATGGAACGCGGGTACTGTTCAGCAGACTGGCTGAGAACTCCTCCGGATCCGCCGCTCTTATCTGGTGACCTGCGCGTCTCCGGCAATGAGTACGGGGCCTTTGTGTCCACCCGGCGCATCAGCAGGACAAAGCAGATAGATCGGTTAGCTTGCTGGCTGCACATCGGCGCGGCCGATAGCTTCTAAAGAAAGGTGTGCTCTGCAGGAGGAATACCGGGGCGAATTCCTACTAACTCCGCCCCGGAAGGAGCATTCGTGGTATTTGACTTTATAGTGCCCTGTCTAGGGGAAATGTATCAAACATATTTTTCCTGAGCGTCACTACTAAGCTCGTGCCCGACGTTCATGCCGGAATCGTCGTAACTGCCCCTGAGGTCACTTCCCCGGCCCCGGCCGCCGGAACGCAGCGGAAGATCGCCGGATCGATATCGAAACGTTCCCGGTACCGCTCGCGAACGTACTGCTCAAAGTGCCCTGCCGCGGCCGGGTCAACCAGGTTCACCGTACAACCGCCGAATCCTCCGCCCGTCATCCGCGCCCCATAACAGCCATGGATGCCGATCGCGGTATCCACCAGAAAATCCACTTCGTCGCAGGTAATTTCGTAATCGTGCTGCATGCTGCGATGTGATTCCGTGAACAGCTCGCCCATCCGGTCGAGCTCGCCGCGTTCCGCCGCATGAACAAACAACTGAACTCGAGCGTTCTCCGTCACCACATGCCGGGCCCGCCGCTTCACCGTGCGCGGCATCTCCGTCTTCTCCACTTCAGCCGGATTCGCGTCCCGAAGCGATTTCACCTCGGGGAACCGCTCCCGGATCGCCTTCACCGCCAGCGCGCACTCTTCCACGCGAGTGCTGTAAGCCGATGCGCCAAGCTCATGCTTCACCATCGAATTCACCGCGATAATTTCGACGTCCTGCGGCAATTCGACGGCTTTGTTCTCGAGGCTGCGGCAATCGATGCAAATTGCCGCGTGGTCACGCCCGAAGACGGAGACGTACTGGTCCATAATTCCGCACGGCATTCCCACGAAATCCGTCTCAGCCCGCTGGCAGAGCTTCGCGATTTCGAGCTTGTCGAAGGGGCGCCCCTGCAGAAGTGCAAACGCCGTCGAAACCTCGAGCGCCGCCGATGAGCTGAGGCCGGAACCTTCTGGCACATTGCTGCGGATGCGCAGGGAAAGCGGCTGAATGCTCACGCCTTGGGCGAGTAGCTGCTGCGCCACGCCGATCACGTAATCCGACCAGTGCTTCTGGCGCGTCAGCCTCCCGATATCCTGCACCGCAAATGAGCGTTCCTCGTGGTGCTGCTCGGAATACATGCGCAGCCGGCCATCTTCGGCTGGAGAAGTTTCGATATAGGTCGCCAGATCGAGCGCGATCGGCAGCACGAACCCGAGGTTGTAATCGGTGTGCTCTCCGATCAGATTCACCCGGCCCGGCGCGCGAAACGTCCGGGTCCGATTCATGCCCGTCGGCTCCGCGCCGCCAGACCCAGCAAAAGGGCCCCGAATACCAGCATCACGGCGCCCGAGTACAGATTGACGTTCGCGTTCGTCATCGGCGCGCGCAGGCCCGGCAAAATCATCGAGTGGACGATAAGGATCGCGCCGGTCAGGGCGAAGAAAACTCCGGAAGGAATTCTGAGGTCGAGCATGGATTATCGGAACAGCAGATTCAGAAAAACAAGAGCAACCGCAACAATAATCGCCAGCGGAACCGGTCGCCGATACCAGCTTACGCCCTGTTCATTGGGCGTTTCCGTAAGGCCGTAGACAAGTCCCCGCAACTGTGTCTCCGGGTGCGGTCGCGTCGCGAGGCTGATCACGACCGTCACCAGCATGCACGTGGACCACGCGACGATTGCGATCCAGAAATTCTGCGCCATTTGCGACGGAAAATCATGCACATTTGCGATCGTGCCGCCCTTGCCTTCCGCCACCGTCAGCATCCACGTAAAGGCTGCGCCCAGCGTGCCCGCGACCAGGCCCGAGAAAGCGCCGTGTCCCGTCGTCCGTTTCCAGAACATCCCCAGCAGGAACGTGGCGAACAGCGGCGCGTTCACGAACCCGAACACAAGCTGCAGAAAGTCCATGATGTCGTTGAACTGCGTCGCCAGATAAGCGGTTGCGATCGAAAGCCCGACGCCCGCCACCGTCGTAATGCGGCCGACTTTCAGGTAATGTTCGTCGGACGCGTGCGGGTGAAGGTAACCCTGATAGATGTCGTAGGTGAAAACGGTATTGAACGCGGTTACGTTGCCCGCCATGCCGGACATGAATGATGCCATCAGCGCAGTCAGGCCCACGCCCAGCATTCCGTTCGGGTAGAACTGCGCCATCAGCGTGGTCAGCGCCTGGTCGTAATCGTAGCCGGCGCCTTTGAGTGGAAGCGTATAGCCTGAGCCCATCTTTGTGAGCGCGAGCGCCGCGATGCCGGGCAGAATCACGATGAACGGCATGATCATTTTCGGAAACGCGGCAATCAGCGGAGTCCGTCGCGCGGCAGACATGGAGTTCGCCGCCATAGCGCGTTGAATCACAAGAAAATCCGTGCACCAGTAGCCGAACGAAAGCACGAACCCGAGGCCGGCCACCAGGCCAAAAGCCTCCACGCCCATTGGATTCTCGTTCGCATGGCCCAGATAATGCCAGGCGTGCGTCATGTTGGGCGCAAGCCGCTGCTGCAGACCGCTCCATCCGCCCGCCCGCGCGACCGAGATTATCGCGAGCGGCGAAAATCCCAGCACAATCAGGAAAAACTGCAGGACTTCGTTGTAAATCGCGCTGGTAAGCCCGCCCAGATAGGTATACGCCAGGACGATGGCCGCCGAAAGCAGGATGGAGCTGTTGAAATTCCAGCCGAGCACCAGGTTGAACATCTTCGCCAGCGCATACATGGAGATGCCGGAGGAAAACAGCGTCATCACCGCAAAGGTGATGGCGTTCAGCCCCCGCGTCTTTTCATCGAACCGCAGCTTCAAATACTCTGGCACCGAGCGCGCCTTGCTGCCGTAATAAAACGGCATCATGAACACGCCGACGAAGAGCATGGCGGGCACTGCGCCGATCCAGTAGAAGTGCGAGGTCATGATCCCGTACTTCGCTCCCGAGGCGCACATCCCGACCACTTCCTGCGCCCCCAGGTTCGCAGCCAGAAATGCGAGGCTGGTAATCCAGACCGGCACCGAATGGCCCGCGGTCAGGAACTCGCCCGACGATTTGACGGACTTGCGCAGCGTCCATCCGATCCCGATCACAAACGCGAAATAGAGAACAAGGATGGCGTAGTCGACGGGCGTCAGGTGCACCGGGGCGGCCTCTCAGCGGGAAATAGACGCAAACAAGGAGGTTATCTGGTTGCCGTTCGCCGTAGCAAGCGCTCGTTTGCCGCCGCTGCCGGGCGAGTATGAGATTCAACTCGGTCCCGGCACGAAATCTATGCTTCCGCCGGCGCCGCTGCGGCTCCGGCGCGAATCGGAACCAGGACCGGAGGACGCACCCTCGCACGCACCTTTTCAGCGCAGTCCTTATCCTCGTAAGACTCGCGAAATTGAAGACTTTCGCTTGTCCGGATATCGGTGTCTGGAGCCTTCACCGTGATTCGAAGATTTCGTATACACGGCTGGCCCGATCGCTTGACCGGATCAATCGTGATCCGCGCCGTCGGATGCTCGATCGTCGCTTGGCCATTCATTCCACTTTCGATCTTTGGTGAATCCGGTGCGAGGCCGCCCTCACTCTCCGGTCCCGCAGAAGCGAAGCGGGTAACCTCGTAAGGCTTGCCAAAACTCCTGTGTTTTCATACCCCGCACTCCTGAGCCCTGTTCCTTCAGCTGTTTCGCGTGTTAATTCTTGAATCGGGCGATCCGATCCCGCAGCCGCTGAATCGGCTTATGACGTATCGAACGAATCCAGTGCGGAGTCGAAAAATACAAAAAAACAAACCCAACCAGCGCCGCAAGCTGGCCCGCTACCGGGCCGGGGTTCTTGCCAAAGGAACCAACTGGAGCTGAACCTGCCGGGAAATTTAAGTCATCAGCTTTTACCAAACGAACCCAACGAGGAGTCGAAAACAGCAAAACAAAACCTGGATGAGCGCCGCCTCGCGACGGCTCACCCCGACGGCAGCGCTCCGCGCCGCTGCCTGGCGACTCGAAAAAACGAACCCATTGTGGAGAGTGGCCAAACAAAACAAAGGAAGTGTCCAACCGGCGCCACAAGCTGGTTCATTACATGGCGGGAATCTTGCCGAAGGAGCGCAACTGCAGCTCAAATTACCGAAGTATGTATCGACCGCAGGCTTTAGGAAACGAAACCTGCATGAGCGCTGGCTCGCGACGGCTCTCACCCCCGAGGATGAAAACGGGAGCGGCGGGCGGCCGGTGCCCGGCAGCTCGAAAAAACGAACCCAACATGGCCAAAATGCAAAGAAAACAAATGCCTTCCCCCTTCGAGAGCACTTGGTGAGCGTGCGCCGTCAGAGTATTTTCGGAAGAACCCGACGAGCGTCGAAAACGAAAAAACGAACCCAACCAGCTCGGCAAAGGGCCGCCCCGCACGCGGCCGTCAAATCGCCAGAAATGAGGCGTCCGCGACGCCTTACCGAACGAACCCAACAAGCAGTTTTACAAGGAGTGAGCGAGGCAGGACTCCTATACCCGTACTCCCGGCTTCCTCGAGTTAAACCGACTTATGTCGCGCCGCATTGCCAAACGAACCTGTCTGAAATCGGAATCTATAGAATTTGGAATCTCAACCTACAGAAAACGAAGAGCCTGCACGTGTTATCCATCGCCGGAAAACCTTGACTTTCGGTGGGGTAAACGTTTATAACCATCTCAAACCTGTCGCCGCGTCCGTGACCGGTGGAATTCAGGTAAAGGGGGTACACGGAGTGTCTCTCAACGTCTTCTCGGCGCGACTCGTACTGCGATTCGCCTCGATGGCCTCGGCTTTAGCGATTCTTGTTTTTTTGGTAACGAACTCAGCGCAAGCTCAGGTTCTCTACGGCTCGGTTGTCGGCACTGTTACCGATCCAAGCAGCGCTGTGGTTCCAAATGCTGCTGTAACACTAACCAACACGAATACGAATGAGACCCGGAGCGCTACGACCGATGAAGGCGGGCGTTATTCCGTGGTCAACGTTCTGCCCGGAAGTTACTCGGTCAAAGTCGTGGCGTCCGGCTTCAAGAGCTTCGCGAGAACCGGAGTGAACGTCGACCCAAATACCATCAGTCGCGTGGACGTCTCGCTCGAAGTCGGCGCGTCATCGCAAACCGTCGAAGTTCAATCGAATGCCGTCGAGCTCCAGACCGATAAATCGGACACTCATTCGACGATCGGCGCCAAAGCCATCGAAAGCCTGCCGCTTGGATACTACCGGAACTATGAACAGTTGATGAACCTGGTTCCCGGGTCCAATCCTGCGGCATTCCAGAATTCCATTACGGACACGCCCGGCCGCGCCCTCGCGCTGAACGTCAACGGCGGTAACGCCCAGACGAACATCACGCGAATTGACGGAGCCACCAGCGTCAATGTCTGGCTGCCGCACCATGTCGGCTATGTCACGCCGGAAGAAGCGATCGAAACGGTCAATATCACGACGAGCGCCGCCGATGCTGAACAGGGCATGGCGGGTTCTTCCGCCATAACGGTGATCACGAAATCCGGCACCAACCAGATTCACGGGAGCGCGTTCGAATTCCATGATGACCAGCATCTGAAAGCGCGAAACTTCTTTCAGGCGCCGGGCACCGCGACTCCGCTGTCAATCAATAATGATTTCGGCGGCACCAT
>Ga0068855_100003980_pt1 | contig 18041 bp, 26 predicted proteins | sample KBSCornC52_FD_66592 | JGI IMG/M metagenome (GOLD analysis project Ga0068855, IMG submission 66592) | Corn rhizosphere microbial communities from Kellogg Biological Station, Michigan, USA - KBS Corn C5-2 | ecosystem: Host-associated > Plants > Roots > Rhizosphere > Soil ...
TCGGCTGGAACGCGCGGTTTGATCTGCTCGATCCGAACGGAAATATTACCTGGACCGCTGCTGCGGTCAACGCGCTGCAAATCGGCCCGAGCGTTCAGGCGTAGCCGATGGCGAACACCACTTGGAGCACGACGGACAAGACCGCGGGCGTTACACTCAGCAACACGAATCATACGGCAACTGCGTCCGCTGCCAGCAACGCCATTCGCACGACCGACGACCAGATCACCGGCAAGTTCTATTGGGAAACCACGCTCACCACCGCGAGCAATTCGTATGCAGTCGGCGTTGCTGCTGCGGGCGCGGCGCTTGCTACCGTCTATTCTGCGCCGGCCGCAGCGATCATCGTTTACGCAACGGGCGCTATTTGGCGAGACGGGGTCAGCACCGGACTGTCGCTCGGTTCTCTCGCGGCGGGCGGCGTTGTCGTTTGTCATGCACTCGATGCAACCAACGGGCTCTATTGGGCGCGCAGCGGCGCAGCGGGAAACTGGAATGGCAGTGCCAGCGCCAATCCGGCAACCGGCGTGGGCGGGATCAGCACCTGGGGCTCCGGTATTCCCCTATATCCGGCTGCCTGTTTCGGGGTTGCGGCTGCAACCACCGCGAACTTCGGCGACAGCGCGTTCACCGGCACGGCGCCGTCCGGTTTCACCTCGGGCTTCACCTCGGGCGCAGCGCCTGTCGTCAACGCCGTCGCTACACAGATCGGCGCCGAGGTCTGGGCTGCCGGAGAACCCGCGCTGCGCGTCACGCAAATGGGCATCGAGATGTGGGCCACCGTTGGCCACGGCGACGTGCAGATCGTGGTGTCGCAGATCGGCCTGGAGGTGTGGCGGTCGGTCGCTGACGCGGCCCCGCTCTCGACAGGTGGACCAATGATTTCAATCATCCTCTAGGACATTGTTAGTATGCGCTTTGTCGCAATTCTCATTCTGACGGTTCTCGCCGGCTGCAATGTCGCTGCCAAAAACCCTGGCGCCATTCAGTGCCAGGGAAAGGCGACCTTGACGGCTGTCGGCAGCGTCACGATGCTTGGGGCCGGCGACGGCACAGTGACCTTCGATTGCGGAGATGGCGCGTTTATTCGTCAAGGCGCCGACGTCACCCCTCCGCCGACTCCGTAACAAATGACTGACACCTTCGACATGGCAGCGCTACGCGCTGAATTGTCACGTGACGAGGGTCGTCGTTCCAGGCCATACTATGATACTCGCATGCGTTGCACGATCGGAGTGGGGCGTAACATTGATGACAACGGACTGCGCGAGGATGAGATAGACTATCTCCTGACGAACGATCTTCATGCTGCGATGGCAGACCTTGATCATAATTTGCCGTGGTGGCGGTCGCTCGATCCGGTGCGGCAACGTGTAATGGCAAACATGATGTTCGGGATGGGGTGGCCGACCTTTTCTCAGTTTGCTCGTTTCTTCAGTGCTGTGCATCAACACCGTTGGAGTGATGCAGCAACGGAAATGATAAACTCGCGCTGGCACAACCAGGTCGGCGACCGTGCATTGCGGTTGGAACAGATGATGCGCACTGGTAACGCAGCGCCATGATCCCCATGTCAGCAGCACGCGACGAGCCGATCATTTTGGTATTCCGTCCCGGCATGTCTCCGCAAACGGAATGTGAATTATAGAACGCCCTGCATAGGAGCAACCGTGCAGATCACCATATCCACGACCGTTCCCGAACTTGACGCGCTTCTCGATGAGATCGCGACGAGACTGGCCGCTAAATTGCAGCCAGGATTTACCGAACTCTCGCAACAAGGAACACAGATAATGGCTACAATTCAGGAAGTACAAGCCGCCGTGGCGCGGGAATCTACCGTTGAGGACAGCGTGGTTGCGCTACTCACCCAGATCAGCCAACAATTGAAGGACGCAATCGCGGCAAATGATCCGGTTGCCATGCAGGCCGTTGTGGATCAGATCGACCAGAACTCCCAGCGGCTGGCAGATGCGGTTACGGCAAACACTCCCGCCCCGCCGCCGGCACCGCCCGCACCGTAAAATACTGCGCTACAACATCGACTTGCGGGAGCGCTGCCGTCACTGGCACCGCTCCCGTTTTGCTATTTGGAGATCGCCATGAGCGTCACATTGTCGATGCTCGTCTCACCTGACGGGCTGTCCATCACCGCACCCGGCCAGCGCATCATCGACCAGTGGGGAAACTGCTATGATCTGGTGCCCGCCACGGATCCGACAAAGGCACCGTACCAGGTCAGAGTGAACGGCGTTGTCGACCCAGTCACTCAAAGAGTGAAGCGGCTCTATTCATACGCCCGCTGGTGCTGCCAGCAGAATGTGGACGGTGCGTGGTGGTATGCCAACAGCACACGAGCGTGGGTGTCGTGGGTTGATCCGACGAAGCACTCAGCATCGCCAGAGGGCACGGCGGTATCCACGCAGACTGCGTATCTCTGGGATGCCTCCGGCTCGCGGTTCTCGCTGCGTCCGACGAGCGGCGGGCAGGTCGCGATCAACGACGTCACAGACGCGGCGACCTCCAATGCGGTCAGCCTCTCGATCAAGGCTGGCGTGGCGCAGCACACCAACGCCGCGCAGCACACGTATGCCTATGGCGGCAAGCCCGGTGCATGGACTGATGTGACGCCAGCGCCGATACCAATACCCCCTCAACCGATTCCCGCCAGCAACATCTACAAGACGAACGGCGGGCGTATCTACGCACCTGACGGCAGTGTGTTCGTTGCTGGCGGCCCGAACGTGCTGGACGCACATATCGGCTCCATCAGCCCGCAAACATTGCGGACCCTGTTTCCGAAAGCGAATTTCATCCGCCTTGCCTGTGGTATACCCAACGGCTTCGCCAGTGCACAGCCTGTCAGTGCCATCATCAACTGGGCCGGGGTTGCAACTCAACAGGGCTTCGTGGTGGAGATCGAAAGTCACATTAGTGACCAACGCGATGCACTGACCGGGGCGCAGCTTGATGCCGAGAACGCGTGGTATGCCTCGATCGCCAAGCCGCTCGTCGCCAACCCACGCATCTGGTTTGGGTCAGAGAACGAGGTCGGCGGCGGGGTCTCGGCCAACCATTTGGCGACCTACAACGCGGTGCGAAATGCCGGCAGCACATCGCCATTCCTGTGCTGCGTGACTAAGGGTGGTCCTGGCACAATCGCCGACAATCCTGCCGTATATCCCGCCATGAGGAACGCGGTCTGGGATCTGCACTTCTACAACTACATGACCGGCGGCAGCACCGATCAGGCTGCGGTCGATACCTATGTTGCGGGTTACATCGGCCGGGCACAGGCGTTTGCCAAAAGCGCTGACGGGGCGATGCCATGCATCGTTGGTGAAGTAGGGTTCATCAACTACGCTGGTGGCGACATGAACGTCGACGTCCAGGGCGGCATGGGAACCAATCAAGTGGTGCGGGCGGCACTCACCTGCGCGAAATCAGGCGGTAGCGGTGCCGGTATCTGGCTGGCTTCCGGCGTGCCGGTAGGCTGGCCCACCATGACGGATCTCACGGTCAACAACAACGCACTGACCGCGCATGGCGTCTACGTCAACCAGTGTCTGGCGGCCTAGACAGGAAGGTCCACACGGCGAATACGATGGCGCACGCGACGAGATAGCCGATCAGCCAGATCATCGCTTATGCGCCCGCACGATGAGCCTGACTGCGCGGATGTCGGCTTCGCTCTGCCAGCAATAGTCGGGATGAACCTGCTGCGGCGTGGTATCCCCGCGATCGTCGGTGGTGATCTCGTCGATGACAAATCCAACATCCTTGAGCACCGTGATGATCTCGCTTGCGGTCAGTCGGTTGATGTAGACCAGATCGTTGCCGAGCAGCCGGTCCCAGGTGCGCCTGGAGTGGCGAAGGTAGCGTTTGGATCCCCACGTTCTGGAATAGAATGCCAGGTGGTCGTCGACCCCCACCTGCGCCAGAAACATCCCGCCTGGCTTCAGGATATGGTGCCATGTCTGGACGGCGACGGGGAACAGTTCGGCATCGACATGCTCCAGCACGTCGATCGAATAGATCGCATCGAAGTGGTTTTCCGGGTAGTGCGGCAGTCCGTTGGGGCACACCTGATAGTTGATCCGGGCAACTTGATAGGCTTCATCCCAATTCTTGGCGGCTATGAGCGCGGCGGCACGCGCCTCGGCGCGGCGAGCGATTGCCGGGTCAAGTGGCAGACACCGGATGTGATCGAGCACGACCGGCACGGTGGCCTGGAAAGACTTGAAATGTCGATTGTCGGCGATGTCGAAGCAATGCAGGCAGTCGTTGCGCAGCAACGCGAGATGCAGGCTGTAAGCATGCACCCAACCGGTGCCGAGATCGAGCAGCCGACCGGACGGCAGGTTATCCAGCAGCCACTGCGCCTGATCAAGTGCTACAATGCGAGGCCCGCTTTTAAGTCGAGCAAGACCGCGGTAGGCGCGTCTGGTCAGCGGAGTGGCTGATGCAGCTTTCAGAGCGACGGCCGCACCGTAATAGAGCGCGGTTTCTTTCATGGCGCTGTCCCTGTCGTGGTGACTGACATGCTCATGGACGTTCCTGCAAAATGATCCCCACGCGATCAAGGTGCTCAAGCACTGACTTGGCCGCCTCCTCTGGCATGCACAGCACCACGCCGTGCTCATCATGGAGACTGCATGCATGAATGGCTTGCGCGATCAGTTCCTCTGCCAACTGCCGGCGCAGGATGCTCAGCGCCTCGCTGTCGTCGTGGTCAGCCATTGACGGTCTACTCCAATCTTCGCCGCCGCGCGATGAACCATGCCTTTGTCAAGCCGACCGCACGGGCACCGGCTGCCGTGCCAAGGTGAAGAACGGCACGGATCTCGTCGTCCGTGACGCGAATGGGTGGGCCGGGAAAGCGCCCCCTCGCGGCGGCTTGAGCCATGCCCTCCAGCGTCCGGCGACGGTGTTCGGCGGCGTTCTTGCTACTCATCCTCGACATGACGGTTGCTGGTTTAGTGAAGGGATGCTATTGGGTCAAGCTGGATGGTGAACTCAACCCCGGGATGGAGGAACGCCCCGTATATGAAGTTACCGAAGCAACTCAAAGCCTGGATCATGCGGCAATGCGTCAGTTCCGAGGCGTTGTTGCGACCGGACCTTGAACGACGTCTGCCACACAAGGCTGGACGGCAGATGAAATTCGACTGCCGCCGGCTCTATCGCATCATCAAGGAAATCGCGGCCGAGTATGGCTATACGCCGGGCCGCTGGCGTGACGCGGCAGATCGTCGATTCACCCGGTTCACCATGGACAAGGGTCGGCCCAAGCACCGCTCTAGCATTGCCGAAGCACGTTGAAGGTGACCAAAACGGAGGCAATGCGGATGTCAGAAACGGTTGGAACCAATGTGACCGTTCACGTCTGGTACGATGAGCAACAAAACGTCATCAAACTGCGCATCAAGGGCCAGTTGACGAGTGTCTGGCCCGATCCCGCCAGCAAGCGCGGCAACCCGAGCCTCTTTAAGATGCTGGCTGCCGTTCTTCGCGACGAAGGCAAGAGACATCCTGCGGTGGAATGAGCCTATGTGGGACAAAGAAATGCTGGATTGGATGCACAAACAGGCTGCCAAGTTCGATATCGAACTAGATGCGATTCGGCGCAAGTTGAATAAACCTAAATGCGCGCGTTCATTCAATAGGCGGGGCGCTACCCTCGATGAATCCCTGAACCAGCCCGGTAGCGACACCGACACAATGCGCCGCAACACGCGTGCGCGGCGGGTTTTCAGCAAGCGCTGACGTGGCCTGCTCCAGTTCGACGAGGACTTCTTCGAGGAAGTCCTTGAGTTCCACCAGATCGACCATCATGATTTTGCAACTCCTGCAACAATAAAAATGCAACAGTTGATAGCCGATCACTGCACGACGACAACCGAAAAGCAAGATACCCGGTTGTCGATCGCTACCGACTATGTCAGATTACGCAAGTCGTCGTTTTTGTCACCCGCATTAGCGACGACCAAACACCCTTTCTGAAACCTCGGGTGGTGCGTTCCCCGAGAACGTGCCGCCCACCTTTCATCAGACTGCCACAAAAGACGGCGACTTGCTAGCGCGAGAATGCGGCTACCTCACTTGACGCGGTGCCGCACCTGTGCTGTTGATGCTGGTCATGACCAAGCACCCTCGTATCACCGTATCGCTGACCGACGAACTGTTGCGCAAGGTGGACGTCTACTGGCACGCCAAGCAACTGAACACACGCAATGAGGCGTTCCGCGAACTGATCAGCCTCGCCTTCGACTGGGCGTTGCGCGAGCCGGATACACGCCAGCCGGAGCGGAGGAAGGTCCGATGAGCGCCACCTCATCGTTGCCGCGCTGCAAAGGAGACCTGTGAATGCCGAAGTGTGCACCGCGCCTGATCCGCGATTTGGATTGGCTAAACCTACCACGCGACACAAGGTTGAGTCGTCCCGAGGCCGCGAAGGCGCTGACAGCCAACGGTCTGCCAACGGCGACAGCGACACTGACGACCGTGGCATCTCGCGGCGATGGTCCACCATTCCGAAAGTTCAACAATTACGTTGTTTACGAATGGGGTGAAATACTCGATTGGGCGATCAGCCGATGCAAGCCGGTGCAGCGATCGGCGACGGCACATCGAGCGATGGCGAACAAGGTAACAGCGGCGCCACCTAATAGGGTGGCAACTAAGCCTTCCCTTTCCCGGCCGAATCGGCTACGCTCTTAACCGGTTCCTTTCGATCGTTGAGAATGCCGCCTCCGGCCAAGGGCCTTGGGGCGGCATTTTCGTCTTTAGATGATCAGGCCACTTTGGTCTCTAGATGACCGAGTGGCAAACGAACCGCTTCCACGCACTTCCGTCGTTGCGCCATCGCCGGTCCGGCCGAATAGGTATCGTCGGTTAGATTGCCGACCTGATGACCGACCACCGCTGCGACCGTCGCCTGGTCAATACCGGCTTGCCGCGCCTTGGTGATGAACCATCGACGCAGGCTGTGGAAATCGATGCGCGAATGGCGTCGACCCGCCTCGCGATCCTCGACGTCCAGTGCGATGCGGTAGCGGCCGAACCGCTGACTGACCGCCCTGGACCGCTCCCGTTGTCCCTGTGGGCCGGGCTCGTGGAACAGAAAGGCTGTTGCCGCCTTGCCTGCGGTGCGCCGCTCCACGATGCCTCTGAGACCGCTATGGATAGGTACGGATCGCACGCCGGCCGTTGTCTTGGCGGCCCGGATGTTGAACACGCCGTCGCGGCAGTCGGCAACGGTCAGGCGATAGATTTCCTCCAGCCGCATGCCGGACAGGGCAGCGACCCGGATGGAGTCGGCAAGCTCCTGGCTGGCGTCGCCTGTCAGCAGGATCCGCAGTTCGTCATCGGTGAACGGGCGCTTGTTGCGGTCACCATTGCGCGCTGCCGCCTTCGCCCGGCGCTGGCCCGTCCAAGGGTTCGTGGTGATGTCGGTCCGCTTGATCAGCCAGTGCCAGTAGGCCGACAGGTAGCTGCAATGTCTGTTCCACGTCGCTGGGTCGATACCCTCGTTGACGGTCCGTGTCGCGTATCGCCCCACCACCGATCTGGTGATCGCCTCGATCGTTGGCGGCACCCCGGATTGTTCGCACCACGTAGCGAATTTCTGGATGGCCGAGCGCATCTGACTTTTGCTCCGGGAGGCCAACGCCCCTCTGGTGCCGCCCTCGCGCAACGCGTCCTCGATGTGGTGCATGAGAGGGGTCGCGCTGCCCGTGGCGACCCCTCGGAAGGCCGCGGCGACAGCGGGGCCATACACTGTGGCCACCTCTGCCGCGTCGTCCTCCACGGTCGCCGCAGCCTGCGCCAGCGCCGCCTGCCGCAGCGGTTCGCCGCCCTCGGGATAGCGGCTGTCCCAGACATGCGTGAGATCGCCCTGCTTGATCCGTGTCAGGTGTTCGCGCCATCGGGCGGCGGCACCCATGACATCTCCGGTGCCGTGCTGGCGCTGCGCTTCGTCAATGATTGTTTGAAATTTCGCCAACACAGCATGACGCCGTCCGCGGGCCACCACCGGGTCCGACGTGTGCAAGGATTCAAGAAGGTGGCTCTTGCCGAGGATCGGACGCAATTTGCGTGGAATTGCAAGAATGGCGTGCAGCGTATTTCCGCCGCGTTTTGTCAAATGGCGCATGTCGTTCATAGCCCGCTCTGCTACCACGAACTGCTACCACGAGATATAGGTCAAAAGGTCAATAAACACCGGCTTTCCTGCACTTTTCAGTATCGAAACGTCTCGTATGGCGTGTGACATACCAAAAAATGCGACACTGAATACTGTTATATTTCAATGGCTTAGCGAGGTGCGTCGGGCGACTGCTACCACGAGTGCTACCACGAACGCTACCACGAACGATCTTGTCCGAATGAACAAATTGTGCTGATATGCAAAAATCAGGAAGCAGGGGAGGAGGGACCAATGGCACTATTCGACGTCCAGTTGACACCTGCCGATCTACCGCAACCACCGACGCCGGCCACAAACGGGCGTACCGCGCCCACCGGAAGTCTGGAGTTCTATGGTCCCGGCAGTTCCGGTGCAGCCGCCGGCCCGAACGCCAACCTCCACGCCGAGGTCAGTCCGGTGTTCGGCGAGCAAGGTGGCGGATGATCCAGTTTGATTGCGTCGATTGCGGCTGGCGCGTCTCTCTGTTCAGGGAGGCACCGCCGGACCACGGCCGATGCTCCGAGTGCGTCTGGATCGCCGAGCATGTCGCGCCGGAGGACCAGCCGGCCGCACGCATCCGGCTCGCCCTCATGCGCTGCGGCGACGCCGCGCTGTGGCAGTATGACGGGATAGCGTAGGTCACGACAGCCGCCATGTCTTGATGTCGGCTGCCCTGGCCCGAGGACACAACGGACATGAGAACCTACGGCTTCGATGAAATTCCCTGCCTTGTGCATTGCTACGCTTGCACCGGCTTGGGCGGAGATAAGTTCGAGATCTGGTTTGACGAGGGTCCGAAGTCTTACGTCTGGAACCGCCACTACGCCCGATACCTTGGACGCGGCTGGGTTTTGACCACGGTCTCTTATGCCGGCAAATTTCCCTGCGAACCTGTGCCGCTGGAAACCAAAGGAGAGAACCAATGACACTTTTCGACGTCCAGTTGACACCAGCCGATCTACCGCCCGCCGACCCTCGGCATGGCGCAGTGAAGATGTACTGATGCGCGCGATGAGGCGGAGTGCCGTCCCGACACGTAGCGTTCATAACCGGCGCATCGTCGAAACCAACATTGAGTATCTCACCGCCCATATCGGCGCGGAGCGTGCCAAGCTGAACTGGCTGAAACGCCAACTCCGCTGGCTGAATGGCGAGGGGCCGCCACCGCAGCCGCGCAAGCGCGCAATGGCGGTACGTTCGCGACCTGCCATTCCTCGGCTCCGATACTGACAAACGAGATCACGACAGCCGCCATGTCTTGATGTCGGCTGCCCTAGCCCGGCGCAGCAGGTCCGCCGTGCCGATCCCGCCCGGCGTCGCCACCACGAGGTTAGGCAGTCCTTTGGCGAGCATGTCCCGGTTGGACAGCGCGATGGCGAAGAACGGGAAGCGCAGATGGTTCGGGCGGAACACCCGCACCGGCACGTCGTGCGCCTCCGCCCATATGGTGACCATCCGCGCCGCGCCACGCGTGCTGCCGTTGGTGATGATCAGCTTGACCCGCGGGCCGGCATGCAGGTCGCAGAGCACGTTGTGCAGCATCGGGTAGTTCAGCTTCTCCCCGCCGCACACCAGCACCCGGATGCCGAGGCCGTCGTCCTTCAGATCCCTAATCGCCTGACGGATCAAGAGTGACTGCCCGTATGATCTGCATCGACCGTTCGTGCTGAAGCGCGATCAATACGGCGACCCAATCGATTGGACGATGCAGGGTCATCCTGTCCAGGGTCGGCCACAGTTTCGGCCAGCGCCGCATGAACAGCATCGTCTCGTGCTTCGCCTTCAGTTGCTCGTCGGATGGGGTGGTGAACAGATGAACCGCCTGTGGCCGCCTCTCCTTCATCTGCTGATCCTTTCTCGGACAAGCGTATTTCGACACGGCCATTCTCGACGCGTTCCAGGATCGTCAGTCGCTTGACTGGGTGCGCTATCGGCCTACCATCCCGGTATGCGTAATAGAGAACTTCACCCCGATCTTCATCAGCAGTTATGACCTCCCGGCCGGTCTCGCGACTTTGTGGCTGGCCGTTGAAGAACACTGTTAGATGGTTGAAGTCGGCGGTGAATCCAGGGTCTTCGCGACGGAGTGAAATGCGCATGATCTAAGCTTCCCTTCAGGCACAGGATTACATCGTGAAATGGTATTGGTGGGTCGTGCTGATCTGGGCAGGGTGCATCGCCGGGCTTGTGCCGCTATGGGCGTACGCACTGCGCGATCGGCGAAGGCGAGGCGGCAATTGATCCTGACTGTCATCGTGGTGTCTCTGCCTCGATCTCTTTCATCCGGCGACTGATCGCCACGAAGTCCTCGAATGCCGACAGCCGCACCACGGCCTTGCAGGTCGGCGACGTGCCATCGAGGTAGCTCTGGTAGAGCGTGTGGCACCGCTTGCACACGCCGTCTGACCAATCGTGCGGATCGTCGTTGATGGGTTCGGTCGTCATGCTGCCTCCGCGATCTCTTGTGCGATGCGCTGTTTCAAGGACCAGCGTCTGCCGAGCCGCCAGCGGATGTCAGCGAGGTATTCGATCTCACGTTCAATCAGGACGCAGTTGACACCTTCGAGGCGCGCGGCCTCGCCTGTCGTTCCGCTTCCAGCGAAGCAGTCAAGCACCGTGCCGCCTGGCGGGGTGACAAGACGGATGAGCCAACGCATGAGGGAAATAGGCTTGACCGTTGGGTGGCGAGAGCCAGCGCGATCCTGCTTGCCAGCTTTCGCTGCGTAATAAAATCTAGATGCAGTGCCGGTGTCCGAATGTTGTTCGTCTAGGTCCATCTGCCCGCGATGCCCACTAGTGCTGATGTTGCCGCGACCGCGGGCTTTTGGATAATGACCCCCGTTCTTCTCTCCATACATTGCGAACGCTGCTTCAACCTCGTCGCTGCCATCATGCACAACATTCGCCGGCCACCGACCTTGTGTAGAATCGTACGTTTGCCCAGGTGATTGCCGATCGCTGCGTCCTTCCATTTCACGCCAAGCACCGAATGCGATATTCGCGCAATCAGGCTTTACGCCATCTATTCGGCAACCATCGATGTTCAGCACGCCTGTGCCATGCGCCAACACATTCTGCACGACCGTGCCGATCAGCGGCTTGCGGGCAACAATGATTGGCTCGTGGGCCGGCTTGAGAGCCGTGCCAAATCCGTTCCAGCGAATAGCTTCGGCAGTTGCTGGCGCTGTAATGCGGGCATCGGTCTCGTGCTGTATTTGAGAATAGCTGTAGCAATTTGCCCCAGACGTTTTCATTCCGTTAGGTTTGCGGCGTAGATAATCTTCGTTGATTCCAGTAACCTTTCGTTCCGCCCCAGCCAACTTGTCGATCGCCTTCGACACATTTAACGATTTCGGAAATCCCGAACCGAACAAGTAGCAAATGGTATCCCTGATTTCGAAACCTGCATCCTCGATGGCGCATGCCAGTCGATGCCAACCACGCGTCCCGCCAAATGCGAGCAGATACGCACCAGGCTTCAGCGCATCATAAACAAGCCGCCAGGTCTCGGCCTGGAATGCGATGTCGCCTCCGTCCCAGCTATTGCCGCTCCACACAGGTTTACCATTGAACCGAGTTAGAATTATGTGATGTTTGGCAACCTCGACGCAGTGAACGTCTCCGCTGTACGGAAACTCACGGATTGCTTTCGCGCGATCTGTATAAAGTCGTTTGCCTGGTTGCAGCACGCACAGCACGTATGCTGGCCCTGCTACGGTTTCGTTGCCGCAGATAACGACGCGTTTGCCGCCCGGTCGGTAAGTGGAAATTGCGGACCTTCCGGTGTGAAAACACAATCTTTGGAAGTCATCTGCCAACTGGCGCGATGTTGTAAAATAGACTTCCTGATCGTCGCCATCATTTTTGCGGCAACCGTCAGTGTCCATCATTCCGTTGTAGACAAATTCCAGCAACTCGGCGTGATACTGAAACACCCATTCGGGGATGTGTTTGGCATGCGCTGCGCCGAGTCGCTTCAAGAAACCGAGTAGGACGAAGTCGTAACAGTAAAAGTGCGTGGGGTCGCCGGGAGTTTCTGTGAACTTAATGCCAAGAGCACAAAGCGTGGTGCGAACATCACCTATCTTTCTAAGCTTCTTGACAGCGAAACCGAAGAAGTCGTTTGATGGATTGTCGTTAACGCGATTACAGGTGTAACCGTCTCCAATAAAAAGACCGAGAAGGCGGAAGAACGGCTCTTCATCGTACTTCCTGCTTTCCGTAATGTTGATGCCGCTGTTCCCAAACGGGCGCGTGGTAGTGATTGTGACATCGCCGCGTTTGCCTGGTATTGGGTTTCCTTGAGCAAACAAATGGAAACACCGATTAACCTCTGTCGGCTGCACCATTCGTAGGGTTCGTCCGCCGTCGTACGAGACGACCATGTTGTGATTCGGAGTGACACATTGCTCGGCGGAGCGGTGTCTGACATGCATTAGATTGCCATCAAACTCATACTTGTAATTCGCCGTTATGCCCTGAAACTCGACATCGCGTGTATCGGGGTTCAACGTCGCGATACGATGCTTTCCAGCAACAACCTCTTGGATGTTTACCCAACCAGTGTCGGTCATGACCTCAGTGCTGGGGTGATAGCATTTCCCCATGAAGCCCGTGCCGATGCGCGCTCGACCTGCTGGTGACAGCACGTTGAGGCTGGCGAGCCCGCTGCCACCACGCTTCTCCGTCGTCAAATGATAAGGCGGATCACATACGCACGCATCCAACCCGGACAGCAACGGCAGGATATCGAGACAATCGCCGTGATGCACGTCGCAGGTGGGTGCGTCGGTCATCGTAGCGCCAACACTTTCGAGCCGCCCTGCGCGACCATCTCGACGACACGGCTGTCGTCGAGTCCGATCGGCCTAGCGGTTCTCACCCCAAGCCTCTCCCGTGCTGCGCTGTCCTTCATCTTGTTCCAGAGTGTATCGTTGCGACGCAACGCAGCGATTGCCTCAGTGATGGTCATGGACGCCCTGTTGGTGGCGTGCATATCGTTCGCAAGCACCGTGCCAATTCGCTGCCGTTCGCTCTCAGTGCGATCTTTGATATCAGCAGCAACAAGCGTGCCGACCTCCTCGCCGTCCCATAACGTCACCGTCTTCTTCTCCAACCAAAAAGTCGGTCCGCCAAGCAAGGCGTAGTTGGACTTCCCGTTGTCCAGCCGCACGAGACGACGTTGTTCCTCGTCTGTCAGGGCCATCTCCGATACGTCTTTCTCGGTCGGGAAGTGTAAGGTGAACGCGGCACGTGAGGCATAGACAATCGCACTCGCGCCACGGCCAGTATCGGTATTGCCAACATATCCTTGGGTCGCTGCCATCGGCAGTTTCGACGTGTGATGCGCCAGTAGCATGGCAACGCGAGCGTCCTTGGCGATCTTCTTGAGAAAGTCCATGACAAAAGTCATGTCGCGGTTGTCGTTTTCGTTCAGTTCGTGTAGTTGAATCATGGGATCAAGAGCGATCATCACGCAGTCCGGATGCCTTGCAGCAGTGACAAGCTTTGAGGCAATTTCATAATTCCTCACGGCATTGCGGTTTTCCAGTTTGACCAATCGCAGGTCGACATCTTCGCCGCTAACTAACGTGATGTATGGAAAAACCAACGACGGATCGACTTGCAGTTCGGTGCAGGCGGCGTGCAGTCGTCTGCTCATCTGATCGATATCGTCTTCAGCATTATAGATGACCGACCGCTTTGGTGTGCCACGATGTACGTTGCCGAATATCCAAATGTCCCGGCCGAGTGCCAAGAGCACCGCAACCTGCAAAATGAAAAGAGACTTGCCGACGCCGCCCGCCGCGATGATGGCTGTCACTGTGTTTTGCAGCAAAAGCGGTTTTGCAATCCAGGGAGTTGGCGGAATGTCGCGCTGGGCTTTACCGTTGCCAAATGCCCATGGATCCGGACGCTTAGTTTTGGTCCACTCATCGCCCCCGCTGTCGGTAAAAGGGAGCGGGCCAAACTCCTTCGTGTCGATATTCGCATTTCTGAATGGCACGCCGAGGCCAAACGCATCCAACACGGCATGGACTGCCAGCGGCTTTGCGGCACCTGCCCGCAATCCCTTGATGGCCGTATCGCGTGCGGCATCCTCGTCGTTCATAGACGAAGCCGATTGACGAAGTTGATCCAATAGATAGTCGGCCAGCATCTCCTCGGAATGGTCGCTGATCTTGCGAGCGACACCGCCGACATGCCGTGCTACAGCCCACAGTCGGAAATGCTTCTGTTTGTCAGGGGCGACGGTCAGACGCTTCGTCATCCGCGCTAGCAGTTCCGTCTGAAGCTCGGATAGCATGACGTAAGACCGATCCACCTCCAGATCGGCAGGCGGCAGTCCCTCGGTCCGGCGCGTGTTGCGCTTGATCCGCAATGTCTCTTCTTCGACGTGTGCCAGGTGATCGGCGAAATCGATCGGACCGCCCTCGACCATGACAACGATCGGTTGCGGCCTGTCTTTCAGACCCCGATAGAAATAGCCGCGGCTCCCGTCATAGCTGGCTGGATCGGCGGTGCCGGCGATGATGCCGCCATCCGCTCGCGCAACCAGACGCTGATAGTCCTCGATTTCGCGCAGCTCGACCACCGGAAAGATCACGCGCCACGTCTGGTGCTCTGGGGTCCAACTGGCGCTGGAATAGAACAAGGCGGCGACGCCGTTCTGCCGACAGTTCTCCTTCGCCATCTCGATCCAGTTCGGATCACCGTCGTCGTAGTCGAGCAGGACTGCGCTGTTCAGGCGCAGGTTGGCGAGCGTGCGCTTCGAACCGCTCTTCGGATCAGCCTTGTTGCCGAACAGCCCGCCAGAGAGCAGGGGCAGGTAGCGCTTGTTGTCGATCTGCGATGTTTCGCTAAAGATCAGCGCGAGATTGCGCAGCGAGATGCGGGTCTCCTGACTGTCGCGCCCGTAAACGTCATCCCAGAAGGTGAAGACCTGCGGGATGTCGAGGGCGTTCTGTCCGGCGTCGTATGGCATGCGCTCGACTCCCTGTTACGCTGATATCACTTCAGCGGTCTCCGTCGAAACAGCCGCAAGGCAATTCGTCTACATCGACAAGCGCGTCGCTATCGGGCTGCCGTATGAAATCCGCCCAACTGAACCTCCGTCCAAGACCTTTGATCGTCGTGAGCTTAGCTTTCGACTCCATAGTTAGAGCCCGGCCAAGCAGGTCTGGATAAGTCATTCCAAGCGACAGGATTTCGTCTTTACGTGTGTGCGGACAAAAGAAACAAGCCGACTTAATAGGGTAAGGAAGTCCCGCTCGGTGAATCGCCGCAATGCAGTCTTCACGTCGCCACTTCCAATCAATCAATGGGTAAGTCCACACATATTTCCTGTCCTCGTAGAATCGGGCGCGATGCACCTCGCCATAGCCGTAGCCAATCAACTTAACGACTTTGGCGCCGGATTTCCATGTCGACTTACACACGGCATCGTTGTTGCACCACTTGTCTTGTGGTTCGATTTTGTATTTTTGACTGCACGTTTTGTAGCCGTAAGCGACAGAAGGCAGCATATTCAAACGCAAGCAATTGTCTTCAAGACTCTCCCATTTGCCGTCTCTGCGGGAACGTCGCACAACGGTAACCGGCGGATAGCCATTAGCTACCAGGTAATCGGAGACGGTCGCAACCAACGTATACGTCCCCGGCTTTTCGCCTCCGGTATCGGCAAATAGGATCGCGTGCGGCGGCGCAAATTTACCTTCCACCATTCCGCACAGCATGCCGGTGCTGTCTGTCCCGCCGCCGTAAGCAACCACGCAAAGCGGGTCGTTGTAGATTTCGTTGGCCACTGACTACACCCTCATCATGCTGACGGCTCAAGGCGATAGGAGAACCGGCTGTTGCCGGGCCGGATAACGTGCGACGAGAAATGCCCTTTCAGTTTCTGATTGATCTTCGATGTCACCATGCCGACAAGCTGTTGCTGCACACGCAGTGTCGTCTTGCTGAGCGTGGCATCGGGCCGGGCCGCGACGAACAACTGGCTGATCGCGCACTCCTCGCTGGACACCAGGTGCCGCCAGACGCGGTTCTGCTGCGGCGAGAGATTGGTTTCACCCCATAGACGCAGATGGGTCTCGGATGCGGAGAGGACGCGTTTAGTTAGCATGGAGAGGCTGCTGCTCAACACGGTAATCATGACTGATCATGCCCCGCTTCGGATTGCCGCGCACAAATTCATGCCACCAGTACACACCAGACTGACGAACCTTGAAGTGTCCTCGAACCGAATGGACACGAACTTTGCTGACAGGTTCGCCCGGTTCTGATACGCCGCCGACACGCAGCTTACCGGGTACGCGCATACGAACGACTCGATGTTCAAGCAGTGAAGGCTTGTCGTTCCGGGGTTTTGTGCGGTTTATCTCAGACAGGTCCGCTGAAGTTTGCTCAACACCATTCTTGGTATTGAGCAAAATGAGAATGGCCTTGAGCCTAGAGGGTTCTTCATGAATGTATCCAAGCTGTCGACTCATAAAGTCGGCTTCGCTGGTCAGACTTCGCCTGATGTGCTCGCGCCGATTCATAGGGAACACGTCAAGGTAGTAAGACGATACCGTTCCTTCATACTCGTTTATCAAGGATGCCTCAGCATTGCGCTCAACTTCGTCACGCTCCAAGAAATTGAGATGACGCTTTGTGTCCATTCGGGTCTTTAGTCTTCGTTCAACATCAGCCATGCCCATATCGGTCATAGGAATGTCGTAGGAGAATTCGAAGACCAGACAGGAGATTTCAGGAATTATTCTGCCGACGCGAGCACCGTCCTCGAACGTCCACGCCATGTGTAGCGTTCCGCGTCGTGCGGTCGCATCAGTTTCGCATAGAAGACCGTAACGTTTTAATGCCTTCGGCCGAAACGGTCCGTTGATATCGTCACGGGTCGCAACATCGCACCACTCAAACCAAGATGCGCGATACGGAGCGTTCGCATAGTGCGAAGCCGCTTGAATACTCGACGGGCGTCCGCGTGCAACACTTGTCGCCGCTGCGATGACATCGTCAGTTAAGACAAACTTTTGCGCGACACGAATTCTCGCAGCAAAATTACGATACCACTCATAATTCTGATCAACGAACGTCGACGGAACGGACGCCTTGCGCCCGAAATTGAACATCTTTCGCACTTGAGACCGGTCTACAGCGAGGATTTCATCGCACAACATAGCGCACTTCCTCCATCAATATCGCATGCCTTCCCATGCAACAGCGGCGAGCGGTAACCCGGCCGACCATGACTCACCCTGGACCATCAAGTTCCGCAATTCCTCCGGACTGCCAAAATCCACAGGGGGTTCAGTCAGCAACTCATCATGGACCGTCAGGATGACGGGATACCCCGCACTCTCAGCACGTAGCATTCCGCCGACCAGGATGTCGTAGGCGATTCCTGATACATTGTTTTCAGCCTGAAGTCCGCCATAAAGCGCATGGGTTCCCCATCTCTTCTTCTCGCCTATGTAACCCTCATAGGTGATCTGAGATCGGATGCGTTGTTTATATTCTACACCAGGCAACTTCACTAAGGCGTTGATCTCGACATCGGTGTATTCATCCGCCTCAACACGAGTGCCATCCTGGAGGATCAGGATTGAATCGTCCTTACGTGTAAGTCGAGGGTGGCAGTATGCGAGAAGCCGACCGCTCGGCAGTTGGCACCATAAGAAGCCGCGGGCTACGCAGTATTTGAGTTTACCATTGCAGCAAGGTACGACGGTTCCGGGCCGTGCGACGGCCTCGATCGCGGCATCCTGCTGATCCCACCATGACTGGCAAACGGCAGGGTGAGCCGCACGAAAGTTATCAACGATGATCTTTATCCCTGCCCACACGTCAC
>Ga0068855_100003985_pt1 | contig 18034 bp, 16 predicted proteins | sample KBSCornC52_FD_66592 | JGI IMG/M metagenome (GOLD analysis project Ga0068855, IMG submission 66592) | Corn rhizosphere microbial communities from Kellogg Biological Station, Michigan, USA - KBS Corn C5-2 | ecosystem: Host-associated > Plants > Roots > Rhizosphere > Soil ...
AGCCCAGGCGACCGAGGAATCTGCTTTTCGCTACTTATGTAAGCGGTCTATTACTTCATCATCCTCCGGGTATAGCGGTGCTTTACGCCGATGGGGAAGTACTCAGGATCGCCGACAGGCCGCAGGTGGACATGCGGCACGCGGTACTCGGCGGGCACATAGTTGGCGAACTCGCTGTTGAGCCGCAGGAGCTGAATCAGTATCTCCCTCTCCATCGCGCGCTCTTTCTCCTCGTCCGCCGCGACCTGGGCAGCAAGCTCTATTGTCACCGACAGCCGTCGATTCCGGTCCTCGTCCGCCAGCGATTCGAGCACGAACTTCCCGGTCACCCACTCGCAGATCGGCGGCTGCTCCAGCGCAACCTTGACGTTTTCCGGATAGATATTCGCGCCGAAGAACGACACCGTGAAGTCCGACCGTCCGAAGACGTAGACGAAGGGCAGGGGCCGGATTCTGCGCGGCGGCGTGCCGGACGGGCCCGACAGATCCGCCACCGGATCGAATCCCCGCTCGCCCGCGAATGCTATCATCTCCTCGTACGCGACGATTCCGCCCGTGTCCAGAATGTCGTAGCGAATCAGCGGGACGCCGTTGTCGCCGGTGAACACGAGATGGCCGTCGACCAGCTCGAAGTAGCGGCTCGTCGGGTCATACTGGGCAACGGTGGGGAGCCGCGATTCGCCGAACAGCGCGTGCGCGAAATCGGGTTGAGACGAGAGCCAGCGGCGAATTGATATTGAGAGCGGCGTCTCGTTCGCGAGCACGCCCGCGTCCGCCGTGCCATAGAGAGACGCCGAATCGAAGCAGGGCGATTGCGAGCCCGTGCGGTTTCCAACCAGGCTGCGCCACTCCTCGCTGAAGACTTCGCCTGCCATCACGAGCTTGATATTGTACTGGCTCCATTCGAATCCCCGCGCGGCGCCGGCGTCGATCACGTCCTTCACGAACGGCGGGTAGCCGAGCAGGACCGTCTGGTCGTAGTATCCGCCCAGCTCGCGCACGACGCGCAGAATCTCGTCCCGGTTGCTGCCGGGCGTGACGGTGGTGATTCGGTAGCCCTTTGCGGCAAGATGGCGGCAGCACGCGGCGGTATACATCCCGCCCACCCAGGTTCCGAGCGCGAAGCAGACCACGGCGAGCGTTGAGCGCTCGTCTGCACGGAAGCTGTCGTGGAAGATCTGCTCGAACCGCGTCACGATGTTCAGCTCGTCCGCAACGTTCCGTGGCCAGAACGTCGGCGCGCCTGTCGAGCCCGACGACACCGCCATCATGTCGCACGCGTCGAGCCGGCCGCTGCGGCAGAGGTCCGGGAGGGGATGGCGCTGGATGTAATTCTGCTTCGTAACGCAGGGGAGCCGCCGGAACGAGTCGAGGTCCCGGATGGTGGCGGGATCGACGCCGTTTTCCGTCAGCAACGCGCGGTACGCCGGCACGGAGCGGACCGTCTCATGAAACAGGGTGATGGCGCGCGATTCGCCCGCCTCGGCGGTCGCGCGGGATAGCTGCTGGTCTAGCGCGGCAGATTGGTCTTGCAATGCGTGCCTCCTGTCCGTGCCACCGGGCGTCCGTATGGTAAAATAGCAATGGTCCGTCGGGGTGTAGCGCAGCCCGGTAGCGCACTCGCTTTGGGAGCGAGTGGTCGCCGGTTCAAATCCGGCCACCCCGACCACTTATTCGAGCTCAGTGAGCGAGGCAATTGAATTGACCTCGCTGGTGATTTCGGCCCTTCGTCATGCTTGACGGAGCGCAATTTCCGGGCAGTCCGTCAGGTAATACGACGCCTGGCGGAGTTCTTTTTCTCCGTCGGCCCCTTCTGTTTTCGCATATCACCCGTTTTCCCTTCCGCCGTGGTGTGCCGGTCACGCAACTCCTTGCACAAAGGCCGGGCCGTCGTGCCGCGCGCCGCGGCCCGGCCGGGGCTACGTTCTACATCAGTACGGCGGTGCACGGATCGTGCTTTGCCTCCGAGTCGGACACGTGCGCGTACACGAACACCAGGTCGACCGACTCCGTCCGCGCCTGGTTCATGCGTTCGAGATTCCCCGGCTCGGTTTCGGACTGAGGGATTGTAGTTGAGGTGGAACAAGCACGCCCGAATCCTGGCCGGATTCGGGCGGGTTGTCGGCTTGGGGCCTCCGAGCGGATTCGAACCGCTGACCTTCGCTTTACAAGAGCGTTGCTCTACCAGCTGAGCTACAGAGGCGCAGAAGAGCGGCCCGACTGGCGGACCGCTCTCGTATTATACCAAATGATGAGGGCTCGACTGAGCGGTTACGTTATGCTGACTGCGCGGCCTTCGTCTCCTCCACGATGACGCCGATCTTACGCTTTACGCGCTGGAGGGCGTTGTCGATGCACTTGGTGCGGCAGGCGAGCTCACCGGACATCTCGCGGTATGACTTTCCTTCCATGTAGCACCGAAGGACATTTGCCTCGAGAGGGGAGAGGGCGTTCTGGACGGTATCATGAAGGATTCGGGACTCGCGATCCTGAATCAGAACGGCGACCGGGTCGAGCGCCTTTTCGTCAGCGATGAAGTCGAGGAGGCTGCTGTCGCTCTCTGATTCCTGTGTCGGGCCGTTCAGGGAGACGTAGCCGTTGAGAGGAACATGCTTCTGCCGGGTGGCCATCTTTACCGCGGTGATGATCTGCCGGGTAACGCAGAGCTCGGCAAAAGCGCGGAAGCGGGCGAGACGGTCGTCGCGGAAGTCGCGGATGGCTTTATAAAGGCCGATCATCCCTTCCTGCACCACGTCCTCGTGGTCCGCGCCGACGAGGAAATAACTTCGGGCCTTGGATTCCACCAGATGCCGATACTTCATCATCAGATGTTCGGTGGCGATTCGATGACCCTGGCGAGCGAAGATTACCAGCTCTTCGTCGCGCATATGGTGAAACCGTTGCGTTGCCTCGAGACAGCTCGCAGTCATATGCTCTCCTCCCTACGGCGATGGCGGGGGTTTTATGCGGCAAGGCAGGGAAAGCCAGGTTCCATATTGTGGAGTGGGGCGCACCGGAATGGCGCAGGCTGGCCGTTCGCGCGACCGGTAAGTGTACTATAAACAAACCGGACATTTCTGTCAAGCGTTTTCACAGACTAAATATCGCCTGAATCGAACGATTTCCGCTTTACACGGCGATGCGCGCTCAATTGGGCAGTCGACGCGTTGAATTCAGTACCCTGCGGCCCTCCAGCCCCGACTAAGGGCGAGCAAAGCCGGTACCGCGTTTCCTCTCCAGATTCACCCGACGTGCTGGCACGCAATCATCACCGAAAGTGAACGGCGCCACCGCAATTGCTCCCCCGTTATTGGAGCAAGCGAAGCGCGGGCCGAGCGAGCGCAGGCGCGGAGGGGAACATCTCCCCCATTATTGGGGGCAGGGGCTCCTGCAATGATCCGAACAGCGGACGTCGTCATCGTGGGCGGAGGCGTCATGGGCGTCTCGATCGCGCACCATCTTGCCCTGTCAACGGCAGCCCGAATCGTGTTGCTTGAGAAGCGGCACATCGGCGCGGGCTCCTCCGGCAAGTCCGGCGCCATCATCCGCCAGCATTACTCGACGGACCTCCTGGTCCGCATGGCGCGGGAGGGCGTGCTCGCCTTCCGTGACTTCCCGTCCCACGTGCAGGCGGAGAGCGGGTGGATCGGCTCGGGATGCCTGATTGTCGCGTCGGAGAAGGATCGCGTCGCGGCAGCGGGCAACGTCGACCTGATGCGCAAGGCCGGTGCCGCCGCCGAGTTACGCGCCGGAATCGACCTGAATGAAGTCGCGCCCGAGGCGGAGTTCGCGGACGACGAGATCGGCGCGTGGGAGCCAGAGGCGGGATGCCTCGACGCGGCGAGCGTACTTCACGGATACGCGGAGAGCGCGCGGCGAGCGGGCGTGGTCATCGAGGCCGGCACGGAGGTCCTCGACATCGAGGCGGACCGCGGCGCGATTCGGTCCATCGCAACGAACGGCGGCCGGATCGATTGCGGTACGGCGGTGCTCTGCGCGGGTCCCTGGGCGCGGCGGCTTGCGGGGCGGGCGGGAGTCGACCTGCCGCTTACCGTGATTCGCCCGCAGGTTGCTTTCTTCCGGCGGCCCGGCGACTTCGGAGGCGACAGCCATCCGGTAATTGGCGACCTGCGGAACGGGTTCTACTGCCGTCCGGACGCGGGCGGCCGCACGCTGGCAGGCGCGCTCGACGTCTCCGCCGACGAGGTTGTCACCAATCCCGACAGCTATGATGAGGGGATATCCGGCGAGTTCATAGGATGGACCCACGACCGCCTCACCCGCCGCATGCCGGCCATGCGCCGCGCGTTCAGCCGGGGAGGGTACAGCGGTCTCTATACGCTCACGCCGGACAGCCATCCTATCCTCGGCGAAGCGCCGGGCGTCCGCGGCCTCTATCTGGCGGTCGGATTCAGCGGCCACGGATTCAAGCTCTCGCCGGCGGTCGGCCGCGGCCTGGCGGAGCTGATAACTACCGGCGGCTACCGGTCGCTCGATCTCTCGCCGCTCCGGCCCACCCGGTTCGCGGAGGACGCGCCAATCCGCTCCGCATATCAGTACGGCCTGTTGTCATAACGAAATCCATCAGGAGAATCATGAACCCGACCGTGCTGGCCCACATAGCGCTCACAATAACCTGCCTCCGATTCACGCCCGGCTCGACGGAGTCGGTCCGTAGGGACATTGAATTGCAGTACGCCAATCGCTCCCGCGCAATCGTCACGCACGAGGTTCGCGGTGTCCTGGACGTACTGGCCCCGGGCTTCTCGATGCACTACGTGCAGGGCAGCATCGCCGGCCGCAAAGAGTGGGAGGACGGCCTGCGGGCGCGGATGGCGGAGCTGGCCACGCAGGCGAAGCGGGCCAAAGATGCCGGCGGCGAGTGGAAGAACCCGGAGAGCGTCTCGACCGTCCTACAGAAGATTGCGGTACACGGCGACAGGGCGACGGTGACGGCGCAGACGACGACGAAGAATCGCGCCACGTACCCGCATGGCGTTGCCTATACCGCGACGCTCGAGGAGACGTCCGAGGATACGTGGGTCAGGACCGCGCTCGGATGGCGGCTGCTCACCATCGAGCAGTTACATAACAGGACGATGACGGACGAGGTGCGGACGGCTGCCCCAAAGCCGAAGCAGTGAGGCTTGAACCGATGGACGACACGCAGGAAGCAATCGACCATATTCTGGAGGGGAATCCCCGCGCCAGCGAGCTCGCCGTGATGATCGCGGCCCTCAAGGTCCGGCGCGACACCTTTCAGCGCGAGCGCGACGCCGCGGCAACTCCAATCGCGCGTAAGGAGTGGGCGCAGCGCATGCGCGAGGTCGACAAACAGATCGAGGTTCTCCGCCAGGAGCTGGCCATCACGGAGTTCGTGGAGAAGTCGGTTCGCGTCACGGTCAATCGACCCCGCCTCGACATCGACGAAGAGGGGTACTGAGCGGGTCGTTGGGTCGCGGGGCCAGGCTCAGGGACACATGTCCCCGCCTGAATTGGTGTCCTTCGGACCGACGCAGGCTCGTGTGGCTCACCCGTGGTGGATCATTCGGTTTGCCCGATGCACACCGCTGCAATTGTCCGTCAGGGCGACCCTGCAGGCGGGGACATCTGTCCCTGAGCCTGAGCCCTTGTCGCCAACGATCCTCCAGTATCGGCAGGAAACTGCTATAATAGGTGCAACGTATGAATGGATGTTCATATGTTGGAGGTGAGGGATGGTGGTTCTGGAAGCGCGCGATGCGGATATCTGTGAGGTCCCGCTGGTCGACCCTGACCGCGTGCGCCGCGTTACCGCCAGCCTGACAGACGAGCGAACGGCGTCTGAGCTCGCGGATACGTTCGCCGCCCTCGCCGACGCGACCAGGCTTCGGATAATTGAGGCGCTCTCTCTGGAAGAGATGTGCGTATGTGACCTCTCGGCGGCGTTGCGCCTCTCGCAGTCCGCAACCTCGCACCAGCTCCGCATTCTCCGCAACCTGCGCCTCGTGAAGCATCGCCGCGCGGGCCGGCTGGTCTACTACTCGCTCGATGACGACCACATCCGAGGACTCTTCGCCCAGGGGCTTGACCATGTGCGGGAGGGCCGGCGGAGATGAGCGCCTCGACACATTCGCTGGATCTCCCCCTGATTCTCCCGTCCGGCCCCGACTGCGAGCGGTGCGTGACCCGGCTGCGATCCGCCCTCGAACACGTCCGGGGAGTGGCAGGGGCATCGGTGGACAGCGCAACGGCGAGGCTGCACGTCACGTTCGACCCGAATCTCGCGACGTTGGCGCGAATCGAGCAGGAGGCGAAGCGAATCGGCGCGGAAATGGCCGCACAGATCGACCACCAGACCATTGACCTGCGGGACCTCGACTGCCCGGATTGCGCTGCGTCCATCGAAAAGGCTGTGACACGGCTGAATGGCGTGCTCTGGGCGGGCGCGAACTTCGCCGCCGCCCAAATTCACGTAGAGTACGACCGTAAGCTGGTCTCTCTGCGCGACATCTGCCGTACCGCGGAGGGTCACGGAGTGCGTGCCTGCCCGATCGGCGGCCCATTGGCAAATCGGGAAGATTGCGCGGACACCGGCAGCAGCTGGTGGCGAGAGAATCGCCGGTCGATTAGCCTTGCGGTCATGGCGGGATTGATGGCCATCGCATGGTTCACGCCCGCGCCGGCGCGAATCGGACTCCTTGCACTAACCACGCTGGTCGGCGCGCTTCCAACTGCCCTCGCGGGATTCCGCGCGCTGCGCGCCCGCGCGCTCGACATGAACGCGCTGATGACGCTGGCGGTTGTCGGCGCGGCGGCGGTGGGGGACTGGTGGGAGGCGGCGTCCGTTGTTGCGCTCTTCAGTCTCGGCGGTTTGCTTCAGGCCGGCGCAATGGAACGGACCCGCCGCTCGATTCGCGGCCTGATGGACCTCAGTCCCCGGACGGCGCGAGTGATACGCGGCGGCACGATGAGTGACATCCCGGTTGAGAGGCTACTGGTCGATGACACCGTGCTCGTGAAACCTGGCGAGCGAATCCCCGTGGACGGAGAGATTCTTCAGGGCGGCTCGGCTATCAATGAGGCGCCGATTACAGGCGAAAGTGTTCCGCGCGACAAGTCGGCGGGAGACGAGGTCTTCGCTGGCACGCTGAACGGGGCGGCGGCGCTCCACGTCCGTGCTGTCCGCGCCGCCAAAGACACGACGCTCGCCCGCATTCTGCACCGCATCGAGGAGGCGCAGGCCCAGCGCGCGCCCGCTCAGCAGCTTATCGACCGATTCGCGCGAATCTACACGCCACTGGTCGTCGCGACCGCTGTTCTGGTCGCGGTGATTCCACCTCTTGCGGCTTCCTTCACCGTCGGATTTGCGGGGTCGTGGCACGCCTGGTTCATGAAGGCGCTCGCCCTCCTGATAATTGCATGCCCGTGCGCGCTGGTTATTTCCACGCCGGTCGCAATCGTAACCGCGATTGGAAGCGCGTCCAGACGGGGCGCTTTGATCAAGGGCGGCGTCTTCCTGGAGGAGCTGGGCCGGATGAAGGCTCTGCTCTACGACAAGACGGGCACCCTTACCCTGGGCAGGTTCCGGCTGGAGGAGGCGGTCGCGCTTGATGGCCGGAGCGAGTCGCACGTGCTCGCCATCGCCGCGGCCGTCGAATCGCACTCCGAGCACCCGCTTGCGGCCGCTTTCGAGGAGGAGAATCATGCCCGAAATGGCCACCGCCACCTCAAGGTAGAGCAGTTCGAGTCACTGACGGGGCTGGGGGCGCGGGCCGTTGTGGAAGGAATCGAGTACTCCGTTGGCAGCGCAAAGATGATGGAATCACGCGGTCTTTCGCTCGAAGGCGTGACAGACCGGATCGAAGCGCTGGAAGCGGGCGGCGCAACGGTGGTTGTGCTCGCCGATTCGACGCGGCCCATCGCGCTGTTCGCGCTCGCGGACACGCCCCGCGAGGCCGCCGCGGCCGCAATCGAGGAGCTGCGTTCCCTCGGAATTGCGCATCAGGCGCTGGTAACCGGTGACAACCCGCGCGCCGCGGCAAGGGTCGCGGAATCCGTTGGTCTGACCGAATGGGTGGCGTCACTGCTGCCCGAGGAGAAGCTGGCGTACGTCCGGGATATGCAGGCGAAGTTCGGCGCTATCGGCATGATCGGCGACGGAATCAACGACGCGCCTTCTCTCGCGGCCGCGAACGTCGGAATCGTGATGGGCGCTGCGGGCACGGACGTCGCGATGGAGACCGCCGATATTGCGCTGATGGGCGACGATCTGAGCCGGCTGCCGTTCCTCATCCGCCTGAGCCGCCGCTCCTCCCGAATCATCCGCCAGAACATCGGCTTCTCGCTCGCTACGAAGCTCGTGCTCGTTGGCGCCGCGGTCACGGTGGGCGTTCCCCTCTGGCTGGCGGTCGCGGGCGACACGGGTGTCTCTCTCCTCGTCACCCTGAACGCGCTGCGCCTCCGCTTCTAATTTCCCGTTCCGCCTCCCGCCGCTCTGCAACGAATGCCTGAATTCGCCCTCGTTGCAGTATTGCAGCCTCCACACATGGAAAAGTCGTGAATGTGGGCCGTACACTGTGACGCGCCAGCGCGCCAACTTACGGGCGCCAGCCGATCAGCGATCCGCGCACCGGCCCGATTCCCATCTCAGGAGACAATCACGATGCGTTTCAGCCATAGAGGGTCACTCGCTTTACTCGCAATCGGAGCCATCTGTTGTATGGCAGGCTGCGGCGGTGGTGGCGGCGGAGCGTCCGCAGGGGGCGCGTCCACGCTCGGCGTTTTCGTAACGGACGGCGTGGGAAACGATTTCAAGCAGGTCTGGGTCACGCTCTTCAAGATCGAGGCGAAGACGGATACCGCGGATTACGTAACACTGTTCGACGACCAGGCCGGCAAGCTTATCAATTTCAGCTCGCTTGCCGACACCGCGCAGTTCCTCAATAGCGTGAGCGTCCCGGCGGGCGATTACAAGCACGTTCGGCTGACATTCGGCGACCACTTTTCCATGGTGCCGGTCTCCGGCGGCACGGCGGTGGACGTTCCCGTCGCCGACGACATCGGGACGCTCTCCGCCGGCCAGGTGCAGATAGTTCTGACCGCGACTACGGCGGCCCCGTCCGCGCAGCTCTCGAATCTCGTCGTCGACTTCGACCTCGCGGCTACGACGCTCGTGGGCGGGAAGGTGCGGCCGTCGCTCAAGAAGGGCGACGACAGCAAGTTCCAGGGCGAGAAGAAGCACGCCGAGATGGAAGGCGTTGCCCGGAACGTCGCTTCTGACAGCTTCGACCTGCTCCACGAGGCCGGCCGGGTTCTGAAGGTCCACACGACCGACAAGACCGAGGTGTTCAGCGCCAGGACCGGAGCCGCTGTACAGCTCGCGAACGGCAACAAGGTCGAGGTGAAGGGTGACCTGGACCCAGCGAGCCATGAAGTGACCGCTTCGAGCGTGAAGGTAATCGACAACGACCCCGGCGACTGCGTTGACTGCGGCCCGGACCCGAACACGAGGGCGCAGGCGTATGGCTCCGTGGCGTCGGTTGACAGCGAAACGGCGTTCACCGTTACGCTGGACGGTGTCGAGCACTTCAAGCCGGCGCAGGACACCGTCAAGATCATGACCACGCAGTTCACGCAATACAAGTGGCCGCAGCATGGCGGCGCGAACTTCAGCTCCCTGGCGGCGACCGAGAAGGTCGTGGTCGTTGGTACCTACGACCCGGCGACGAATACCATCCTCGCCCGGTTCGTGCTCATCCAGCCCGCGAGCAATTAGTGATCTTGGAAACGAGACAGAGCCCGGCGGTCCCCTCTGCCGGGCTCGAATCACGTGAAGAATTGTGGGTTATCGCGAACGGATTAACTCACCTTACGCAGGCGGCCTCAACAGGCTGGGTGCACTCCGCGGCGGACGGGAGGCTGCACCCTCCCGCTAACATGCGCTTCGCGCCAACTCCGCACCTTCGTGCGCAGGATGACCGTATGGATACCGATTCGCGCACGAAGGTGCGGGACTGGCCACAGGCATGGCAGCGGAGGGGTGCAGCCCGCCGACCTCATCGAGTGCGGAATCCATAACCAATTGCCTGCCTGCTTAAGGTGACTGAATGCGTTGCCAACCCCTCGTCAGCGCACTTGCTCTTATTTATGCTCCTCGTTCCGCTGCGGGAGAGCGTCGCGGGGTGGAATCCTCTCGGTCGCACGCTTGAGCATATCGTTTGCATATGCGGACCATTCGCTCGCGGGATAGCGGGTCAGGAATTGCGATAATCGCCTGATGGCCCGCTCCGGCTGATCGAGGCGGTTCAAAAGCAGGATTCCGACTCGCAGGGACGCCATCTCACCTTCGGGTGTGGACTCGGCCGTACGAGCAACCTGGTCGAAGGCACGGAGCGCCGCGTCGTATTGGCCCTGCTCCTCCAGCCCGCCCGCGACAGCGAACAGGTCTGACGAGGCGAGCGGCGCGTCCGCATACGCGCCGACCATCTCCCGATACCGGCGCGCGGCCTCCGCCTTGCGTCCCTGTTTAAGAAGACCCTCAACAGCACGCCGGTAGTGGGCCAGCGACTGTGCTCGGTCGCCGAGGTGCGCCCAAGCCCGGCCCAGCTCCGCCTCAGCGTCCATGTTGTCCGGTTCGGCGCGAAGCACGGCCTCCCACCGGCGCGTGGCTGAGGCGGCCGACCCGCGTTCCATGTCGCGGGCGGCATCGACGGCGAGATACTCGCGCCGGCCGTGCGCCATCTGCCGGGTCGCCTGCGCGAATCCCAACCCGAGGAAGAACCCGCCGATGTGCGCCCAATGCGCAGCGGAGAGGCCCGCCCCCCGGCCCTGCACGATCTGCCAGAGCGCCGCGGACATCTCGAGCAGAATTGCAAGTGCCAGCAGGACCACGGCAGGAATTCGCACCGGCAGGCCGATGAATCGGATGGTCGAGCGGTAGAATCGGACCGCGAAGACCCCGACCACGGCCGCCACCGCCCCTGACGCGCCAACGATGGGCACCATCCGGTCCGCGCCGGGCAAAAGAAGCGTCACCCCAATCTGGAGCGCCCCCGTGACGACGATGGAGGCGAAATAGAGGGCGAGAAACCGCTTCCACTTCAGCGCATCCTCCACGCTCCCTCCAAACACCCAGAGGAAGAGCATGTTGGCGGACAGGTGGAAGACGTCCTCGTGCAGGAACGCGTAGGTGACGAACGCATACCAGTGGAGCGACCCGGGAATCAGGCTGAGGTTCGCATACCAGAACGCCGCGCGCTCAGGACCCCTGGACGCGATAATAAGCGCAATCCAGCCAAACGCGGCGAAGTGGGCAAGCACGAGCGACACAACCGCGAGCGGAGGGTTGCGGGGCGGGCGATCACTGGCGTAGGGGAGGAGCATGGGAGCGGAGATTCTTAGACAGGATTGACAGGATAACGGCAACGGCGCGAATCACCGCCCGCTTCGCTGGAGACGCAGAGAACGCAGAGAACGTTAAATGCGGTTTGACCGCGAATAACGCGAATTGTCGCGAATGGCGTTGTGAATCCCTCGCCTTTCTCTGCGCGCTCTGCGTCTCCAGCGAAGCGGGCGGTGAATATTCTTCGTGCCCATCATACCGGCACTTTGACGCGTGCGTCGTCCTGTGCGCGGGCTAGCAGAGAATCGACGATGACGTCGGTCGAGACGCCTTCCGCCTCGCCCTCGAAGTTGAGCAAGATTCGGTGACGGAGCGCAGGCTTCGCTACGGTTGCGATGTCCTCGAACGCGACGTTGTAGCGGCCCTCCAGCAGGGCGCGAATCTTTGCGGCGATGACGATTGCCTGGGCTCCGCGGGGGCTCGCGCCGAATCGCACGAATCGCTTCACCTGATCGGTCGCGGTCTGCTGGTCGGGGTGCGTTCCCAGCACCAGTCGAATCGCGAACTCCCGCACGTGGCTCGCAATCGGCACTTCGCGCGCGAGCTGCCGCATCGCGAGAATGGCGGGGCCGTCGATGACCGGCTGCACCTCGTCGATCAGCGTACCCGTGGTTCGATCCACAATCGCGGAGAGCTCCTCGAACGTGGGGGAGGGGACCAGCAGCTTGAAGAGGAAGCGGTCCATCTGGGCCTCCGGCAGCGGGTAAGTACCCTCCATCTCGATGGGGTTTTGCGTCGCCAGCACGAAGAACGGCTGCGACATCGGATGGCGAATGCCCGCGACAGTCACCGAGTGCTCCTGCATTGCTTCGAGCATGGCCGACTGCGTTTTCGGCGTGGCCCGGTTGATCTCGTCCGCAAGAATGATATTCGCGAAGACGGGACCCGGCTGGAACTGGAACTGCTTGCCGCCTGCCGGATTCTCCAGCAGGATGTTCGTGCCGGAGATGTCGGCCGGCATGAGGTCGGGCGTGAATTGAATTCGCGAGAACTTCAGGTCGACCGCCTGCGACAGGGTCTTCACCAGGAGCGTCTTGCCGAGTCCGGGGACACCCTCCAGCAGCGCATGGCCCGACGCAAGCAGGCAAATCAGCACGCCGTCGATGATCGGTTCGTTCCCGACGATGACCTTGCTAATCTCCTTCTTAACGCGCCGGAATCGCGCCCCAAACTCCGCCGCATCCCGCTCGATCGTTTCGTCGCTACCCACGCAATTCTCCTGAGCAAACCGGAATCTTCAACACGAAGACACGAAGTCACAAAGAAGGCCAAAGTCATATTCACCGCGGAGCCGCGGAGCACGCAGAGAGAGGCGATAGATTCACGGGTCCTTTTTCACGTCTTTTCGCGTGTTTCGCGGTACGAATCCCGCCTTTGAGGTTCTTCGCGTCTTCGTGCCTTTGTGTCGAGAATCCGTCCCTACTTATTGGGGCTGATGGACTTGAAGTACTCTTTCACCTGGCGGCGGTAGGCGGCGGGGATGTTTTCGCGATTCACCGCGCTCTCGACGCCGTGCTGCGGCTGGCCGTTCGGCTGGAAGAGGGGAGTGCCGGAAGAGTATTGCGCATCCGGGTCGCCCTTGTAGTTCATCTGGAGCTCGGTCGGACTCTGATTCCGCTCGCCCTTGATCTGCGTGTTCGGCTTGAACTTCGAGTCCTTGTGGCCCATGGCCGCATACTTGAGGAACTCTTTGCTCACGCGCGCATCGACGGACATCTGCCCATTCTTCCCGATGGCGACCGCCTTCGGCGTGGAGGCCTGTTCACCCTTCAGCGGCTTCGAAGGATAGCCCATGCCGTTCATGCCGTTTCCCCTGCCCGGCATCCTGATGGGGATCGGGATAGGGATTCCGCCGCCGCTCCCGGCGGCGAGGCGGAGACGGCCCTCTTTCAGCGCCTTGAGTATCGCTGCAAGCGTCTTCGCATCCAGCGAAGACTGTCCGCAGCTCGTTCAGGTGCCGCCCGCCTGTCGCATCATGGCCGCGAGCTTCTTGAGCGTCTCCGGGTCGAGCTTTAGCTGCTTCATGAGCTCCGCCATCTGCTTCATCTGCTCGGAAACTTTCTGGAGGTCCGTGCCCTTGAGCGCCTGCGACATCTGCTGAAGCTGCTGCTGGAGCGTCTGCATCTCCTGCGGCGAGAGCTGCCCCTTTTCGAGCTGATCCGCGAGCTGCTGGAGCGCCTCGTTCTGCTGCGCGGAGTTCTGGTCCGACAGCGCCTGCGCGAACTTCTGGAGCGCCTGCTGCGCCTGCTCCATTGCCTGCGACTGCTGCTTCGATTCGCCGGGCTTCGCCTGCTTCTCTCCCGGCTTCTCCGCGGAGCGCTCGTTCGGCTTCTCGCCGGGCTTCTGGCCCGCTTTCTCGCCGGCCTTACCGTCCGCCTTCTTTGCCTTCTCGGCCGCCTCGATGGCCTGCTGCCGCTGCTCCAGCGACTTCTTAATCTCTTCGGAGGCCTTCTGGAGGGACTTCTGGCCGGGCGCGTTCACTGCCGCCATCTGTTTCTGCTGCTGCTCGATCTGCTTCGTCATTTTGGCGAGCTGGATCATCGCGGCTTTCTTGGTGGAGTTCGACTTCCGCATGGCCTCCAGCATCTTGTCCGCCTCTTTCGCGGCCTTCTTGCTATCCTCCAGCTTCTGCTGCTCGGCGGTCTTCTCCGAGACGCGGACCACCCTCTGCATCTCGGCGGCCTGCTTCTTCACTTCGGCAATCTCCTGGCGCATCGACTTCGGCCAGAACACGGGCATCGTCGGAAGCAGATATGCCAGGAATACAACGGCGGTCAGCGCTACGGCGATGGCCAGCTCGCGGGTGGCGCGAATCGGGTAGGCGCGGCGGAGGTCGAGGTCGGTCGCCCGCGCATTCGCATCGTCCAGTTGCTGTGCCACGAGCGGATCGTCCGCTCCGCCATTTTCAAACTCGACGGCGGACGCAAGTCGCTCCTTGAAGTCGGTCCGGACATCCGTGAGGCGCGCCACGTCCATCCGTGTGAGCTTGTGTGCAAGTCCCGCGCCAATTCCTATACAAACAGAGACCAGCAGCGTAACTGCGATGACGGAGGGTGACGGCGTTCCGGTCCATCCGAGCTTCGATACGATGAGCCAGACGAGGCAGAATGCCGATGCAGCAAGCAGGGTGCGGCCCGTCCATTGCAGCACGAGCAGGAGCCGGATTCGGCGGCTCGCTTCCGCAAGCTTGTGGTGCAGCGCCAGATTGGGTGTCATGATTCCGTCCAGTCCGCCAGAGGTCGGGCCGGCAAGTCGCGCCGACATTCACATCATACAGCATGTACGCGCCGAACGGCGCGCCGGTTTGCAATTCGCACCGCGATCAGGCCGGTGATGAAGGCAATTCCTGCGTATGCGGCGGTCGTCACCATCCATACGGGGATGCCCTGAAGCAGCAGCGGCAGGGTTTTGTAGCCGCCGTCCACGTTCGTCGCCTCCGAAAGCGCGGACATCGGATTCAGGTAGAGCAGGTTGATCAGGAACGATGCGCCGACGGTGGTGTCGGAGAGATAGTTGGCGCGCGCAACGGTCGGGACCAGGAAGACCATGACGAGAAAAGCGTAGCTCAGGAGCATGGCTGCCCAGCGGTTGCGGGTGAGGACGCTCAGCAGCCATCCGATCCCCGACAGCCCGATGACCGCCGCGAGAAGCGACACGGCGACGGGCAGAACCCGGCCATCGGAGGGGCCGGCCACCGGATTCACCCACGGGTTCGCGACGATGATCCCACCGGGAGCCGTGATATTCCTGGGCGCGGCCACGGGCTTATAACCAGAAATCGCCACCTTGCCGCTAAGAACGGCGCCCGGCTGCCCGACGATTGCAAAGCTGAGCGCATACATGCCGAACACGAGGCCGAACAGGCCCAGCAGGTAGGGGAAGCCGCTTCTTCCACGCCGACTGTCCTGCTCTTCGCGGGATGTCGCTTTTGTCGACGGCCCAAACGTGGAGAAGACCGGAACGCAGACCAGCAGCAGCATGACCGGGTAGAAGAGCAGCGAGAGCAGCGGATAGGGCGCAAGCTGGATGGCCAGGCCCGGCGGGGCGGAGGCCGAATAGACGAAGAACCTGCCCCCGAAGTAGAAGAAGAGCTGTTCGACGAAGATCGCGGCGAGCAGAATTCGGACAATGCGGCCATGGCGCTCGGGAAACGACTTGATGCGCATGGTCGCTACCGCCGCGAGCAGCAGGCCAATCAGCATGTACGAGAGGAACGGGACGACCCACGCGGGGAGAGTCAAGCCGAAGTAGTGGCGCATATCCCACGCGGTGAAGAACGACGAGAGATAGCCGAACGTGTCCGGCCACGGAATGCCGTAGAGCCCGATTGCGAGCGCGCAGGCGATTTGGTCGTCGAAGTGGCCGCGCCCCGCCATTGTGCCCAGGAACACGATGAAGATAATCGGCGGCACGATGAGGCTCGCATAGGTGAAGACGACTGCCGTGGCGGTCGAGGAGGCGAAGGAAGACCACACCAGTCCCAGCGCGCCCGCCACGAAGCTCCCGACGAAGAGGAGCAGATAGGAGTACGCGACCTGCTGGGGCGAAACACCGCCGAGGAAGAAGCAGAGGCAGGTGAGCGGCAGCGACGAGATGAGGAGCAGCGCGACGAACCCGATGGCCGACATGAGCTTACCGGCGACCACGGCCGAAGCGGGCAGGCGGGTCATCTCCAGCATTTCGAGGGTCCGCTGCTCCTTCTCGATGGTGATTCCGCCGGAAGTGACGGCGGGAGTGATGAAGGCGACGAGGAACGCCTGGACTCCCGCGATCCAGTAGAAGAACTCCCGGCCGACCCGCGAGCTGCCCGTGAATCCGCTGCCCTGCCGCACCGTCTCGTTCCACCAGCCCATGTACTGAAAGAAGAGGATGAGCGAGAGGAACGCGAGGTAGCCTGTGAGAATCCAGTAGGCCCGCGCGCCGCGCATTCGGACGCGGAGCTCCTTTGTAAGCACCGGGTTGTCTCGCCAAATGGCGGTTATCGCGCTCATGTCCGTTATGCGCACACCACAAGTGCCAGCTCGCCTGCGAGATTCCACCGGATCATGAAGAGGTTGCTGGAACATACCTCCTCGGTTCCGGTGACCGGGTCCATGAACACCGCCTGCTCCCTTCCGGTTGATGAATCGGGCCGAAATCCCAACAGAACAATGGCGTGAAACTGCGAACCGAATGGTACCAGATCGTACGGAAGGAGCATGATTGCAGGCGATGGCGCGACCAGATCGCCAACCACGAGGCGAACCCTTGCTTCGTCGCCGCTGATCTCGTCGATTTCGTAGTCCTGCCGCAGGTTCCGTACAGCAGTATCGAAGTCACATCCGAGCTCGGTCTCTTCGCACGACCTCGACAGGCGTTCCGCGAGCTCTTCGTCAACAACGCCCAGCCACTGCAAGACGGCTGCGACGGCCGTTGGAAGGCAGCTATTGCTTCCCGCAGGTTGTTGAATGCATCTTAAGCCGTCAATCACGCGCGGGACCCAGCAACTGCTGGCGAACAAGTGAACGATCCGACACTACACGGAATTCGCTGTCGAGTGCGAGCTCGGCCGCGGCTTCAGGCCGTCGTCTCAACGAAACCGGGACCCGCCACGCGCCGTTCGCCAATTGCGGCTCGCCAACTATAACCGCGTCCCCCAGATTCCTCAGCGCCCACCCCGACGCCCATGCCCGCAGAGCGATGGCCGTCAATTCAGGCTCGACGGGAGCCCACGCCATGCTCGCAGCGCTCGCGACTATTCCTTCCGCCGCGCGTCGCGCAATCTCCGGGAACTCGGACCTCCACTCCGTCTCGATAAGCTCACCAAGCCGTCCACGGTGGGCGCTCAGCCACTCCCGCGGGAGTATGGGCCGGTTAGCCTCGCCGACGGGAACCCGAAAAGCAGCTTCATCGTCGATGGCGTGATTCAGTTTACTTACTGCTCGGTCGATGCATGCCCGTAAGCGCTCCTGCGTGTCCTCCCTCGCAAGCCATTTATGAAGTTCATCGATTTGCGTTTGGGATGCCGCGCTCATGATACGATTCCCTTTGTAACCCGCATGAAGATATCTTCGAGATCGGTGGCCTGCGTACCGAAGGCGAGGACTCGGATGCCGTTATTGACGAGGGAGTTCAGGATCTGCCATTCGCCGTTCGGCTCGCCGACGTAGTCAACCTGGAGCATGCCGTCGTTCGAGGCGACCTTCACGTTGTCGACGCCCGCCTGAAGCTGAAGGATCTGAATCGCTTCATCCACTGCGGCAGACGTGCGAATCGCAACGCCGCCCGACTCCGACGTCTGGGCAGCGAGGCCGCCGAGGTCGAAGTCCGAAAGGTATGGGCCGATCTCATCCAACACGCGAATCTCGAGCGTGTGGTGCTGGCGGACCTGCCGGATGATGTCGTTCACGTCGCCTGCAACCAGCATCTCGCCCTTCTCGATAATGCCGATCTTATTGCAGAAGTCGGCCAGCTCCGGAAGGATGTGGGACGAGATGATGATGGTCTTGCCCATCGCCTTGAGCTCTTTCAGGAGCTCCTTGATCTCGATTCGGGCGCGCGGGTCGAGACCGGATGCCGGCTCGTCGAGCAGCAGCACCTTGGGGTCGTGGACGAGCGTTTTCGCGAGGCAGAGGCGCTGCTTCATGCCGCGCGAGAGCGATTCGACGTAGG
>Ga0068855_100003986_pt1 | contig 18032 bp, 12 predicted proteins | sample KBSCornC52_FD_66592 | JGI IMG/M metagenome (GOLD analysis project Ga0068855, IMG submission 66592) | Corn rhizosphere microbial communities from Kellogg Biological Station, Michigan, USA - KBS Corn C5-2 | ecosystem: Host-associated > Plants > Roots > Rhizosphere > Soil ...
TTCGCATTCTCCGTGTTGTACGGCGCACTGGGTGTTCCGGTGGCCTGGCTCGCCGACCGTGCCAACCGCCGCGACCTCGTCGCCATCGCCGTCGCTCTCTGGAGCGCGATGACCGCGGCCTGCGCCCTGGCCACGAGCTTCGTGGGGTTGTTCTGGGCCCGGATCGGGGTCGGGGTCGGTGAAGCCGGCGGTCAGGCACCGGCCTATTCGCTCATTTCCGATTACTTTCCCGCCGAGCGACGCGCTTCGATTTTCGCCATCCTCAGCAGTGCGGTTCCTGTGGGCGTCTTTTGTGGTTTCATCATCGGCGGGTTCGTCAACGCGCATTTCGGCTGGCGCGCAGCCTTCGCCGTCGTGGGCCTTCCGGGCCTCCTCGTTGCCATCCTGGTGAGAGTGAGCATCCGCGAGCCCTCGCGCCAACTTTCCCACAGCAGCACGGCAGGACTGCGTGCGCAAGCGCCCGTGGGCGCCGTGCGAACTCTGCTGTCCAATCGATCGTATCGCCAGTTAGTCCTAGGCAGCAGCCTCTTTACGCTGGGCGCGATGGGATCGGGTGTTTGGATTCCGTCATTCTTCATTCGGGTGCATCACCTACCTCCGACACAGGTCGCCGTGTGGTTGGCTTGCATGTACGGATGCTGCGGAACGTTGGGCGCGGTGATGGGAGGCGCCCTCACCGATCGGTGGGTGGCACGCACCCGCGATCCACGCTGGTACGCCTGGGTGTCCGCGGGGGCCTCGGCCGCAATCGTTCCTTTGGCTGTTTTCGTTTATCTCTGGCCCCATCCGATCGCAGCGCTGCTCGTGCACGCGCTGACGGTGCTGCTCATGCACGTGTGGATGGGACCTGTTTATGGCACCGTTCAAACGCTCGCGGGCCCCCAGCGACGCGCCATCGCCGCCGCAGTCAACATGTTGGCGGTCAACCTGATTGCCTATGGCATGGGACCGCTGTTGGTCGGGCTATTGAGCGATGAGCTGGCGACGGCTTTCGGAGCGAGGTCCCTCGGCTACGCGATATTGACCATCGTCGTGTTGGCTTACACTTCGGCCGCGACACACTTCTTCTTCGCAGGGCGTACGCTGACGCAGCATCTGGGCAGCACCGATGCGGATCATTCGGTCGCTAGCACGCTTCAAGCGAGGTGATGAAACCTTGAGGACCGAGTCATGACAATGGAGGCTCCGGTGACCCCTGCGCGTGGAACGATTCTCCTGGTGCAGGCGGTCGACTACGACAGTCGAACCCTGACAGGCTTCCAGCCTCTGTGCACGCCACTGTCGATCGCGACAATCGCTGCCTTGACCCCGGAGGGCTACGAGGTCGATCTCTGGGACGAGAACCTGGATGGCTTGATCGATGCGACTACCCTGTTGCCCCGGGCCCGCTACGACATCGTCGGCATATCGACGCTGTTCGAGCAGGTGGGGCACCGCGTGCCGACCCTTGCCCGTTTGTTTCGGGATCGGGGCAGCTACATCTGCGCCGGGGGGCCGGGAATCTCCAATCAACTCAACTTCATCAGTGCCTGCGTGGACAGCGTATTCCTCAACGAGGCGGAATACACCTGGCCGGAATTCCTCCGCGATTGGTCCGCGGGCCGACCCCGACACGAGTACATCCAGATCACCAAACCCGACCTGGCCGATAGTCCCTTGCCACGCTGGGATTCCCTCGCCGATCGCATCACGCGCTACCGTGCGGGCGGCGTCCAGACGACCCGGGGTTGTCCTTTCGACTGCGAGTTTTGCGACGTGATCTACCTGTATGGGCGCGCTCAGCGGCACAAGCCCGTCGCCAGTGTCCTCGCCGAGGTGGCGGCACTGCAGCGCCTGGGTGTGCGGCGGGTCTTTTTCACCGACGATGAGTTCATCGGGGACCCGCGCTATACCCGTGCGTTGCTCCAGGAACTGGTACCGCTCAACCGATCCTTTCCGACACCCATCGCCTATCATACTCAGCTGACACTCAATTTGAGTCGTCACGAGGATCTGCTCGCAGGCCTTGCGGATGCCAACTTCTGGCACGCGCTGATCGGCATCGAAAGTTTCAACGAGGAGTCCTTACGGGAAACAAACAAGGTGCAAAACTGCAATCGGGACATCGTCGCGGACTGCCGCAAGATTCTCTCGTATGGGATGGGGATCAACGGTTCGCTGATCGTCGGCTTCGAGCATGACGGCCCGGATGTGTTCGACCGCATCCTCGACGGGGTGCGACGCGCGTGCATCCCGTTTGCCTCCGTTAGCATTTTGCGGGCGGCCTACGGGACTAAGCTGTGGATGCGGATGCGCGAGGAAAAGCGCTTGTGGAAGCTGCGGACCGCGGATCAGTACCCGCAGAGTCTGCAGATGGATATTCTTCCGGGCGGCAAGCTGTCGCGCGCGGAGTTGATCGAAGGGCGGATCTACGTCAACAAGGAGCTGAGTCGGGTCAGCAATCTGTGCGAGCGCCTGCACGGCTGGATTGCACTCATCGAGCGTATGCCCCAGGTCCTCGATCCAAGCCAGATGAGCGTTGAGACAGCCGTGCGGCTCGTGCGGGGCAACCAGTCACTGTCGTTGTCGGAGGGTGAGCTGCGCCTCGTGGAAGAGGTTCTGCACCACGCACACGATGCCGCACCGGTGATGATGGGCCGTATCGTGGATTGCGTGTTCGCACAGCTCTTTTGGTACCGCATTCGGACCTACCATACGCAGGAGGAGCTCGAGGGGGCGCTGGCAGCCGAGAAGGCCGGCGACCTCGTAGCCGACACTACGCCGATTCTTTTGCCGCGCACGTTCATCGCCGCGTTTCGCAAGCGGCTCTTTACCATTGTCTACGAGCGGTTGGGGCGCGGATTGTCAGACCCCGAGCGCATTGCCGATGCGGCTAGTGAGGTGTTTCTCGACTTTGTTGTCCGCTTCACGAGCGAGGTTCACGTGTCCGGCGAGGACTCCCTCCTCGATCCTCGGCACGAAGAGTTTCTGCGCCTGTTATGCGATCGGGTGCTCGCACGAGTCACCGGCCAGCCTGCTGAAGTATCGGCTCCGAGCGCTGCAATCGATGCGCTTGCCTTGAAGAAGATCAAAAGGTCGGCGTTGCACGATGCGGTGCTGAAAGAGGTGGGTGATCGGCTGGGCCGGTTGAATGCCTAGCGTTCAGGCAGCTCACCGGGAGTCGCGCGGATGAACATAGCAGAATGGACCCTGGATCACCTCCGGCGCTACCCAGATGAACTCGCGTTGATAAACAGCGCTTGGACGTGCACCAATCAGCAGCTCTTTCACCGCTCCAGTCGGTTCGCCGGTGCATTGCTCCGGCTGGGTGTGCGCCCGGGAGATCGCGTTGCGGTGGCTTTGCCCAATGGTGCCGATCTTTACCTCGTAGCCGAGGGGGTCCTTCAGGCCGGCATGGTGCTGGTGGTGCTGGGCGAGAACACCCCAAGCGATCTCGCCCGGCGGATCGAACATTGCAGTGCACAGGTTCTGGTCACGGGAAGTACGAGCGCACAGACCTGCATCCGACTCTTATCTCCGGCTGCCCCGCGTCTCTCATCGGATTTCGAGTTGGCCGAGCTGTTGGCCATGGACGCCCCCCTCGAGCACCCTATGCCGAGGAGCGCAGACGACCCGGCGCAGCTCGTCTATACCAGTGGGACGACCGAGGAGCCTAAGGCCGCCATCTACACGCATGGGCGCATCGATGCCTTCCTTCGTGGGCGGCGCGCGCTGCTGAGCGGAAATGCCAGAGCAGAAGCGGTGTTAGTGGCGGTTCCGCCCACGGCCTTTGGGTCCCGTTTCATCTCCATGCGTGCGGTCGTGAATCAGCACTACGTGCTGTTCGAGCGCTTCGAGCCGGAGGCAGTGCTGGCGGCCATCGAGACCCACCGGGTGCGGTCGATGCCGCTCCTGCCGACGCTCGCGCAGCAGTGGGTGATGACACGATGTGCGCGTCGCTACGATTGCTCTTCCCTGCGAGCGATCAACATTTCGGGGGCACGGGTTTCTGCCACGTTGGTCAACGCGCTCAAGGAAATGTTGAAACAACACGGCCTCACGAGCGCGTTCCCAGCCGAGCGCAGGCTCCAGGTCCTGGTTCATTACGGCATGACGGAAACGGGCGGGGGTATTGCCAGCAGCGAGCGAGGTGGAACACCGGGGGAAGCGAGTGTCGGAGTCCCGGTCGAGGGGGTCGAGGTCCGCATCGTCGGAGATCACGACATCGACTGCGCCCCGGGTCAGGTCGGGGAGGTCTGGGCACGGACCCCGTACGCGGCAACCGCTTACTGGAACGATCCGCAGCGCTCGGCCGCCGTATTCCGCGACGGTTATGTTCGAACGGGTGATCTGGGGTATTTCAATCCCGCCGGCGAGCTCTGCCTCGCGGGTCGTCTGAAGGAAGTCATCAGCCAAGGCGGCTACAAAGTGCTCCCGATGGAGCTCGCTACGGTGATCGAACGACTCCCCGGCGTGGCAGAGTGCGCGGTGATCGGTATCGATGACGAACTGCTCGGGGAGGCGGCGGTCGCGTGCATCGTGACGGATCCGGGCGCGACCTTGACCCGGAGAGAGATCCTGGAGCGCCTTGCAGGAACACTCGAACCGCGCAAATTCCCCGGCCAGATCGTGTTCCTGGACCGCTTGCCGAGAACTCCCGTCGGCAAGCCCGATCTGCGGGTCTTGCCGTCTCACATCATTGAGCGGCGGGCCGCCGCTGCGGCGGTTGGGAGCCGCTGGGTCCAATCCGCTGTCCCCCAACAACGAACCGCGTTGGTTCACCAGGCCGTGCTCGACGCCTTGTTGGAAAGCTTACCGCGGCAGCCGCCAGCACCGCTCGATCCCGAGATGACTTTCGGGGAAGCCGGTTTGGACTCGATCGGCTCGGTTCGATTCGCGCTCGGACTCAGTGAGCGCTTGGGCGTGCGCCTGGCCGCCACCGCCATCTATCAGCATCCGACGATCGCGAGCCTGTGTGCAACCCTCGAGTCACGGCTCTGGCGCGGGGATCCATTGATCGTCCCCGCAGTGACGCCAGAGGCTGCCGCCATCGCCCCTGAGCCGATCGCCATCGTTGGCATGGGGTGTCGGGTGCCTGGTGCGCAAGACCCCGATTCGTTCTGGCGCCTGGTGGAGGGGGGGCGCGACGCTATCCGTCCGGTGCCGCACAGTCGGAGGCCTGCTGGCGGCAACGCATGGCGGGGCGGTTTCCTGGATAGCATCGAGCAGTTCGACGCACGTTTCTTTCGCCTCGAGGGTCACGCCGCCAACTTGGATCCGCGCCATCGTATGGTGTTGGAAGTGACATGGGAGGCTTGCGAGGACGGTGGCCAGGACCCGCTGCGCTTACCTGCCGAGCGCACGGGGGTGTTCATGGGTGTATCGGGCGAGCGTTACGTCTCAGCGGACCCTCTCGGCCGCTCGCCCGGGATGGGCGTGGGCTACCTGTGCCAGTTTTTCGACCTCCGGGGTCCCGTACTGTCTATCGATACCACCTGCTCCTCCTCGTTGGTTGCCCTACACACTGCCGTGTGCAGCCTGCGTCGCGGTGAATGCGATGTCGCGCTTGCCGGGGGCGCGAACCTCCTGGCGGCGCCTGCGGACCCCGATTCTGGGGTCGTTTCCCCCGAGGGGCGCAGTCGCGCCTTCGCCGCCGATGCCAACGGGTTCGGGCAGGGCGAAGGGTGTGTGGTGTTTCTGTTGAGGCGACTTTCCGCGGCCCAAACCAATCGCGACCGCATCTACGCCGTCATCCTCGGCACGGCGATCAATCATGATGGACGCAGTAGCAGCCTCACGGCGCCGAACCCGAAGAGCCAGGCGGCTGTGATCCGGCGCGCGTTGCAGGAAGCCCGTGTAACACCTGATGAAGTTCAGTATCTCGAAGCCCACGGTACGGGCACTGCGTTGGGGGATCCGATCGAAGTCGAAGCGTTGGCCGAGGTGTTCCGCGACCGCGCCACCGCGCCGCTGGCCATCGGCTCGGTGAAAACAAACATCGGCCATCTCGAGGCGGCTGCGGGGGCTGCCGGCGTGGCCAAGGTGGCACTGTCGATGGCGCACGACCGGTTGGCACCCAGTCTACATTGCACGACTCCCAATCCCCGCATCCCGTGGGATCGCATTCCGCTGCACGTCCAAACCAGCGCCGCACCCTGGCCGAATGGACGGTCCCGGCGCATCGCCGGGATCAGTTCGTTTGGGATGAGCGGCACGAACGCGCATGCCGTTGTGGCGCAGGCGCCTGAGTCTGGGCGGGAAGAACCCGCGGGAGCTGAAGCCGGCAGCCTGTGGCTGCTGCCGATCTCTGCCAAAACGCCTCGATCTTTGCGGGCTCGCGCGGCACGTTGGGCCGCGGCGCTGGACAACGAGCTCAGCCACTCTCGTTGTGTGGACATTGCCTATACCGCCAGTTGCCGGCGCGCTCATTTGGAACATCGTGCTGTCGCGATTGGCCGCAATCGTGCGGAGTGGATCGCGCAGCTGCGGAACATTGCGAGCGGCCGACCGGCGCAACGTCCTCCAGGAGTTGGCTTCTCCCGGGCCCGACTCGCGATCGTGTTCGGCGGCCAGGGCGCACACTGGGGCGCCGTTGGGCGGAAGCTCTTCGAGCGCGAGCCGGTATTCCGAGAAGCCATTTTAGATTGCGCACGTTGGATCGAGCCGTATGTGCCCTGGCGTTTGGTGGAAACCCTTGGCCGAGGCGAGCCGGCGATCACCTCGGCCGAGGTGCTGCAACCTTGCACGTTTGCAGTGCAGTTCGCGCTGTGGACGCTGTGGCGCTCCTGGGGCGTGACCCCAGATACGGTCTTCGGGCATAGCGTCGGGGAGATCAGCGCTGCTTGTGCCTCCGGCGCGCTCAGACTGAAAGAGGCGGCTTGGCTCGCTTGCCGGCGGGGCTCCTTGGTCCAACAGTTCGCCGCGCCCGGGGCGATGCTGCACGTGGCCCTCGACTGGGAGTCCGCGGAAAAGTGGTGCGCGCAATCCGCAGGACGCATCGAGGTTGCCGCGATCAACGCTCCGCGGGCGACAACCTTGAGCGGCGACCCGGTCGCACTGGCTGAGTTGCGCGACACACTGCTTCTGCGCGGCATCGAGGCGAAACGATTGTCGGTCGACCGGGCATATCACAGCGTTGCGATGGCGGACGCGGCCGCGCGATTGACCGAGACACTCGCCGGCTGGATGCCGAGAAAGTCGCAGATTCCGCTTCTGTCGACACTCACGGGCACGATCGACCCAACGCTGGACGCGGAATATTGGGGACGGCAGTTGCGCTCCCCAGTCAGATTCCTGGAAGCGGCCACCGCGTTACTCGATGACGGCTACACCGTGTTTCTGGAGTTGAGCCCGCAGCCCATTGTGCAGCCGATACTTCGAGCCATCGCCGAGGAGCGCGAACCGCGCACCGATGTCCTCGTCACGGCATCGCTGCGCCGAGGTCATCCGGAGCAGGAATCTCTCGTAGAGGCGTTGGGGGATCTCTACCGCGCGGGCGTTCTGATCGATTGGTCCACGCGGTATGCATCGGCCGGCACCGTGGTCAGCTTGCCGTCCTACGCGTGGGATCATGGACCGAGCGAGTCCGATGAGGTTGAGAGTCCTTCACCTGGCGATGAGCGCCTGCGCGAGTGGCTCGCGACTTTCATCCAGCTTCCGCAGGAACGCATCGCAGAGGACAGTACCTTGGGTGCGCTGGGCATGGATTCTATCGATATCATGCAGTTTCGAGCCCGTCTCGCCGCAGACCTCGGCGTGCATATTCCGGCTGCGATGATCGGGCCGGAGACCTCCTTGGCCAGCCTACGGGCTCAGGTCAGGCAACCCAAGGCAGCTCGGGCGACGGAGGACGCCCCGGCTGCGTCAGTCAGGTTGACTCGGCTGAGATCGAGCGACACCGAGCTGCATCACGTATGGATACATCCTGCCGGTGGAGGAATCGAGCACTACCGGCAGCTTGCCGCTCTCTTGCCTCATGACTGTACGGCGGTGCAATGCATAGCAGTGGCGGCCGATGGCCAGCCTGACTCCGTGGAGTCCCTCGCAGCACGCTACACGGCACTCTTGGCGGAGCACAACATACGGGCCCCGTTTGTAGTCGGTGGCTGGTCGTTTGGTGGTCTGGTGGCCTATGAGATGGCGCGCCAGCAGAGTCATTCACTACCATTGGTCATCCTGATCGATAGTTATGTTTTCGGCGACGCCGCGGCCATGAGGCCCGTGGCCGATCGTGCGCTCGACATCCGTGCAAAGCAGGAGTTTTTGGCGCAGTACTCGGTGCACACTGATACTCGAGGACTGCCCGATGATGAGGTGGAGCGCTTGTATGACGTGCTCCGTTCGAATCTGATTGCTGCCGGAGGCTATCGCCCGCTCCCTTATGACGGTGCGGTGGTGTCGATTCGCGCATCACGGCACGCCGGAGACCCGGACGCCAGTTGGCGCACTCTGGTGCGGAATTTCCACTGCGAGGCCGTGATAGCCAATCATTTTTCAATCATGGAATCTCCGGCGCTCGGGTCGGTGGCGGACCTGGTACGTGCCTACCTCGAGAGGGTGCGCACGACTTTCGGGTACGATTCGCCTGACCGCATGCTCGCCAGGATGGCGTGAACAGGCGGAAATATTGCTCGGCCCGGTCCGAGTTCGCGCCGCTCGTCTCTTGCTCTGCATGTACAATGGTCTCGAGGAGCGTGGTCCAGACCTGAAGATCATGCGGTTTCGCGTAGGTAGAGCGTATGTTCGCCGAAGTATCCCGAAAAGGCGTGGTGGCCTTCGCCTGCGCACTGGCGTGGCTGAGCCTCGGCAACTCGCAAGAGCCCCATCACGACATCCCGGCCAATGCGCACTACAGCACCGGTGAGCAGGGCTGGATCTGCAACCCTGGTTTCAGACAGGTCGCGGGACTTTGCATGGAGGACAAAGATGATGTCCCGAGCTGGAGCGCTTTCGAGGTCTTCGACGGACAGTGGCGCTGCCGCACGGGTTATCATCGTGCCGGCAATCTCTGCGTGCCCGCAACGGCACCAGCACATGCGACCTATGTGGGAAATGGAGACCGCTGGGAGTGTGAGTGGGGGTTTCAGAAGATTGCCTCGCACTGTGAGGAGATCAAACCGCCGCCACACGCCTACCTCGAGGCCTCCGGCCACGACTGGGTGTGCTATCCCGGGTTCGAGCGAAGATCGGATCGTTGCGTCCCCAGCGGGAATACTACGGACAAACCCCGTTAGTGGTGGTCCTCACGGAGGCCCTCCCGGCCGCAGTGATGGTCACCACTCTCTCTTGAGCGCCGACCCGCGGTGTCTGCCGGCAAACGATGAAACTATCCGGTGTCGCCCCGAGGCCGGTTGCATCAAAACTGAGCGCGACCGCCCCTCCGGTGGGCGTTACGCGGTAGCCGCTCGGCGCGGCCGGCTCGCTGTGAAGCACAGTCGTGCCGCTGATCACGATCCAGCCCTGTTGCCAGTTGCCCGTAGTACAAGTGGCGCCGTCCGAGGAGACACAAAGCCTCACGGTGGCGTTGCGCTTGATTGCCTCGCTGCGTGCGATCTGGGTCGCGGCGACCATGCCGTTCGCGACTGCGCGAAGCTGACTTGGCAAGCCGGTATCGCGGAACGACGGCACGGCTATGTAGAGCAATATCGAGAGGATGGCGAGTGCCACCATCAACTCAACGATCGTAAAACCCTGCTGCGACCGGTTTCGATGCAACATCCGCCGCTCCGCCTCAGCGTTGAATGTACCAATAGACGCGCGATTTGGGTTGCGCCGGCACCGATCCCGCGGCAGCCTGGGGCTGAGTCGTTTGCAGGGGGGAGGTCGGGCTGCAACCGACGCAGAACACCACGGTCTGCCCATTATCCAAGGCCACCAGGCCGGCTACCGGGGAGGGCGGCAGACCCACCGGAGGCAACAGGGTAGAGGTTACCTTGGACAGGTCGAGGCTGGCGTTGTAGACCTTCGTGTTACCCAGATTGGGCTTGCAGCTGGTCGCGCTGGCCGTCGTCGGCTGGTGAGTGCTGAAGTAGACCACGCCATAGATCGTGATCGCGGCTGTCACGACTTGCTCACGCGCCGCGAGCGCCATGTACCAGCCTTTTTTGCTGCCGAGAGCTATCGCGGAACCGTTGGACACCGCTGTGGTCGCATATAACGAGCTCAGGCACAGCACAGCGGTCCCGCCACAATTGCCGGCTTCCGAAGTAAGCCAGGTGGAAGATGTGGGTTGATCCTGAACCGCAAAGAACGCATTCGGCACCGCGTTCACGACGCTGCCGGAGGTGGTGTATACCAACGGCTTCTCGCGATCTCCCGATCCCAACAGCAACGTGTAGGTGCCGTTCTGCAGTACCACATCCGGGGCAAACATGAACTTGCGGTTTGCGGTGCACGTCCCCGGAGCCGCGCAACCCAGGGCAGCGATCTTGACCATGCTCCACGAGCCCGGCGCGCTCGAGCCAATGGTGAGGCGGTAGATATTGCCGCCGAGGTCCACGGCGTAGGCGTAGATCGCGAGTCCCGTCGTGGTGTCCGGCACGACGGCGACATCTGCGATCACCGCCCGGTCAGTACTGAATGTCTGCAACAGGTTGCCTGTATCGGCATTCAATACAAAGATCTTGTTGCCTTTGGTCGAGGACGTGCAGGTGTTTGGATCAGAATCCTCGCAGGTGTCGTAGCCGCCGCCCATGATGAGGAGCGTGGCGGTCGAGCCCGCGGTCTTGAGCGTCTTGGCGCTCGACCAGGTCTGGCCGATACCGCTGAAACCGCTGGTGCAGTTGGTGTCGCTCACTGTGCCGGAGGTCGGGAAATTCCCGGGACAGCCGAGTTTCCACTTGAGCTTGATACCGGTCAGGCTCGTCGCGTCGAAGGCGTAAAGCGCGCGGCCGCCGCGCCGCATGGGTGCGTAGACCCATACGTGACTGTTGTCTGTATTGGCAGTCACCGGCCCGTCCATGCCGTAAGTCTTCGGCAACGCGCCGTTCACCGTGACCGTCGGCACCACGATTTGCGGGCTGTTGTTGTAAAGGCGCTTGATGCTGCCGTAGAACTCGGGCGGCATGAACGACCAGATCTCGGCCCCGGGGGCCGTCCCGTTGATACTGCTCTCCTGGTCGCGATTACCGTTGATCGCACGCAGCTCGCCGTCGTTGGCGCCGTAGAAGACTACGATCTGTGGCGAGCTGTCCGAGCCATAGTTGATGGCCACCGGCCTCGAGTGCACCACGTCGCCGTGGACGGAGGGACGAATGCCGTAGCCCGTGCCATATTCGAGGTCGCCGGAATTGGCCGAGTCGTTGTTCGCGCCCCGCGCCCAGTTGATCAGGGTCGATGCGGACGTGGTGTTCGTCGGATCGAGCAACGACTGGCTGATATAACCCGTGCCGGTGCTGAAATCATCGGGCGTCAGCGTCCCTCCCGAGCCCGTGCAACTGCCGAACGTCGGCGAGCAGGTTTTGATGGTCCGGCTCGTACTCGTGGCGCTGGCGAACCCGCTGCCCCCGCGCAAGAGGTATCCCTGGCCGCCTTTCTCCACCATGTTGCCGTCAGGACTGTTGGATTTGGAATTGTCCGGCGAGATACACAGTCCTTCCGTGCCGAACTTGCTCCAGTAGGTGTCGGTTGCGGCCGGCGTCCAGAAGCTGCGCGCGCACTCGGTGATGAAGCCTGTGAGGCTGTTAATCGCGCCGGTGCCCGCGGCATCCTCTAGCGACAATGCGTTGCTGAGCTGGCCAAGCTTGTACTGCTTCAGGTTCCCCATCCAGCGTGGCGCGGCGTTCGGGTCCGGCCGGAACATGCCGATGAAGACGCGGTTGAGATAAGTGCCCTGCGTGTTGACGCTAACTGGTAGGCTGACGGAAGCAAACACGCTGTTGACCGCCTGCATCTCGGACAGGTCGGCGGCTACGGCATCGGAGATCTGCTGCCCGCTACCGGTGCTCGAGCTGACGGCCGTGTACTTGCCATTGCCCACATTGGCCATGCTTTGCAGCAGCGCCGTCCAACCAGGGCCCTGTCCGCTGGTGCCCGGATCGACATCGATAGCATACGTCACGACTGCGAGACTGCTGGTATAAAGGAAGCGCGCCCATTCGTCGCTGGGGTTGGTCATGGAGCCCGAGGGCGAGATGGGAATGGTTGTCGTGTCGCCCCCGGCTGCGGTCAGCTTCTGGGTGGCGTCCATGTCGACGCTGCTGCTGTCCTGATTCGGGCCGTTGCTGATGTAGATGATATAGTTGTGCCCGCAATTACCTGACGGCGGGGCGTTGTACGTGAGCGCGTATTCGCCCGACAGAGCGTTGCCGGGGAGGGCGTACACTGCGTTGTCGGCGGCGGCTTGCGAGCTCGTCAGGTTGCATCCGACACAGTAGTTGCTGGAGAAATCCGCTTTGATCTTGCTGTTGCCGGCGTACGGTGCCGCGGCCGAGAAGTAGTAGTACGCTTCCGCCATCTCGACGGCGGAATAGCCGCCGTTGCCCTTGTCTTTGAGCTTGTCGAAGCTCTGGATCATTGCGGCGTACAGCGCCTTGTTTGCCGAAGTCATTGGGCGGATGGCTGCACGTATGTAACCGCCGGATACGCTGTTGTTAGGGCTTCCGGTCTCCGTCGCGAACATGATGCCGACGTTGAACTTCGCCGAACCGTCGGTATTCACCGGCAGATTCGTGAAGGTGTTGTAGAGTGCCGCCATCTCGTTGCTGAACGCCTGGTTCCAGTTCGCGGTGTTGTCCACGATGAACAGGACATTGGGCAGGCCACCGCCGGGGGTTGCGGAAAAGACGTCGATGTCTTCGGCGCAAGCGCTACCGATGCCCAGAAGAGTCGTGGCTATGACGGCGGGCAGTGCATGGAGAAATTGTTTCATGGGCAGGCCGCGCTGTACTGGGCTTGTGTGAGCAGCTTGCGGATCCCCTGGTGCAGGTGGACCGAAGCGCCGCTGGCGTTATCTATTACTGTCGCATCGACATCCCACACGGTCTGGTAGTAGCTCGCGGCCGTGGAGGCGAAAGTGCTGCCGAGCGACAGGCTGCTGACCGGCAGTGAGGTCGGGGTGATCGTCGTGGCGGATTGGCACTTCGGGGCCGCGAAGTTGACCGTGTAGTCGACTACGCCGTCGTTGTTGATGTCGATGTTGATGCTTTCGGCGGCGGGCGCATTGAAGAATGGCGAGCTGATCACCTGTTCGATGGCGGCATTCGCGGCCGCGAGCGCCTCATTGCGCACCTGCGTATTGCTCACCGACTTGGAGTTGGTCGTGCTCAGCGTGAAGCTGCTCGCCAGCATCACTGTGATCAAGGTCAACAGGATCAGCGACACGACGAGCGCGGCGCCCCGCTCGGCACGGCCGGCGTGTTTGCGATGTATCACGGTGTCTCCCGCCTTCCGGAAACGTTGACGATGCGTACGCTCGTGACGAACAGGTGGCGTTTGTAGTTATCGTTCGGGGTGTACTGGTTGGCCGTCGGACAGGTGCCGTCGGGGTTGGGCTCACCGATACAGTAGGTCTTGGTGTCTCTGAAGCCGCGGCTGATGTCGCGGTCGCGCATCAGCAGATAGATCTTCGCCGCGACCACGTTCATCAGTGCCGCGACGCTGCAAGGGGTGGCGGTGGTGCAGCGGATGTATTGATCCGGCGCCCCGTCGCCGCGGTTGGTCGGCAGAACGAGATTATTGGGATCGGCCCATGCGACAGCCTGGGTGTAGTCGACCCCGCCCCCCGACTTGCCGATGTTGTCGATGCCAAGGACGACTTTGAAAGCCTCCACTCCCTCGATCAGGGGGACGGGTGCCTGCTGTCCCAGCGTTCCACCTGCAAGGTCGAACTGCGAGCGCACGAGCGTGGGTACGGTCTGCGTCGCGTCGTCCGGATTGGGATAGTCGGCAATGTAGTAAAGGTTTGAAACAAACTTGCGTTTGTCGGCGACCGTGCCTGCGCTCAGAGGTAGCGTCGCGGGAGTGCCGGTGCCGATACAATCGCGCAGGTGCAAAGGGTAGGAGCTCGTCCCCAGCATGTATGGGAGGGCATATGTGGTCGTCGCATCCAGTCCCATCGCCCAGGCCGTGCTGACAGTGGCGACCCGCGTTCCGCCATCGTATCGGCTGATCTGGCGGTACTGCCCGGCACCCGTTCCGCCGGTAGTATGGAGCACCATGCCGACATAGGCGCCGTTCACGGCAGAGGCGCTACTCGACAGGGTCACCGTGTTGCTCGCCGCATTGACGGTTGTCCACACACTGCCCGCATTCTGCTCGGCGGCGCACGCTGAGATCTGCATATTGAGAGCGCCGGCGACGTCTGGATTGCAGTTTGTGGCTCCCGTTACGCAAACCTCCGCATGCCGGACGACGAGGACGTCGGTTCCCGCATGTTGCGTGACCGCCCCGACACAGCCGGTACCGGCGGGTAGTGCCACGTCGGCTTGCAGCGGTATGCCTATGAGGCTGTTGACGTAATTGCTGTCCCAGGTCGTGTAAGGCTGACAGGGGTTGGGAATGACCGTCGGGACATCGCCAGGTACTACGCTCGCCGTGAGGTCGTCCCATTGTGGCACGTAGCCGCCCCAAAAACCGGCGTGCTCGATGTCGCTTTGGAGGAGCTGCAGGACGACGCGGCCGTTGTCGATCATGGCATTGGCCTTCGCCAGCTCGCGCGAGCTGTTCGAGGAGCTCACGAAAACCGCCACCAGTGCGCCCGTAAGGACCAGTGAGATCGTCATGGCGATCATGAGCTCGACCAGCGAGAAACCTCGCTGTGCTCCGACGCTCCTGGTAGTTGGAATGGACCGGCTCACGGGCTAGTTGAGAGTGGCGATGTTGACTACGGTAGTCGCAGTGCGCCGGCACAGATCGCCGGTGCACGCTGAGCCGGCCGTGTCATAGAGACCCGCACCACAGGCCACCGCTACGGCCGGCGCGGAGATGGGGGTGAGGCCCTGCCAGGCGACGGTGATCAGGTACTGGTTGGCGCCGATGTTTTCGATGCAGCCGCGTGCGCCGACGGCAGCGCCGGCCTTCGAGTTACCCAGCTTTTCCGCGGCGCCTTGCAAAGCCGAGCACCATTGCGCGGTATCGGTCTGCTGCACTGTGGCGGAAGTCGCCGGACAGGTCATGCCCGTCCCGAGGGGGCTGCTGGCTCCCGTGACGTACGTTGCCGCCAGCGCCCGGTTTACGGCTATGCGATTGGCCATGTCCTCGAGAAGCGCGAGTGCCTGCGCGCGCTGATAGCTTTCCATGTCCGAGAGCTGCAGCCGCATCTGCAGACCGCCCAAGCCGAGGAGGCCGAACGCAATCATGAGCATGGTCACGAGGACTTCGACCAGAGTGGTGCCGCGCTGGCCTGTTTGTTGCGGCGACCTCCGTGTGGCGGCCGCGGCAACTGCGGTCACCGCTGCCATTTCGCTATAGGGGTGCGGTTGCCCGCCTGGTCCAGTGTGAGCGCGCCGTCAGAGGTCTGCGCTCCGGTCGGCGTGAACGTGATGCTGAAGGCGGGTGTGGGCCCGGTGCCGAGGTTTACGGTCCAGGTGTAATACTGACTCACGTCGGGCGGTACTGTGTACCCGCTCGATTGCAGCGCGGCCGTGTCGGCGTACACACGATTCGCAACGAGGTACTGCTGCTCACGGCTGGCAATGTCCATCATCGCCGCCTTGGCGGAGGAGCGCCTGCCCCGTGTGACCTGCTGCGTGTACGAGGGCCAGGCAATGGCAGCGAGCACTCCGACGATCGATACTGCGATCATCAGCTCGATGAGTGTAAAGCCTCGAGCCCGAGTGCGGGCGTTGTGTGTGAGATTCGTGTCCACCTGACCATGCTAATGAAACACAGTCTTCGGAAACGGGCAACGCTCACATTGCCCGGTCCCTGATGCGGACGGCGAGCACAGATTTGTCGTCGCAGATGCAACACGACAGTGATGCAACACAACATCCCCACAAGGAAAACTACGCCATATACGTAGTTCTACGAATCGGGCTGAAGGCCGGCCAGCTCAACGCAAGAACGCCGCCAGCCGGGTCAGGAAGGTGTAGTCCCCTTCTATTGCCATGAGCCCGATCAGAATCAGCAGGAACAACGGCGGCACGAGAATCGCGAATTTCAGTGCCAGGCGCTCCCAGGCCATGTGCATGAAAATGGCCACGATGCATCCCGCCTTCAGCAACATGAAGAGGATGATGAGCGACCAGCGCAGTACCCCGTGCAAATGAAAGTAGTCGACGAGATACGAGAAAGTGCTGAATACGAATAGCAGGGCCCAGATGATCAGATACACCTTGATGGGGTGTTGTTGGCCTTCGGCGTGCGAGTGTGTCACGGCCTGTGGTTGTGTTACGGCATGTGGTTGCGCCACGGCGGGCTCAGGTACGGCGATCTGATCCATGCTTCCCCCTACTACCACAGATAAAAGAACGCGAAAATGAATACCCACACCAGATCGACGAAGTGCCAATACAGGCCGGCAATCTCCACGGTCTCATAGCTTCCTTTGCGGTCGTAGAAGCCCCGCCAGACCCTGCTGGCCACTACGCTCAGGTAGACGACGCCGGCCGAGACGTGCAAGCCGTGGAAACCAGTGATCATGAAGAAACATGAGCCAAACTGTGGGGCACCCCAGGGATTGCTCCACGGACGAACACCGTCCACGATGAGCTTGGTCCATTCGAACGCCTGCATGGCAACGAACGTTGCGCCGAATGCGGCGGTGATCAACATCAGCGCCGTGGTATTGGCGCGATGGCGGCGATAGCCGAAATTAACCGCCATGGCCATGGTGCCACTGCTGGTGATCAGCACCATGGTCATGATCGCGATCAGAATGAGCGGAATGTGCGCGCCGGCAATATCCAGCGCGAACACTTCGCTTGGATTTGGCCAGGGGACTGTGGTGGAGATCCGCACATTCATGTAACCGGTCAGGAAACAGGTGAAGATAAAGGTATCGCTGAGCAGGAAGATCCACATCATCGCCTTGCCCCACGGGACAGGAAACGCCTGTTTGTCCGCGGACCAATCGGAGACGACCCCACGCAAGCCGGCGGGTGTCAGGCTGGACTCTCCTCGGGAAGCTGGGGCGTTCTGTGTCATAGCAGCACCGCGAACAGGATCAACCACACGAGCAGCAGGTAATGCCAGTAGAGGGTGCACAGCTCGACACTCGAGCGCAGATCGATTGCCTCGACACCGGCTGGCGCCATTGCAATGACCGTCTTGCCCCAGACGAGCAACCCCCCGAGCAGATGTAGCCCGTGGATCGCCGTGAGCAGGTAGAAAAAGGCGACAGCGGGATTCCCCAGAAAATATCCGGACGCATTCAACTGGCGCCACGCCAAAAGTTGCCCGGCCAGAAATGCCAAGGCGAAGAGCCCGCCCCCGAGAAGACCGATTTTGACGCGCGCGATTTGCGCCCGTCTGATGGCACCGCGTGCCGCTTGCATGCAGCCGCTGCTCAAAATCAACATGACGGTGTTCAGCCACAACACACGCGGTACGGCGACCGGGCTCCAGTCGCCGTGGGAGTGTGCCATGCGCATGTAATAGGCGGCAATGAACAGCGCAAACAACGAGGTGATCACGGCGAGCAGAATCCAGAGGCCGAGCCTAGCGGGCGGGAAATTCAGCGCGGCGCCAGCCGGGAAATCCTCGGGCGCTCCACGTGTTTCCCATGGTCTGTTGGTCAGCCTTCTGACCAACAGACCCCACACAACCAGGCCCAGGAGGACGCCGAGGAGGGCGACCGGAAGACTCACGCCTTTACCCCGCGGATCTCGCCACCCGCTGCCGCAGCGCCGCCAGGCTCGTCGGGAGGCACGTTTTGCGGTATGAAATCCTCTTTGGCGCCAGGCACGCTGTAGTCGTAGGCCCAACGATAAACGACCGGCAGTCGCGCGCCCCAGTTGCCATGTTTTGGCGGCGTGTCAGGTGTTTGCCACTCGAGCGTGGTGGCCCGCCAGGGATTGCTACCTGCCGGCTTGCCGTGCGAGAGGCTCCAGATCAAATTAAACAGAAACACCAGTTGCACGGCCGCTACGAACAAAGCAGACACCGTGATGCCG